>Ga0137415_10006535_pt1 | contig 11553 bp, 9 predicted proteins | sample CZODoug3_1_1_16f_FD_183082 | JGI IMG/M metagenome (GOLD analysis project Ga0137415, IMG submission 183082) | Vadose zone soil fungal communities from Angelo Coast Range Reserve, California, USA - CZODoug3_1_1_16fungal (Hybrid Assembly) | ecosystem: Environmental > Terrestrial > Soil > Vadose...
TGCTGCGGCCGGACTACGGGATCGTTCGCGTCCGAGGCCATGACGTCCTTGCGGATCCCGTCGGATACAAGGCGGAGATGGGCTACATGCCGGAGTCCCCGACCCTGCCCGAGTACCTGACGCCGACGGAGTTCCTCGGATACGTCGGCCGGATCCGGAATCTCCCGAAGGACCGGCTCGCCGCGCGGACCTCCGAACTCCTGAGGGCCCTCGACCTGGCGCCGAAGGCCGACGAGACGATCGCCTCGCTGTCGAAAGGGATGAAGGCGAAGGTCGCGTTCGCGGCCGCGATCATCCACGAGCCCTCGATCCTCGTGCTCGACGAGCCGCTCATCGGCATCGACCCGGCGGGACAGCATCTGCTCAAAGAGCGCCTCGCGGCGATGGCCCACGCGGGCGCCACGGTCCTGGTCTCGACGCACCAGCTCGACACGGCGGAGCGCCTTTGCCGGCGCGTGGCGATCGTGAACCACGGGCGGAACGTGGCCACCGGCGACCTCGCGGCCCTCCGCGCCCAAGCGCAGACCGGCGAAGAAGGCAGCCTCGAAGACGTCTTCCTCCGATTGACACAGGAATCCGCGGCGCCGGTCGTCGAGAGCCCGCGCCGACGGGGCTGGTTCCGGAGAGGATAGGCCTTGGGTCGGACCTTCACCCTGTTCACCTACAAACTCCGGTTCTTCTTCGGGCCCGCCCTCCGGGGCCGGTTCGGGCCGCTCGCCTATCTCGCGTTGATCTTGATCTTCCTCCCGTCCGGTTTCGCCTTCGGCATCACCCTCGGGACCACGGTGAGGGACGCCAACCCGACCGCGGCGATCGGCGTCCTCGCGGCTCCGCTGGCGGGCCTCCTGTCCTTTGGCCTCCTGTACGCCCTCGGCGCCGGCGTCACCGCCCACGCGTCGGAGTTCGACTTCTTCCTCACCGCCGATGTGCGTCCGCGGGAGTACCTGGTTGCGGACCTGCTCTTCCAACTCGTCAGCCTGCTCGGGGCCGGCGGCCTCTCGGCCGGCGTCGCGGCCGTAGGGATGGCGGTCACGGTGGGGCAGCCGGCCGTCGCTGCATTGCCGCTGTTCGGCCTCCTCATCGTGTACGCGTTCTTCGTCTTGATGACATCCCAGGTCCTCGTGATCCTGCGGGTCCGGTTTCCGAAACGTCCGGTCCGATTGGTGACCACCGCCCTCCTCATCCTCTCCCTCGTCCCGTCCGCCTCCCTCGCCGACCCGGGATTCCCGATCCGGTTCGCCGACCTTCCGCTCCCCTCGACGGCGTTCGCGGCGCTCGGGCTCGCGGTCCTCCGCGGCACGACGTGGCCGATCCTCGATGTCCTCCTCGCCCTGGCGTATGCGGGCGGCATCGCGGCCGCGTGGTACGCCCTGAGCAACACATACATCGTCCACGGCTTGCGGCCGACGATGTCCGCGGGGTTCGGCCAAGTCGACATGGGCTCGCGAATGGAGATCCAGCGCCACATGACCGCTCGTCTGGGAGTGGTGACCACCCGCGTCCGCTTCCGGCCGGAGCGAGGCGGAGCCACGAGCCTCATGACACGCCTCCATCTCGTCCGGATCTGGCGGGACGGGAGCATCCTCTTCGTCGCCCTCTTCGCGGTGATCGGAATCCTTTCATCGGGCGTCGGGCGCGGCGGGGCGAACCCGATCGGCGTCGTGGCGGTCTCTCAGTTGCTGACGTTCATCTTGGGGATCCTCGCGATGAACTGGGCGTTCTACGAGCGCGAGAACATGTGGATCGTCCTGACCTCGGCGCAGGGACCCGGGGCGTACTTCCGCGGCCTCATGCTGAGCTTCGCGTTGATTGGCCTCGGTGTGACGGGCGTATTCCTGGCGCTCCTCGCGGCGACCCATTCGCTCCGCCTCCCGATCGAAAGCCTCGCTCTCTCCATCGCGTCCCCGATCGGCGGGGGATTCGTCGCCGCGGCGCTCCTCACGCGTGTCAAGCTGAAACCGTCCGCGCTGTCGTTTGCGGCGCTCGGGATTTTCTTCCTCGTGTCGTTGGGCGGCATCCTCGGCGGGCTCGCGGCTCAAGCCGTCGTCCTCGCCGTTCGAGCGATCGGTGTGTTCGCGGAGGCCGCGCAAGCGACCGTCCTCCTCGGCTTCCTCGTCGTCTTCGCGGCGTTCGGATTGTGGACGGTGACCCGGCTCGCGGCCACCTTCCGCCTCTGAGGTCTCCGGAGGAATCCGCCAAAACGTTCATGTAGCGCGGGTTCCTCGGACGGTCGGCCCAGGAGAACGGCCCCGATGTCTTCCGAATCCATCACCGTACCCACGCCCGCCGCGACGCCGGCCAAGGCCCCGCGGGCCGAGGACCGAATCGTCGTCGCGCGTCGCCTCGTGAAGACGTACGACAGCGGCGGCGGGGCGGTCCAAGCGCTCCGCGGCCTCGACCTCGACGTCCGCAAGGGGGAGATGGTCGCCGTGATGGGCCCGTCCGGGTGCGGCAAGACGACGCTCCTCAACTGCCTGTCCGGAATCGACGAGTTCACGTCCGGGGAAGTGTGGATCGCGGGCCAGCGCCTCTCGACCCTGAGCGACAACGGGAAGACCGATTTCCGCGCGATGAAGATGGGGTTCATCTTCCAGAACTACAACCTCTTGCCCGTCCTCAAGAGCGTGGAGAACGTCGAGCTGCCGCTCCTCGTCCGTGGGGACGATCCGAAGGAAGCACGTCAGAAGGCCCTCGACGCGCTCGCCGCGGTCGGCCTGGATCAGATCGCGATGAAGAAGCCCGCGGAGCTCTCGGGTGGCCAACAGCAGCGGGTCGCCATCGCACGAGCCCTCGTCAACGAACCGGACATCGTGTTCGCGGACGAGCCGACGGGGAACCTCGACTCGGAGACGTCCCGCGAAGTCGTCGAGCTGATGAAGCGCCTGCATGCGAAGAAAGGGCTCACGTTCATCGTCGTCACGCACGACAGCGCGGTCGGCAACCAGATGCAGCGCGTCATCGTCATGCGGAACGGCGTCATCCTGAAGTCCTTCCGCCCGACGCCCGCCTGAGGCGATCGCATGGACGGCGCGATCACGCTCCTCCTGGTGGTCGGGGCGATCTGCCTCGTCGTCCTCGCCTGGGCGGGCCGCAAGCGCTTCCCGCTTCGGATCGGCGCGGGGAACTTCTTCCGCCGGAAGACGCAAGTCGCAATCGTCGTCGCCGGCCTGCTCATCGGGACGGCGATCATCACCTCGTCGTACGTGATCCAGAGCACCTTCGATTACACGGTCAAGGTGGCGGTCTTCCGCGCCCTCGATGCGGTCGACGAGGTCGTGTTCGTCGCATCGCCCGAGGGAGGGCGGCTCCCGTTCTCCGCCCAGGTGTACGACAACCTCAGCTTGCACCTCGGCGACATGCCGGACGTGGCCGGCGTCGCGCCTCGATACCAGCTTCCCGGAGCCGTGATCGACACGACCTCACAGCTCTTCGAGCCGACCGCGACGGTGATCGGCTTCGACTCGGGACGGGACCTCGGCGATTTCGTTCGAGCCGACGGTTCGAGCTGGAACGGCGCTGGGTTGGGTGCGACGGAGGCGATCATCAACGACAAGCTCGCGACGGCCGTCGAGGCGAAAGTCGGGCAAGGCCTCATCGTCAGCATGGGCACTCCGCGCGGGAACGCGCAGATGTCCGTGACCGTCAAGGAAATCGTCCGCGACGAGGGGCGGGGGGCCTGGAACGACAACGAGAACCTGTTCGTGCCGCTGGGCACCATTCAGACCGCTCTCGGCGAGGCCGGTAGGATCAACACGATCACGGTGGCGAACGTCGGCGGGGTGACGCAAGGCTACCTGCGCTCGGACGACGCGGTGCGGGAAATCGCTCCCTTCCTGCCGCAGTCCCCGACGTTCACGAACTCGAAGGCGAAGGCCGACTCGATCGACGGCGCGACCCGGAACATCGACCAGCTGAGCCAGGTCTTCGTCCTCCTGGGGTTCTTCACGGTCATCGCGGGCGTCCTGCTCATCATCAACATCTTCGTCATGCTCGCCGAGGAGCGGAAGGGGGAGATGGGGGTCGCGCGGGCCCTCGGGATGCGGCGCACGAATCTCGTCCAGAGTTTCGTGTCAGAGGGCCTTCTGTACGCCTTGCTGTCCTCCGCCGTGGGCACGTTCACCGGCCTGCTCGTCGCGGGCGTCATCCTGTGGGGTTTCTCCCAGGTCTTCGGCGCCTCGGCCTTCGGCGGCACCGGATTCATCCTCACGTGGACGGATTCCGATCTCATCAACGGATTTGCGATCGGCTTCCTGATCACGATGGCGACAATCGTCATCGCCTCGTGGCGCGTGTCGAAGCTGAACATCGTCCGCGCCATTCGGGACATCCCGGAGCCGATCCCACATCGGTCGACGAGGCGACAGGTGGCCGCCGGGGCGACGATCGCGGTCCTCGGGGCCGTCGGGTTCGTCGTCGCCCTTCTCCGGGAGAATCTGTTGCTCCAGGATCTCGGACCCGTCGGCCTGGCGTTCGGAATCGCCGTCCTCACGATGCGGGCGCTCCCGGCGCGGGCTGTCTTCACGGCCGCGGGCGCGTTCATCGTTGGGTGGGTGCTCAGTCCATGGAAGTTCTTCAGCATCGCGAACGCGGATATCACGCTCTTCATCGCGGCGGGCCTCATGCTCGTGCTTGGGGGTCTGCTCGTCGTGCTGTTCAACAGCGACTCGATCTTGGCGGTCGCGACTCGACTCGTGCGTCGGCGCACGTGGCGACCCGTGGTCCGGACGGCCATCGCCTATCCGATGAACAAGAAGTTCCGGACCGGCGCAACGCTCGCGAGCATCGCCCTCGTCATGTTCACGATCGCCACGATGTCCGGGATCCAAGCCGAGGTCAGCTCCTCGATCACGACGACGAGCACCCGCGAGAGCGGCGGCTTCGAACTGCTCGGGGCATCGGGCGTCCCGATCCCGAACTGGGATGCGGCCTTCGCCGCCTACAACGCCACGTCCACAAACGTCACCGAGAACCACGGGATCGCCCAGGCTCGGGTTCGAATCGCGAGTAACGCGAACTTTTCCGGAATCCAGCACAACAGCTCGTTGATCGGCGTGCCGTCCGATTGGATGCCAGAGTTCCCGCTCCAGGCGCGAGCACTGGACTACCGCGACGACAAGGCCGCATGGACCGCCATCCAATCCGATCCTGGACTCGCGATCATCGATGGCACCGTGGTCCCGAACAACTTCGGTCCGAACTTCGGGAGTTTCTCGGCGGTGCTTGGAGACGTCTTCCACTTCCGCAACATGACCGGCGCGACCCGAAGCGTGCGGATCATCGGGATCCTCTACGAGCAGTTCGCACAGGGCCTCTGGGTGTCCTCTTCCGCGGTGAAGGCCGACTTCGGCATCGATGCGGCCAGTCTGTTCTACTTCAACCTCCGCGCGGGCGTCGACGTGACCCAAGCGGGCCATGACCTGGAGCGGTATTTCATCGCCTACCAGCTCATCACCGTGGACATCCAAGCGGTGATCAACTCCATCCTCGAGACGACGATGGGCGTGTTCAATCTGCTCCAAGCGTACCTCGCCCTCGGGTTGATCGTCGGGATCGCAGGGCTCGGCGTCATCACGATGCGCAACGTCGTCGAGCGGCGGCAAGAGACCGGTGCCCTTCGCGCTCTCGGCTTCCGAAAATCGATGGTGCTGAAATCGTTCCTGTTCGAACTCTCGTTCATCGCGCTGACCGGAATCGCGATGGGCGTCGCCCTCGGCGTCGCGCTGTCGTACGACCTCTATCTGCGGTTCTTCGCGAACCAGGCCGCGTTCGTAATCCCGTGGGACCGGCTGTTGCTCCTCGGGGGGATCGCGTTCATTGGGGCGGTCCTCGCGACCGCCAGCCCCGCCATCCGCGCCTCGCGCATCCCGCCGGCCGAAGCGCTGCGAAGTTTCGAGTGAGGCGTCTCGAGGGACGGATCAGTAGATGGCTTCCTTCTGGCGTCGGTCGAGCGCCAAGAGCCGATAGTGCTCCGGCTTGTGGTCGAACTTAAGCTGGCAATCTTCGCCGCAGAAATAGTAGGGCGTGCCCTTGTACCAGATCATCCAGTACGCGTTGTGCGGATTGACGGGCTTCCCGCACACCGGATCGACTGCCATTGTAGCACCGGACATCCGACCGAAGACGCGAACGGATATGAAGGCTTCGACATGGGCTGCGACCCGCCACTCGTTTATATCCGGAGGCCTCGTTCGCGGGGCCGTGACGGCGCCGATGCGCGTCGGAGTCATCGGGGTCGGCTCGATGGGGCAGAACCACGCCCGCGTATACTCGGAGATCGCGGACCTGGTCGGAATCGCAGACCCGGACGTGAAGGCCGGTGGCGCCGCCTCGAACCGTTTTAACGTCTCGTACTACACGGACGCCGCTCATCTCCTGAAGGAGGAGCTCGACGCGGTCAGCGTGTGCGTGCCGACCGAGCACCATGCGAAGGTCGCCCTGGCTGTGATCAAAGCGGGCGTCTCCCTCCTCGTCGAGAAGCCGCTTTCCGCGACGGTAGCCGACGCGACCCGTATTGTCGACGCGGCGAAGGGCGCGGGCGTGACCTTGGCCGTGGGACACATCGAACGGCACAACCCGGCGATCGCGGTCGTGAAGCGGCACCTCCAGGAAGGGCAGTACGGCGATCTGGTGACGGCGACGGCGCGGCGCGTGAGTTCGTTCCCCGGGCGTGTCCGTGACATCGGTGTCGTGATGGACCTGGGCGTCCACGAGATCGACATCCTTCGCTACCTCGTCGGCGCGCCCGTGGAGAGTGTCTTCGCCCTGGGGGGCCGAAAGATCCACGCGGCCTTCGAGGACCACGCGAACATCCTGCTGCAGTTCCAAAATGGCGTCCACGGTTTCGTCGAGGTGAACTGGCTCACCCCGATGAAAGTCCGCCGGCTCGCCCTGACGTGCCTCAAGAACTTCGTCGAGGTCGACTACACGGAGCAGTCCGTCACCGTGAGCTCGAGCACCCTGGGCCCGTTGGATCCGTTCAACCTCTATCAGATTCCGCTGGAACACCACACGCAGAAAATCCACGTCCGGAAGGAAGAGCCGTTGAAGAGAGAGCTCGAGGATTTCCTCGAGGCGGTCAAGAGCAAGCGGCCGCCGCTCGTCTCCGGCGAAGACGCGCTCGAAACGCTCAAGGTGGCCATCGCCGCGACGGACTCCCACCGAACGGGGAAGCTCGTCCCGCTCGGGTGAGCCGCGTCAGAACTGTCCTTTCCCGATGCCTCGGTAGACGAAGCCCATCTTGACGACGTCGGGACCGGCGTAGAGGTTGCGACCGTCCACGAGCGCGAGATGCCGCATGCGACGTCCGAGCGCCTTGAGATCGAGTTTGCGATACGCGTCGTGGGCGGTGACGAACGCGACGCAATCCGCGCCCTTCGTCGCGGCTTTCACGTCCCGCAAGACGGCGTACCCTCGTTCCGAGCGCGCGAACGGATCGTGGATCGCAATGTCGGCGCCACGACGCCGGAGTTCCTGGATCATCGTCTTCGCGGGCGAGTTCCGCGTGTCGTCCGTGTTCTCGCGATATGAGAAGCCGAGGACGGCGACGCGAGCCCCCTTGATCTTCCGACCGGCGGCCGCGAGGGCCTCCTCGACGAGGCGCGCCATCCGCCGCGGCATGAAGTCATTCACTCCGCGAGCGGTCGGGATCAGTTCCGGTTTCGACTGGACCGCGGGGGACACGAGGAGCCACGAGTCCTTCGGGATGCAGTGGCCGCCGACGCCCGCGCCCGGGATGAGCATCATTCGATACGGGCACGTGTTGACGAGATCCCGCACCCGGTAGGCGTCCACCCCGAGCTCCTCGCTGATCAAAGCCACCTCGTTCGCGAAGGCGATCTGGACGTCCCAGTACGCGTTCTCCGCGGTCTTCACGACCTCCGCCGTCGTCCAGTCCGTCCGGTGGACCTCGGCCTTCACGAAGCGCGCGTAGAACGCGAGGGCCTTCCGCGCCGAGACCGCGTCGTTCGCGCCGAGGACCCGCGGCAGTTCCGTGAGATGATGGAGGAGCTTCCCCGTCGTGAGTCGCTCCGGGCAATGCACGAGATACAGATCCCGGCCCACCGTTCGCTTCGACCCTCGCTCCAGCGCCGGTCGCACGACGCCCTCCATGGTCCCCGGTGCGAGCGTCGACTCGATCGAGACGAGCGCCCCTCGCTTCAGCACGGGTGCGATTTCGGCGAGGGCAGCTTTCAACGCCTTGTAGGATGGATCGTGAGTCGTCGGATCGATTGGGGTCTCCACACACACCGCCACGACGTCCGCGCCCGATACCGCGGAGGCCTCGAGGCTGGCCCGCAAATGACCCTTCGACACCTGTTCTTTTAGGAGCTCCGCGAGTCCGGGCTCCTGCCCCTGAAGCGGGCTTTCTCCCGCATTGACGGCCTTTACCTTCTCTAGGTCAATGTCGACGCCAATGACGTTCGCTCCCGTCGCGGCGACGGTCGCCGCCAAGGGAAGGCCTACGTAGCCCAGGCCAATGACCGCGACTCTCACGGAGCGCTCGGAAGGGACCGCCGCGCATAAAGGTTTCAATCCGAAGCGCAAGTTAGAGAACCGGGACCGGGCGCTGTTATCGGCGTGAAGTCGAACGCGACGATCGTGGGGGCGCGCGGGACCGTCCGCAACAACGTGCTCGCCCTCGCTCATCTTCTCCAGGAGGCGAGCAGGGTCGTTTGGCACAATATCATTATATGCGGTGCGTCCGCTTTGACGTCCGTGAAAATCGCGAGCGTCGTCGGCGCACGCCCGCAGTTCATCAAAGCCGCGCCGGTGAGCCGGGAGATCCGCCAACACCACGAGGAGATTCTCGTCCACACCGGCCAGCACTATGACGAGAACATGTCCGACGTGTTCTTCGAGGTCCTCGACATGCCGCGACCGGACTACAACCTCGGAGTCGGAAGCGCCAGTCACTCCCGCCAGACGGCGGAGATGATGCATGGTCTCGAGGACGTCTTCGATCGGGAGAAGCCCGATCTCGTCCTCGTGTACGGGGACACGAACTCGACGCTCGCGGGCGCGCTCGTCGCGTCGAAGATGGGCCGCCCTCTCGGACACGTCGAGGCCGGTCTCCGGTCGTTCAATCGCTCGATGCCCGAGGAGATCAATCGGGTCGTCGCAGACCACCTCTCCGCGCTCCTGTTCTGTCCCACGCAGACCGCGGTCGACAACCTCGTCAAGGAGGGCATCGGCCGCGGGGTGCACCTGGTCGGGGACGTGATGTACGATGTCGCGCTGCAGAGCGCCCAGGCGGCCCGCTCGCGCGACATCCTCCAACGCTTCGGGGTGCGGAAAGGCGAGTACATCCTCGTCACGCTTCATCGGCCCGCCAGCGTGGACGACCGCGAGACCCTCGGGGGCATCGTCGAGGCGTTGGTCCGATCCGGCCGCACCGTCGTGTTCCCGATCCACCCGCGCACGCGGAAGAACCTGGAGGCGTTCGGCCTGTGGGAGCCGCTGCGGGCGAAGGTGAAGGCGATCGAGCCCGTCGACTACCTGGATTTCATCGCGCTCCTGATGGGCGCGTCGAAGGTCGTCACGGACAGCGGCGGCGTCCAGAAGGAGGCGTATTTCTTCGGCGTCCCGTGCATCACCCTTCGCGACGAGACGGAGTGGATCGAGACCGTCGAGGACGGTTGGAATGCCCTCGTGGGGACGGACACCGCGGACATCCTCGATGCGATCGAGAAGTTCAATCCGTCCGGCACGAAGTCGAAGTCGTTCGGGGACGGCCATGCCGCGGAGAAGATCGCCCTGATCCTCGACAAGTTCGTGTGACCGGGCGCATCTGTTAAGCCGGTCCCTGAGATGAGAGGGCCGTGCAACCGGTCTCCCTTGCGGCGATCGCGGTCATCGTCCTCGCGACGGCGTACGGGTTCCTCCGGAAGGCGCCGCTCTCCCTGATCTACGCCGTCGCGATTCTCGCAGTGTTTGCCCTCCAGGTTTCGTCGTCCGCGTTGGGGTTTGTCCGCCTCTCGCCCGTCACCTTCGAACTGGGTCTGTTCGCCGCTCCCGGATCGCCGCCCGCGCCGTGGTCCTGGATCACGTTCGAGTTCGTGCACGCGTCGGAGACGCACATCTTCCTGAACCTCCTCGGACTCATCTTGATCTCGCCCACCCTCGAGGAGCGAATCGGGAGCGCGCGGTGGGCCATCTTGTTCTTCGTCGGAGGGGCGGCGGGAGCGCTCGTCTTCCTACTGGTCCATTTCGGTGACGTGGTCCTGCTCGTGGGAGCCTCCGCCGGAATCTTCGCGGTCTTCGGCGCGTACGGGCGGCTCTACCCCCGAGACCGGGTCGCCCTGTTCTTGCCGATCCGAGGGATCCCCTCGTTGCCGGTGGTCGAGGTGGTCGTGATCTTCCTCGTCCTGGAAACTCTCCTCGGACTCCTGGGGCCGCTCGGAATCGCCTGGGAGGCCCACGTGGGCGCGCTCATCTTCGGGTTCGCGGCCGCACCGATGTTCATGCGCCTTCCCTTGCGAGGCGGTCGGGCTCGTCTCATCCCCGTCAAAGCCATCCAGGATCTCGCTACGACTCCCGAATTGGAGCGGATCCTGAAGGAGGCAGAGCGAGCGGACCTGCCGGAGACGAGGGAAGCCTGGATCGAGTCGTTCGTCCGAGCGGCTCGATGTCCTCGATGCGCCGGCCCGTTGCGACGTCGATTCGGGCGCATCGTCAGCGACTGCGGATGGCGGCGACGTCTCTAAGGCACCGCAAATCCTTTTCCCCGTCCCTGCGTTCGACACGACGATGGCCGCCCCGAGCGCCCTCGTCCTCAAGTGCGAAGCGTGTGGGGCGGAAGCTCCTCACCGCGTCCTCCGGGGCAAGATCGGAGGCAAGGACGAGATCGTCTTCGAAGGGACGGTGAAATGTCCGAATTGCGGCCGCGTGTCCACGGTCGTCACCCGGGAGCCCAAGCCGATCGAGATCCCGCTCATCGTGTCCTGGCTCGACAAGTCCGAGCGGACGTCCCTCGAGTTCTCGCCGGAGGAGAACGTCGCGGTGGGAGAGGCGCTCGACCTCGGAGACTCGCGAATCGAGGTGACCGCGGTGGAGACCCAGGGACGCCGTGTCGCGGCCGCGCGGGCGAAGGAAGTCGCCACCGTCTGGGCGAAACGGATCGACCGGGTCCGGGTCAAGTTCTCCGTCAACAAAGGAAACCGGACCGTGCCGCACGAGGTCCTCGCCGCGCCGGACGAGGAATTCGAGATCGGAGAGATCGTGGATCTCGGAAGGGACCGCGCGGTGGTGCACCACATCCGCACTCGGCAGCGAACTGTGCGGCAGGGGCGGGTCCGCGCGGACGACATCGTCCGCATGTACGGGCGCATCGTCCGGGAGCGGTTTTTTCGGTGATTCCCGGAACGCGGCCGCCTCGTCGAGGCAAAGCGTTATCGTCGCCCGAGGGATGGTCACTCCCGCAATGATCACGCTCCTCGGCGTGGGCCATGTCTTCGACATCGGGGCGGCGATCCGAGCGGAGGTCTTGGCCCGCCGACCGAAGGTCGTCGCCCTCGAACTGGATCCGGTCCGCTATCAGGCGATCATGAGCCGCGA
>Ga0137415_10006536_pt1 | contig 11552 bp, 12 predicted proteins | sample CZODoug3_1_1_16f_FD_183082 | JGI IMG/M metagenome (GOLD analysis project Ga0137415, IMG submission 183082) | Vadose zone soil fungal communities from Angelo Coast Range Reserve, California, USA - CZODoug3_1_1_16fungal (Hybrid Assembly) | ecosystem: Environmental > Terrestrial > Soil > Vadose...
CAAGTACGACCCGGCCAAGAATGAGTTCCGCGCGGTGAGTCAGCAAGTGGCCTTCATCGTCGACTCGATCATGTCGGACGATCGCAATCGCTGCATGTCGTTCGGTTGCGGCGGTGACCTGACGCTTCCCGGCCGGCACGTGGCCGCCAAGACCGGCACGACCCAGGACTTCCGCGACAACTGGACGGTCGGCTTCACGCCGAGCCTGGCGACGGCGGTGTGGGTCGGCAATCCGGACAATCATCCACTGGCGAACAACTCCACCGGCATCGTGGGCGCCGCGCCGATCTGGCATCAGTTCATGGTGCAGGCCCTGGCGGGCCACCCCGACGAGTGGTACGGGGTACCAAGCGGGGTCGACCAGGTCGGCCAGAACTATTTCCTGCCCGGCACCCAGAACCTGCCGCCGACGCTGGCCACCAGCTGGCCGACCTGCCGGTTCCGCTCCTTCGACCCCCGCACCGTCACCGACGCGATGTTGACGGTCAATGGCCTACCCTGCGTGCTCAACTACATGCCGCGCGGCGTGCAGCCAGGCCAATAATAAAACCCGACGGCTGCAACAACGGCAGCCGCCGGGTGTGAAGGGATAGCGCTTAGGGCGCCCGCCGGCTGCCGTAGAAGCCGAAACCCCCCGAGACCAGGCCGAGGACGATCAGGATGATCCCGATCAAGGTGTAGCCGAGCACAAGCGCAATAATCCCGAGAACGATCAATAGTCCGCCTCCACCGAAGTACACCCTGCACCTCCTTTCCTAAGAATCCGAACAAGAACGCCTTTTCCACCATAAGGCGGGCGCCGCGCATCTGTGAAGCCCCCGAATTGCGAAGCCGCCCTTTCGGGCGTAATAGCACGTGCGGAGGAGGCGGCTCGTGCGAGCACACGAGCCCACGTTCGTACGGGCGAGTGCGCCGCGAGCCGCCTCCACTGCACACGTGCGGTATGATACTCAGTATCAGATGACTCGAGTTATCAAGTCGATACTCCTTGCCACCCTCGTGGGCAATATGCTGACCGCCTGCGGCACGCCAGCCACGGGTGCCGGCTCAGGTCAAACGCTGCAGGTGATCGCCGGGGAGAACTTCTGGGGCAGCATCGCCGCCCAGCTGGGTGGCTCGCATGTATCGGTGACGAGTATCGTCACCAACCCAAGCACGGACCCTCACGAGTACGAGAGCAGCGCGACCGATGCGCGTGCCTTCGCGACCGCTGACTACGTCATCCTGAATGGCGCCGGCTACGACGATTGGGGCCAGAAGCTACTGTCGGCCAACCCCAGTTCGAGCCGGAAGGTGCTCACCGTTGCCGACTTGCTCAACAAGAAGGCGGGCGATAACCCACATTTCTGGTATAGCCCCGACTTTGTCGAGAAAGTCGCCGACCGGATCACCGCCGACTACCAGGCACGCGACTCCGCCGACTCCGCCTATTTCACGCAGCAGCGGGACGCGTTCCGAAGCGCGCTGAAGCCCTACCATGACGCGATCGCCCAGATCCGAGCCACATCCACCGGCGTCCCGGTGGGCTCAACCGAGAGCATCTTCGCGTACATGGCACAGGCGCTCGGCGTCAACCTGGTCTCGCCGCCGGAATTCATGCAGGCCATCTCCGAAGGTACCGACCCGCCGGCGCAAACCGTGGCCGAGTTCCAGAACCAGGTCTCCAACCGCCTGATCAAGGTGCTGGTCTACAACGCGCAGACCTCCACGCCCATTACGGAAAATCTCAAGCAGCTCGCCTCAAAGAACAGCATTCCGATTGTTGGGATCTCGGAAACCGTTGCGCCGGCGACTGCCTCCTTCCAGGACTGGCAGCTCAAGCAGCTGAATTCGCTTCAGGCTGCGCTAAGCCGACAATAACGCGCAGCATGGCCCGTTCGATCTCCCCCGCCGTCGTCGCCGATGGCTTGGCCGCTGCCTATGGAGACCAGCTCATCTGGCGAGGCGCCAGCTTCACAGTGAAGACCGGAGAATTCGTCGCCGTGCTGGGCCCGAACGGTAGTGGGAAATCCACCCTCTTGCGGTTGTTACTCGGCCTTCTTGCGCCGGCGGCGGGGAGCCTCGAGGTCCTGGGCAAGCGTCCGCAGCGGGGCAATGCCGACATCGCCTACGTGCCCCAGCGCCGAAACATCGACCGAGACCTGCCGGTCCGCGGTCGCGACTTCGTTCATCTGGGCATTGACGGCAACCGCTGGGGGATCGCGCTGGGCAACGCCGCGAGCAACCATCAGCGGGTCGACGAGGCGATCAGGTCCGTGGAGGCGCAGGCCTACGCCGATCGCCCGATTGGTCGCCTCTCGGGCGGCGAGCAGCAACGCTTGCTGCTTGCTCAGGCGCTCGCCGGCAAGCCGCAGATGCTCCTCCTCGACGAGCCGCTCGCCAGCCTGGACCTTCGCAACCAGATCGTCATCGCCGAGCTGGTCGCCGAACTGGCGCGGACCAACAATCTGACGGTGCTGCTGATCGCTCACGACATCAACCCGCTGCTGCCCATCGTGGACCGCGTGCTCTACGTCGCGCACGGCGGGGTGGCGATCGGCAAGCCGGCGGAGGTCATCACCACCGAACAGCTGAGCCGCCTCTACGACGCGCCCATCGAGGTGCTCCACGACAGCCACGGCCACATGTTCGTCGTCGGCCTGGAAGCCGAAAGCGCGCATCACGATGCCTGACCTGTATCTGGCTGCAACGCCGTACTTTGGCTGGGACCTGGTGCGCGTCGTCCAGGAGCTCTTTCGCTATGCCTTCATGCAACATGCCTTCGAGGCCGGAACGATGGTCGCAATTTCGGCCGGGGTCATCGGTTATTTCGTGGTCCTGCGTGGCCTCTCCTTCGCCGCGCACGCGCTTTCCCACATCGGCTTCGCCGGTGCGACCGGTGCGGTTCTTACCGGGACCGCGCCGATCGTCGGTTTGCTGGTCTTCACCATGTCGGCCGGCGCGGTCATGGGCGCGCTCGGGCAGCGGCTTCGCGGCCGGGATGTGACGATCGGCCTCGTCATGGCGTGGTCGCTGGGGCTTGGCCTCCTCTTCACGCGTCTGTACAAGGGGTCGGCCAACCTGGCGATTGGCATCCTGTTCGGCCAGATCTTCGGCATTACCAGTCAGGACGTGGCGCTGACATTTGTCGCCGGGGCGGTCACCGTGCTGCTGGTGCTCGCCGTCTACCGCCCGCTGCTGTTCGCCACCCTCGACGAAGAGGTGGCCGAAGCCAAGGGGGTGCCGGTTCGCGCGCTCTCGATCGTCTTCATGATCGTCCTGGCGGTCGCCGTCTCCGAGGCAGTGCAGGTGGTTGGCGTGCTGTTGATCTTTGCGCTGATCGTCGCGCCCGCCGCCATCGCCGAGCGCTTCACGACTCGGCCCAGCCGCGGCGTCTTGCTGGCCGCGCTCCTGGCGGTGCTCTTCACCTGGGCAGGGCTCACGGTCGCCTACTATCTCCCCTACCCCGTCGGGTTCTTCATCACGACGATCGCGTTCTGGAGCTATATCCTCGCGCGGTTGGCAGCTCCCGCCCTGACCGTGCCCCGCCGGCGGGGGAGGGAAATTCTCGCGCGCGAAGAACAGGCCCGGCACTCACCGTAGAAGTCGAGGGTCGCGTGCTCGACTCGAAAGCCACGCTGGCGCGAAATGGCTTCGGCGAGTGGGGCGACCGCCTCCTCCCCCAGGTCCTCGACCGCGCGGCAGGTGGTGCAGATCAGGTGGTGATGATGTCCTGGCTCGCACCAGACATACGCGGATACGTGCCCCGGCCGCTCCAGCCGTTGGGCCAGCCCGGCACTCACCAGCGTATCGAGCGAGCGAAACACGGTCGCGCGGCCGATGTAGGCATGCCTCTTGCGGACCCGTTCGTACAGTTCCTGCGCCGATGTCTCTTTCCCCGTCTGGGCCAGCACGGTGGCAATCGCGAGCCGTTGCGGGGTGAGCCGCACACCGGTCTGCTGCAGGGCGGCCTGAGCCGCTGTCTCAACCACAACCAAATGATACTGGCTCCCTGACCCGTCCCGGCTGACGGTAAAGGGCAGGGTGGGGGCTCCTCGACCGTTGCTTGGCTGTGGCCACCGCCGCGGCTTCTTCGCGTCCCTGGACCCAAACGGCCGTCCCAGCAGCCCTCCTGGGCTCGCTCTTCTTCCCTGCCGGCATTTTTGCCTACCTCGTGACGCACCCGGCCGCCGACCCCAGCGTCGTCGTGCCGCGCCAGCACTTCTTCATCGTCACGGTGGTTTCATTGCTGGCCTTCGGACTTGCGGTCCTGCTGGCCATCGCCGCGGTGCAGATCGCGCAGTATCGCGTCCTCTTCCTCTGCCTCGGTTTCATGGCCATGGGCGGCATCTTTGCGGTCCATGGGATCGACACGCCTGGCATCATCAAGAGCGGCGCAGCCGCAAAGTACGCCGGCAGCGTGCTCGGCGTTTCCGCCTATCTCAGCCTTTTTGTTCCAGCCCTGTTTTTCGCCGCCTCCTATACACCGCTGACGGCCGCTTTCGAGCGTCGTCTTCCGTTCTCTCCAGCGGGCTGGCTGATCGTCCTCCTCGCAACGGCGCTCGGTATCTACGGCGCCCTGGCGGTAGCGAGCACCGAGCTGATTGCCGGGCTACCGTTTGGCGTCAAGCCTTATTCGACGGCCATGGGTTTAACAACCATCGTGTTGCTCCTCTTTTCGGCGTGGCGCCAGGCGGGCTCGTATCTGGTCGCGCGACTCCCTCTGCAGGGGACCCTCGTCACCTGCTTCATCCTGCTCGCAGAGGCGCAGGCCATCATGATGCTGGGTCAGGTGTGGCGCCTGTCGTGGTGGGAATACCACGGGCTGATGCTGGTTGCCGTGGGTGTCGCCGTCTGGACGCTCACCGCACAGCGGGCTCGGGGCGATTCACTCCGGTCCGTGATGGAAGCCACGCTCGAGCTGGAGGTCACGGTCGGCGTGGAGCTCCAGCATGCCGAATCGATCGCGGCACTCGCCGCGGCGGTCGAAGCCAAGGACGAGAACACCAAGGGCCATAACACGCGGGTGGCCGAACTGGCCGTTCGAATCGGACGCGCCATGGAGCTGCCGACCGATGCCCTCCGCACCCTTGCCCGGGCCGGCCTGCTTCACGATGTGGGCAAGATCGGCATTCCCGACGCGGTCCTCAACAAGCCGGGTCCGCTCGATGCGGCCGAGTGGGCCGTGATCAAGCGTCATCCAGAGCTCGGCCAAGAGATCCTCCTCCGCGTGCCCAGCCTGCATCGTGAGGCCGAAATCGTCATCGCGCATCACGAGCGGATCGACGGCAGCGGCTACCCGCGCGGCCTGCGCGGCGAGGCGATTCCTCTCGAAGCGCGCATCCTGGCCGTGGCGGACACCTACGATGTCCTCATCTCCAACCGGCCGTATCGTCAGGCCTTCGATACCGAGCGGGCGGTCCGCATCCTGCGCGAGGAGTCCGGGACCCACCTCTGGGAGCCGGCCGTGCGCGCGCTCCTGCGCAGCCTCGGCGAGCGCGAGGACGGCCGCGCGGCCGCCTGAACGCCTAGTCCGTAAAGACCGCGGAGATATACATCTTTGCGCCATCGATGGCGGTGCCAATCCCCATCTGGCGGAAATGTGGGCCGAGGATGTTGTCGCGGTGTTCCTGCGAGTTCATCCACCAGGTCTCCGCAGCTGCCACCGCATCGTCGAAGGGCGGGCCGCCCGCCCAGAAGATGTTCTCGCCATCCCAGGTATAGGTCACCCCGTTTTCCTTCAACAGTTGCGTCACGGCCATCACGCCGGAACCCGGACGAAGATGCGTCAGTCCGTCCTTTGTCATCTGCTCGGCGCGCGTGGCCGCGATGGCCTCGAGCATCCGTGACTCGCTCAGCAGGGGCAGACCCGCGGCCGCACGCTCCCGGTTGAAGAGCGCCAGTCCGAGGTGCGGCGTGGCGGCCGGGCCATGCGGCTGGGCGACGGCGGCCGGATCGATGCCATTGTGTACCCGGTCCGGCCTCGGGCCGAACCGGAGGATCGGGGCTGAGATTGTCCGCTGCTCACTGGTAACCAGCCCGGCGACCGCGACGGTGCCCGCGCCGGCCTGCGGATCGCCGAGCATGCCGGCGATCAGCGTCAGGATGCCAACCGCGATCAGCAGCGGCGCTCGGGCGGCGCCCTGCGTCGCGAAGTGCGAATAGTGGATCACGCGCCACCGCTTCGCATAATCTGATACCGATTATATCAGCTTCGTACTATCCTCCCGAGGGCGAGCCCTGGGCGCGTGCCGCTTGGAGCTGCTTCGACAGCGATGCCGCCTGTTTCGCATCGCCGAGCCGCGGCACGCCCAGCTGCTCGCTGATCGTCGCCGATAGCGAGTAGTGGTCAAGCGGCGCGGTGATCCGGCCGCGCACGGATGGTGCGACGACCAGCAGCGCAACCCGGCCGTCGCCGGCGCTCGACTCATCCCAGGTGATGAAGAGAACGCCGTCCTTCCGCCAGGCGGGCGAGCTCGTGATCTGCGGCACAACACCAGCGAGCCAGCGGTCCGATGCCCGGACGCCGCAGTCGTGGCCGTCGTTGCAGAGGCCGGGCGTAATCCAGGACAGCTGCGGGGTGCCGCTCTTCAAGTCGGGCGCGAGGTCTGTCATCGGAACGACGTTCGCCGGACATGCGCCACCGTAATAGGCGAATGGATTGTGCTTGAGCGCATACGGATAGGGGCTGTTGAAACAATCGCCTGTGAACCCCTCCATGTATGCCTTCCAGGAGATGCCGGCCCTGGTCAGCTGACTCCCGACGCCGCCGGCCGGCAACTGATGATAGGCGTCGTCCCCAATTCCCCAGGTCGACCCTGACGACATCGCGAGGTAGTTGGGCAGGCTCGGGTTCGCGACCGAGGTGTAATTGGTGGCAAGGGCGTAGCGACTGGCAAGGCTGGCGATGTATGGCTGCCGGAGTGCCTGCTGGTAGGACGTGTTCTCCAGCACGATGACAAAGACATGCCTCGCCGGCTTCGGGCTCGGCGAGACGGAGGCCGAGGTCCCGGCGCGAGGCTGACAGGCGGTTGCGAGCAGCACCGCCGCCAGCAGCGTCGCAATCAGCCGACCGTGGCCGGAGTTGGCGATGCCCACGACCATGGCACATCGACCTAAACCGGCGCTGAATTCGACTTAAGAATGTGGTGAGAGACTCGAGGCCACTCGGCCCTCGCGCAATAGTCGAATCGCCGTGATCCCGGTCGCCATCCACTCGGGCGCATCGAGCCAATTCTCCACGCCCCACAGGAGGTAGGCGCTCACGCCATGCCCCCGGTACGCGAGCGCGCTCGAGAGCAGGTCGTCGAGGGTGAAGCCCGTCGTCCCGAACCAGGGAGCGGCCTGCATCTCCGTGACCCACAGCGCGCGCCCGTGATCCTGGGCCTGGCGTTGCCAGTAATCGAGCGTCTCCTCCTTCCAGGCGATCCGGGTGCTGGGGGTGATGACATCCAGGGGCGTGGATTCGGTGACGACGTACAGGTCGAGGCCCAAGGTGTCTCCCATCGTCAGCGCTTGCGCCGGATGTCCGGCGGGCTTGGCGCCGGGCAATCGGGCGTAGAGCCAGGCGAGCGGGCTCGCCGCGCGGGCGTCGAGCGTGACGTGGGATGAGTTGAAGGTGGTTACGACCACCTCATGCATGAGGTCAATCGAGCGAAGCAGGTCGACCTCCCACCGCATTGTCGATTCGGGCACCGCCCCATTGGTCAGCTCGTTGAGGCTCGCGTTGTCGAGGGGCTCGTTTTCAACCTGCCAGCCCCGGAGCAGTGACAGCGACGCGTAACGCCGGTAGGTGGTTTCGAGGTAGGTGCGATAGCTCGCCGTCTTCAGCAATTTGTCGAGCTCGTGTACGTCCCTTATCTCGAGCCAGTCCGGCAGGTGGACTTCGGGATACACGAGGTTACGCGCACCGACGACGAGCACGACCTGGGTGTGGCGCGACCCCTTCGTATTGTTGTGGGCCTGGATGGTCGCGATCAACAGGTCGACGTCGCTGTAGTCGAGCGAGGTCGGCGACGGTGCCACCGTGCTCCAGTAAATCGGCAGCCGAACGAGATCCGGCTGCAGCGTCGTCAGCAGCGTGGTCAGTGCCTGCACGGGATCCAGGCCGGGAGGGACGGCAGCCGGGCTAAAGGAGAACCCGACCAGCGGCGGATTCAGCGGTGGCGGAGCAGGGTCAACGGTGATCAGTGGGAAGGCGGCCGCCGGCACGATGAGGGACACCAGGGCGGAGGCGATGACGATAGCCAGCCGCTTCAGCATTAAGGCGAGCATCTCGCAGTTCTATGAGAAGAGCCTGAGGACGGACATGGCTTTCCGGTTAGCTCCCGCCGACGTCGCGCCGTTGGAAGATGACGATCGCGAGGATGGTGAACAGCACCAAGTAGACCATCAGGGTGATCCAGCCACGAGTCGCATCGACCAGCTGGGTGCCCGCATTCGGACTGCGAAAGGTCAGCCGGAAGCTGGCATTGACGGCGCTGGCGTTGACGCCCGGGAGGAACCTGAGAATTTCCTTGATCCCGGCAGTTTCCCGCAACAGCTGGCCGACGAGCGCCTCCAGGACGAACAGGTAGGTCAGTCCGCCGCCAATTGCGGCCGCCGTACTCCGAAACGCGATCCCCAGGAACATGCCGAATGCCGTCCAGACGGCGAGCTCCAGCCAGAGGGCGCCGAAACCTTTGACCAGGACGGAGACCGGCGGCCAGCTACTCGAGCTGCCATCGATGGTCACCAGCAGGTAGCTCGTCAGCGCCGCGCTCCCCAACGCCACGACACTCACGAGCAAGGTAATGACCGCCAGGTTGGCGAGCTTGCCGAGCAGCACCGCGGCACGGCCGGGCTTCTGGATCAGGATGGTCTGCACCGTCAGCCAGCCGAACTCGCTGGCTGTGCTCAGGCCACCCAGGATGATCATGATGGCCGCCCCGATCGTCGATGTCGGACTCAACACGTTGGCCAGCAGGTTTTCGGGGAACACCTCTCGAATCAGGACGCTTGCCGGGACGGGACTCTCGAAATTCCGCGGCGGATGTTTGAGGATCACATAGCTCAGGATGTATCCGAACAGCAGCAGAGTCAGCATTAGGATGCCGAACAGGATCCAGTTAGCCCAGCGCTTGCGGGACTTGAGGGTCTCAGCGCGGAAGCTGGCAATCATCTCTGCTCCCCTCCCCCGCTCGCGGGGGATGGCAGGGTGGGCGTTTCCGTCAACTGAAGGAAGACATCTTCCAGCGATTGCTCATCGACGCGCAGCTCGCTGACGTCGATCCCCTCGGAGACCAGACGCCGGTTGATTGAGGCCGCCTGCGCGGGATCGACATTGAGGATGAGGCTGCCGTCGATGACGCGCACCGGCTCTGGCAGGAGAGACTCGAGCAATCGCTGCGCCTGCTCGAGCGGCGTCGCACGAATCCGAAGCGTGCGGCCACCGCTCCGGGCGCGAAGCTCATCAACCGTTCCCTCTGCCACCAGCTTGCCCTTGGCGATTACGCCCACACGGTCGCAGGTCAACTCCACCTCGTTGAGGAGGTGGCTGGAGAGCAGGACCGTGCGGCCGCCCTGCTTCAGCTCCTTGATCAGGGCGCGCATCTCCATCGTGCCCTGGGGATCGAGACCACTGGTGGGCTCATCCAGGATCAGCAGGTCCGGGCCCTTCAGCAGTGCTGCTGCGACACCGAGTCGCTGCTTCATGCCGGTTGAGTAAGTCTTGAATTTGTGCCGGGCGCGGTCGGTCAGGTCGACCAGTTTCAGAACAGGCTCGATGCGCGAGCTGGGCACGCTGGCATAGCGCGCCACCACCCGCAGGTTGTCGCGCCCAGACAGGTAGGGATAAAAGGCCGGCGTCTCGACCATCGCGCCCATCCGAGACAGGCTCGCCGGACTCCCAGGCGCGGCGCCCGCAACGATGGCCGTCCCGGACGTCGGATGAAGCAGCCCCGAAAGGAGCCGCAAGGTGGTGGTCTTGCCGGCGCCGTTCGGCCCGAGGAAGCCGTAGACTTCGCCGGTCCTGACCCGCAGGTCCAGCTGATTGACCGCAAGCACGCCGGTCGAGTACCGCTTGGTGAGGCCGTGGGTCTCCACGGCGAGCGCCTGGGCCACGGAATCCAGCTTAAGTCCTCCGATCAACTGATAGCGTCACAACTGGCTTTCGCGATATCGTGGGAGTCATCATGTTCGACCTCGAATTTGGAGGGATTGCAAAGTGAGATTGCCTCAACTCGCCCGAATGCGACCATTCGTGGCCGCACTCGCCACCGGCGGTGCCCTGCTGATGACCTCGCTGTCCAGCTCAGCCGGAAGCCTGCCCCAGGTCGTCAACGGGAAGCACATCTTCTGGAGCCTGGGTGCAGCGACCAATGTGTCACCGAACAACCTGATCTACCACGGCGGCCTGGTCGAGACCACGCCGGCGGTTTACAACGTCTTCTGGGGACCCGCCTGGCAGAACGGTTTTTCTTTCAGCGCGGGCGGATTTACCTACACCAACACCACGGTCCAGAATTACCTGGGCGGCTACTTCGGCAACGTCGGCGGGAGCCCTTTTGCCGGCGTCCAGACACAGTATTGCCAGGGCATCTTGCCGGGATTTTCCTGCGCGGGCGACCCGAGCGCGCAGTTCATCACCAACCCGACCGGCCAGCTGAAAGGGACCTGGGTGGATCCAAGCCCCGTCCCGGCTGACATCACGACCACCGGCCTGGTGTCGAACGTGACCACCGATCCGCTCGAGGCGGAAGCGATCAAGGCGTCGCAGCACTTCGGGTACGACGTCAACGCCACCATCAACATCTTCACCGAGCCCGGACACACGGCGACGCTCTACGGCTCGGTCTACTGCGCCTATCACTCCGAGACCGGCCATACGACCGGCCAGGGCGTCCGCTATGCGTTCGTTCCTTACGTCCCCGAGCAAGGCGGGGGCTGCGGGCAGAACATGGTGAATGCGTTAAACGACGCCTTCGGTCATGGCTACCTCGATGGCTACAGCATCGTCGCCGGTCACGAGTACGCCGAGGCGGTCACCGATCCCGGTAACCAGAGCGGCATCCAGGACGGTTGGAACGACGCCACCAGCAGCGAGAACGGCGACAAGTGTGCCTGGACCAACCTGCAAAACATCACGCTCGCCGGCCAGACGTACGCATCGCAGCCGATGTGGAGCAACGAAGCCAACGCCGGCGCCGGAGGGTGCGCCTACACCCGCTAATTTTTGCTAGCGTTCGTCCGCGATGACCCGCGACTTCGCGCTCATCCTGGCCGCCCGCTTGCTGCGCGCGTTCGGCTTCGGCATGGCGGCCGTGCTGGTCGGGCTCCACCTCGAGCGCCACGGCCTGTCGGCCAGTGTCATCGGCCTCGTCCTCAGCATCGGGTTGCTGAGCGCCGCGATCGCCGGGGTGATCGCGGCCACCCTGTCGGGACGCATCGGGCGTCGCAACACCCTGGCCCTGGCCGGCTTGCTGATGGCCTTCGCCGGGCTCGACCTGGCCGTCGCAAACTCGCCGCTGCTTCTCGGCCTCGCCGCGGTCACGGGGATGCTGGGCGCGGCCAGCGTCGACCTCGGGCCCTTCGCA
>Ga0137415_10006538_pt1 | contig 11551 bp, 17 predicted proteins | sample CZODoug3_1_1_16f_FD_183082 | JGI IMG/M metagenome (GOLD analysis project Ga0137415, IMG submission 183082) | Vadose zone soil fungal communities from Angelo Coast Range Reserve, California, USA - CZODoug3_1_1_16fungal (Hybrid Assembly) | ecosystem: Environmental > Terrestrial > Soil > Vadose...
TGTGACTGTCCTATGTTGTACTGTACCCCAGGATCATGCGTAAGGTCCTCTGGATCTATTTCAGAGGGTGAGCTAAGTCGTGGGCGATTCAGCCTCTCGCGGATCATGCTGATACGGCGTTCTCGTCGCTCAACCCTTGATATTTGCTGTGGTATTGATCGGCCGCTAGTCCGAAGTGACCGAGTTTTGGATGTTCAGTGCTCGAGCTCGCTCTGATGCCCACCGCAGCAGTAAGCAATATCATGCAAAACATCAGGTAAAAGCTTACTGGTTGAGTGGAATATGAGTCAGTTGTACCGAAGCGTCGGATGGCGTCAACGTAGTCACCGAGCGCATGGTGCTTATAAGTTCTCAGATTAAGTTTCTTCTGCTTCCGTGCATTACCGCTGGGTGCCATAGGTCTTCTTGGGTCGGACGCCACATTAGTCGCGGATTTCTCCTGACGCCGTTGCCGAGCAGCCCGCTCGCGTTCCAACTCTCGAGTGTCATATGCTGTGCATGTCTTTTCCTCAAACGTGCGTAGGCTGTTTCCCAGGGATGTAGTGACAGGGGATAAAATGTCCAGAGTCGCATCCGTGTGCATGCGGAGCTTGGCAAGACCATGCCAGTGGGCTAATTCAAATAAGAGCTTGAGAACATATGTATTGTGGGGTTCAGGCAGAAGACCATCAAAAATGGGTATAGCGCACTACATGAATGATGTTAGTCAAGTTGAGAATACTGGTAATAAAACCCACTTGTAACATATCCTCGTAATCATGAGCGGTCATCTTCTTCAGTTCCGACCGGTTCGACCATATTTTTCTTATCCCATCAACCCCGAAAGGAGGTATTTCTCGAAACCTAATCGAAATATCAGCACCAAGCCTTCTGAGGCTTCGAACGATGCTTGCCGTCTATCCAATTCATACTTGAGGCTTTCATTCTGGCAATCTAGAACGCGTAGTAGATGTATAAAAACTGCCTTCCAGACTCCGAGCTCCACCTCGTGCATGAGATCCACAGCGAGCATGCCGAACATGTTGAAACCAAATGCCGCTAGCTTGCTTGAAAATGCATTCTGAAAAAGCATGAGCATTAAAATCAATCATCGTAGAGAAGGCACGTACCGCTGTTGGAACAAGGGAATCTTCTTGTAGGAGGTCTTCCACTGCCCTACTATCAACCACATAGCCCTTCTCGTATATCTTCTCGCGCGCTGTCTCAATACGATCACGGCGTTTCACATCGTCAATTCGGGCAAGAGTCCTACGCTGTGCCATATCTCGACGCATCCCCATGTTGGCGACACGATCTAACGGTATGAGGCAACGGGGGCAGGGGCACCGACCAAGATTACGAATGCTGGCTATAAGAATTCTGTGAAATTTTTGAGTTATATCAGACACCGACATTCGAGGGGTCTAGACTTACTTTTCCTTGTAGTCCGCAGAATATGTAAATATACGAGGGTGAAAACGACGCCGAAAGCCATCGCAGCACTTGATCACAGTTCCGTGTTCATAGGCTTCCAGGAATTCATCATCAAGGATGATAGCCCACTGAGCGTGATAGATTTCTCGATGACAATGGGCCATGAATGCGCTGTTTGGGCCCTTTCCACCAAGATGCTCTGTGGCGAAGGTTTTAAATGCATCTGGAAGCTGTCATTCAAAAAGGAATGAGGATCGCATACTAGAGCAGAGCTAATGAGGTCCTACTCACCGTCTCCAGGTAGGCGACATGTTCAAATGCTTGACAGGAGGGTTTTGACCTTCTGTCCTTCGACTCATTCCCCATCGCAAGATAAACCGGCCATAGTTTAGCGGTACTGAACGCGTTGAGCTGAGTACCATCTGAGGCGAACATAAGACCCACTACAACCCTCTGAAGGTCACACCCCGGCTCTCCGGGAGATCCCTGAAGGTCACGGTGAGCCTCGATGAATGCCTCTGAGGTGTAGAGTTCTCCATAAGCTTTGACTGGTTTAGAAGCTTCAGTTGGTTGCCAAAATAACTCATACGGCTCGAAATGGAGGTGTGGATGGCTAGAGGGACGCATAATTTTCTCCCTGATCACCGACACCAGCTTGCGGTGATGAAGGGTTCCCGCGTCGAACTCCTTTTGCCCTGGATGCAGCGACCTTTTGTGGAATGGGACCTTGATCTTGATTGGGGTTTTAACCCAGTCACCGTTATCCTCTTCGTCCTCCCAGTCTTCATCATTTGAGGGGTTGCACAACCGATCTCCACTCAGCTGCGCATCAATAACCCGCCAGTTTGTCCCTGAAACGTCCTCAGGTTGAAAGTTTGGATGTCCGACTATCTTGATGAGATCTTGAAAGCCCGATTGCGTTTTCTTTAACCCGCCGTTCCAATACCATTCTCCTAGCAAAAACGACGACTGATTCGGATATGGGTGGTAGGCGTCAGCTGGATAAAAAGTATCCGGGGACGTATCCATCAGGTCGTCGCGCGTTATATTCTCGTTGGGATCGTGGTCTGGGAAGCGAGTTGCATGATACTGCCGGAAAAGGCCAAATTTATTCTGTGTGGATTTCAGCAGCTTCCTGACACGCGAATAAATATTCGGGGTTTGCTCGGATGAGGGGGATGCCGGTGTGGTAGCTGGAGACATGGTTGGCGCGCATTCCGACGTGACCGGCTGGGGTGCTGGAGGTGCTGCTGGAGGTTCAGGCAGTATATCCCGATAGCGCTTGGGCAGTTGGCGGTTTTCCCGGCGACCCCTACGCTCTGCCAGTGGTTGATCCAAGTCTTCGTCATTCATGGAGGCACTCTGAGCGGTATAATAGCGAATCAATGAGCAATAAGTTGCACCAACATTATAAGTCTCACCTCGCATTGCATGGCGAGCGCAACGTCATTTGATTGTTGTTCGACAACTACATTTTGGTCTGGAGGGCTTTCCGCAGTTGTGCTTTGCATTACTTCCATTATTCGACGCTTCTTGGAGTGCCAGACCTCTTTGGCTTTGTCCAGAGCACTGGAAAGCCGTTTCTTCGTCTTCTGGCAACTACGTTGGTGGAAAGTATAGGCCTGTGGCACAGAGAACGTGCGGCCACAAACACAGACTTGACACCAAGCGGGCGGCAGGTCCATGGCACGGTAATGAGAATGGTGATGGGCAGAATTGCCAACAACCCGTCGTCCGGAAACCTCAGCCTTAGGGCTCAACCTGAGGAAACGATCACTGGATAGGTCAAAATTTTTGATCAGCCATTATATAGGTTGAGATGATTATGTATGAGTCAGTTTATGAATTCACAGTCCGACATTGCCAAATAACCAGCGCGCTATGGAGGCATTGTAATGGAATGAGGAAATGTTGATGTTGAGGGATGAGTGAGCTTGCCTTCTCATACCTATCAAACTTGCACTTCGAGAAATTTCCTATTTCAAAGCACCCCAAATCATCAGTGGATATCATCAATAATTGTAGGACCATACCTTTGCTTTGACCACAGATGATGGGGTATACTAATACGACTGGAAGTTGGGACCATGCGGGGACTAATAAAACGGAAGGACGTTCACAGACAATAAGATTTTACACGCTATACACAGGTGATTCAATACGGAAGTCGGGTAGGAACAACTGCAGCACGGCCAAATAAACGATAGAAAGTTTGGGTATAAAACCGAGCTATGTGATCCTCAAGTTGCTGGACATCTGCTTCAGTATACATATCATGTGAGGCCAGATCAAGTAGTAAAAGAGGCGTCGACTTCAGTCCATCCCAATCCCTCATTAATGCCCTCAGCGCCAACAAAAACGGTAACCTTTCTTGCCAAGTATGAGCTTGCAAACCGGAATTTGCCCGCTGTTCATCGGCAACAATGAGGGAAGGTACGCCGAAGCACTTCAGCACCATGGCCTGCCGCTCATCTTCATCTCGGTGGGATGACGGGCTTGAGGCACGCTTATCAAGGGCTAGGAGCTCAAAGCGGAAATTAAGCTCGGTCAATTCCCATAGAATTTTCTGTGCCTCATCGACTGGCACGGTGGGGAAATGGGAGGATGGTGGAACATGAAGGTCGATCTGGAGTTCATCCAAAGCCCCTGCGAAGATGGCCTTGACTTCTTCACGTCGACGAACCATATTTGACTCGCGGCTGAGTGACAGAAGCCCATCAAGAAGAAAATCACGCCACTGCTGACCAGCCAAGGGAGCAGCTAAGCTTTCCACTGAAAAAACTCGTAAGATGCAGGCAGGTCGAAATACATTCCATGTGGCAAAGAATTTTGCCCGGCGAGCCTCGTTGGTGGAAGCAAAAATCGCTGCCTCAGGAAATAGATACCGCGTGTGATAAAATGCTGGGGCTTCGTCCCTTTTGACCGCCTTCAACGCATCACGCCAGACAGGGATTGGGAGTGGCATGAGGGGGCTCTCGTAAGCATCAAACTTGTCGCGGCCTCCTGGCGGATTTGAAGATTTCTGCTTGTTATCTGTCGTGCGACAGTGAGATGACGCACGAGAAAACAACTCTGGTCACTTACAAACAACTCCTTTTCCCTTACTGCCGTACGGGCCCCCGCCCTTGCTGGCACCACGTTGATGGCTATCGCCCACGATGGCCCTCGTACCTGCTCTACCCCTTGATGCCTGCGGTCTTACTGAGGTCTCTGCATGTGCTGGTGCGGACATATTCGTGTCGCTGGTATGGAGGAGGAACGGATCCGGATAGCGCAGGAAGTTACGAGCGTACCGTAAAATTGCCTCATGCTTTTGAGTCGAACTTGCCGGTCCCTGATATATAATAGGGTATTTGAAGCGGTGTGACTCAAAGCAGATCCCATAGTTGCGCGGTACTAAAAGAGGGACAGCTGCAAGTACATTTGTTTGGCCGAGGTCTGAGGCCGGCCGTGTCAGCCAGAATGGAAGACCTGCGTGGAAAAAATCTTGGGCGACACGAATATCATTGGTGAAAACACCAACAGTGTCGGCAACTTTAGCTGGCGGGGAGCCTACTGCCAACCTAGCCGAGTCCATCCGGGGTTTGTACACCTCCATATAATCCAACATCGCCATTAGATCAAGCCAGCACCTCTGCACGTCCCTCACGCCAAACGCCATCTGACGGAAGTTGGTCCATACCGACTCGAGACGTATGAGACCATGCTCGATCATTTTCACCATTGGACCAAGGGTAGACGGCGCCCGAAATTTGGACGAGCCGGACATGAGTACTTGGACCCGAGTTAACAAAATCGACACTGAAGACTTCAGATCGCCCAACTTCGAATCCGATAGCTTGCCAAGGCCCCGAATGGGTGACGTTGGGTCCCTCAACGGAATAAAGTCCCTATGCGTAGGTTCCCACCATATAATTAAATGGGCGGAAAGCGATTCACGCGTAGGAATTGCACCGTGATGACAGTTAAACGCGTTATAAGGCTGTGGCCACAGGATAGGATCGTCGTCTGCATAGAGGCTGTCGGCACGCATCACTACTTTGCGGTCTCCAGCTGGTGGTTCAGGAATGAAGGTTTGATTAGGAGTGGTGACAAAATATTCCCCGTTGAAGAGGAGAGCCCCGACGGTGCCATCCATCGCACCAATGTGCCCTGTAAGAACGTATTTAGCGGGCAATCCATCGCAAACTCAAGTGTCAACATACCGCCATCTACTCGAAACCTCAGCAAATCGTCATTCGTAAGTACAGCAGTCATTTTGATAAGTTCCTAGTAGCCGTGAGAATACTAAGAGAGGTACAGGCTAGGACATACCGTGGCGTTGAGCTGCAAGGCGCCACAGGTGACACAAACGGCAATCTCAGTTAGCGGGGGGAAGATAAGAGGATCGGTCAAGGGTTTCAGGTTGAGGCTCAAGGGAATCCAAATGTAGGATTAAGTGACGAAAAGTCAGACTCAAGGCAGGTGACAAAAAGTCAGACCTGTAAGTGACGAAGAACGAGTAGGAGACAGGATGGAGCGCGGACGAGACAAGCAGCAAAGGAAGAGATTCACTTGAAGTTGAACGTGACTTCAATGCCACGACAACTTGAACTTGGGTTCAAGTTTCTAAGAGTGTACTAGTGTGTGTACTTATTTACTCGTGTCCTCAAGTCTCGGGGCTCGGTTGAGGTTAGGGTTAACCGCGGGCAAATGTTACACAGCCACTCGCTGCTATGACTCAGACCTTCAAGTTTTTTCGAAACAGGTAAAGTGGAACGGCGTTGAAATTCTCGGTCACGCTAGTACTAGTGGTACTACTATGTACTACTAGTACTTACGAAGCCGAGCCCGGGCCCTCCGAGTCCAAGTTGCTCCATCATCTCGTCTTGTCCGAGTTCTTCACTTTGCCATCTCCTAGTACTACTACTCGTTCCGTGGCTAGTTGCCTCAGGCAGGTCCGACTTTTCATCACCTGCCTCCAAGTTGAGTCTGACTTTTCGTCACTCAATTTTGCATTTGGATCACCCTTGGGCACCCCTTGAACCTATCAGCAGCTCGCCCTAGAGCCCTTGACAACAACTTCAAGACATCCAAATGTCAGATGTCTCCTCAAGGTGAAATCCCCTTTACCTACCTTATCAGCTACGCAATGCCCGTCTTTTACTCGCGCCCAGGACATTGGCGCACGCGGCGGCGCATAGCTGTAGGGTGGGGGCCAATCCAAGATTGAAAGCTGATGTGCTGTCTACTTCAGTTGACCCCGAAGAAGATTTAGAGGGAAAAAAGGTAGGAATACTTCTCACATCCCACAAAACTGGCTGACAAACCTTGACAATGGCTGGACGGGTTGATAAACATCATGATTGGCCCCTCCATCAGCGTCTCTGATGCGTCGTTCAACTTTGGGGCAGGGCTTTGAGTCTGACTCTTCGTCACTCATATGTTCCAGGCACTACGGGCGCTTATTAGACAATGACCATGGCCGGATGACCTACGTTTACTACTAGTATTTGTTGGCTTCATTTCAACATTAACTTTACCTTCGTCACGATTGCTAACCCTCACGTACCATCAAATAATAACAACGGTGTGATAAAAATACGATATCTTGTCGAAGGGGAAGATACGGCCTTTCGTGTCATGGGGAATGGCACCGATCAGATCGAGCTGCTCAAGATACGCATTCAAAGTCACCCCCGTCATGGCATGTTGCAAAATGACGACAGCAAAGACCTAGCCCTTTATAAAGTAAGCACCGTTTTTCGGTCCGGCAACAATGCCTCAACTAACGCTCTGTGCTTGATCAGGTGGATGTCGACCGCAAGGGTCGCACCAAGCAATCTCTTGCACTTATAGGCGATACGCTGGAAGTCAGGGGAGCTCCATAAATAGAGGAGAGGAAGAAATTGTCTATGGTATGGCAGGATCATTCGTCTGATGATAGGATCCAACTTTTTGTAAAGCTGCCGGCTACTGATGAGCGGAAAACATTGTTGCGAATGGAACATCACTTAGAAGCCCTCTCATTGTTCCGTTGTTCTCTTATGCCCCAGCCTCTCGTTCCCTTGTCAATCCTTTAGCGAGATTCTCCATAAACATCGTTCCTATCGATGAGGGAAATACTTGCCCCCGAGTTACAACCGAAGTTCGGTCATCAGCAAGAACTGTGGACTTGCAACACCACATATTCAGGACACTTCAGGCAGAGATGTTTATTGGCCCCGATCTTCATTCTCCCTTGGACATTTTGCTAATGCAGGGCGTGCCGACTCTGGATGACCAAAGGAAGCAAGATCTCACTGGTCTTCGCACCGGGGCTAACCAACCGAACGATCTTCCTGTCGATATAGTGTGCAATTTTTTTAGTGCGCAGGATTTGGATAAAATTCATTGTTTAGTGTGGTTGCCTCCAGCAAATGGTGAGTTCTTGGTCGAATCTATCCGATACTTGCCTGACCTTGCTGCCTAATAGCGATTCCCACCGTCCCCGCATCATATCCTTGGCTGGTTGATGACTGTAAATATGATGGACATGCTCGACTTGAAGAGTGATACATCCATTTTGCAGAGCCGAGATGAGAGATTGCTGGGTTTTCCAGAACTTGTGAAACGAGAGTATATCCAGTTTAACCAGGATGGCCTATTTGACATGGCTACTGGGGAAACCTTTCTGCATGAGCGCTTGGTGATAACTCATATTTTCCAGTCCAGATGGCGAAAATTTCTACCACTGTTCACATCATCGGCGAATATCGATGATGTGCGTAACGGTCTGATGCTGTACGAACCAGTTGCATGGGCATTTAATCGGGGGAAACTGTGTAATCAAGTTGACAGTGTGGGCAGGATGTCATTTCACCTTTTTGACGGAGTCCGCGACGTCAGTCTGGCCCGGGCCAGTAAGCTCGTTCATTACCAATGGCACCTCGACCGACTGATGAAGTCGTTGGGGAGCTCGATTTAACATTTGGTGACCTCGATGGGAAGGAGGTGCAGTTTCCTGTGGGTTCTACGATGCGGCCATCGAAGCGATTACTAGCCCTACATGCATCATGAGAACCAACTAATATGAACACCGTGACAGACAATCATTGCTATAAGATTTAAGTAATATGTCAGTTGGAGTCAGCGATGACTAGCTACCTTAGGCTAAGCGTCACTGCCAGTACCGCCTTGGCCCGTGGTTGTCAACTAAAATTTGAAGTCCCTCAGGCTGGGCGGCCAACCACGGGTGACCGTGCCAGTGACTCGCAGACGGTAGTACTACCTACTACCCACCAGTCTTCCTCTGGCTCTGAGACTCATTCACAAACCGAAGCTTTCTGACTCAACATTTAGCTCCTATGGTCGATTTGAATGCCTCGTTGCCTCCGAGACTCGGAAGTCATTCTACACTGTGCCTGTGTCCGGGCGTCGCGGCCGTCACGGTCAGTTTCGTAAATTTCGGTGGCTGTGTAAGATTTGCCCGCAGTTAACCTTAACCTAAGTACATGTAATAGGCTTTCAAATACCTACATTGGCGTGAGAAATACCACAGTTGAACTTTCAACACCTCAAGGCCTCAACGTTCAACGTTCAACCGTGGCTGGCGATCGTGTCGCGTCCAGAAACTTTCCTTACCATAACTCTGGCAGCAGTTAAGAGCGCTGGTCTGACTTTTCGTCACCTGCCCTGGTTGAGTCTGACTTTCGTCACTCGAACCTCTACATTCGTGTATAACTTGAAGTTGGTTGCCGTGCTAGGAAGGCTTTTTCTTCGCAATGGCCGACCAGGAGGAGTTTCGTACCACAAGCATCTTTTTCAAGGGGGTCCCTTGGAGAACGGGTGTTGTCTCTGCCCCCGGTGGTCTAAATAAACTGGAATCGGTACCTGACGTGTGTGTGAGTTAACTCACTTTTCGATTACCTTATGTTAAGGCTTACCTTGAATATCCTTCTAAGGCGTACTTGGGTGTGATTCGAGAGCAGGAAAACTTGCGCCAATCCGGGTCAACATACTTTCCAGGAATGGAGAGATTGACGCTCCTGCAAAGATTTTGTGCAACTGGTGACTTTCCCGAGAAACAGGCCGACATACTTGTAAAGGAACTTCTGAAATACCGTCTCCTGGATATAGTCACATTGGTTTATGATATGGCATCGGAGAGCAATTCCAAAGAAAGAGGGGAAGTGCCATTCGTTGATAAGATTGTGCATCGCTTTTTCTCTGTAACACTACTTGCCGGTTTAAAATTATACCTTTCAGGGCCATGCAACTATGGGTGACTGGCCCAAAGTTGTCAAAACTGCAACCAGAAGCATGCAACCTGATAGCACATATATGTTTCTTAATGCAACAACTGTTGATGATCGGCTCTCTGCCTGTTATCATGCGGTTTGTCATGCCACGGGGAACGTTCACAGGGCGAAGATTATCCAAAACTTTGCCGCTGCTGCATTTCATCTCTGCTATCTTCTCCGAGTACGTGTGCCATGCTCTCCGTATCTTTGTTTCCAACGCTTTGGCCATCAGGGTAATTTGTACTTGCCCAACGACAAGACCGATCTCAAGGAGGCACTTCGAAAGTAAGGGCATAATTTCATGACAGACCTTTCGTAAAGTTTACAGCATGTCAGATATGGCCTTTCGGTCGACCACGAGAATTTTGACATAGCGCCAGAAATGTTACAAAACCCTTTGGTTGTCGCTCTTGCCCTTTCACCGCTATTCCTCCTTGTCAATCGTTCGTTAATAAACGTGTCTTTTGGGAAGACGAAAATATTTGAGGTATGAGAGCGCTTGAAACTGGAAGGACATCACTGATTCGTAAACGCTATTATAGCTCTGGAAAGCATTTGGTAACAAACAACCCACCGTAATTACGATGGTTGAAAAACGACTATGGAGAGCTCTATTTGATATTGTCACCACGAAAACAACTGTAACGATTCCAGGGTTATTGGTGGGAGCATTCACAGATATCTCTGCGATGGGTGTACATGATGTATGTGATGGTGATGCCAGTTGGTTCACAGCTGGTGAGGCCCTCCGTTATTATCTATGGACCAACTTAAATTTGAAATCTCAGATATCCGAATGCTCAAGGCCCCCGCTGCTACCTCTGAATGTGGTGTGAACCATCATGTGGAGCCTCCAATTTCCTCTGTATGCGGTGGGCCTGGGGCGGCAGTGGACGCGGAAAAAGAGGAGGAGGAGGAGGAGGAGGAGGAGGAGGAGGATGGTGATGAGGACGAAAAACGCGTTCGCGAAGGATTGCACCGTCTTGGAGGTGGGAATTCTGAGGAAGCAGATATCCGTGGACAAGGAAATAGCGGCGCTGGGAGAGGGGGTTATTCTGGTATGGATATTGACATGGATATAGTAGGTGAGGTGGATGGAGCAGGCGTCGCACAGCAAGTAGAGCCATCGGGAAGAGCTGGAAAGGGGGACGAGAATCCTAGCGCAATGGATGTTGACGCGGATAAAGTAGGCGTTACAAAGCGAGGAGAACAATCTGGTGCGGCGGATGTCGACATGGGAGTTGGCAGTATGAATGAGCACGACAAGGCTCCAAGCGAAGCAACTCCAGAATCAAGCCCCAGCAGGACGCCTTCACCTTCCCACGAGAAGGACAGTCCAATCGCTGGCGAAAAGCGAAAGAACCCGACGCGAGAGGCAAAAACAAAGAAAACGGACGAATTGCCCCTTCCACCGCCAAAAACAAAGTTAAAGCCAAGGCCAAAACCAAAACCAAAACCAAAGCCAGAGCCGGAACCAAAAATTCAATCTCGAGCGCAGTCTGCAGATGATGTCGTGGAGCGCAACTATTTTGAGGAGATCGAATTCGGGGGTATGAGCAGGCTTGTTGATATCATTGACTTAACGCAGGATATGGTCAGTCATTTGCCATCTTAAAAGAATACAATTTATCGTCCTTTGCAGATCAAACCTGAAAAACCAAACCTTTCGAGAACTCGAAAGGCACGTACGGTTATATGTGCGATAATTACTACCTAATAACTCATATTCTATCTGCAGAAACGATTCGTAGGCAAATCGGTACGGCTATGGGCTCCTGGGCATGATGACCCGGTTACGTACACCCCGTCATTCCACGTAAGCTCCATCTCAACTCATTCGCTACAGTATAGGGGCCTTAGACACTCCCCTAGTTCGC
>Ga0137415_10006539_pt1 | contig 11550 bp, 10 predicted proteins | sample CZODoug3_1_1_16f_FD_183082 | JGI IMG/M metagenome (GOLD analysis project Ga0137415, IMG submission 183082) | Vadose zone soil fungal communities from Angelo Coast Range Reserve, California, USA - CZODoug3_1_1_16fungal (Hybrid Assembly) | ecosystem: Environmental > Terrestrial > Soil > Vadose...
TTGCCGATCAGATGCGTCGGCACCTGCCCGGTGATGCACACCAGCGGGATCGAATCCATCAGCGCATCGGTCAGCGGCGTCACCATGTTGGTGGCGCCCGGCCCGGACGTCACCAGCACCACGCCAGGCTTGCCGGTCGAGCGCGCATAGCCTTCGGCGGCGTGGCCGGCGCCCTGCTCGTGCCGCACCAGGATGTGCTCGACCTCGCTCTGCTGGAAAATCTCGTCATAGATCGGAAGCACCGCGCCGCCGGGATAGCCGAACAGGTGCTTGACGCCATGATCGATGAGCGCGCGCACGATCATCGCGGCGCCGGTCATCTGGTTCGGATCGTGGCTCTTGTCGGTCATGACGTGTTCCTTGGCTTTGCTCCGGATGCGCTGTGTTTGCGCTGGCTTCGTCAGTTTCAGTTTTGGGAAATAAAAAAGGGCCCCAGAGGCCCCATGCACACCACCTGAATTTGGATGGCCTCAGCCACCCCCGGCGGTGCGCCTGGGTACGACTACGATAAGCAGTTTGGTAATAATATTGCGCATATTGCGGCTCGGGCATCCCAAAGGTTGCGCGGTTATAGCCGCCAGACCCCGGAAGTCAAGGGAAGGCGTCATTTGGCGCGATTTTTGTAGCTTAGCGGGATTCCGGGCGCTCGGCGAGGGTGAATTTGCCGTTCCAGCCATGCGCGGGGGCCTCCCATCGTCATAGCGAGCCAACGGGTCGCGCGAATGCGCGCCCGATGACAGGCTCCGCGAAGCAATCCATCGTGCAGAAGGATGGATTGCTCCGTCGCTACGCTCCTTGCGATGACGGGAGGACGTTCTGAAGCCACTCCTTCGCCTTTTCCGCCTTCACCCACTCGAACTCCGGCAATTGATGCCGGAACCAGGTGAATTGCCGTTTTGCATAATGACGGGTGTCGGCGCGGCCGATTTCGGCGGCCTGCTCGCGCGTGATCTCTCCGCTGAGGTGCCGGATCAGCGCCGGCACGCCATGGGCCTTCATCGCCGGCAACAACGGGTCGAGTTTTCGTGCGGCTAGCCGCTCGACCTCCTCCAGCGCGCCCGCTCCGAGCATCGCGTCGAACCGCGCATCGATCCGCGCATAGAGTTGTTCGCGCTCGGGCGCCAGAAACACCGCGCTGAATTCATCCTCGGGCAACAGCGGCGGCAGCCCCTCGCGATGCCAGTCGGTCAGCGAACGCCCGGTCGCCTCCACCACTTCGAGCGCGCGCGCGATGCGGGTGCGGTCGCGCGGCTTCAGGCGTTCAGCCGATATGGCATCGCGCCGGGCCAGTTCCGCATGTAGCGCCTCGACGCCATCGCGTTCGAGCCGGGCGCGCACCGCATCGCGTATTTCAGCAGGAATCGGCGGCACCGCCGACAGCCCGCGCGTCAGCGCCTTGAAGTAAAGCCCCGAGCCACCCACGAAGATCGGCAGCCGGTTTTCCGCGCGCACCTCCGCCAGCACCTTCGCCGCATCCGCCACCCAGCTGCCTGCCGAAAAATTCACGCCGGCATCGACATGGCCGTAGAGCCGGTGCGGTACCAGCGCCTCCTCGGTTAGGCTCGGCCGCGCCGTGATGACGCGGAGATCGCGATAGACCTGCATGGAATCGGTGTTGATGACGACGCCGCCGGCTTTCTGCGCAAGCGCGAGCGCCCGGGCCGACTTGCCGCTGGCGGTCGGCCCTGCGATCAGGATGGCGGCGTTATGGCGCATGAAGCCCGGACAAGTTGACGCGCAAACGCATTGCACGCCCGGCCATTTTTGTGCAACAATCTGTAGTTGTTCATTATATTTTACTCGCATTTATTTTCGCCGCATCGATTGGAGAACACAATGAACATTGATCGCCTGTCTGGTGGCACGCCGAACACCAGGACCCTTGGCAAGACCGCGACGCACTCGCTGGCCGCGCTGGCGCTGTTGCTGATCACTCAACCCGCGAGGGCGCAAACGACGCTTCCGCCGGACGTCGCGCCGAGCTGCACCGTCCCGGCGGCGGATTTCAATCGCTGGTTCGCAACGGGAAATGCCGCGAAAGATGGAATTGTGCTTCCGGCCGACAGCCTCTCCTTTACGGGGGACTCCGCCTGCGCGTTCTATAGATGGTCCCAGCAGATGTTTCTTTGGGTGACCTCGCCGCTGGGAACGGGCCATGTATTCGAGACGCCGCAGTTCTACGAAGTGTCGCCGCCAGACCCGCAGAATGGCGGAGCCCGCACTCTCCGTGCTCCGACTGCGCCGGGCCAGTTTTTGAGCTTCGCCTCCAGCATTTCCCTGGTTGGCGACAAAGGGCAGGAAGTCGTCTTCGACAGCACCGGAAAAGTGCACAATGTCGTTCGTCCGGAGACCGGTTCGACCGGAAGAATCGCGCTGCTCAACGCTGCCAATCAACTGGCCGAGGTAAAGCGCGTCGTGACCGCACAGGACGGCAAACCGTTATTGCTGGACAAGACAGACAGAGTGATCGACATCAAGGCCGCGCCCAGCGGGGCACCTGAGCTTCGCAACGAATCGGGGGCTCTGCGCGATACGTCCGGCGCGATCATCGACTTACTGCCCAAGACCGTGTTGGTGAACGGAAGACCAGCCCTTGTGACAACCGCCGGCGCCGTCATTGATACGGAGCAAGGTCAGGCCGACAAGTCGGTGCTGATGGCCCGAAACAAGTCGTTGGTGTATTATCTGCTTCAAGTCAACGACGTGCTTGCCTATTTCAAAACCGGCGTCCAGGACGCCAAAATCAGCCCGACGCAAACCGAGTTTCCAACTTCGCAAGATATCCTGGACAAGATCACGACCGTCGCGCGGCAGGCCCCTGCGCCCCACACCAAACAGCAATTTCCCGACAGCAACACCCTGACGATGGAGCTAAAATCTTCATGGGTTGAAACGACCGACCTTGCCAATCCAGGCGACTACATCACCATCAACACGACCGTTCCAACCTACACCCAGTCGGCAGACAACAAGACTTTGACGCCGGCGGGAACCAAGCCGGCGAAGCTCGCGTTGGTAGGCTTGCACGTTGTCGGCAGCACAAACGGGCACCCGGAAATGATCTGGGCGACGTTTGAGCACGTCAACAACGCCCCCAATCAGCAATACACCTATACGACAGCATCCGGTGCGCCTGCCACGAAGCCGGCAGACGGCGCCGGCTCTTGGCTGTTCTCTGCGGCGGGCGCATCCGACTCGCCTCCGGCGCAGAGAATGACCGTCGGAGCCAATAACACGATCGTGGGCGCGAACGGCCAGACGATCGGTTTGGTCGACATCACCAGGATCAACCCGTGGGGTTCGGATTCAGGTAGCGCTTCTGCCGATACAAATACGCAGGTCATCTCGATCAACAAGAGCATCATCGAACAGCTGGCGACCGGCGACGTACGCAAAAACTATATTCTGGTCGGGGCAATTTGGACCGATGGCAAACCGCCGGGGGGCAGCAATCTCCTCGGCACTATTGCGATTTCCAACTCCACGATGGAAACATTCCAACAACCCGGCAATTGCTTCGACTGCCACGGAGGCAACATGCTCGGTTCCGGCGGCGGTGGCCTTAGTCACATCTGGGGCAAGACAAGTCCCTTGTTCCCCTAGACGTTCGACACCGCCCTTCGATACCCGGGCCGCGACAGCGTCTACAGGACACGAATGAGGAGCAGACCGCCAGCGCCGACTTGCCGCTGGCGGTCGGCCCTGCGATAAGCACGGCCTTGCCGTCACCCTGCGAATGCACCTGCATGTCCCTCGTCGCCACGCTGATCTGCAATCCCGCCAACCCCGCGCTCGACTCCACGATCGTGGACGGCGCATTGGCGGTCCTCCCCTCGCCCGGCCGGGCGCAATGGCTGTTCGACGAAGTCGCGGTCGATATTCCCTTCGAGGGTAGCTCCGATATCAAGGCGATCGAAGCCCGGCTGCGCCAGGCGCGCGGCGACCTGCCGATCGACATCGTCGTGCAACCCCGCGCCTTCAGGCGCAAGAAGCTTTTTCTGGCCGACATGGATTCCACCATGATCGGGCAGGAATGCATCGACGAGCTCGCCGACTTCGCCGGGCTGAAGGCCCAAGTCGCCGCCATTACCGAACGCGCCATGCGCGGCGAGATCGAGTTCGAGCCGGCGCTGCGCGAACGCGTCGCGCTATTGAAGGACATGCCGGTCAGCGTGGTCGACGAGGTCCTGCAAAAGCGCATCACGCCGACGCCGGGCGGCCGCCAACTGGTCATGACCATGCGCGCGCACGGCGCCTACACCTGCCTGATCTCGGGCGGCTTTACGCTGTTCACCAATGCGGTGGCCGCACAGATCGGCTTCCAGGAAAACCGCGCCAATGAATTGAAGGTCGAGGACGGCAAGCTGACCGGCGAGGTCGCCGAGCCGATTTTGGGCCGCGCCACCAAACTCGCGACCCTGATCGAGCTCACCGAATCCTTCGACCTCGACGCGATCGATACGCTGGTGACCGGCGACGGCGCCAACGACCTCGGCATGATCGAGGCGGCGGGCCTGGGCGTGGCCTATCACGCCAAGCCCGCGGTCGCGGCAGCGGCGGCGGCGCGGATCGATCATGGCGACCTCACCGCGCTGCTGTATGCGCAGGGGTATCGGCGTGAGGAGTTCGTGCAGGGATAGCCACTCAGCGTCGTCCCCGCGAACGCGGTGACCCATACGCCGCGGCCCAACAATAAGGCGATGGGGTCGTTGCCTTTTCCGACAATCGGCACCGGTGATTATAGGTCCCCGCGTTCGCGGGGACGACACATTTCATTAGTGCAGCCTGCACGTGGGCGTGACGCTTCCTACTGCACGCTCAACGCCACGAACCGCAATTCGCCGTCGCCGTTGGAGACCAAGAGCAGGATCGACTTCTTGCCGTCCTTCTTGAGCTGGTCGACGCGCTTCTTGATGTCGGCGGCGCTGCCCACCGCCTCCTGCGCCACCTCGACGATGACATCTCCCGCCGACAGCCGCTTGTCGGCGGCGTCAGAAGTGCCGTCGACGCCGGTAATAATGACGCCCTTCACGCTGTCCTTGATCTTGTATTTGGTTCGCAGATCCTTGCTCAGCACGGCGAGATCGAGGCCGAGCGCTTTTTGCGTCACCGGCTTCTCGGCGGGCTCGTCCTTGGGCTTGGCGTTGGCCTGCTGCACCTTGTCGGTATCCTCCAGGCGCCCGAGCGTCACTTTCCGGGTTTCCTCCGCGCCTTTACGGATGATGACGACGTCGACCTCCTTGCCGACCGCGGTGTCGGCGACGACGCGCGACAGATCCTTGGGGTCCTTGACGTCCTTGCCGTCGAATTTGACCACGACGTCGCCGGGCTCGATCCCTGCGGGCTTCGCCGGGCCCTTGTCGTCGATGCCCGCGACCAGCGCGCCGCGCGCCGGCTTGATGTTGAGGCTTTCGGCGATCTCGTCGGTCACCTGCTGGATGCGCACCCCGAGCCAGCCGCGGCGCAGTTCGCCGAACTGCCGGAGTTGGTCGACCACGCCGGCCACGGTCTTCGACGGCACGGCAAAGCCGAGGCCGATCGAGCCGCCGGTCGGCGAGATGATCAGCGTGTTGACGCCGACCACTTCGCCATCGAGGTTGAACAGCGGCCCGCCGGAGTTGCCGCGGTTGATGGCGGCATCGGTCTGGATGTAATTGTCGTACGGCCCCTGGCTGATGTCGCGGTTGCGCGCCGATACGATACCGGCGGTGACCGAGCCGCCGAGGCTGAAGGGATTGCCGATCGCGATCACCCATTCGCCGAGACGCAGCTTGTCGGAATCACCGAACTTCACCGCGATCAGCGGCTTCGGCGGCTTGAATTTCAGCACCGCCAGATCGGTCTTCTTGTCGACGCCGACCAGTTCGGCCTTGATCTTGGTGCCGTCGTTCATGATGACGTTGATCTCGTCGGCGTCCGCAATGACGTGATTGTTGGTCACGACGACGCCGGAGGGGTCGACGATGAATCCGGAGCCGAGCGAATTGGTCTTGCGCGGCTGCGAGTCGCCGCTGCCGCCCTTGGAACCACCGCCGGGCCCGCGGCGGTTCTTGAAGAAGTCGTCAAAGAATTCCTCGAACGGCGAGCCCGGCGGCAATTGCGGCATCGCGCCGCCGCCCTTGGCTTCCACCGTCTGCGAGGTCGAAATATTGACGACGGCGTCGATCACCTTCTCGGCGACGTCGGCGATGCCGTCCGGGCCGCGCGCAAAGGCCGGCGCTGAGGCGAGAACGCTCGCGGCACCGATCGAGATCGCGGCTCCTAGGCGGCGCAGGCGACGGCTCAGGGCTGGTCTGGCACCGGTCATTTAGCTTCTCTCCAGGCAAACGATCGTATCTTTCAAGAGCATGATCTCTTTCGGAAAACCGGGGTCCACTTTTCCGGATCATGCTTGGGCGCAGAGTGCGCCCGAACAGGGCTGCGGCGCAAGCATCTGAGCCGGACATTTCGGCGAAAAACCGGCCGCCAGCGGCTCACGATTCCGTTGATCCGACACCGATTTCCGCTACGCCCGTCATTGCGAGGAGCGTAGCGACGAAGCAATCCATTCTTTCTTTGCGCGGCGAGATGGATTGCTTCGCTTCGCTCGCAATGACGGACGAGGAACTGCCTTTATCGGCAACAGTCCTTACCGCCTCACCAACCAGATCAGGATCAAACCCGCGACCGCCGATCCGATTCCGACGGCGCGCAGGATAGTGTCAGGCGTCGCCAGCGCGCTTTTCATCGCACGGCGCATCCAGGCCGGGCTTGCCGCGAACATCAGGCCTTCCAACACGAACAGGATTCCCACACCGATGAGGAAGTCGGCGAACGCTATGGACCTCATCGGATGGCGACCTCCCGCTTGATGTTGTTCTTTTTAGGATCGGCGAAGCGGTGCGCGCTTCGCCGGTCCTCTGTTCTTACGATTCTTACGGTTTCATGTTGTTACGGCTTCGGCGAGGCGGCCGCAGCGGCCGGCGCCGCGGCGCCGGATGGATGACCGGATGCGCTGCCGAAGAACCTGAAGAAATCGGAGTCCGGCCGCAACAGGAAACGGGTGTCGTTGCTCTTCAGCCCGTTCTCATACGCCGCCATCGAGCGATAGAAGGCGAAGAAATCCGGATCCTTGCCGTAGGCTTCCGCAAACAACCGGTTGCGCTCGGCGTCGCCGGCGCCGCGGGTCTGCTCGGCCGTCGAATTGGCTTCCGCGATGATCACGGTCGCCTCGCGATCGGCGTTTGAACGAATCTCCTGCGCCTTCTGGCCACCTTGGGCGCGGAACTCCGCGGCCTCGCGTTGCCGTTCGGTCTGCATGCGCTGATACACCGCCTGGCTGTTCTGCTCGGGCAGATCGGCGCGCCTGATCCGGACATCGACCACCTGAATGCCGTAGCCGTCGGCTTCCTTGTCGAGCTGGTCGCGGATCCGCGCCATCAGGGCTTCGCGTTCGTCGCGCACCACCGTAATGAAGGTCACCTCGCCGAGCACGCGGCGGAGCGAGGCGTTCAGCAGCGTGGTCAACTGCACGTTGGCGGCCTGAATCGAGCCGATGCTCGTATAGAACCGCAGCGCGCTCTTGATGCGGTAGCGGGCGAAGGCATCGACCACCAGCCGCTTCTGGTCCGACGCGATCACTTCCTGCGACGGGTTTTCCAGGTCGAGGATACGCTTGTCGATGGCGATCACGGTATCGATAAACGGCGCCTTGAAGTGCAGGCCCGGCTCGGTGACGACATCGACGGGCTTGCCTAATCGCACCACCAGCGCCTGCTCGGTCTGCTGCACCGTGAACACCGAGCTGTAGACGACAATGGCGACGACCAACAATACGATCAGAACGGCGATGCCTGTGACGGGAGACCTCATCGCGTGCCTCCACCCTGTTGCGGCTGGCCCGTGGTCGTGGGCGCTGCCGGACGCTTCGGTGTCAGCTCGCTGAGCGGCAGATAAGGCACGATGCTCTGGCCGGATCCGCCGCCGTCATAGACGAGCTTCTCGGAACTGCCGAGCACGCGCTCCATCGTTTCCAGATAGATGCGTTGCCGCGTCACGTCGGGCGCCTTCTTGTATTCGTCGTAGACCTTCACGAAGCGCGCGCTCTGGCCCTTGGCTTCGGCGACCGCCTGCTGCTTATAACCTTCGGCGACCTGCAGGATCTGCGCGGCACGTCCCTTGGCGTCCGGAACGACGCGGTTGGCATAGGTCTGCGCCTCGTTCTGCAGCCGCTCGAGATCGGCGCGCGCCGCCTGCACGTCGCGGAAGGAGTCGATGACCTGCGCCGGTGGATCGACCTTCTGCATCTGCACCTGCTGCACGAGGATGCCCGAGCCGTAGTTGTCGAGCGTTTTCTGCATCAACTCCTGCACGTTAGCTTCCGTGGTGGTGCGGGCGCCGGTGAGGATCGGCTGAATGTTGGCTTTGCCGACGGCCTCGCGCATCGCGCTTTCGGCAACCGCCTTCACGGTGCCTTCGGGATTTTGGATGTTGAAGAGATAATCGCCGGCGCCGTTCGGCTTGATGCGCCACAACACCGTGAAATCGACGTCGACGATATTCTCGTCGCCGGTCAGCATCAGGCTTTCCTCCGGCACGTCGCGCATGGTCCTGCCGCGCCGCGCCGGATCGTCGATGAGCGTCATGCCGATGCTGAGGGTGGAGACGCGCAACGCCTTCGGCAGCAGCACGGCCTCGACCGGATAGGGCAAATGATAGTTCAGGCCGGGATCCGCGTTGCGCACATACTTTCCGAAGCGCAGGACAACTCCGAGCTCCTCGGATTGCACACGATAGAATCCGGACAATCCCCAGATCGCCAGCGCACCGACCAGAACCAGCGCGATGCCCATGCCGCTGAAATGTCCGCCCGGCAACAGCTGCTGCAGCCGGTCCTGACCGCGGCGCAGCAGGTCTTCAAGATCCGGCGGCCTCGGTCCGACCGATTGCGGACCTGAGCCCCATGGCCCTTTCGGACCCGAGCCCCAGGGGCCCCCGCCTTGATTCTTCCACGGCATCAAAGATCTCCTCGGCAGGCCCGGGACTGGAACGCCCGGCCTCGCATGTCCGCCCGCCTTATAGGGGACCGGATGGGCCCTTACAACGCAAGCTTCCCAGCCGAACGAGCTATGCCTGAGGCCATAATTGTCAATGCAAACGTTGGTTAGCGGGGTTAATACGGTTTGCGCCGACGATATGTCACATAGGAAAAGTCGGCGCTATCGCCCTCGCCGGCCGGATTTCGCGCGCGCGCCACCTCTTCCCACGCTTCGGCATCAATTGTGGCGAAACGGGTGTCGCCCTCGGGCCTGGCATGCACTTCGGTGATTTCCAGGCGATCGGCGCGCTCCATCCACTGCGCGTAGATTTCGGCGCCGCCGATGACCGCAATCTCAGTGGCGAAACGCCGCAGCGCATCGCCCAACGCGATCGCGCGCGCATTGGCGAAGGAATTGGTCACGACCACGCCCGCAGCACGAAAATCGGAATCGCGGGTGACGACGATGTTGGTACGCCCGGGCAGCGGCCGGCCGATCGAGACGAACGTCTTGCGACCCATCACCACCGGTTTGCCCGAGGTCAGCACCTTGAAGCGTTTCATGTCGGATTTCAGCCGCCACGGAATCGCGCCGTCCTGACCGATCACGCCGTTCTCGGCAATGGCGACGATGAGGACGATTTCCATCAGCGCGGCCCTTCCGCAAGCGCTGACAGCGCCGAGCCGGTGACGCGGCAAATCGTCCAGTCGTCCATCAGCACCGCGCCGAGCGATTTGTAGAATTCGATCGACGGCGTGTTCCAGTCGAGCACCGCCCATTGCAGGCGCGACCAGCCGTTCGCCAGGCATGTCTTCGCGAGATGCACCAGCAAAGCCTTGCCGATGCCGTTGCCCCGCAGCGCCGGGCGGACGAACAGGTCTTCGAGATAAATGCCGTGCCGGCCGCGGAAGGTCGAGAAATTGACGAACCAGACCGCAAAGCCGGCCGGCGCGCCGTTCCACTCCGCGACGTCACAAAACAGCCGCGGATTGTCGGCGAACAGCGCGGCGGCGATGTCAGCTTCGGTGGCTTCGACTTCGTGCAGCAGTTTTTCGTAAGTAGCGAGTTCTCGAACCAGGGACAGAACGAGTCCGGTTTCGTCAGGGCGCGCGCGGCGGATGGCGAGAGACATTCAAGCGCTCACACCGCTAATCATACAGCCACCTGGGCCTTGATATGCGGATGCGGGTCGTAGCCTTCGAGTTTGAAGTCCTCAAAGCGGAACGCGAAGATGTCCTTGACCTCGGGATTGATCTTCATGACCGGCAATGGACGCGTCGGCCGCGTCAGTTGCAGCCGCGCCTGCTCGAGATGGTTGGAGTAGAGATGCGCGTCGCCAAGCGAGTGCACGAAGTCGCCCGGCTTCAATCCCGTCACCTGCGCGACCATGATCGTCAGCAGCGCATAGGACGCGATGTTGAAGGGCACGCCGAGGAAGACGTCGCCGGAGCGCTGATAGAGCTGGCACGACAATTTGCCGTTCGCGACATAGAACTGGAACAGGCAGTGGCACGGCGGCAGCGCCATCCTGTCGATTTCGGCCGGATTCCACGCGCTGACGATCAGCCGCCGCGAATCCGGGTTGCGCCTGATCATGTCGATGACGCCTGAAATCTGGTCGATGCTGCGACCATCCGGTGCCGGCCAGGAGCGCCATTGCGAGCCGTAGACCGGACCGAGATCGCCATTGGCGTCGGCCCATTCATCCCAGATCGAGACGCCATGGTCCTTGAGGTATTTGATGTTGGTGTTGCCGGCCAGAAACCACAGCAATTCGTGCACGATCGCTTTCAGCGGCAGCCGCTTGGTGGTCAGCATCGGAAAGCCGGCCGAAAGATTGAAGCGCATCTGATGGCCGAAGATCGACAGCGTGCCGGTGCCGGTGCGGTCGTGTTTCTCCGCACCGTCAGCGAGAATCCGTTCGAGCAGATCGTGATACTGGTTCATAACGTAGCTTTTCGAGCCTTTCGGGACGGCGGAATTTAGCCGCCGTGACCGCCGATCGACACGGCGATTCGGTCATCCGCACCGATTATACCCGGAAAAATGATCATCTTTCTTCCAAACAACAAGGGGCGGAACCTTGGTCCCGCCCGTCTGCTAACAGATTGATCGGACTGGCTAAGTTGCCGGCCTTGAGCGGCGGCACGCCGGCCCAGGTCAGCGTCAGATCAGCTCCAAATCAGCTCTCCGACTCCACGAACACCTCGTCGCGCTTCTTGCGCAGCGTCGGCAGCAGCGCCAGCACCAGCAGGAAGCCTGCGGTCGCCATCAGCACCGCCGACAGCGGACGGGTCAGGAACACCGACCAGTCGCCGCGCGAGATCAGCAGCGCGCGGCGCAGGTTCTCTTCCATCAGCGGGCCCAGCACCATGCCGAGCAGCAGCGGCGCTGGCTCGAAATCATGCTTGATCAGCCAATAGCCGAGCAGGCCGAACGCGCCGGCGAGGACGACATCGACCGGCGCGTTGTTGATGGAATAGATGCCGATCGCGCAGAAGATCACGATCGAGGGGAACATCAGCCGGTACGG
>Ga0137415_10006541_pt1 | contig 11549 bp, 10 predicted proteins | sample CZODoug3_1_1_16f_FD_183082 | JGI IMG/M metagenome (GOLD analysis project Ga0137415, IMG submission 183082) | Vadose zone soil fungal communities from Angelo Coast Range Reserve, California, USA - CZODoug3_1_1_16fungal (Hybrid Assembly) | ecosystem: Environmental > Terrestrial > Soil > Vadose...
CGAGCGCGGAATGAGGGAGCGAGAGACCGAGCGCCTCGCCCACCACCTGTGAGGTCGCCGCGGTGCCGAGGAACTGGCAGCCGCCGCCCGGCGTCCCGCAGGCGCGGCAGCCCAGCTCGGCCGCGCGCTCCAGGGTGACTTCGCCCTGGGCAAAGCGCGCCCCCAGGCTCTGCACGCGCCCGGCGTCTTCGCCATCCTTCGGCGGCAGCGTGACGCCGCCGGGCACGAGCACGCAGGGCAGATCGCGCATGGCGGCCAGGGCCATCATCATGGCGGGCAGGCCCTTGTCGCAGGTGGCGATGCCGAGCACGCCCTGGCGCGTGGGCAGCGAGCGGATGAGCCGGCGGAAGACCATGGCGGCGTCGTTGCGATAGGGCAGGCTGTCCATCATTCCCGTCGTCCCCTGCGTGCGGCCGTCGCAGGGATCGGAGACGAAGGCGGCGAAGGGCAGACATTCGAGCCGCTTGAGCTCGGCGGCGGCGGCCTGCATCAGCAGGCCCACTTCCCAGTGCCCCGTGTGATATCCCAGCGCGATGGGCTGCCCGTCGGGAGCGCGCACGCCGCCCTGGGTGGAGAGCATGAGGAATTGCGGCCGGGTGAGCTCGCGCGGGTCCCAGCCCATCCCCGCGTTCTGCGTCAGCCCGAAGAGATCGCCGCTCGACCACTCGAGCAGCATCTCGCCGGTGAGGGGCAGGCTGCCGCGGGGCCCCGCGCCCGCCGTCTGGACGGTCCAGAGCTCTCTTGAAGATTCGACGATGTCCTCGAAGCCGACGCGCAGTTGTGTGCTCATGGGTGGTAGCATACGTCAAGTCCGCTCCTCGGGCGGGCCCGGGAGGCCACATGCGTATCCGCTACTCGCGCTGGGACGGCTCGCAGTCCGTCCCCGATCTCGACGCCGACGAGATCCTCTCGGCCATCTCCGACGATCTCATGGCCGACGGCGATCTCTGGAGCGCGCTGCGCCGGATGTACCAGCGCGGGGCCCAGACACCGCAGGGGCGCATGCCGGGTCTCCAGGATCTCCTCAAGCGGCTCCGCAAGGAGCGCCAGCAGAAGCTCGACCGCTACGATCTGGGCTCGACCATGGAGGATATCCAGAAGAAGCTCGACGACATCCTGCAGACGGAGCGCCAGGGCATCGAGCAGCGCGTGCCGCCGGGCGCGGAGCGCGACAAGAAGATGGAGCGTCTGGACCAGATGCCGCCCAGCCCCGCCGGACGCATCCGCGCGCTCCAGAGCTACGACTTCACGGAGCCCGAGGCCAAGCGCAAGTTCGACGAGCTCCTGAAATCCCTCCAGCAGCAGATGATGCAGCCCTTCCTCCAGAACATGCAGCAGGGCCTGCAGAACATGAGCCCGCAAGATCTCCAGCGCATGCGCGAGATGATGCGCGATCTCAACCGCATGATGCGCGACCGGCTCAACGGCGAGGAGCCCGACTTCCAGGGCTTCAAGGACAAGTGGGGCCAGCAGTTCCCCGGCGCGGAGAGCCTGGACGACGTGCTGGAGCAGATGGGCCGGCGCATGGGGCAGATGCAGTCGCTCATGGAAAGCCTCTCGCCCGAGCAGCGCCAGCAGATGCAGGAGATGATGCGCTCGCTGTTCATGCAGGACGAGCGGCTCGAAGCCGAGATGCGCCAGCTCGCCGCCAACCTCGAGCAGCTCATGCCCATGGACTCGATGCGCCAGCGCTACGAGTTCCGGGGCGAGGAAGAGATCGGCATGCGCGAGGCCATGGAGCTCATGAGCGAGCTGCAGCAGATGGACGAGCTCGAGCGCCAGCTCCGCTCCGCCCAGGACCAGGACGACCTCCAGGCCATCAACCCCGAGCAGGTGGAGCGCCTCCTGGGCGAGGAGTCGGCGCGGGACCTCGAGCGGCTGCGCGAGCTGGCGCGGAAGCTCGAGGAGGCGGGCTACCTCGACCGCCAGGGCGACAAGACGGAGCTGACGGCGCGCGCCATTCGCAAGATCGCCGACAAGGCGCTGCGCGACATCTTCGCCCATCTCAAGCGCGACCGTTTCGGCCGCCACATGCTCAACCGCCGCGGCGCGGGTGGCGACCCGACCGATGAAAGCAAGAGGTATGAGTTCGGCGATCCCTTCCTCCTCGACCTCAAGGAGACGGTGATGAATGCCGTGGGACGCACGGGGCAGGGCACGCCCGTCCGCCTCGTTCCCGACGACTTCTCGGTGTACCGGACGGAGTTCTCCACGCAATCGGCCACGGTGGTGATGCTGGATCTCAGCCGCTCCATGATCTACAACGGCTGCTTCCTGCCCGCCAAGAAGGTGGCCCTGGCCCTCAACGCGTTGATCGCCGGCCAGTTTCCGCGTGACCAGCTGCACATCATCGGCTTCTCGCTCTACGCGCGCGAGTTCAAGGCCGACCAGATTCCCGGGCTCAACCCCAGCGAGACGAGCATCGGCACCAACATGCAGGCGGGCTTTCAGCTCTCGCGGCAGCTCCTGGGGCGGCAGAAGGGCGGCAACAAGCAGATCATCATGATCACCGACGGCGAGCCGACCGCGCACATGGAAGGTACCGAAGCCGACTTCTCCTATCCGCCGACGCGCCGCACGTTCGAGGAGACGCTGAAGGAAGTCCAGCGCTGCACGCGCGAAGGGATCACGATCAACACGTTCATGCTCGAGCAGAGCCGCATGCTCACGCAGTTCATCGAGCAGCTCACGCGCATCAACAAGGGCCGCGCGTTCTTCGCCAGCCCCGAGCGCCTGGGCGAGTACATCCTGGTCGACTACGTCCGCAACAAGCGCCGCGCGATCTCGTAGGGCGTGGCAACATCGACCTGAATACAAGCGCGGAAGAGCGCGGCGCACAACTTCGGCGACTCGTTCGCCAGCACACTCAACTACGCGGCCAATGACTACAGACTTCTGCGCCGGCTCAGCCCTGCGCGGGAACCGGTTCGCCCAGCGGGCTGACTCGTCGCTCCTGGCCCTTCATCAGCCCCCGGATCAGGTGGACCGCCACGCCGATCACGAAACCGCCGATGATCGCAAACACACCGAGGTTGCTGGTGATCGCGGCGGAGGGGAAGAGCAGGACCACGATATAGGGAACGAAGGTCGGCCGCGGTCTGCCCGAGCCGCCGCACGACCGCCGTCACGAGCCGTGTCGCAAGGAGGATCACGTTGAGCTGAGAGAGCAGGCGGAGCGTGATCTCTTCCGCGCCTGCGCCGACCGCGGATTCCGGGTTGGCCGAGGCGCCTGGAAGCTGCGCGACGACCGTCGAGCCGAGCACTACGGCTGGAGCATCATGCCGCGCCGGCCAGGTTGTAGAGCCGCGCGCAGTTGTCCCAGAGGATCTTCCGCTTGCTCGCCTCCGAGAGCGGGAGCTTGAGGAAGAGATTCGTCGCCTCCGGGAAGTGCGAGTCGGAGTGCGGGTAGTCGGTCGAGAAGACGAGTGTGTCGTCGCCGAGCTTCTGGATGACCCACTCGACCTGATCCTCGTCCGGATCGACGCTGATGAAGCACTGGCGACGGAAGTATTCGCTCGGCGGCGCCTGGAGCTTCGTCGTCTCGCCGCTCTTCGCCATCTCCCAGTACTCGTCGAGCCGCCAGAGGAGCCACGGGAGCCAGCTGCAGTTACCCTCCAGGAACGCGACGCGCAGACGCGGGAAGCGTTCGAGGACGCCCCCCGCCGTCATGGAGGCGACGGCGGCCATCAGCTCCACCGGATTGTTCAGGCCGCCGGCGATCGTGGTGCTCGGCGCCGTGAGATAGCGGTTCACGAAGTGCGTGTCGGAGTAGTTGTTCGGCGCGGGATGAAAGCAGATCGGGATGTTCAGGCGCTCGGCCTCCGCCCACAAGGGATCCATCGCCCGGTCGTGCAGGTTCACGCCATTGACCGGATTGGGCATCATCTGGGCCGCAACGAAGCCGAGCTCCTTGACGGCCCGTCGGATCTCGCTCGCCGCCAGGGTCGCGTCGTGCAGCGTGACGAGCGCCGCCGCCTGCATCCGCGCGGGATTCGGTTTGCGGAAATCCGCCGCCCAGTCGTTCCACGCGCGGCAGAGCGCCAGCGCGAACGCGGGCTCGAAGGCGTCCACGCACACGACCGGAAGCGTGCGAAAGAGCACCGCGATGTCGAGCCCCTCGGCGTCCATCGCGGAGAGCTGCGACGTCGAATTGAAGCGCGCGGCGGCGTAGTCCTTCAGCACGGCGGCGGCGCGCTTCTCCGCGTCGACCCGTCCGCGGCCGAGCGGCCGTGGAAACGTGAAGTCGCCGACCGTCCACTGGCTCGTGTAGGCGCCGCGAGTCGCGGTGGGCCGGGGCGTCCGGTCGCGATAGGCCGGATCGAGATAGTGATCGTAGAGGTCCGAGGGCTCGATCACGTGTAGATCGCTGTCGAGGACGCGAAAGCCGGCTTTGCTCATGTGGCCCTCCCGGAGTGGTCGGCGATGACCTGCGCCACGCACGAGGTCACCCGCGCGCCGGTCGGCAAGTGGAGGAACTCGTTCGGCCCGTGGGCGTTCGACCCTGGGCCCATCGCGCCGGTGATGAGGAACTGAGCCTCGGGGAAACGCTCACCCAGCATGCTCATGAACGGAATCGATCCGCCGAGCCCGGCGAACACCGCCGGCTTGCCGAAGTAGCTCATCGACGCGCGATTGATCGACTCGAGCAGTTTGGGATTCGTCGCCGGCGCGTTCCAGCCGTTGCCCGCGTCACCGTAGGTGTCGAGCGTGACGCGCGCGCCGTACGGCGGATCGGCCTCGAGGATCTCCTTGAGCCGGCGCACCGCCCGGCCGGCCTCGCACGTCGGCGGCAGGCGGAGCGAGAGCTTGAGCGAGGTCTTCGGACGCAGCACGTTGCCGCCGTCGGCCGGCAGCGGGAGCCCCGCGGCGCCGGTGATCGCGAGCGCCGGGCGCCACGTGTTGCTCAAGATCAGCTCGTACGGGTCGGTGCTCACCGGTCCGCCGCCCGGGGGGAACGGGAAGCGGTCGTAGATCTCGGTGCCGAGCACCTTCGCGACCTCGCGCGCCTCGGCGAGGCGCTCGCGTGGAATCTCGACGTGGAAGTCGCGCGGGAGGATCTCGCCCGTCCGCGAGTCCTCGATGCGATCGAGCAGCTGGCGCAGAACGCGGAAGCTCGAGGCCACGATGCCACTGGCGGCGCCGGAGTGCACGCCCTCCGTGAGCACCTCGGCCGTGAGGACGCCGCCGACGACGCCGCGGAGCGACGTCGTGCCCCAGAGCTGCTCGTAGTTGCCGCAGCCGGAGTCGAGGCACACGACGAGGCTCGGCGTGCCGAGCGACGCGCGGAGCGCATCGACGTAGTAGGGAAGGTCCGCGCTCCCGCTCTCCTCGCACGCCTCGATGAGCACGACGCAGCGCGCGTGACGCGCCCGCTGCTCTTGCAGCGCCTGGATCGCGGTGAGCGCGGCGAACGTGGCGTAGCCGTCGTCGCCGACGCCGCGGCCGTAGAGCTTGTCGCCGCGCTGGACCGGCGTCCACGGCCCGGTGCCCTCGGCCCAGCCGACCATCTCGGGCTGCTTGTCCAGATGGCCGTAGAGCAGCACGGTGTCGGTGCCGGTGCCGGGCGCCTCCATGAAGATCACGGGCGTGCGGCCGTCGAGCCGGACGACCTCGATCCGCAGCCCCTCGATCGGCCGTTCGCCGGCCCAGCCCCGGAGCAGCTCGACCGCCCGATCGATGTGGCCGTGCTCGCGCCACTCTGCGTCGAACATCGGCGACTTCGCGGGGATCTTGACGTACTCGTGGAGGGCCGGAACGATGCTCTGGTCCCACGTCTTCTGGACGAAGTCGCGGATCTTCCCGGTGTCGAGCGCCATGGGTACTCCTCAGGAAGCGATGCGGAGGCCGGAACGAATCTCCCAGATCTCCTGGAGCTCGAGCGGCGCGTCCGCGATCCGCGCGAGCTTGCCGCAGAGGCGACAATGGATGAACGCCGGTTCACGGCCGACGTACGTACTGTCGCACTTGGGGCATCGGGCCTGCGGCGCGGCGAGGAAGCGCTTCGCCGCCCGCTGCAGAGTGTGCTCGGGAGTGAGACGGATCACCGTCGCGGGGGCGGGAGCGGCCTTCGGTTTCGCGCGTCTCGCTTTCGCCAGCTTCATGGGCGAGGGTCATTGTAGCGTATCTTTGGCCGAATGAGAGTCGGGGTAGTCCTGGACGGGCGGCGGTCGGCCACGGAGATCGCCGAGCTCGCGCGGCTGGCCGAGACGCACGGCTTCTCCCACGTATGGCTGTCGGGCGGCGCCAGAACGAAGGACCATTTCGTGCGGCTCGCGCTCGCGGCCGCCGCGACCCGTCGCATCCGGCTGGGCCCGATCGCGCTGAGCCCGTTCGAGATGCATCCCGTGCACATCGGCCTGGCACTCTTGACGCTCGACGAGATCGCGCCCGGCCGCGCGTGCCTGGTGCTCGGCGCGGGCGGTGATCTGGCCGCGACGCTCGGGCCGCCGAAGCGCGGCCGAGTGGACGCCGTCGAGGAATGTCTGGACATCCTTCGCGCCCAGGCGGCGGGCGGCGAGGTCAACTACGCGGGCGCCCACTATCGAGTGACGGGGCTATTCTCGCCGTGGAGCCGAGTCGTGATGGATCGGCTCTATGTCGGCGCGAATCGGCCGCGGATGTTGCGGCTCGGCGCGCGCAAAGCCGACGGCGTGATGGTGACCGACATGCCACTGACGTATCTGGCCTCGCTCATCGCGAAGATCCGCACCGAGCTGGCCGAGGCCCGCCGCGATCCGGCCGCGTTCACGGTGAGCAACTGGTTCGTCTGGAACGTTCAGGAGACCCGCGCCGAAGCCGAGCGGCTGGCCCGACGCCAGCTCGGCTTTCGCTTGTATTACATCCGCGAGGTCGCATCCTCGATCGGGCTCGACGAGACCGAGGCGCGCGAGCTGGCGGCGAAGCAGCCCGAGATGCTGCGGGCGATCTTCCAGGGCCGAGAGCCCTGGTCGCCGCCGCCGTCGGTCGCGGATCGCGTGATCGAACATCTCACATTGACCTCGGACCGCCGCGGGCTCGAGGCGTGCGTGGGCCGCCTCCTGGAGTTCGAGCGGCTGGGCCTCAGCGAGATCGCGCTGGCTCCGCATGGCGATCCCGCCGCCGCGATCAAGCTGATCGGCGACGCCGTGATCCCCACGGTCGACCGTGACGGAGCTTCCCGCGTTCCGTGACTGGCGGCCCGCCGATGTCGTATTCTGTGCCTGGAGGGCGCATGATCAAGCTCGACCACCTGACGATCGCGGTGACCAACTGCGATAAGTCACGCGACTGGTACATCGAGACACTCGGGCTCAAGCTCGAGTTCGAGATTCCAGAACGGCGTACCTCGGCGGTGCAGGACGAGTTCGGCTTCACGCTGTTCCTCGCCGAGACGCCCGGTGGGCCTGGGCGCCCGAGCTGCGTCCTGACGTTCCAGGTCAGCGACGTCGAGGCCAAGCATCGCCAGCTCGTCGCGGCCGGGGTGCAGTTCGTCCACCCTCCGCAGAAGACGTTCTGGGGCTACGGCGCCGATCTGAAGGATCCTGACGGCTATCACATCTGGCTGTGGGACGAGAAGACGATGCGGGAGAAGGGCGAGGTCTGAGCGCCGAGCTGGTCGCGGCGCGCTGGGACTCCGAAACGCCCTTCGACTACCTCGTGGCGATTCAAGTCTTCCAGCATGGCGCTCAGCCCGACACGGAATCGTACTTCGCGAGGACGGCCGCGGTGCTGAAAGCCGGTGGGCTCTTCTTCCTGCGCGTGAACTCGGCGAAGGGCCCAAGAGCGGGCACTGCGAGAAAAAGCTGAGGCCACGCCAAGCCGGCGTGGCCCCGGTGCCGCGATCGACCGTCGCCTGGGTTAGTCGCCGGACTGGATGGAGAGCAGCGGGTCGGTGCTACCGTCCAGGCCGACATGGCGCTCCAGCTCGGTGACGACCTTCTTGCCGTCCTTGGACTCGTAGGCCGCCTGCACGTAGTTGCCGGGCGATAGAGTGGCTTCCTGGCCCTCGGTGACCCAGAGGCGCGTGCCGTCCTCCAGGACGATCGTGTGGTTGCGGGTGTCCATCGAGTAGATCGTGCCCCTCGTCTCCTCGGCCGCCGCGGTGAGCGAGAGGCCGAGCGTCATCGCAAGTGCCAATCCCAACGTCTTCCTCATCGGTGATCTCCTTCGCAAAAGTGGGTCGCCTTTGGGTATCCGCAATTGCCGTGCCGGAACGGGGGGTTCTCGATGCTTCGATTTCGCGTGCACTTGGCGGTCACCGCCGGGTTTCGGCGGCCGAATCACCGTGGCAGAACGCCACACCGTGGCGAAGCGCCACAGCGCCTTACCGGCGCACGTAGCTGCTCAATCCCGATTCCACCAGAAACCGGGCGATCAGGGGTGCCGGAATCACGGTCGTTTCGCCCGCCACCGGAATCTCGAGCACCCGGCCCTGCATTTCTGGAATCGCCACCTTCGCCGTGCGGTAGCTCTCGACGATGCCGACCAGCTCGCCGGTTTGCGCGTCGAACACGCCGCCGCCGCTCGATCCGTAGCTCACCGTAGCGCTCACCATTCGCGGCGGTCCCGCCACCGGCAACTCTCCCGCGGGCGCCTCGATCTGACTGACGACGCCTCGCACCACCGTGAAGCGCTGACCCCACGGAAAAGAGACGAGCAGGATTTCGTCGCCGAGCGTCGTGACCATCTTCAAGCGAGCGGGTGTGACGTCAGCGTATTCGGTCTCGATGATGGCCAGGTCGCGGTCGCCGCTCACGAAGGCGATCGTCGCGGGCGCCAAGGTGGTCTGGCCCGGAAGGCGCACGTACAGCTGCTGAGGGCGTGGCTCCAGGAAATGCCGGGCGGTCGCGATCCATATGCGCCGCGACGCGAAATGGGTTGCGACCACGACCCCGGACGCCGCCCGGCTGATACCGGCCTCGTGCTCGGATCTGAGCTGGACCGTGGACGCGAGAATGCCGCGGATCAGCTCGCCGCGGTCCGGCGTGCGCACCGCGGAGACGCAGCCGGCTCCCGTGAGGATGAGCGAGGCCAGCGCGAGCGTATATCTCACACCTCGTCCTCGGTCGCCTGGCGCTCGAGGATCCGATAGAGCGTGCGCCGGTCGATGCCGAGCAGCTCGGCGGCGCGCAGCTTGTTGCCTCCGGATTCCTCCAGCACCTTGTTCACGTACCAGCGTTTCACGTCTTCCAGGGTCATGCCTTCCGCCGGCAGACGCGGGGCGCGGTCACGCTCCTCGACCAGATGCGCCGGGAAGTCATCGGGCAGGAGCGTCTCCGAGGACGACAGCGCCATCGCGCGCTCGATGACGTGCTCGAGCTCGCGTACGTTCCCCGGCCATCGATAGCCGGCGAGGAGCGCGACCGATTCGGGCGCGAGACGCTTGACCACGCGGCCAGTGCGGCGGGCGAACACCTCGAGGAAGTGCTGGGCGAGGAGGGGAATGTCCGACGCCCGCTCGCGCAGGGGCGGCACCGTGATCGTGACGACGTTCAGCCGATAGTAGAGGTCGTCACGAAATCCTCCGTCGGCGACCAGCTTGCGCAGGTCGCGATTGGTGGCGACCACGACCCGCACGTCGAACGGGATCTCGTCGTTACCGCCCACGCGGCGAACGGAGCGCTCCTGGAGCGTTCGCAAGAGCTTGGCCTGCAGCGGCGCCGTGAGCTCGCCGATCTCGTCGAGGAAGCAGGTCCCGCCGGCCGCAGTCTCGAGGAGGCCGCGCCGGGCGGCGAACGCGCCGGTGAACGCGCCACGCTCGTGACCGAATAGCTCCGACTCGAAGAGGGTCTCGGGCAGCGCCGCGCAGTCCACCACGACGAACGGGCGGGCGGCGCGGCCGCTGGCGCCGTGGATCGCGCGGGCCACGAGCTCCTTGCCGGTGCCGGTCTCGCCCTCGATGAGCACCGTCGTCTCGAGCGCCGCCATCCGCGCGATGAGCTTGTAGATCTCGACCATCTGGTGCGACTGGCCGACCAGCCCCTCGAAGCCGTAGCGCGCCCCGAGCTCCTGGCGATACTGCAGATTCTCGCGGGCCAGCCGGCGCGCGTCGAGCGTGCGCCGGACGACGATCTTGATCTCCTCCATCCGGAAGGGCTTGGAGAGGTAGTCGAACGCGCCGGCGTTCACGGCTGCGATCGCCGTTTCGATCGTGGCGAAGGCCGTGAGGATGACGACCGGCAGGTCGGGTTGGATCATCGCCAGCTGCTTGAGGACGGCGAGCCCGTCGACGTCGGGCATGCGCAGATCGACGAGCGCCATGTCGAACGGCTCGGCTCCGGCCAGTCGCAGCGCCTCTTCGCCGCCGCCGGCGACTCGCACGCGATAGCCCTCGCGGCCGAGCGTCTCGGCCAGGAGCTCGCGCGCGACCAGATCGTCGTCCACGATCAGGAGCAGCGGCGAGGCGGCGGTCACCCTTCGCTCCGCACGGCCGGCAGGCAGACGCGGAACGTGCAACCGCTCCCTGCCTTGCTGTCGAGCTCGATCCGCCCCTTGTGTTCGCGCACGATCTCGCCCGTGATGAAGAGCCCGAGCCCTGTGCCGTGTCCGGCCTCCTTCGTCGAGAAGAACGGCTCGAAGATATGCTTGCGGTCGGCCGGCGAGATCCCGAGACCCGTGTCGGCGATGGCGATCTCCACCTCATCCTGGCCCGGCCGGGTACGAGTCGTCATCTCGACTCGCCCGTCGGGCGGCGTGGCGTCGATCGCGTTGGTGAGGAGGTTCAGGATCACCTGCTGAAGCTGATCGCGCTGGCCCGGGACCGTCGGCAGCCCCGGCTCGGTGCGCACGTCGAGGGTGAGCCGGGCGCCGGCGAGTCCCGGGCGGACCAGCTCGGCGGTGTCGCGAACCAGCGCGTTGAGGTCGACCGCGGTCGGCTCACTGGGCGCGCGGCGCGTGGCGTCGAGGAGCCGGCTGATGATCTCGATGACGCGCGCCACTTGCGCCTCGATGATGCCAAGGCGCCGCGTGACGTCCTCGGAAAGGAGCGCCGGCGGCAGGTCCTTGCGGAGCAGCTCCAGATGTCCCGCGACCGAGTGCAGCGGGGTGCCGACCTCGTGGGCGACTTCCGCCATGACCCGGCCGGAGAGCGCGAGGCGCTCGGCGTGACTCAGTCGCCGCTGCATCTCGTAGAGCAGGACGTTCAGCCGTTCGACCTGTCGGACCCGACGGTCGAGCTCGCCGGTGGCCTCGGCGATGCGCGTCCTGAGCTCCTCGCTGAATCGCTCGATGCGCGCCACCATCTCGTTGAAGTGCCGGGCGAGCACGCCGAACTCGTCCGACGTCGTCACCGAGACCGGAGCGGGCGCGCCGTCGTCCGCGACCGCGGAGATCGCGTCCATGAAGCGCCGGATCGGGCGGTCCACGACGATCTGGATGGCGACGGTCATCAAGACGCCCATCAGCACCAGCGACACACCGGCGAGCGTGAGCGCCCAGAACCGGATCCGTCCGATCAGCTCATCGGAGCGCTGCGCGGAGAACTTCACGGCGACCGCCCCGGCCACCGCGCCCTCGAGCGTGATCGGGGCCATCACCTCCCAGTGGTGCTCTCCCCCCCTGCTGACGGCTCG
>Ga0137415_10006542_pt1 | contig 11549 bp, 8 predicted proteins | sample CZODoug3_1_1_16f_FD_183082 | JGI IMG/M metagenome (GOLD analysis project Ga0137415, IMG submission 183082) | Vadose zone soil fungal communities from Angelo Coast Range Reserve, California, USA - CZODoug3_1_1_16fungal (Hybrid Assembly) | ecosystem: Environmental > Terrestrial > Soil > Vadose...
TGGCCGATGTAGGTCATGAAGATCGAGCCGCCGCCGACGAGCGCGCCCAGCGTGACGTGCAGGTGCCACGGCCGGCTCGTCAGCGGCGCCAGCGCGAGGCCCGCGCTCGTGATCACGATGCCGATCGGGATCACCACGCGCGGGCCGTAGCGGTCCATGGCCATCCCGAGAAACGGGACGTAGGCGGTGGCGACGAGGAAGCCGACGGAGAAGGCGCCCGCGGTGACCGCGCGGTCCCAGCCGAACTCCGCGAGGATCGGCGGGAAGAGCAGCGAGAAGGCCGTGCGCGTGTTGACGCCGATCCCCATCGTGACGAAGGCCACGGCGACGACGACCCAGCCGTAGAAGAACGGCAGGCGGTGCGTGTCGATCACGCGAAGCGCCAGCCGTCGAGCGCGCGCGGAGCGGCCGGCACGAGGACGAGCGGGAGATCCTCGGGCGCGAGCACGCCGAGGGCGACCAGCGGCGCCGCGGCCGGCGCATCGGCGGCGACGGCGGGCATGCCGGCGAGCCGGCTCGCGAGCTGACGCGTACGCGCCGGCAGCCACGCCGCGCCCTCCGGCGTGTGCAGGCGAAAGCGCCGCCGCGCGCGGTCGAGGGCGCCGACGCTCACCGGCACCTGCGTCCACAGCCAGCGTGGATCGCGCCGCGGCCGCGGCCGGGCGCGGCCCGAGACGACGTCCCACGTGGCGCGCGGCGCGCGCGCCCGCCGCCGCGACCACGTGAGCGACAGCGCCAGCGAGCGGCCGTGGCACACGACCGCGTGCGGCGTGCGCGGTGGGAGATAGAGCAGCGAGCCCGGCGGCAGATCGAGCGTCCGCCAGCCGCGGCCGCCGGCGAGGCGCCGGTCGAGGTCGAGCGGGGTGCGCGGCGCCACCGGCGGGCCGAGCGTGACCGTGCGGCGGCCCTCGAGCTGCAGCCAGAACGCGTCCACCTCGCCGTCATGGTGCAGGCCCAGGCCTTCGCGGCCGCGGCCCTCGACAAGGAACAGGAACGAGCACTCCTCGTGCCGCGCACCCAGGAGCGTCTCGCGCAGCGCGACCATCAGCCGTGCCACCCGCGGCAGCACCTGGTGCGCCTGCGGCAGGTAGACGGTGGCGCCGCGCTTCAGCGCTGTCGGCAGCCGCCGCGGATCGCCCGAGCGATCGTAGCGCCGCTCGAGCGCGATCTGGAAGGGCACGCCGGCGCGCACCAGCGCCGCCGCTCCCGCGAAGCCCGGCGCGACGCCGCGCCAGGCGGCGTCACGCGCGGTCAACAGCGCGACGCGGCGGCCGATGACCCGCCGCGTGAACCGGCGTCGCGCCGCCGGACCGGCGAACCAGGAGGCGAGCGGGGAGCGGAGGCGCACGCGTTTCCTGCCGGAGGGAGGACGTGTCCGACCGAAGGGAGGGCTCAATCCGGCGCGCTCGCGCGCGAGCGGCGCACGTGAAAGACGACGTCCTCGACGCGCTCGCCGTCCAGCTCGATCTCGACCTCGTACCGCTCGATGTCCCAGTGGCGCACGGCGGTGAGCCAGCCGACGCTCAGCCGGCGCTCCGGCCGGCGGTGCGTCTCGCGGTAGACGAGGGTGCGGCGCTCGGTGGCGGCGACGCGGCGATGCTCCTCGTCCGGCAGCCCGCACAGCCGCGCCACGTCGTCGTAGGTGGACTGGCCGGGTTTGATCTCCGCGAGCCGCTCGGGCGTGAGGGTCCGCTCGCGCTCGGCGTGCTCGCGGCCCACGCGCAGCCGCGAGCGCACGAACCGGCGCACCTCGCCGCTGATCATCCAGAGCCCCGCGAGATTGCCCAGGATCAGCAACCCGATCGAGATCAGCACCGGCCGCCACGAGAAGACGCCGCGGTAGTAGGCGTAATTCACCTTGAGCACCTGCGGCGCGGCGTCCACCGTGTTGAGCGGCAGCGAGACGACCTCCGTTCCGGCGCGCAACCGGCTGCCGCGCCGCGTGGCGCTCGCGGGCTCGATCTGCTCGATGCGCAGGTGGTCGGCGTCGGGAAAGTTCACGAACAGCCGCGAGTACTCGGACGCAAGATGCACGATGCGGTCGCGGTGCTCGTGATAGAGCGGGTAGAACGCGATCGAGCCGACGTCCCCCCATGACAGCGCGAGCGTGTTGCGGCGGCCCCAGAAGAGCTCCTCCAGCCACGTCGCGGGCTTCGGCCCGATGAGGCCGCGCAGCGGGAGCGTGAGGTTGAGCACCCAGCGCTGATCGCCCATCTGCGGCGTGGGCGGAATCCAGACGAGCGAGCCGGTGCCGGCCTGCGGCGGCGCGTCACGGCGCACGAACGAGACGTACGACGCGCTCACGGGCAGGTCGTCGGCCGGCGTCGGAAGCCCGAGCTGGCTCTGGCTGCGCGCGCGCAGCGCGAGCCGCCCCGAGCTGGTCGTCGAGAAGCCGCGGGACTCGAGGTGGTTCACGAGGGCGGGATCGGCGGGGCCGGCCGCGGTGGCGCCGGCGATCTCGGCCGGCCAGAAGAGGGCGAGCGTCCTCTGCGTCGGGCGCTCGCCGTGCCGCCGGACGAGGTTCCACGTGATGCTGACGCCCATGGGCGCGCCGGCGTCGGCGGGCGCGGTGGCCGCGACGAACAGCGGGCCGATGGTGAAATCCGGCCGCGACGACGCGTCGATGAAGACCTGGGCGGCGGCGTCCGCCGGGCCGCCCAGGAGGGCGGCGGCCAGCGCGATGCCACCCCACGCGCGGGGCATGGGCGTGATTGTACAATTCGAGACCCCATGACCCACGTCGGCCGCGCCACGCGCCGTCGCGAGGACCCGCCGTTGCTGCGCGGCCAGGGCCGGTTTCTCGACGACCTCCGGATCGACGGCGTGGCCCACGTCGTCTTCGTGCGGAGCCCGCACGCCCACGCGCGCGTGGCCACGCTCGACGTGGACGCGGCTCGGAAGGCGCCGGGCGTGGTGGCCGTCGTCGTCGGCGCGGATGTCGACGCGTTCCCACCCATCGGCATGGTCCGCGCCATCGAGGGCATGGTGGTGCCGGAGATGCTCTATGTCGCGGACGACGTCGTGCGCTGCCAGGGCACGCCGGTCGCCGCCGTCGTCGCGGACTCGGCGGTGCTCGCCCACGACGCCGCGGGGCTCGTCCGCGTCGAGTGGACGCCGCTGCCCGGCGTCGCCGAGCCCGACGCCGCGCTGGCGGCCGGCGCGCCGCCGGTGGTCGGCCGCGACGACAACCGCTGCTTCACGTACACGGTGAGCACCGGTGACCCCGACCGCGCGTTCGCCGCCGCCCACCGCGTCGTCGCGCTCGACGTTCGCCAGACGCGGCTGGCCGGCGTGCCGCTCGAGCCGCGCGCCGTCGCCGCGCGCTGGGAGGACGGCGCGCTCACCATCTGGTCCTCGACGCAGGTGCCCCACCGGATCCGCGACGAGGTGGCGCGGCTGCTGGGCCTGGCGCCCGAGCGCGTGCGGGTGATCGCACCCGACGTCGGCGGCGGCTTCGGCGTGAAGGGCGGGCCCTACCGCGAGGAGGTGCTGATCCCGTGGCTCGCGCGCCGGCTCGGACGGCCGGTCAAGTGGATCTCGACGCGCGTGGAGGATCTGCTGACCACGCACCATGGTCGAGGCGCCGCCGCGCGCGGCGAGCTGGCCGTCGCCGCCGACGGCGCCATCCTCGGATTGCGCGCGCGCATCGTGTGTCCGCTCGGCCCGAGCGTCGGCTACACGGCGATGGGGACGCCGCGCAATTACGTCCGCTGCCTGCCGGGCCCGTACGCGATCGCCGACGTGGACATCGAGGCGGTCGGCGCGTTCACCACCACGCCGCCCGTCGGGCCCTATCGCGGCGCGGGGAGGCCGGAGGCCGCGTTCCTCATCGAGCGGCTGGTGGACGAGGCGGCGCGCGCGCTGGCGCTGGACCCGGCCGAGTTGCGGCGCCGCAATCTCGTCCCGCCTGAGCAGTTTCCGTTCGCGACGGCGACGGGACAGAGCTACGACTCCGGCGACTATCCCGAGCTGCTCGCGCGCGTGCTCGCGGCGGCCGACTACGCGGCGCTGCGTCGCGCGCAGGCGGAGCGTCGCGCTCGCGGCGAGCTCGTCGGCGTCGGCCTCTCCGTCTACGTCGAGCCCTCGGGGCTCGGCTGGGAGAGCGGTCTCGTGCGCGTGGAGGCCGACGGGCGCGTGACGGCGGCGACGGGCTCGAGCGCCCACGGCCAGGGCCACGAGACGGTGTTCGCACAGATCGTCGCCGATCGCCTCGGCGTGGAGCCCGAGGCGATCGAGGTTCGCCACGGCGACACCGCCGCCATCGGACGGGGCGTCGGGACGTTCGGCAGCCGCAGCACCGCGCTCGGCGGCGGCGCGCTCGTTCACGCGGCCGAGGCCGTCGTGGCCAAGGCACGCCGGCTCGCGGGGCACCTGCTCGAGGCGCACGCCGAGGACGTGCGGCTCGCCGCGGGTGGCTTCGCCGTGGCCGGCGTGCCGGACCGCTTCGTTCGCTGGGCGGACGTCGCGCGGCTCGCCTGGCGCGGGCCGCTGCCGGCCGGCGAGGAGCCGGGCCTCGAGGCCAGCCACGTGCTGGCGCCGGAGCATGAGGTGTGGAGTGGCGGCGCCGTCGTGGCGGCGGTGCGCGTCGAGCGCGAGACAGGCGACTTCGTCCTCGAGCGGCTGGTGTGGATCGACGACGCCGGGACGATCGTCAACCCGCTGCTCGCCGACGGTCAGCTCGACGGGTCGCTGGCGCAGGCGTGGGGCCAGATCGCCATGGAGGCCGTGCGCTTCGACGCCGAGGGCCACCTCTTGTCGGGGACGCTGATGGACTACGCGGTGCCGCGCGCCGCCGACGTGCCGCGCGCCGAGGTCCACCACGCGCACTCGCCGACGCCGCGCAATCCGCTCGGCGCCAAGGGCCTCGGCGAGGCCGGCAACATCGGCGTGCCGCCCGCGGTGGTGAACGCGGTCGTCGACGCGCTGGCGCCGCTGGGCGTGCGCCACCTCGACATGCCACTCACGCCCGAATCGCTGTGGCGGGTGATGCGCGGCACGTGATTCACGTACAAACCCGGTTGCGGCCGGTGCGCTTGGCGCGGTAGAGCGCGGCGTCCGCGGCGTCCAGCACCTCGTGCGCGGGCGCGCCGCGGCGTCCGGCCTCTGCGGCGCCGATGGATACCGACACGGACACGCGGTGGATCGGGCGCCCTCCGCGCGACGCGCCGTCCCGGCGGATGCTCCCGGGACCGCGCAGACCGAAGCCCGTCGACTCGATCGAGTGCCGCAGTGTCTCGAGGTGCGGCCGCGCATCGTCGAGCGCCGTGTCGCTGAAGATCACCGCGAACTCCTCGCCGCCGTAGCGGAAGGCGCGCCCGCCGCCGCCCACCTCCGCCAGGCGCGTGCCGAGCATCCTCAGTAGCTGGTCCCCGGCGTCGTGGCCGTACGTGTCGTTGAAGACCTTGAAGTGGTCGATGTCCACCATCGCGATCGTGTAGGCGCCCTCCAGCCGCAGCAGGCTCTCGGTCAGCGCCCGGCGGCTCGGCAGTCCCGTCAGCTCATCGCCGTACGCGATCGCGTAGGAGGTCTCGACGAGCGAGACGAGCAGCACGAGTCCCGCGCCGGCGAGCGCGATCGAGGCCGAGGCCGGCGCGTCGGCGCCGAAGGCGAGCAGCGCGGCGAGCAGCGCCCAGAACATCCCGCACTCGAGCGCCTGCGGACGCAGCGTCAGCCGCAGCGCGGCCAGGGCGAGCGCGGTCGAGAACGCGAGGAGGCCGATGGCCGGCAGCCGGCCGCCCGCGAACGGGTGCACGAGCAGCCCGGCGATGGGTGCGGCTTCGGGCTGCGCGAGCAGCCCCGCGGCGAGCGCCTCGACGGCGACGAGACCCACGCTCCAGCCGACGACCGGGCGCCCGCGCTCGGGCAGCCACGCCAGCGCGGTGAGGTTGAGCGGCAGCGCGGCGGCGGCGGTCGCCGTCATGACGTGCGCGGCCGGCGTGGACGACGTCAGGGTGACTGCGAGCGCCCGCTCGGCCGCCGCCAGCGAGAGCGTCGCGACCAGCATGCGCCAGCGCCGGAAGCGCCACGCGAGGAGCGCGCCGGCGAGGAACACGAGCAGGGGATACGCGGGCAGGAGCCACATCGCGAGCGGAGCCAGTGCGGACACGGTCAGGAGGGCGACGGTCGCGGCGATGAGGACCGCGCCGGGCAGCAGGCGGAGACCGAGCGTGTTCAGTGAGCTCGGCCCGGGCGCACGTGCAGGTGACAGCAACCGTCGCGTCCCGGCTGCCAGGTGTCGGCGGCGAACTCGAAGCCGGCGGCCTCGAAGGTGCCGTTGTCCACGCGGCCGGCGATGCGACAGAGGGTGGCGATGTCGGCGTCGGCCACGCCCGCCTCCTGCCATGCCTCCTTCAGCGGGCAGCGCTGCAGGGTGATGTCGAGCGCCGTCGCATCGCAGCGGTCGACGCGGGGCGCAAACATCCGTCCGTCGTCGGGGACGCCGCCGACGAATGCGTCACGCAGCCCGGCGAGATCCGCCGGGCCATAGCGCGAGAACTGACGGCCGATCTCACGGCCGCGCGCCTCGATGGCGCGGGCCATGAGTGCGGTCGTCTGGGGCTCACCGAGCGCCTTCCTGAGTTCGTCGAACACGTGCCAGTACATCAGCGCGCGGTTCTTGAACGCCGCGTACAGGTCGCGGCGAAGGCGCTCGGTGTCGGCCATCTCAGGCCCGTTCCACCATGTAGACGTGGGGCAGCATGTCGAAATAGATATTGCCCTCGACGACGGTCTCGCCCAGCTTGTTCTTCTCGAGGCCGCGCACCTGCGGCTTGGCCGCGGCCCACCGCGCGACCCACGCCACGGGGATGTAGCCGACGTCGGTCTGCATGATCTCCTCGGCCTTCGCGTAGTGAGCGAGCCGCTTCTTGAGATCGCGCGTGTCCCGCCCTGCCTCGAGCTCCTTGTCGAACGCGTCGTTGACCCAGGCCTGGCGCTTGCCCTCGGTCTTCTTGCCATAGAACGTATCGAAGTACTCGTTGTGCGGATCCGGGTAGTCCATGAACCAGCGGATCCAGACGAGCTGGTAGTCGTTCTTCCAGAGGCCGGCGCGGAAGACGCGCTGCTCCAGCACTTCCAGCTCCGTCCTCATGTTGAGGTGCTCGAGCAGGACGGACTGCACCGCCTCCGCGAGCGGCTTGCTGCCGTAGCCTTCCTCGCGCATCGTCAGCGTGATCTTGGGCCAGTTGCGGCCGCCCTCGAACGGCGTGCCCTTGAGCTGGGTCATGGCCGCCTTGGGATCGAAGCGCTGGATATCCCGGATCTTCTTGTCGTCGACGGCTCCGGGGAAGCCCGGCGGGATCATGGAGTGGGCGGCCACGGCGAAGCCGTCGGCCACTCGCACCACGTTGTCCCGGTCGATCGCGTGCGCGACGGCCCGTCGCACCTTGAGATTGTCGAACGGCGGCTTGGTGACCTGCGGTGTGAGGTACCACGTGCCCGGGAACGGATAGCGAAACACCTGCTTTGCGGTCCGGGGGTCGTCGCGCAGCCGCTTGAGGTCACCCGTCTGCAACGAGGTCATGTCGAGCTCGTTCCCCTCGTACGGCAGGGCACCCGACTGCACCGAGATGATCGGGATGGTCACCTTGTCGAGCGTCACGTCCTTGGCGCCGAAGAAGTGCTTGTTCTTCCGGAGCACCATGACCTTGTTGTGCTCCCACGCCTCGAGCGTGAACGGCCCGTTGCAGACGAGATTGGCCGCCTCGGTCCACTTGTCGCCGTGCTTTTCGACCGACGGCCGGTGGGCGGGCAGCGCGGCCAGATACGCCGAGAGCACCGGGAAGTAGCCGCGCGGCCCCTCCAGCGTCACCTCGAGCGTCCAGTCGCCCTTGGCCTGCACGCCGACCTGCGAAGCATCCGGCACCTTGCCCTTGTTGAACGGCTCGGCGCCCTTGATGTCGTAGAAGTAGCTCGAGTACGGGTTTTTGCTCGCCGGATCCATCTGGCGCTTCCACGACCACTCGAAGTCCTTCGCCGTGCACGGAGAGCCGTCCGACCACCTGGAGTCCTTTCGGATGGTGAAGGTCCACACGGACCCCTCCGCGTTGGAGGAGATCTTCTCCGCCACGTAGGGGACGGGCTGGAAGTTGGCGTCGAACTTCATGAGTCCGGCCCAGAGGGCAGGCACTCCGCTGCAGTACAGGTCTTTATTGTAGTCGTGGCTGGAGGGATCGTTCTGGAACCAGCCGCCGCCGCCATATCGAAAATGCTGATCCCGAGCGAGTTTCTCACCGGCGGCCAGCTTGGGTGCCGCCGCCGCCGGACGGGCGTCGAAACCGGCCGCGCCGAGCGCGGCGAGGCCGGCGGCGACGCGGAGGAAATCCCGCCGGCCGACGCCGCCCGCCGCCAGCCGCGCGGCCAGCAGGTCCATCTGCGCATCGGAGATCCGGGGACGCTTCATGGAGTCCTCCTGTTGAGGTCGCTACTTCATTTTGGGATCGAGCGCGTCGCGGACGCCGTCGCCGAAGAACGTGAACGCCAGCATGGTGACGGCGATGGCGATCGACGGGAACACGCACAGATGCCAGTAGGAGCGGATGTACTGCTGGCCCTCGCCGACCATCTGGCCCCACGAGGGCGTGGGCGGATTGATCCCGACGCCGATGAACGACAGCGCCGCCTCGGTGAAGATCGCCTCGGGGATGCCGAAGGTCACGGCCACCACGATCGGCGTGAGGGCGTTGGGCAGCACGTGGCGGAAGAGCAGGCGGCCGGCGCGCGAGCCGAGCGCGCGCGCGCCCTCGACGTACTCCTTCTGCTTGATCGACAGCACCTGCGCGCGCGTCTGCCGCGCGATGCCGACCCAGCCGGTGAGGCCGATCGCGATGAAGATGTTGGTGAGCCCGGCCCCGAGCATCGACATGACGAGGATCACGAACAGCAGGCGCGGGAAGGCGTACATGACGTCGATGAAACGCGTCAGGGCCAGATCGGTCCGTCCGCCGACGAAGCCCGAGAGCGCGCCGATGGGGACGCCGATGGCAACGATGATCAGCTGCGCGCCGAGACCGACCAGCATCGACACGCGCGCGCCGTAGATCATGCGCGACAACAGATCCCGGCCGAGCTGATCGGTGCCGAGCGGATAGGCGTGCGACGGCGCCTCGTTGAGCCGGCCGAAGTTCGTCTTGGTGTAGGGCAGCGGCGCGAGCACGTCGGCGAAGATCGCGATCAGGCAGAGCAGCACGATCACCACGCCGCCGGCCATGGCCAGCCGGTTGCGCCGCAGCCGCCGCACGCCGTCGCGCCAGAGGCTGGACCCGCGCGCGGGGACGTCGGCGGCGAGCGGGCTCGGCGCGCGGATGGCGTCCGGATCGGCGAGCGGCCGCGGCCCCGCGGTGACGTTAATATCGGATCCGGGGGTCCAGCGCGCCATAGGCGAGGTCGACGACGAGGTTCATGACCGCCAGGAAGACGCCGTAGGTCAGCACCACCGCCATGATCATCGGATAATCCCGGCCGGTCATCGAGAGCACGAAGAAGCGGCCCATGCCGGGCACGCGGAAGATCGACTCGACGAAGAACGAGCCGGTACCCACCGCCGCGAACAGCGGGCCCAGCAGCGTGACGATGGGGATCAGCGCGTTCTTGAGCGCGTGCTTGAAGATGACCGGGCCCTCGGCGAGGCCCTTGGCGCGCGCGGTCAGCGTGAAATCCGCACGGATGACCTCCAGCATGCTCGCCCGGGTGAAGCGCGCGATGATCCCCATCGGCGCCAGCGCCAGCGTCACCGTGGGCAGCACCCAGTCGCGCGGCGAGTCCCAGCCACCCGTGGGAAACACCGGCAGGAGGAACGAGAAGATGATGATGAGAAAGACGGCGAGGACGAAGTTGGGGACGGCGACGCCGACGGTGGCGAGCGAGACCGACACGTAATCCCACCCCCGGTTCTGATGGATCGCGGCCAGGACGCCGAGCGTGAGGCCACCGACCACCGCGAGCACGAGCGCCATGCTGCCCAGGAAGAGCGAGACGGGGAACGTCTCGCGCAGGATCTCCGCCACCGTCCGCGTCTTGTAGACGAACGAGAAGCCGAAGTCGCCGCGCACGGCCTTGCCCACGAAGATCGCGAACTGCTCCCACAGCGGCTTGTCGAGCCCGTAGTACGCCGCGAGGGCCTTCTGCCCCTCCGGCGACAACGGGTTTGCGCCCTCCGCCACCGGATCGAGCGGGCTCCCCGGCGTGGCGTGCATGACGAGAAACGTCACCAGCGCCATCGCGAGCAGGGTCGGCACGAGCCAGAGCAGCCGGGAGATCGCGTAGTGGAGCACCTGAATCCTCCGGAGTTCCGCTACTATACCCGAAGCGGGGATGACGGAGGAGCACCGGCGACTCGAGGAAGCGACGCGACGGTCCGCGCACTGGCGGCGCTGGGGCCCCTATCTGTCGGAGCGGCAGTGGGGCACCGTGCGCGAGGACTACAGTCCCGGGGGCACGGCGTGGGAATACTTCCCCCACGACCACGCCCGGTCGCGCGCCTACCGCTGGGGCGAGGACGGTCTCGCCGGCATCTCGGACAACCACCAGCGCCTCTGCTTCGCGCCGGCGCTGTGGAATGGCCGCGACCCCATCCTCAAGGAGCGCCTGTTCGGGCTCACGGGCAGTCAGGGCAACCACGGCGAGGACGTCAAGGAATACTACTTCTACCTCGACAGCACGCCGACGCACTCGTACATGAGGTACCTCTACAAGTATCCGCAGCGCGCGTACCCGTACACGGAGCTGCTCGAGGAAAACGCGCGGCGCGACCGCCGGCGGCCGGAGTACGAGTTGCTCGACACGGGCGTGTTCGCCGACGACCGCTACTTCGACGTCGTCGTGGAGTACGCCAAGGCCGGCGTCGACGACCTCCTGGTCCGCATCGCCGTCACCAACCGCGGGCCGGAGGCGGCCGAGCTGCACGTGCTGCCGACGCTCTGGTTCCGCAACACGTGGACGTGGGAGCCCGGCACGGCACGGCCGCGACTGCGCGCGGCGCCCTCGCGCGTGGGCGTCTGCGTCGTCGAGGCCGAGCACGAGACACTCGGCCGGCGCTGGCTCGTGTGCGACGGCGCCGCCGATCTGCTCTTCACCGAAAACGAGACCAACGCGCGCCGGCTCTGGGGCGTGGCCGGCCCCACGGCGTACGCGAAGGACGCGTTCCATGACTACGTCGTGCACGGCCGCGCGGAGGCGGTGAATCCCGCGGGCGTGGGAACGAAGGCGGCCGCGCACTACCGGCTGGCGCTGGCCCCCGGCCAGACGCGCGCCGTCCGCCTGCGGCTCAGCGACGCCGCGCCGGCCGCGGCGCCGTTCGGCGACGCCTTCGACACGCTGATCGAGCAACGGCGGCGCGAGGCCGACGAGTTCTACGCCACCGTGGTGGACGCCGCGTGCTCGGACGACGCGCGTGCGGTGGCGCGGCAGGCCTTCGCGGGGATGCTGTGGGGCAAGCAGTTCTACCACCTCGACGTGAAGCGCTGGCTCGCGGGCGATCCGGGGCAGCCGCCGCCGCCGCCGGCCCGGCGGCACGGCCGCAACGCCCAGTGGACTCACCTCTACAACGCCGA
>Ga0137415_10006543_pt1 | contig 11548 bp, 8 predicted proteins | sample CZODoug3_1_1_16f_FD_183082 | JGI IMG/M metagenome (GOLD analysis project Ga0137415, IMG submission 183082) | Vadose zone soil fungal communities from Angelo Coast Range Reserve, California, USA - CZODoug3_1_1_16fungal (Hybrid Assembly) | ecosystem: Environmental > Terrestrial > Soil > Vadose...
GAACGGCTGAAGAGCGAGCATCAGCAGACGGTCGAACGCAAGGTGCTGCTGGAAGAGGAAGTGCGGTGGCTGAAGGCGCAGTACTACGGACGTTCCACGCAGCAAACCGACGCCGCCGAAGAGAACTCCGACCAGAAGATGCTGTTCAACGAGGCGGAGGTACTGGCGGCCATTGAGGTGGCTGAAGAGGCCCACCGTGAGCGCACCACGAAGGTTGAAGCGCACGAGCGCAAGCGCTCCCCGGACAGCGGCCGCAAGGCGATCCCGGAGCACTTCCCGCGCATCGAGATCGAGCATGACCTGCCGGCCGATCAGAAGCTGTGTACGAAGTGCGCAGTGCCTCATCCGCTCACGCGCATCGGGGAAGAGACCCGCGAGTGCTATCGCTTCGAGCCGCCGAAGATCAGCGTCGAGAAGCACATTCGCCTGACGTATGTGTGCGAGGAGCGGCACGAGGCGCCGATCACAGCCCCGGCTCCGCCGGTGATTCTGCCGAGGTCGATGGCCAGTGCTTCGTTGCTCGCACACGTGATCAAATCCAAGTTTGACCTGGGGTTGCCGCTGTACCGGGTGAGCCAGGACTTAACTCGCTACCGGATGGACGTGGGCCCCGGCACGCTCGGCACCTGGGTAAACACGATCGGTGGCGAGAAGGTCGTGCCGCTCATCAACTTGATGCACGAGGCGTTGCTCGCTGTGGTGTTTATCCATATCGACGAGACCCCGCTGCAAGTGCTGCGCAGTGACAAAGCGGTGGGCTCGGACCACTACATCGTGGCCCGAGCGGGCGGTCCCCCGGGACGGCGCATCATCTTGTACGACTACATTGCCTCGCGTACCACCGCCGCTTTGAAGCAGCTGTTGGTGGGTCCGGATGGACCGTACCAAGGTAAGCTCATCAGCGACGGGCTGGAGCGCTATGACGAGATCGCCGCGCAGTTGCAGCTGTTGCATTTCGGTTGCTTGACGCACTGTCGCACGATGTTCTTCAAGGCGCGCAAGGTCAGCCAGCTGCCTTCCAGCCGCACGTTGGCGAACGCGGCCATGGAGGATTACATCAGTCCGGTCTATCAGGTCGAGCGACAAATCAAGGCGCTGCAGGAACAGTACCAGCAGCGCGGGGAAACCCTGCCCCTGGAAACGGTGCGAGCGCTGCGTCAGGAAAAATCCAAGCCCATCCTGGAGAAGTTCAAAGCCTGGGTGGATGAGCTGCTGCCCGGCACCCCGCCGAACAGCGCGCTCGGCAAGGCGCTCGGGTACACGAGCCGTCAGTGGCCAAAGTTGGTGCGGCATCTGGAGCATGGCGAAATCCCGATCGACAATAATTACATCGAGCGCCAAATCAAACACTACGCGACCGGCAGGAGAGCATGGCTCTTCAGTTACGATGCGGTTGGAGCCCAGGCGAGCGCCAACCTGTACTCGCTGGTGATGACCTGCCGCGCCAATGAAGTGGAGCCCTACGCGTACCTGAACTATCTGTTCGAGCATCTGCCCGCGGCCAGCACCGTGGAGCAGATCGAGGCGCTACTGCCGTGGAACTTCAAGGCGATGCTGGACGAGCAGAAGAAACAACAGCACTCCGTCGCCGGCTGAGGCAGCGGCGCTCCCTACCCCGGTTGCCGGGGCCACACCAGTACGGGGTTAATCGAGTCCTATTGGGTGATTAGACACCGGCGATCCCAACGCCGGCAGCGCTCGTCTCATCAAACGGGGTTTGCGGAGTGCTTACCCGTAGCCTGCTGAAACTATTGTCAGTAGCATTTCGGTGCTCGCTACATATTCAATCGGCTCGTAGATTTGTGCCGACGTACAAAAGTCCGCGCTAGAAGCATTCGGCTGACCGGGTAGCCACTCTCCCAATAGGAACAGGGGACGTGTACCTTCCGGAATCCGGTCCACGTATCGACGTGCCGTTAAGGGATGATTCGGATGTAACAGGATAACAGCTGCGTCGTTCCAAAGCGGTATGCTAAGGAGGTCGGGGTCTGCGCTCGCACGCAATCCCAGGCAAACATCGACGTGCCCGGCGCGCAGCGCGCGTACTTGCTCGAGGTGCGAGGCATGCGTGAGTTGTACGCTGACGTCCGGCTCATCTTGTGTGATTTGAGCAAGCAACCTACTGATCCTAGGGTGCGCGACCCCATCGCAAATCGCCAAACGCAGCCGACCCGTGCGGCCGGAGGCCGCGGCCAATATTGTCCGGTGTGCGTCGTCGACTGCCGTGAGGATTCGACGGGCATCCTTGAGTAGCAGCTCGCCAATTGGCGTTAGAGTCGTACAACGCCGGGTTCGAACGAAGAGACGGACACCCAGACCGCGTTCCATCTCTGTGATTGCCTTCGAAAGGGGCGACTGCTCGATACCGACACGCGTGGCGGCTCGCGCAAAGTGCAATTCTTCGGCGAGCGCAACGAAGTAGCGCAGTTGGCGTGTTTCCACAGAAGTCCTTTTCACAATTTCCGAGGCAACGTCGTCTGAAGGTATATCTAGGCCAGATGCTTGCGCGAAAAGCATGCGATTGAGCTGTCGTGCGGACGAGCGTCCCACCCACTTCGGGTAGGGGCTTTACCGATGGTCGAAGGCGCCGATATGCAGCCGGCATATGAGCGCCCTGGATGGCTTCGGCCAGCATGAACACAATCAACCTGCGGTGCGATCACGGCGCCGTAGCTTGGAAGGATAGGTTTCTGGAGTTCATCACTCTAGCGGGCGGCTCCCTATATCGACGACAGCGTCACTGGCAGATGCACTAGTTCCCGCACGGTTGATTGAGCGATCCAACGGGGAGGATCGCCGGCGAATTGCACGCTGATGCCGCGCTTCACGAGGGCCGTCAAAACCGCGTTGCTAAGCATCCGGACCACGTATCGGCCAGGACAAATGTGAATCCCGCCTCCGAAGGTCACTTCCTTCCGCGATGCTCGATGAAGATTGTATTGCGAGGGTGTGTGATGAACCTCGGGGTCTTGATTCCCGGCCGCCCACAGCATGGCAATAGCCGTTCCGCGAGGGATTGCCACGTCGCGAAATTCAAAATCGGCGAGCGCATGGCGTTCGCTGATGATCAACGGATTGGATAGACGCAGGGCCTCCGTCACGGCCGCAGGGATCAGCGCAGGATCCTGATGAATTCGACGCTGCTCGAATGGGTGGCGTGCCAGTTGGTACACGGTGTTCGCGATCGCAATAGAGACGGTGTGAAATCCGTCGAACAGATTTGCGGCACAGAAAACGCCGAAGCGATCGAGCTCGGGATCAATTGCCGCAACGGCCGGAAACTCTTCATGCAATGCGGCGATGAGTGGGTGCCGGCCATGTGCTAGTGCAACGTCGATCGCCGCGCAAACACGCTCGAGGTACTGCCCGAGCGCTCCGTCGCCGATATCCGTTTCATCAGTCGTGCGGGAAAAATATAACAGTGGACTGATGGCCGGCAGCAGTTTCAATAGTGATCCGATATCCGCTTCAGTGAGTCCGAGAAACGCGCCCCAGAATCGAGTAGTAAAGGGCAAACAGAAATCGGACATGAAATCGACGGTGCCGCCGTCCGCCATTCCACCGAACAGCGTATTCGCCGATTCGTCGGCTACGGTGGTCATGGCCGCGACGGATTTCGGGCTCAGCGCCTGCATGAACACACGTCGCTTGGGTGTATGCATCGGAGGATTGGACGTAAAGACCAAGCTGCGCAGCATTCGTTGAACGGCATCGTGTTGTCCGCCGGCAGTTTCGTGTGCCGCCTGCTTGAGCGCAACATCGTGCGGTGTATTGCCCGCTGTCGGGTTTGCCGCCATGGCGAGTATATCGCTGTTGCGAAAAATGAGGACGTCCGAAGTCCGGTAGCGCAGCAGCGGAGAGCGGGTAGCGGCAAACAGGTCAGTAAAATTCTCTGGAAAACCCAAAGTCCGCCAATCCGGGCAACAGTCATCGAAGTGCGGCAAATCGGCGATCGATATAAGATCCATGGCGATATTTTTCCCGAGCAATCGAGCTCGACCAGGCATCGATTTGTTACATTGATTTTACAATTGCAGCGTCATGGCACAGTTTATCGCCTGCGACTGTGCCGAGATGCAGCGACTGACCACAAAGTTACTCTGGCAAACAGAAATCACCGGAATGCAAACGACGGTTACGGGAATCCTCGTGTACTTTACTCGCTAGGGATGAAGCGCCCGAAGCCGAAGTTGGTTCGGCCGACAAAAGCGCTTGGTCGAAATCATCAATCGCTTCAGGCAATACAGCATGTCGAAGCAGTACTCGGGAGATGACAATGACGTACCGATCGGTTCGAGATGCGCGATCCGCGTTGTGCGTGGGATTATTTCTGGTGCCAGCCGTGCGTCCGGCCTTTGCATTGGATCCGGCGTCTGTTCAGAGTTCGAGCCTCGAAGAGGTGGTGGTCACGGCCCAAAAGAAGACCGAGCGTACTCAGGACGTGCCGATTCCACTATCAGTGATTGAGCCGGAGTCGCTGATCAACAGCAATCAGCTGCGCGTGCAGGATTATTACACCACGGTGCCTAGTGTTACAATCAATACCGATCCTACCGGCCGCGTCAACCTGGTGATCCGCGGTATCACGACGGGCGGTGGGCCTCCGACGGTCGGCATCGTCGTCGATGACGTGCCGTTCGGTGGGTCCTCGACGTTGCTCGGTGCCAGTGTGCCGGACTTCGATCCCAGTGACTTGCAACGTATCGAAGTGTTGCGTGGACCCCAGGGGACTCTATACGGTGCCGATACTCTGGGCGGATTGTTCAGGTATGTAACCGTCGATCCCTCGACGAAGGCGTTCTCAGGTCAAGTGTCGGCTGGCACCGATACGGTTTTCAACGCACCGCATCTGGGTTACAACGTTCGGGGTTCCGTCAACGTGCCCGCGACGGACACGCTGGCCGTCCGGATAAGTGGCTTCACGCACACGGATCCAGGGTACGTCGATAACATACTTACAGGTGAACGGGGAGTGAACAAAGTCGAAACCTCGGGCGGACATATAACTGCCCTGTGGCGTCCCTCTGAGGACCTCTCATTGAAGCTCTCCGCCCTGTACCAGGATGCCAAAGGCTTCGGCACATCGCGCGCCTTTCAGGGCCCCGGTTACGGAGATCTTCAACAAAGCATCTTGGCTGGTACCGAATGGTTCGAAACCAAGATACAGGCTTATAGCGCGACCCTCACGGCAAAGCTCGGTGGGGTCACCCTGACTAGCCTGAGCGGCTTCAACGTCACGCATTTCACGGACCAGGTGGATTTGAGTCATGAATTCGGCGAGCCGGGGTCGATTCCCGACAACTACAACACGATTAGCGCGAGCCAGGAATTTCGGCTGGCGGCGTCCGTCGGCTCGAATTTGGATTGGTTGTTGGGCGTGTTCTACAACAACCAACACAACGATCTCCGGCAGAATTCTCTTGCGGAAGACATTGCTTTGACCGGAACGACAACCGCCAGTACGCCGTTTTCGGAATATGCAGGCTTCGTTAACGTGGTTTATCGCTTCACCGATCGAATCGACCTACAGGTTGGTGCGCGCGAAAGCCACTTGAAGGTGAGCTATGACGAGCGGGACACTGGCTTTTGGGCCGGCCTGCCAACGCCAGACGATGTCAGCATCGTCCCGCATCAAACCACGACTGCAAACGCCTTTACCTACCTGCTGACGCCACGTTTCAAAGTTAATAGCGATCTCATGCTGTATGCGCGTCTTGCTTCCGGCTATCGGCCGGGCGGTCCGAATCCCAACTGCGTAATTAACGATGTTCCATGCAGTGTGAATCCCGACAAGACGCTGACCTATGATCTGGGCACCAAAGGCACGTTCTTTGATCAAAAGCTCTCGCTTGATCTCGCCCTTTATTACATCGATTGGAAAAATCTACAGTTGTCCATCGCTGCCCCGAGCGGATTTGGCTACCAGGCAAACGCCGGGCACGCCAAAAGCCAAGGCATCGAATTATCTGCCGATGCGCATCCACTGCGCGGCATGACGATCGCCGGGTGGGTCGATTTCAGCGACGCAGCATTGAAAGCAGGCTTTCCGGCGCGTTCGGGCGCCTACGGCCAGTCCGGCGATCGCTTGCCCTATAGCAGCTGGTTTTCAGTAAGCGTGTCAATCGATCAGGAATTCCCGCTGACAGCGTCCATCCGAGGGTTTGCGGGCGGCTCGGTGCGCTATTTGAGCGAGCGGGAGGATCTATTCCAAAGCAGTGCCGCGTCGGTACGCCCCGTATTCCCCGGATTTGCCCAAACCGACTTCAGGCTCGGTGCGAAGTGGGACGCTTGGACAACGAATCTGTACGCCACCAATGTGACCGATCGGCGCGGCGTCATCGCGGGTCATGCCACGGACAACAGCGTAATTTATATCCAGCCACGCACCATCGGCGTCAATTTCACCCGGACGTTTTGAGCGGCCCGCGAGCACAGGTGTATGAACGAAACATGCACGTACTGACGGAAACGATCGTAACGGAGATATCGCAGGCGCCGACAGTCCTGGCGACGCATGCGGGTAAACGAGCCCCTTGGCGGCTATTCACCGAGCGGCAACGGTGGAGTTTTTTGGGAGTTTTGTTCCTCGTAACCACCTCCAATTATTTCGACTACAACGTGCTGTCGATCCTATTGGAGCCGATCAAGGAGGAATTTCGTGTCTCTGACACCAAGCTCGGGTTGTTGAGCGGGGCAATGTTTGCCATGGTGTATGCGCTCGCGGGCTTGCCGATCGCGCGCTGGGCCGACCGCGGCAATCGCCGCACCGTCATGGTGCTCGCTGTCTCAGGGTGGAGTGCGATGACGCTGCTCTGTGGAATGGCGCAGTCGTTCTGGCAATTGGCCCTCGCTCGATTCGGTCTCGGCGCCACCGAGTCGGGCGGGATACCACCGGCGCAATCGTTGGTCATGGACTATTTCCCACCTGAGCGCCAGGGCTTCGCGAGTTCGGTGCTGATTTCGGGCACTTCCGCCGGTTACCTCGTCGGCGTCGTGCTGGGCGGCTCCATCGCCGCCGCCTGGGGGTGGCGGATGGCGTTCACCGCCGGCGGAATCGCCGGTCTGGCCCTCGCCATCGCCGTGCGCTGGGTGATACCCGAGCCGCGGCTGCAACTAGGATTTCCGGAGTGCCCCGCTCAGAACGATACGATATGGCGCGCCTTTACCGAGCTCGCGCGTAAGCGAACCTTTCTTTACACGCTCATCGCCATTTCCGTCTACCAAGTGTTCGCCTGTGGCTTTCAGGCATTTCTGCCTGCTTTCATGATGCGCACGCTCCACACCTCACTGGCCGAGGTAAGCCTGGTATGGGGGCTGGCGATCTCCGCCGCCAGTCTCATCGGAGCGCTATTCGGCGGTTGGCTTGGCGATCGGCTAGGGCAGCGCGACGTCCGCTGGTACGGTTGGCTGCCGGCCGCGGGTTGCTTGGCGTCCGTGCCATTTTACGTGCTGGCAATCGTCTCGACTCGCTTTTCGTCCTTCATTGTGGCCGATTTCCTGGCGGAAACCGTGCTCGCGATCGGCCTCGGCGTCTGCTTCATACCGATTCTCACGGTGTGCGGCGACCATCGCCGAACGATGGGCATGGCGTTGACGCAGCTGTCGTTCATGGTGGTGGGCGGCGGACTCGGACCTGTGCTTGCGGGATCGCTCAGCGATTTCCTCGGCGGTTCATATGGGGTCCAAGGTTTACGGTATGCGCTGGCGGGCATGATCGTGTTTCTAATACCGGCCGCCGCGGCATTCGTCCGCGCCGGTCGTATGTTGCCGCTCGAGCGGACAGAGTGACCTGGGGAGACCGATGACGATGCTAGCACTCTTAGGGGGAAGGCCGGAATTCGAACAGGCGCTCGATTGGACCTCGTTCTGGCCGCCGGTGGACGATGCCACCGAACAAAAGCTAGCAACGCTGTACCGGTCACGGCGCTGGTCCGCATTCGATGCTACGGAATCCGCCTTCGACCGCGCCTTTGCGGAATTTCACGACGCGCAGCACGGCATTTTCATGGTCAACGGCACCGTGACCTTGCAATGCGCCTTGGCGGCCTATGGAATTGGGGCGGGCGACGAGGTGATCGTGCCTGCGGTCACTTGGTATGCGACTGCTATGGCGCCCGTGTACTTGGGTGCGCACCCGGTCTTTGTCGACATCGACCCGAGTACCTTGTGCATCGATCCCGACAAGATCGAAGCAGCGATCAACGGCCGCACTCGCGCGATCATTCCGGTGCATGCGTTCGGATCCATGGCCGATATGGATCGCATCCTCGCCATCGCGCGAGCTCGTGACATCCGCGTGATTGAAGACTGTGCGCATGTCCACGGCGCTATCTGGCGGGGAAAGGGTGTCGGCAGCATCGGCGACGTGGGCTCGTTCAGTTTTCAACAGTCGAAGCAGATGGCGAGCGCCGAAGGTGGCATCTGCATCACCAACGACGCGGAAATCGCGGATCGCATCTTCCGCATGAAGCATATTGGATACGGACCGGGCCAACGACAAGGTCAAGCCCAGAACGGCCCTCCGGCCGGATTGCTGTGCCACAATTTTCGCGCGACGGCCTTTCAGGCGTTGATTTTGCACGAGCAATTGAAACAGTTGGCGGATCGCCTGGAACGGTATCGGGTCGCCGTCCACTACCTCGAGGAGCGGCTATCGCGCAGCACGCGCCTCCGCTTTCAGCAGCGGCCGGCGGGTGTCGAGCGGCAGGGCTACTACCTTTGGATGATTCTGTTCGATGATCCCGCTTACAATGATATCCCGTTGAGCACGATCGAAAGCGCTTTCCGGGCCGAAGGATTGCCCGCTTCACCGGTCTGGGATCCGGTGTACCGCTTCATTCTGTTCAACCAAGCTCCAAGCGCCTATCGAATCGCCCAGCCGTGCACGGTCGCCGAACGAATGGTGTCACGGATGCTGGCATTCCATCACGCGCTACTCGGCTTCGACCAATCGATGATCGAGCGCATCGCGGTGACGATCGAGAAAGTGATGAACGACATTGACGCATTGCGTCGGTACCAAGGACAGTCAGCATGACGATGGACAGAACACAGCAACTCGAAGCGTACCGGCGAATGGTCCGCATTCGCCGGTTTGAAGAGGAAGGGACGCGGCTCTTCACGGGCGGCCGGATCCCAGGCGCCTATCACTCGAGTATCGGTCAAGAAGCGACGATCGTCGGCGCCTGCTTAGCCCTACGGGCAAATGACTCGATGACCGGAACGCACCGTTCCCACGGACATCCCATCGGCAAAGGCGCGGACTTGCGCGGATTGATGGCGGAGCTGATGGGCAAGGAAACCGGTGTCTGCAGAGGCCGTGGCGGCTCCATGCATTTGGCCGATCACAGCGTCGGCATCATCGGTGAGTCCGCAATCGTCGGCGGGGGCATTCCACTGGCCACGGGGGTAGGACTTAGCGCCAAGGTCCGTGGGACCGGCCAGGTGTGCCTGTGCTTCTTCGGAGATGGCGCGGTCAATCAGGGCACGTTCCACGAGTCGCTGAACATGGCGTCTCTTTGGAAGCTACCCGTTATTTACTTATGCGAGAACAATGGGTACGCGATCACGACCTCGCTGCAAAGCAGCCACGGCCAACCGAGCGTTGCAGCTCGCGCCGCCGCTTATGGGCTGCTCGGCGTGGCGGTCGATGGCCAGGACATTGATGCGGTATTCGATGCGGCAAGCCAGGCGGTCACCAGAGCAAGAGGTGGGTTGGGCGCGACCTTGATTGAAGCGAAGACCTATCGGTTCGACGAGCACGAAGTGGGTCTCGTGATTCCCGGCAAACCGTATCGGCCCGCCGCCGAAGTAGAGCATTACCGTGCGGAGCGCGATCCCATCGTGTTGTTTCGCAGCAAGCTTCTTGCCTCCGGGGCCGCAGCCAGTAACCTCGATTCGATCGACGCCGAAGTACAAGAAGCTGTTGTCGACGCGGTCCGCTTCGCGGAGGTGAGTCAGTCGCCGGATCCAAAGAGCTTGTACGACTATCTCTACAGTCGGCCCATCAATCAATCGTCATGGGCCCTGTAATCATGGCCACCACTCGCATTTCCTACCTGGATGCTCTCGTTCAAGCACAAATCGAAGAGATGGAGCGGGATCCCAATGTTATCCTCATGGGTGAGGATATCGCTGTCTACGGGAGCGGCGATCTCGTCGAGCGCTTTGGATCGAATCGCATTTGGCCCATGCCTATTTCGGAAGCCAGCTTCACAGGCGTCGGAATCGGCGCCGCCATTTCCGGATTGCGCCCCATCGTCGACATCAACATTGCGAGCTTCATGTACCTCGCCTCCGATCAGATCGTTAACCAGGCCGCCAAGCTTCGCTACATGACCGGCGGTCATGTCCAAGTACCCATCGTTTTTCGGGTGTGCATGTTCTATGGTGTATCGATCGCGGCCCAGCATTCCGATCGGCCATACCCACAGTTCATGAACGTGCCGGGACTGAAGATCCTGTGCCCGACGACTCCGGCCGACATCAAAGGGCTGCTGAAATCAGCGGTCCGCGACGACGATCCGGTGATCATATTCGAAGACAGCAAGTTATGGACAGTCAAGGGGGATGTGTCCTCCGATCTCGACGCTCTAGTGCCGATCGGACGGGCAGACGTCAAACGCGTAGGGACCGACGTTACCGTACTGGCGATCGGCGGCGCGATGCGGGCGGCTCTCGAAGCGGCGGACGCGCTGGCCAAAGAGGGCATCTCGGTCGAAGTAGTCGATCCACGCACCTTGAAGCCGCTCGATTTCGAGACCATCATCGCATCTGTTGTAAAGACCGGCCGCCTCGTGCTGGTTGAGAACGCTCATCGGCGCGTCAACGCGAGCTCGGAAATTGCCGCCATCATCTGCGAGCACGCATTTGACTCACTCAGGAAACCGATCATTCGTTTGACGGCGCCCGATGTGCATGTTCCGTTTAGTCCGGCGCTCGAAAACGCCATGTATCCGAAATGCGATGATGTCGTCGCTGCCGTGAAGAGAATGTTATGACTATCAAAGTCAACCTACCGAAGTCGGGAATGGGAATCGAGGAGGGAACAGTCGTTCGCTGGCTGAAATCGGTCGGCGATTCCGTAGTCCGCGGCGATCTGTTGGCGGAAGTCGAGACCGCCAAAGCGGTGCAGGAGATCGAAGCCCCTGCATCGGGCGTCCTGCTGAGGATTCTGGTCGGTGCCGGGGAGACTGTGCCGGTCAACAGCGCCTTGGCTGAGATCGAGAGCGCGTAGGTCACCATGATCAAGGGTTTCGAGCACGTGGGGATCTCGGTTTCGAACCTCGACCGCTCGGTCGCCTTCTACCGTGACGCCTTTGGCATGGAAGTCGTCGCCGCCAAATCGTTCGGCGGCGAGCTCTACGAGCGGCTGCTGGCTTTGCGCGGCGTAAAGGGCAGGGTGGCTACCTTGGAAGGACATAACCTGCAGATCGAGTTATTCGAGTTCAGGATTCCGGAGCCGGGGCGAGGGATAGCGAATCCGCCGCTCAGCGAGCTCGGCATCAGCCACTTCTGTCTTCTGGTGGATGATATCGACGTTGAATAT
>Ga0137415_10006544_pt1 | contig 11548 bp, 11 predicted proteins | sample CZODoug3_1_1_16f_FD_183082 | JGI IMG/M metagenome (GOLD analysis project Ga0137415, IMG submission 183082) | Vadose zone soil fungal communities from Angelo Coast Range Reserve, California, USA - CZODoug3_1_1_16fungal (Hybrid Assembly) | ecosystem: Environmental > Terrestrial > Soil > Vadose...
ATCGTCGCCATCATGCCCTTGTCCTCGTGCGCGAGGATGTGGCAGTGGTACACGAACCGGCCGATGATCGTCGGATTCGTGAACGGGATGACGACCTTCACCTCGCCTCTGATGGGCACGTCGACGATGTCCCGGTGGTCGTCGGCCGGTTGAGGAACGCCGTTGATCTCGGTGAGCTGGTAGGGCCCCTGGTGAATGTGAAAGGTGTGCAGCTCGTCCGACTCGTTGCGGATCGTCCACTCCTCGATGGCGCCGAGCTTGACGCGGATGTCAGTCCGGTTCATGTCGAACGTCTTGCCGTCAATGAAGAGTGTATCGCCGTCCTTCGACTCGGTGTACACGATCGTACGCCGGTTGGTGACCTTCCCGCGCAGATCGTAGACTGGAAGCAGCCTGGGAGGCAGCACGACCGGCATCGCGGGCGATCCTTCCACGCGAACGGTCGCCATGACCGTACCCGCGTACTGATTTCCCTCGGGGCCGGTGTCAATGTCGCCCGTGCGTAGGAGGTGCACTCCCGGCGTGCCGGCCGTCACCAGGACCTCGACGCGGGCACCCGGGGACAGCCTGAGCGTATCCTTTGTCTGGAGACGGGCGCGCCGGTTTCCGTCGCGGGCCACTACCTGGAAATGATGCCCGTCGAGCGTGAGCTGGTAGTAGAGATCCGCCCCGACGTTGCCAATCCGCCACAGCTCGGTCTCCCCCGGACGCAGCACAATCACGGGGTTGACGGTGCCGTTGACAGTGCGGATGGTGTTCTTGCCGATGTGCGTGAGCGAAACGCGTCCGTTCTCGACCTGGAGATCCTTGAGCAACAGCACGCGTTCCGGCAAGTGTCTCAGTGTCGGGAACGGATCCAGTAGTCCCTCGACGATCAACGCTCCCGACATGCCGTTTCTGGTTTGCTCGTCGGAGAATCCGTGCGGGTGAGGGTGGTACCAGTAAAGTCCCGCAGGATGGTCGGTGGGCAAACGGATCTCGTAATCCTGTATCTGTCCAGGCGCGACGTGCAGCAGGACGTTGTCCGAGTTGCCGCGCGGCGAGACCGTCAAGCCGTGCCAATGGAGGTTCGTCGGCTCGGCGAGCGCGTTCGTCAACCGGAGACGGATCGTGTCGCCCGGGTGCACGCGTAGCGTCGGCGGGAGGTAGAGGCCGTTGTAGGCCACGAGCATCGCTCGGTGCCCGGCCACGCTGACCGTCGCGGGTGACGGGGTGAGTGAGACTCGCAGGACGCCAGCCCGGCTGGCCACGACCGGCGGCTCCTGAAACGGCTCATTGGCAGGAACCGAGCAGCCCGTGATTGCCGTAGCGACGAGTAGGACCGTCGACGTCTTCATCGTCTAAACCGATGTCCGATGGGTCGAAGCCGACCATTGAATGACTGCGACGGCGAGCAGCGCGAGAGTCGCCACAGCCCCGATCAGGCCGAGGAGCGCGAGGTCCCTTCCCGGCCATGAGTATCCCAGTCCTTCGCCAAACCAGAAGACGCCAAACGCGGAGAGCAGAACCCCGACGGCGAACTTGAGTGAGTTCTCCGGAACGCGCGCCAGCGGCCGGTGCAGGGCGAAGCCCGCGAGGATCACGAGTAACGCGGCGAGGACCGCGCCAGCGGCTGCCGGCGCCATGAGTCCCTTTGCCCCCACGGCGATCACGATGAAGATGACCTCGAGTCCCTCGAGAATTACGGCCTTGAAGGCCGTCAGCAGCGCCACGCGATCTCCGCCGCGATCCCGCGCCAGCACGGCCGTCTCCTTGGCGTAGATCGCGGTCTCGTCGTGGAAGGCGATCACCCGGCTCGCGCGGAGAATCGCCTTCACGAGCCACCGCATCCCGAAGACCAACAGCAGAACGCCGATCACGAGCTGCAGGGACGTGAGGGGGATCCGTTGCAACGCCGGCCCGGCCACGAGCGTGACCACGGTCAGGACGAGGGCTCCCGCGCCGGCGCCGCTAAGCGCGGGCCTCCATCCACGCGTCGTCCCCACCGCGAGGACGATCGTGAGCGCCTCCACGCACTCGACGAGCGACGCGAGGAACGCCGCGAGAATGACGGTGCCGACGTGTGCCCAGGTCATCGTGGTGTCCCGTTATAGCACGCGTCGTGCCAGATGCGGGACCGCTTGTTGCCGCGCCGCCGGTGTCGTTCTCCACGCAGTTCTGCGCAAAGTCCCGCAGCAGCGATACGCTCCTCTCCCCATCCCGTAGGAGCGCAGCTGGCATACGGCGTGCTAATAGTGCGGGACTGAGAACCACACTTATATGGGGGCATACCATGCGCATCGGATTCATAGGACAGGGAGCGATGGGCAGCCGCATGGCGGCTCGCCTGGTCGCGGCCGGGCACGACTTGACGGTGTTCGACAGGCTCCGCGAGGCGACGCGGCCGCTGGAGCAGCGCGGCGCGACCGTCGCGGCCAGCGCGAAACAGCTGGCGGCCGGCGCGGACATCGTCTTCTCCAGTGTCACGGACGATGTCGCACTCGAGCAGGTGATGTTGCGGTCCGACGGCGCATTGGCCGGTGCGCGTCCCGGAACGATTGTCATCGACATGAGCACCGTGAGTCCACGCATGTCGCGACGGCTGCACGAAGCCGCTCGTGCCAAAGGCGTTGCGGTGCTCGATGCGCCTGTCTCGGGAAGCACACCGCAAGCAGAGCAGGGACAGCTCGTGATCTTCGTCGGCGGCGAAGAAGATGTGTACCAGAAGTGTCAGCCGATCCTCGCCGTCCTGGGCAGCAAGACACTCTATATGGGGCCCGGTGGCTCCGGGACGACGATGAAGCTGTGTGCCAACACGCTGCTGGGGTTAGGGGTCCAGGCGCTGGCCGAGGCCTTCGCGCTCGGGGAGAAGGGCGGTCTATCGCGCGAGCGACTGGCCCAAGTGTTGAGCGAAACCGCGGTGATATCGCCGAGCCAGAAATCCAAGCTTGAGAACGCACGCAAGAACGAGTACCCAGCCGCGTTCCCGCTCCGCCTGATGTTCAAGGACTTCGGGCTGATCGCGGAGACGGCGATGGAGCTGTCGGTCCCGATGCCCGCGACTGCCGCGGCGGTCCAGGTGGCCGCCGCCGAGCACGCGCGGCAATTGGCTGCGCACAGTGATGACGACTTTTCAGTCGTTGTTCAGACGATGGAGCGATTAGCCGGCGTCGCGTAGCAGACGCGCGGCCTGTCGGCGCGGAAGCGCAAACGCCGCGACGAACGTGACCGTCAGCAGGGCAATATTCCACAACAACGCGTGATCCAGCGCCCGCCCGTACCCGCTCGCACCGGGGTGCGGGCCGAGCGCGACCACGAAAACGCTGCCGATCACCGCGACGCCCAGCGCGAATGAGAACTGCTGGAGCATGGTGACCACACCGGACGCAGAGCCCGCGTCGTGCGGTGGCACATCCGCCAGGATGAAGTTGACGAGCGGTGCCTGCAGGCTGCCCTGTCCGAGTCCATAGATCAGAAGCGGCAGGACATATGCGACGCCCGAGGTGTCCAGCGCTGTGCTGTGGATAACGACGATCAGAGTCACGAGTCCGATGACCATGAGGCCGGCGCCGAGCTGCAGGATCTTCCGCCCGAGGCGCGGCGCGAGTCGCGCCGATGCCAGCGACGCTGAGAGGAAGCCGAGCGCGAACGGCAGAAAGCGGAGGCCCGCGGCGCGCGGACTCAAGTCGAGCCCACTTTGGAGATACTCGGCCAGGAGTACGAGGAACGGCGCGAGCACCGTAAAGAAGCTGAGGCCGACCCCCAGTCCCACCACGAATGAGCGGTGCCGAAACAGCGACAGCACGACGAGGGGCGAGCCGTCCCGCTTCGTCTTCCGGCGCTCGTACCGCACGAACAGCACGAGCAGTACGGCCGCGGCCGCGAGCGACGCCCATGTCCAGGCCGGCCAGCCCGCCGCGGCTCCGCGGATAAGCGGGTAGAGGAGCAGGGCGAGGGCCGCTGACACAAGCACGACCCCAACCGGATCGAGCTTGAGGCCGGCCGGCGCACGCGATTCCGGCACCAGCCACCATGCGAGCGCCATGGCGGCCGCTCCGAATGGGAGGTTGACGAGAAACACCGGCCGCCAGTCGAGTCCGAACACATTGGCACTCACCAGCAGGCCGCCGAGCAGCTGCCCCGCGATCATGCCGAATCCGATGGTCATGCCGTACATCGCGTAGGCATGACTCTGCTCGCGAGCGGTGAACGTCACCTGGATGAACGACAGCGCCTGCGGCACCATGACGGCAGCGAACGCTCCCTGCAGCACGCGTGATGCGACGAGCGCCGTCGGCGATTGGGCGAAGCCGCACAGCGCGGAGGCGATGGTGAAGCCCGTCATCCCGATCGTGTACATCCGCTTGCGACCGTACAGATCGCCGAGACGTCCACCCGTGATCAGGAGTACGGCGAACGACAGCGCGTATCCCGCGACGATCAGCTGGACCTCACTGAAGTTCGTCCCTAGCCCGCGCTGAATCGACGGGATCGCGATCGTGACGATGTTGAAGTCGACGGAGGCGAGGAAGACCGCACACAGCATGACCGCCAGCGCCGACCAGCGTCGCGTATTCATGTGCGAGGATTGGTCAGTAGGTCCGCTCGACGAGATCCACGTCGTCGAGCAAGGCGGTGGCAATCGCGCGGACGCGTACGGCACTCTTCGCCGCCACCGAGCCCTCCAGCTGGCTGAGCCGCTGCCGGACACGCCGGTCGAGGGTGGAGTCTTTGCCGGCGACATGCGTGCCCACGCCGGCATAATTCGCGCGCAGCTCCGCGGCGGCGGCGGATGCGTCCTGCCACCGTCCCGCCTCCGCGGCGTAGATCACGTCCCGGCCCGCCACATCCAGATAACCGACTTGAACCGGAACCGTAACGTCGTAATTCGCCATGATGCCGACAATCGCGCGGCTCAGTCGATTCGCCGCTTGCAGCGACGCCGGCCGATCCTGACGCGACAGCTGCGAGATCAGGGAGTCAAGTGCCACGTCGTAGCCGGCAATTTCCCGCGCCTGTAGCACCGCTCGCAGCGCCGACCGGTTCGTTTGGAGCTCGGCACCTTTCGTGCGGGCCATGGTCCAGTTACGCGTTTCCAGATCTGCCTGAATGTCTTCCGCCAGACCTTCGGACACGACGAGCGCTGATGGCGCGGCGCGGGTTTGGGGGCGGTCGACGTTGCTGGTCGCCGCGAGCGCGACGCCTGACAGTGCCACGGCGATCATGACTGCTGCGATGTGTGAGCCTCTCATAGGGATCTCTTGCAAAGGGTGATGGTCACGATCGTAGGCCTACGCCCCGAGCAACTCGCCCAGCGGCGCAAAACGGGGCACCTGGTCGCCGAGCGCTTTGAGTGTGGCGGCGATCGGGATCGCCAGGAACACGCCTGGCACGCCCCAGATGAACCACCAAAACAACACGCACACCATTACCGCGAGCGGCTTGAGCTTCAGCCGGCCGGCATAGACAAAGGGCGACAGCACGTTGTTCTGCAGCATCGTGATGGCGAGGTAGCTGAGAGGCGCGAGCAGCGCGTGGCCGATGCCCGGAAACGTGGTGAGGCCGGTGATTGTGAGGAGACCCACCATTGCCGTGGCGCCGAGGTACGGAATGAACTCCAAGGCGAACGTCAGCAACCCCCACACCAGGGGGTCGGGCATGCCGATCGCCCACATGACGATGCCTACGACGATTGCCTCGCAACCATTGATGGCGGACGACAACGCCAGGTAGCGCGCGACGATCGATTCCGTATCGGGCAGGAGCTCGCTTCCGGCGCGGGTGAGGCCTCCGGCCAGCATGAGGTAGAGGAGCACGATCACCTCGGCCAGACCGAGGAGAAGCGTGCTCGCTCCGCCGAGGAATCGAGCGAGCAGCGGTGGTCCGGGTGGAGTCTGAGGCGGATCCGTTGCGCCCACCGCCGCGTCAGTCAGGCGGTCGAGGGGGCGCACGATGTCGCTCAACTTCGCCCGCGCGTTGGCGAAGCTCGCGGGAGCCTTCTCGACCCATGCGGCGACCGGTCCGGAGAGCGACCACGCGGCCGTGACCCCAGCCGCCACCGCGCCGAGCACGATGATCGCAGCGCCGAGCGGCGTGGGGATGCGTACCCGCTCGAGTCCGCGAACGAGAGGACGCAGCAGCGCATGGAGCGCGAGCGCCAGGGCGAGCGGAATGAAGAACGCGCGCGCCACGTACAGGGCGCCCACGGTCAGTATCGCGGCGATGACGTTGAGGGAGACTCGCTGAGTCATGATCGCGCAGTCTTGCACATGCTGTGCCAGGCGAGACCTCGCTTGCACCACGCATCCGACTGTCTGTTTCCACGCAGTTCCGTTCGATTCCCTTCCGCTCACGACGGGCTGACGTAGAATCTCCCGTGTGAGAGAGCTTCGGTGGCTGCGCGAGTGGAGCAAGGGATCCGTAGCGCCATTCGTCTGGGGCGGCATTGCGCTCGCGTTGTTGACGCTGATCGGCACGCTGTTCGACGCCCAGCATGGAGCAGCCGCTCTCCTCTATCTGTCCGCTGTCGTCCTGACATCACTCTGGGGCCGTTTCGTTCCGGCGCTGCTGGTCCTCATCCTCGCGATTCTGGGCCTGACTTACCTGTTTCCCTCGGAATACTGGACCTTTCAGATCCTCGGTGGGACGACCGACGTGGTCGCGCTGATCACGTTCGTTGCCGTCGCCTTCCTCGTCACGCGCCTGATAGCCAGAACGCGCATCGCCGCTGAGGCCCTGCGCGCGGCGCAGGCGGATCTCGCGCACGTCAGTCGCATCATGACCATGGGAGAGTTGACGACTTCCATCGCGCATGAAGTGAACCAACCGCTGGCGGGAATCGTGACCAATGCCGGCGCCTGTCTGCGGTGGCTGGCCGGCGATCCGCCCAACCTCGAGGAAGCCCGCGAAGCCGCTCGCCGAATCATCCGGGACGGCAATCGGGCCAGTGATGTCATCGGGCGGATTCGGGCCCTGGCCAGGAAGGCCGAGACCAACAAGCAACCGATGGACGTGAACGATGCCGTGCGGGAGGTGCTGGCTCTGACTGACGCTGAGGTGCGCCGGAACGCGGTGCTCGTGCGGTGGGAGCTCGCCGGTGATCTCCCGCCCGTGCTCGGCGACCGCGTGCAGCTGCAGCAGGTGGTGCTGAATCTCGTGATGAACGGCATCGAAGCGATGAGCACGGTGGGGGACCGGCCGCGAGTGTTGACGATCAGCACGCAGCGCGTCGAGGGCGATCAGGAACGCGTGACCGTGCAAGACTCGGGGGTAGGCCTGGACCCAAAGAGCGGCGAGCACATCTTCAAGGCCTTCTACTCCACCAAGAGCGGCGGCATGGGCATGGGGCTCTCGATCAGCCGTACCATCGTCGAGAATCACGGCGGGCGGCTGTCGGCTGTCCCGGGCAATGGGCCGGGCGCGACGTTTCAGTTCACCGTGCCCCAGCACCCGTAGGAGCACGATGCCGAAGCCAGCCGCAACGGTCTTCGTAGTAGACGACGATGAGTCCGTGCGCGAGGCGCTCGGAAGTCTGGTGCGCTCGGCGGGCTTGGGCGTCGCGACCTACGCGACCGCGCAAGACTTCCTGGCGGGCCCAAGAGCGGATGGGCCGAGCTGCCTCGTGTTGGATGTGCAGCTGCCGGGCCTCTCGGGCCTCGATCTCCAGCGGCGCATGGCCGAGGTCAATCTCGAGATTCCGATCATCTTCATTACCGGCCATGGTGATGTTCCGACATCGGTGCGGGCGATGAAGGCGGGGGCGGTCGAGTTTCTGACCAAACCATTTGGCGACGACGATCTCTTGACGGCGATCCACGAAGCCATCGAGCGCGACCGGACCGCACGCCGCGAGCACGCGGGCTTGAGCGAGCTACAGGGCCGGTATCAGTCTCTCACGCCGCGCGAGCGGGAAGTGATGGGGCGCGTGGTGTCCGGGCTGCTCAACAAACAGGTCGCGGGCCAGCTGGGGACCAGCGAGATCACCGTCAAAGTGCATCGCGGCCAGGTGATGAAAAAGATGCAGGCCCGCTCGTTGGCGGACCTGGTGCGGATGTCCGAGCGGCTGGGCCTCTATACGAAGGTATAGTAGATCAGCGAGCTGGTTCCTCCCAGTTTTCGTCCGTGACCTCAATCCCTCTGGTTTCGATTGTCGATGACGATGAGTCGGTTCGCGAATCGCTGCGCGGCCTGATCCGCTCGATCGGGTTGGGCGTGCAGACATTCGCGTCCGCCGAAGACTTCTCGCGTTCGGAGCAGCTGGAGAACACCGACTGCCTCATACTCGATGTCCGAATGCCGGGGATGAGTGGCCTCGACCTGCAACGTCACCTGGCGGCCAGCGAGCGTGACATTCCGATCATTTTCATCACGGCACATGGATCCGACGAGGGAACGCGCGCGCGCGCACTGCGAGACGGCGCGGTCGCGTACTTGATCAAGCCGTTCAGTGAGGACGCACTGCTGGACGCGGTGGATGCAGCGCTGAAGTCGTAACGACCCGACGAGAAGGGGGCCTCGAATGAAGAAGATCGATACGCCCGTGTACGTCGTCGACGACGATGAATCCGTCCGTGAAGCTGTGGAGAGCCTGATTCGCTCGGCGGGCCTCCCCGTGCGGACATTTGGATCGGCGCAGGAGTTCCTGGCCACGCCCCGGGCCGAGATGCCGAGCTGCCTGGTCTTGGATCTGGACCTCCCCGGCCTGAGTGGACTCGATCTGCAACGGGAGCTTGCCAAAGACGATCTCCAGATCCCGATCATCTTTCTCTCGGGCCACGGCGACATCCCGACCTCGGTGAAAGCAATCAAGGCCGGCGCGCTGGAGTTTCTGACGAAGCCGTTTGACGATCAGGATCTGCTGAATGCGATCCGGGACGGCATCGCCCAGGACCGGAGACTGCGAGCGGCGCCGAATCCAGACGGAGTCGTCGGGTCGTCGCGACTGTGGCGGCAGGCGTTGGCCTACGCCGCCAAGGTCGCCGGCACCGAGGCCACGGTCCTTCTCACCGGCGAGTCGGGAACCGGGAAAGAAGTGATTGCGCACCTGATTCACGAGAGCTCGCGGCACGCGGGCGGACCGTTCGTGGCGCTCAACTGCGCCGCGCTCCCCGAGGCGCTGCTCGAGTCGGAGCTGTTCGGCTATGAGAAGGGGGCCTTCACCGGCGCGGTCGTGGCGCGCCCCGGGCGGCTCGAGCAGGCCGCCGGCGGCACCCTCTTCCTCGATGAAGTCGGGGAAATGACCCCCGCGGTGCAGGCAAAGTTCCTCCGGGTGCTGCAGGAACGGGAGTTCCAGCGGCTCGGCGGCACCCGCGTGCAGAAGGCTAACGTGCGCGTGATCGCCGCGACCAATCGCGATCTGCACGCCGCACTCACCAGCGGCGAATTCCGCGAGGACCTCTATTACCGGCTCCACGTCTTCGCCATCGCTCTGCCACCGCTACGCGAGCGGCCGGAAGACATCCCGGCGTTGATCGAACACTTCATCACGGCGCTGGGCCCGGCGGTGTTGGGCCGGCCCGCAGCCGGCATCACCCGCGAGGCGCACGAGCGGCTGTTGGCTCACTCCTGGCCGGGCAACGTGCGTGAGCTGCGCAACGCCGTGGAGCGGGCACTCATTCTGTCCGACGGTCGAATGATCACGCCCGAGCATTTGCCCGCGCCGCCTGAATCGCCGCGCGAGTCAGCGCCGCCGCGCGAGAGTCTCGATCTCGAGACGACGGAGCGCGAGCTCGTCGAGCGGGCGCTGCGCCACGCCGGCCAGAACAAGGCGAAGGCTGCCCGGCTGCTCGGCCTCACGCGGACGAAGCTGTACACGCGGATGCAGCGGTTCGGGCTGTCGTAGGCCTGCGGACGTGTCCGCACTTCTGTCCAGTCCTCCACACTCTCCGGTCCAGAGCTAGTCCCCCACCATTGCTGCCGAGCGCCTGAACGCTCGGCACCACAGTCACTTGGTGGACTGGCCGATACCGCCCGTCGACTGGCACGTGCAGTGCAAATACACGGGCCCGGCAGCAGAAGACTTCCGCCTGAGGACACACACTAGAGGAGGATGTAATGCGTATCGCCCGATTGGTCCCCATAGCCGCCGTGGTCGGCCTGGCAGCCTGCGCTTCGGCGGTCCAGGTGCGCACGGCACTGAGCCCGGACGCGAGCCTGAGTGGGCTGCGCACGTTCCGCGTACAGCCAACGCCGAAGCCAAGTATCGCGAGTGCGCAATCGACCAGCGACCCCATGCTGGTGAACTCGATCTCGAACCGCGCGCTGCGTGGTGATCTGCGGCAGGGGTTCGAGAAGCTCGGCTATGCCGTCAACGACAGTACGCCCGATTTCTGCGTCGCCTATTACGCGAGCACGAACCAGCAGCTCGATATCTCAGCCTACGACTACGGGTATTCGTTCCGGCCGCGCTGGTGGCGGGGCTGGGGACCGCGCTATCGCAGTGCAATCTATGAGCCGATGGTGACGCAGTACACGCAGGGGACCGTGATCGTCGACGTGTTCGATCCGAAGACCAAGGACCTGCTGTGGCGGGGGCAGGGCGTGGCCGCGGTTTCGGACAATCAGGAGCAGTACGTCCAGGAGCTTCAGACGACTGTCGCGGCGATTCTCGCGAAGTTCCCCGCCGCGGCTGCCAAAGTCGCGCAGGCGCAGTGACGCTCGGTTGAAAGATCACTATTTCGCTCGGCGAGGGGGCCCGTCCGGGCCTCCTTGTCGCGAGTCATGGCGGAATCATCAGTGTGACTTCATCCCCCGGCGACACCGTCATCGTCTCGGTCCGCTCGACAGCCCCATTCCCGATCGAACGGATCTCGAAGACCAGCTGGGTGGAGTAATGGACGATCGCGCGTGGCAGCGTCAATACCTCCGTGTGCCCGCCGTTGACGCTTCCCAACCGGAAGCGTTGGCCACTACTGACGACGAAGACGTTCATATCGAGCACGTTGTCGTTCACGACCTTCACCGTCGTCGCCGATTCCGTCGTGGGCGTGGTTGGCGGCGCCGAACGCGCCGCGTGACTGCACGCGGCAGCGAGCATTACCAGGGCGAGAAACCTTGCGTTCACTCTTCCTCCTTGGTCGACCTGTGTAAACGTTAATCGCTGCGCCCGAACGCCACGCCGCGGCGCTCCGGGCCCGCCGTCGCCACCACCGCGCACACGACGAACACGAGCGCCGCCGACAGCGCCATCGTCTGCGCGTAGCCGGTATGCGCGGCGAACAGCGCCTGCACGTGCGGGATCTGGCTCGCGACCGCCACGCCACACTGATAGGCGAAACCCGGCAGGAAGCCCCGCACGCCGTCCGGCGCGAGCTCGTTGATGTGCGCCGGGATGACGCCCCAGGCTCCCTGCACGAAGAACTGCATCGCGAAGGCGCCGAGCACGAGCAGCGGCGTGGCGGGCGCGAATGCCCACATCGGGATCGCGAGCAGCGCGCCGGCGAGCGCCAGCCCGATCGTACGCCGGCGGCCCAGCCGGTCGGAATACAGGCCGCACAGCACACCACCCGCGAGCGCGCCCACCTGGGAGAACGCCGTCAGCGCGGCGCGTGCCTGCGGTCCCCAACCCCAG
>Ga0137415_10006545_pt1 | contig 11547 bp, 6 predicted proteins | sample CZODoug3_1_1_16f_FD_183082 | JGI IMG/M metagenome (GOLD analysis project Ga0137415, IMG submission 183082) | Vadose zone soil fungal communities from Angelo Coast Range Reserve, California, USA - CZODoug3_1_1_16fungal (Hybrid Assembly) | ecosystem: Environmental > Terrestrial > Soil > Vadose...
CTAGGACGCTCAGGGAGGGGAAAGAGTCCTCAGATGGCAGCCGGATCGCATGATGGAAGCGATCTGCGATTGGACGAATCTGTCTGCACTAGACGAGGCGACGGAAGGTTTCTCGCCGTAGTTCACCCGGAGAATCCCGCGCCGACGCTCGCGAACGACGTCGCCGCCGTGGCGCTGTTGATGCCAACCGGAACATCGCTTACGACGGATGGACGACGAACGGGGAGGGATAGCGGCCTCGTGGGTGGCCTGCAAACGGCGCGACTCACCACAGCGCTACGCGACTTCCAGCGAGGCGTGGTGATGGCCGTGCCATCAGTACAACAGCCTCCCGCTGGTGGCGGCATGCCTCCTGTCTTCGTTGTCGGCGGCGTCACAAACACATTTTCGTATATACCGCTCACTATCTTGCAGTTTCCTCCTCCTCCTCCTCCGCCCCCGCCCCAAGTCCTTCGCTAGAACGGCGGTAACTTCGATTCGGTGGCCCCGGTAAGATCGTCTTCGTCGCGCGCGCGGCCGCGAGGGGCAGATGGTGGGCCGTTGCACCAGATGACGTCGACGCCTTTGCGCACGAGCTCCTCGGCGCGCGCCGGCAGCCGCTCTTCTCGTCCCTCGCCGAATGCGCGCTCGATCCGAAGATTCTGTCCTTCAACCCAGCCGAGCTCTCGGAGCTTCGCCCCCGCAGGATTCGCCCTGCGCTCGTGGGACGTTTGGGTCAGATTCGGGGCAGGACGCCGAGAGTCGCGACCTTCGCCGCCTGCTGGGCCTGGGCCCTGAGGGGCGCGCCAAGCAGACTGACGGACCCGGAGAGGAACCCGCGTCGCGAGATCATGTGGCGTGAGACTATCGCGCAGCGCGCTTCCTCAGCAACGGGCACTTGACGATCGCTGGCAGCGTGGAAGACGCCGCCGGATTATGGCAGCTCCTGCCAGCTCCAGCAGCGCACGGCCTCGGCGCCGCGCTCCACCGCGAGCGCCGCCGCGTAACCCGGACCGACTTCCAGGTGGCGCACGGTCCACCCGCTGGGCGGCGTGTCGGGCATCGCTTCGAGCCCGCGCCCGATCGCTTTCGCGTACGCCTCGCGCGCGGTCCACAGCGCGAAGAACGCGCGGCAGCGCAGCGGCACCGGCATTCCGGCGAGCGCCACGGCTTCGTCGGCGGCGAAGAGCCGGCGCGCGACCTCGAGGTCGGCCCGGTCCGGCGCCTCGCGCTCGATGTCGACGCCGACCTCGCGATGCCACCCCACGGCGACCAGCGCGACGTCGTCGGCGTGGGCGAGGTTGAAGCGCAGCGGCGCCGGCCCATCGCCGTTCTGGAGGAACGGCTTGCCGTTGGCGTCGGCGGCGAGGTTCAGGCTGCCCGGCGCGCGGCGCAGGTAGGCGGCGAGGATCGCGCGCAGCGCGCCCCGTGCCGCCACCCAGCGGTCGCGATGGGCGTCGAAGCGAAAGCGCCGCGCGCGCCCGCGCTCCCCGGTGCTGAGCGTCGCGGCCAGCGCGGCCAGCCGAGCCGGCGCCGCGTCGAGATCGACGCGCCAGACGTGGACCTCACCGGGCGGCAGCGTTGGCGCCGAGGGGGCGGGCGCCCACGCCACCGCGGGACTCACGCGAGCAGCTCCTCGAGGGTGGTGGCGATCCGTTCGATGTGCCGGGTGACGATCTCGTCGTGGTCGCCCGGGATGCGGAAGGTGTCCACGCGCGCGACGAGCCGCGCCCAGCCGTAGCTCGGGTCCCCGGCGCGCGCGGGCAGCTCGGCCTCGGGCCAGAACACCACGACGTGGCCGGGCCAGGGGCCGGGGATATAGCCCATGCACGCGTCGTAGTAGCGCTCGAAGAGCGGCGGCGCCGCCGACACGTCCGGCGCCGGCAGCGGCAGCGCACGGCGCAGCCGCCGGGCGACCTGGCGGGCCAGGCGGGCGGCGGCGCGCGTGAGGAACGCCGCCTGGCCCGTCGTATCGAGCTCGCGCAGACGGTCGGCGAAGTAGCGCACGCGGCCGAACTGCTCGAGCGCACCCTCGGGGCCCAGGCCCATCAGGCGCGCGGCGGCCGCGATGGGCCAGCGCAACGCCCGGAAGCGCGTGTCGGCGTCGGTGGCGACGAGCACGAGCCGCTCGACGTGGCGGCCGGCGGCCGTGAGCAGGCGCGCCGTCTCGTAGGCCACGAGCCCGCCGTTGCAGTAGCCGCCGAGGACGAGCGGGCCCTCGGGGCACGCCGCGATCACCTGCTCGACGTGCACGCGCGCCATCGCCTCGATCGTCGTCGGCGCCGGCCGGCCGTGCAGCCCGAGCGGCTGAACCACCCAGAACGTGCGGTCCGCGGCGAGGCGGCGCGCGAGCGTCAGCGTGTAGAAGCCGCCGCCGTTCAGATCACCGTGGAAGAAGAAGAGCGGCGTGCGTTCGCCGCCGTCGCGCAGGCGCACGAGCGGTGCCTGGAACTCCGCCGGCTCGCTGGCGATGAGCGCCTCGGACAGGCCGTCGATCGTCGGGTTGGTGTAGAGCACGGCCAGCGGCAGCGCGGCGCCGTAGAGGTCGTGCACGCGCTGCAGCATCCGCACGGCGAGCAGCGAGTGGCCGCCGAGGTCGAAGAAGTCATCGGTGGCCCCGACCTCCGGCACGCCGAGCAGCTCACGCCACACCTCGGCGAGCTGCAGCTTCAGCGGACCGCGCGCGCGCACGATCTCGCGCGCGTCGCGCGTGGCCTGCGGCGCGGGCAGCGCGCGGCGGTCGAGCTTGCCCGTCGGCCCGAGCGGCAGCGCCTCCAGCAGCACGAAGGCCGACGGCACGAAGGCCGAGGGCAGGCGACGCTTGACGAAGTCGCGCAGCACGCCGGCCGTCGGCGCCTCGCCGCGCCCCGGCACGACGTAGGCGACGAGGCGAACGTCGTTGGGCCGGTCGCCGTTGGCGGCGATCACGGCGACCTCGCGCACGGACGGATGCGTGCTCAGCACCGCCTCCACCTCGGCGGGCTCCACGCGCACGCCGCGGATCTTCACCTGCGCGTCGAGCCGCCCGAGACACTCGAGGGTGCCGTCGGGACGCCAGCGCGCGAGGTCGCCGCTGCGGTAGAGGCGCGCGCCGGGAGTGGGATCGAACGGGTGCCGCACGAAGCGCTCGGCCGTCAGCGCCGGGCGATTCCAGTAGCCGCGCGCCAGCCCGGCGCCGCCGATGTGGAGCTCGCCCGGGACGCCGACGGGCACCGGCTGGCCGTGCGCGTCGAGGACGTAGGTCTCCGTGCCCGCGATCGGCCGTCCGATCGGCACCGACGTCGTGTCCCGTTCGAGCGGGAACGTCAGCGCGTGACAGGCCGCGAACGTCGTCGATTCCGTGGGGCCGTAGCCGTTGACGAAGCGCGCCTCGGGCATCAGCGCGGCCGCGCGCGCGACGTGCGCGGGCGACATCGCCTCGCCGCCGACGATCACCTGGCGCAGGCCCTTCAGCGCGTCGGGCGCCTCGTCGACGATCGCGTTGAAGAACGCGGTGGTCAGGAGCACCGTGGTCACGCCGTGCGCGCGGACGGCCTGGCGTACGGCGGCCGGCGTCGGCACGCCGCCCGGGAGCACGACGCAGCGCGCGCCGTGGAGGAGCGCGCCCCACACCTCGAACGTCGCGGCGTCGAAGGCGGTCGCGGCGAGGTGCAGGAACCTCTCGTCCGGGGCGAAGCGCGCGTATGACTGACCGAGCACCAGCCGCAGGATGCCCCGGTGGCGGACCGCGACGCCCTTGGGACGGCCGGTCGAGCCCGAGGTGTACATGAGGTACGCGAGCGCGTCGGGATCCACGTCGGCGCCGGGCTCGCGCTCGCCGGGCTTGATCTCGTCGAGCCACACCGTGTGGGCGACGCCGGGGAACTCCACGGGCGGCGCGCCGCGGTCGGCCACCACGACGCGGCAGGCCGCGTCCTCGGCCATGAGCGCGAGCCGGCCGACGGGCTGCGTGGGATCGAGCGGCAGGTAGGCTCCGCCGGCTTTGAGCACGCCGAGCATCGCGGCCACCATGGCCGGCGAGCGTCCGGCGTGGAGGCCCACCACGACGTCGCGCCCCACGCCCAGCGCGCGGAGCCGTCGCGCCAGCGCGCTGGCGCGCGCATCCAGCTCGGCGTAGGTCAGACGCGTCGCGTCGTCGAGGAGCGCGACGGCGTCGGGCGTGCGGGCGGCCTGCGACTCGAAGACGCCGTGCACGCTGGCGGGATCGGGATACGCGTCGGGCGCCTTCGCCCAGTCCACCAGCAGGCGGCGCCGCTCGTCGGCGCCCAGCATCGGCAGCGCGGAAAGCGACCGTGTGGGATCCGCCACGACGGCGGCGAGCAGGTTCGCGTAGTGACCGGCCATCCGGGCGACCGTCTCGCGGCTGAAGAGGTCGGTCGCGTACACGAAGCGGCCGCCGAGGCCGTCGGGCCGCGCGTTCATCTCGAGATAGAGGTCGAACTTCGTGGTGCGCGTGTCCACGTCGAGGTGGCAGAGGTCCCAGCCCTCGGGCAGGCGTGCCATCGGCGCCTCGAGCGACATCACCGTCTGGAAGAACGGGTGGCGCCCGGGGTCGCGCGCGGGCTGCAGCGCGGCCACCACGTGCTCGAACGGCAGGTCGTCGTTGGACATCGCCTCCAGCGCCACGTCGCGGACGCGGCGCAGCAGCTCCACGAAGCTCGGATCGCCCGAGCAGTCCACGCGCAGCGCGAGCGGGTTGGCGAAGAAGCCGAGCAGCCGCGCGACCTCGGGGCGCTTGCGGCCGGCGCTCACCGAGCCGACGACGAGGTCGTCCTTGCCCGTGTAGCGATGCACGAGGACCAGGTACGTGGCGAACAGCGTCATGGAGAGCGTCACCCGCTCACGCGCGCCCAGCGCCGACAGCGCGGCCCCGAGTCTCTGCGGCAGCGTGAAGGGGTGCATCGCGCCACGGTAGGACAGCACGGGCGGCCGCGGCCGGTCGCCGGGCAGGTCGACCGGCGGCACGTCGGCGAGCCACTTGGTCCAGTGCTCGAGCTGGCGCGCGTAGGCGCCGCGCTCGACCTCGGCGCGCTGCCACGCGGCCCAGTCGGCGTACTGGATCGGCAGCTCGGGCAGCGGGGTGCGCGTGCCGGCCAGCGCGGCCGCGTAGAGCGCGGCCAGCTCGGGCACGACGACCTGGTAGAGCGAGTAGCCGTCGAAGATCGCGTGGTGCAGCGTCAGGTAGAGCCGCGAGTCGTCGTCGGCCAGGCGCACCAGCCGCGCGCGCACCAGCGGGCCGCGCCCGACGTCGAAGGGCCGCCGCGCGTCCTCGGTGGCCAGGCGCACCGCCTCGGGCTCGCGCGCGTCGCCCGGAAGATGGCGCAGGTCGGTGAACGGCACGTCCACCGCGCTCGACGGCAGCACCCGCTGCACGGCCCGCCCGTCCTCGATCGCGAAGACCGTGCGCCACGCCTCGTGGCGCGCGATCAGATCGGACAGCGCGCGCGTCAGCGCGGCCGGCTCCAGCGCGCCGCGGTAGCGGATCGTGAACGGCTCGTTGTAGAGCGGGACGTCAGGGGCGAGCTGCGCGTGCAGCCAGATCTGCTGCTGGGCGAAGGACAGCGGCGCCGTCGCGCGATTGGCACGGCGGGGAATGCCGGCGAGCGCGGTGGACGGCGCCCGGTCGCCGGACGCGCGGCCGACGCGCACGCCGTCGCCGCGGCGCGCGCTGCCGGAGGCGGGTCCCACTACGGGGCGCCTCCGAGGGTCACGGGCAACGCCTCGAGCCCGCGCAAGCCGAGGTTCTGCCGCCAGACGAGCGGCCCGGGCGGAAGCTCGATGTGCTCGAAGCGCTTGACGAGCGCCGCGAGCGCCACCTGCCCCTCGATGCGCGCCAGCGGCGCGCCGAAGCAGAAGTGCGCGCCCCAGCCGAACGACAGGTGACGGTTGTCGGCGCGGCCGAGGTCCAGGCGGTCGGGCTCGGGGAAGCGCTCGGGGTCACGGTTGCCGGCGGCCATCACGGCGATCACCGCCTGGCGCTTCTTGATCCGCCGGCCGCCCAGCTCCACGTCGTCGGGCGCCATGCGCGCGGTGTGCTGGCTCGGGGGCTCGAAGCGCAGCAATTCCTCCACGGCCGAGGGGATGAGCGAGGGGTCCGCGCGCAGGCGCGCCAGCTCGGCGGGATGGCGCAGGAGCGTCAGCACGCCGTTGCCGATGAGGTTCGTCGTCGTCTCCTGGCCGCCGACCATCGTGATGATGCAGTTGGCGACGACCTCCTCCTCGGTGAGGCGGTCGCCGTCGATCTCGGCCGTCAGCAGCGCGTTGATGAGGCCCTCGCGCGGCCGACGCTTCTGCTCGCGGATGCGCTCGCGGAAGTACTCGGCCATGCCCTCCGTCGCGCGCAGCATCCGCGCGGCGCGGTCGGGGTTGTGCTGGAAGTTGCCGAGCACCTCGGCGAAGTCGGCCGACCAGTTCTTGAGCTGCTCGTGGTCCTCGGTCGGGACGCCGAGCATCTCGGCGGTCACGATCGCGGGCAGCGGGGCGCCGAGGTCGGCGATGACGTCCATGCGTCCGCGCGCGGCGGCCTCGTCGAGCAGGCGGGTCGTGATCTCCTGGATGTGCTCGCGCAGGATGGCCACGCGCCGTGGGGTGAACGCGTACGAGGCCAGGCCGCGCAGCCGCGTGTGGGCCGGCGCGTCGAGGAACAGCATCTGCTTGACCATCACGCGCGCGATCGGCGTCAGCGCCTCCAGCCCCATGGCCGCGAGCTGCTCGGGCGACGGCGTGCGGTCGGCGGAGAACTTGTAGAGCACCGTGACCACGTCGGCGTAGCGCGTGACGACCCACGCGTGCAGGAACGGATCCCAGTGCACCGGATCCTCGGTCCGCAGGCGGTGGAAGAGCGGATACGGGTTCGCGAGGACCTCGGGATCGAGCAGCCGGTAGAGGCTCAGGCTGGGATCGACACCGCGCGCGGCCACCGCGCTCACGCCGCCTCCGCCAGGCGCGCGCGCTCGATCTCGGTCGCGAGGTCGGCGATGGTGGGCGCGTCGAAGAGGGTGCGCAGCGACAGCTCGACGCCGAACACGTCGCGCACGCGCACGATCAGCTGCGTGCCGAGCAGCGAGTGGCCGCCCAGGAGGAAGAAGTTGTCCTGCACGCTGACCTGCTCCACGCCGAGCAGCGTCGACAGGATGGCCGCCAGCTCGGTCTCGACCTCGCTGCGCGGCGCCACCACCTCGCCGTCGCGCAGCATGTTGCTCGCGTCGGGCGCGGGCAGGGCCGCGCGGTCGACCTTGCCGTTGGTCGTCAGCGGCAGCGTGGGCAGGGCCACGAACGTCGCCGGCACCATGTAATCGGGCAGGCTGCGCCGCAGCGCCGCCGCCAGCGCTTCGCGGCCGAGCGCCGCGCCGGCCGCCGCCACGACGTAGGCGACCAGGCGGCGCTCGCCGCCGTCGTCTTCACGCGCGACGACCGCGCACGCCTGGACGCCGGCCTGGGCGCCGAGCGCGGCGGCGATCTCGTCGGGCTCCACGCGATAGCCGCGGATCTTCACCTGATCGTCGACGCGGCCGAGGAACGCCACGCGTCCGTCGCCGAGCAGCCGCGCGCGGTCGCCCGTGCGGTACAGGCGGGCGCCGGGGTCGTCGGGGTGCGCCACGAAGCGCTCGGCCGTGAGATCGGGACGGCCGCGATAGCCGCGCGCCAGCCCCGCGCCGCCGATGTAGAGCTCGCCGGCCGTGCCGGGCGGCACGGGCGAGAGTGTGTCGTCGAGCACCAGCACGTCGACGTTGTCGATCGGGCGGCCGATGGTCGGCAGGGTCTCGCCGAACGGCTCGGGCTCGACGGGGCCCGACGTGGTGACCACGGTGCATTCCGTGGGGCCGTAGTTGTTGACGAGCGTGAAGGGCAGCCCGTCGGGCGGATAGCGGTGCAGGGTGTCGGCGCCGGTCAGCAGCGTGCGCAGCGGCGTCCACATCGGCCACGGCAGGGCCATCAACCGCTCGGCGATGGGCGTCGGCACGAAGCCGATCGTGATCGACTGCGCCACGAGCCAGTCGCGCAGCGCCTCGGGATCCGTGCGCGCCGCGTCGGGCGGCAGGTGCAGGCTCGCGCCCGAGACGAGGTACGGCCAGATCTCCCACACCGCGGCGTCGAAGGCCGGGCTGGCGTAGAGGGGCGCGCGGTCGTCGGCGGTCACGCCGAAGGCGCGGCGGTGCCACGCGACGAGATTGGCGAGGCTGCCATGGGTGATCTCGACGCCCTTGGGTCGGCCGGTCGAGCCCGATGTGTAGATCACGTACGCGAGGTGCTCCTGCTTGACGACGTCGTGACGCGCCGCCGGCTGCCCCGGCCCCGCCGTCACCTCGTGGACGTCGAGCCGTGGCCAGGCACCGTACGGCAGGCGGGCCGCGAGGCGGGATTCCGTGACGGTGACGCGTGGCGCCGCGTCCTCCAGCATGAACGCCAACCGATCCGGCGGCGCGGCCGGATCGATTGGCAGATACGCCGCACCGGCCTGGAGGACGCCGAGTGCGGCGACCACGAACGCCGCCGAGCGCTCGAGGCAGATCGCCACGACCATGTCGGGGCCCACCTCGAAGGCGCGCAGGGCATCGGTCAGCCGGCCGGCGCGGCGGGCCAGCTCGCGGTACGTCAGGGTCTCCGTTGCAGCCGTGACGGCGATCGCGTCGGGCGTCTCGGCGGCCTGCAGGGCCACCGCCTGGGGTACCAGATCGAAAATCACGGATCTCCTCTTCATCGGTTCGGGATTCACAGTCGTAGCCGTGCCGTTCAGTTGTACAAGCCCGGTGCCAGACCCAAATCTCGGCCAGGGCTCCGTCACGCGGTGAAACCGGGCGTGAAAACAGGCAACTCGGTCGGGGTGAGGGGGAAGCCGCTGCGGCGTCGGCGGCAAGGAATTGCACACCCGGGGGAAGCCAGGTCTCAGGAAGAGTCAGAGGGGACCCCCACCACCCCCACCGCCTCGAGCCGGGCGGCAACCCGGAAGAGCACGGCCTCGTTGAAGGGCGCCGCGATGAGCTGGACGCCCAGAGGCAGCGCGCCGGCTGCCACGATCGGTACCGAGATCACCGGCAGGCCGATGAACGACAGGGGCTGGGTGTAGACGCCCAGGTGGCTCCGCGTGACGACCTCCGTGCCGCCGATCCGGGCCGTCCACGGCGCGCCGATGGCCGGCGCCGGCCACGGCGTCGTCGGCGCCAGCAGCACGTCCACCTCGCGGAAGGCCTCGGCGACGCGCGCGCGGTACCACGCGCGGAAGCGCTGCGCGCGCACGTAGGCGGCCGCGGGCAGCAGGGTGGCGGCCAGCAGGCGTTCGCGCGTCATCGGGTCGAAGTCGGCCGCGCGCGTTCGCAGCGACGCCAGGTGGTAGGCGCCGGCCTCCCCGGCGGTGATCACCTGGGCGGCCGCGCGCGCGCGGTGCGTCTCGGGCAAGCTGACTTCGTGGCGCGCGCCCAGCGCAGCGGCCACGCGTCCGACCGCCGCGAGCGCCTCGTCGGCGGCGAGTCGCGCGAAGTGCCCGCCGGCGATCGCGATGCGCAGGCCGTCGATGCCGCGGGTGAGCGCGTCCGAGCAGCGCGCCGGCGGCTGCGTCGAGCACGCGGGATCGCGCGGGTCGGGGCCGGCGATCGCGTCGAACGCGGCGGCGAGGCCGGCCACGTCGCGCGCGAGCGGTCCGACGTGATCGAACGACCACGCCAGCGGCACCACGCCCGCGCGCGAGACGCGCCCGAACGTCGGCTTGAGCCCGAACACGCCGCAGAGCGCGGCCGGCACGCGGATGGAGCCGTTCGTGTCGGTGCCGAGCGCGAGCGGCACGAGGCCGCCGGCCACCGCCGCCGCCGAGCCGCCGGAGGAGCCGCCGGCCATGCGCGAGGTGTCGCGCGGGTTGCGCGTCGGTCCGTAGTGCGTGTTCTCCGTCGAGAAGCCGTAGGCGTACTCGTCCATGTTGAGCGCGCCGATCAGCACGGCGCCGGCCGCGCGCAGCCGGGCGACGGCGGTGGCGTCGCGCGTGGCGGGCGGCCGGTCGGCGTTGATCTTCGATCCGGCCAGCGTCGTGAGCCCGGCGACGTCGAAGAGGTTCTTGGCCGCGAACGGCACGCCGGCCAGCGGTCCCGGATCCTCGCCGGCGGCGAGGCGCCGGTCGATCGCGTCGGCGTCGGCGAGGGCCGCCTCGCGCAGCACGGCCGTGAACGCATTGAGCGTGCGATCGCGCTGCGCGATCCGCTCGAGCGCGCCGGCCACGACCTCGCGCGCGCGCGTCTTGCCCGCGCGCACGGCGGCGGCGATCGCCGGCGCGGACGTGGTCGCGTCGATCACGGCTCGAAACGCGACACCGGCTCCGTCGTCTCCGGCAGCGGGAACTCCTCGACGACGCGCACGGCGGCGAGCAGGGCGGCGAGGTGCTGCGCCACGGCCGCGCGCGAGCCGGGCGGGATCGTCAGCCCGATGTGCGCCGCCAGCCGCTCGACGTCCGTTTCGTCCACGCGTGCCGGCTCGCTCACGTCGTCCTGCGCGCGGCGACGTAGGCGCGCCAGCCGCCGAACGTCGTGATCTCGCGCTGCCCCTCGCAGAGGATCGGCTCGCCGAGCACGCCGAGCGTCTCGTCGCCGTCGGCGAGGCGGACCTTGCCGATGCAGAGGCCGGGCGGCTCGGCGAGCAGCAGCGACCCGAGGGCGGCCGCCGGCACGCTCCACACCTCGAGCGCGATCGCCGCACCGCCCTGGCGCACGCGCAGCATCGCCGGGTGGCGATCGCCGATCGACCACAACCGGTACTCGGGCGCGGTCGTGGCCTCGCGGACGAAGTGCGCGCCGGCGGCGGTGAGGTTGCCGTTCAGCTCGAGGCCGCGCATCAGCGTGCCGTTCACCGCGAGCGGGATGTCCATCGTGCGTAGATAACGCATCCGTGGCGGTGGTGCAACTCGATGCTCCATGCTCACGCGGTGAGCACACGAGCGCGTGTTGCTCATTGTCGGTGCAGGGCGGGGCGGCCCGGCGGCGCGCCGAAGTCCGCGCCGTTGCGGCGATGCGTATCCGCCACTGGTGCGGCACGCGCCTTGCGTTGCTCGCCGGCATCCCGCGACAGCGCCGTCGCGGCCCCCGGTCAGCGGTGCCCGGAAACGAGTCGAGACCAGGGGGCGCGCATGCACAAGATCGAGGCAGAGCGGGACGAGATGCTCGGGCGCACCGTCGAGCGCGCGATCGAGCACGCGGTCTTCGGCGGCGAGCTGGGACGGCGCGCCTTCGTCGCGCGCGTGGGCGCCTCGACGGCGGCCGCCGCGCTCGCCTCCGTCTTTCCCCTCGGCGCCGCGAAGGCGCTCGCGCAGGACAAGGCCGGCCCGCCGGAAAAGAAGGACCTGAAGGTCGGCTTCATCCCGATCACCTGCGCGACGCCGATCATCATGGCCGAGCCCATGGGCTTCTACAGGAAGCACGGGCTCAACGTGCAGGTGACGAAGGCCTCGTCGTGGGCGATGATCCGCGACCTCTCGATCAACGGCGAGACGGACGCCACGCACATGCTGTCGCCGATGCCGCTGGCGATCTCGCTCGGCGTCGGCTCGCAGTCGGTGCCCTACGTGATGCCGGCCATCGAGAACATCAA
>Ga0137415_10006546_pt1 | contig 11547 bp, 9 predicted proteins | sample CZODoug3_1_1_16f_FD_183082 | JGI IMG/M metagenome (GOLD analysis project Ga0137415, IMG submission 183082) | Vadose zone soil fungal communities from Angelo Coast Range Reserve, California, USA - CZODoug3_1_1_16fungal (Hybrid Assembly) | ecosystem: Environmental > Terrestrial > Soil > Vadose...
CGTCGTACACCCGGTCGTGAACCTCTCGCCAGCGCCGCTCGCGCCGCCCCTCCGGTTCGCCGGACATCCGCCTCCCCTGCTCCTTGCGTCCCGGAGCCTTGACAGCACCCCACTCGACAGCCAATAGTAGCATCAATGCACTCAAGTCTTCTTTTATCTCCAAGTGCACTCTTGAGTGCGGCCTCGCCCCCAGCACACAGGAGTGCTCATGACGACCGCTGACGATCGGGGCCATGGCGTGCCCTCCGCGGGCACCCTCCCGCTGCGCGACCCCGAACAAGTGTTCCGCACCGTGTCAGGCCTGCTCCAGCGGCTGTTCGCCGGGGAGACCGGGCACCGCTGGGACTGGGTCTCGATCCGGACGCCCGCCCGAGCAACAGACCGGCTGCCGGCGCCGCACCCCGCACTGCCCGGCTGACCGGCTGACCGGAAAGCGATCCGTGCGTCATTCCGATAGCGAAGGCGAGCAAGCAATGGAGTACTTCTCACAGTTCGAAGTCCCGTTGGAAATCAGCCAGGAGCCCGTGGGCCTGGCTCGCAATGAACTGGCCCAGGCGGCGGAGACCGGCCGCGATGTCGGCGCGTTGCGGGAGCGGTTGACGGAGCTCGATGACGGGGACCACGACGAGCTGCTCAAGATCTATCAGGAAATTCTGGCGCTACCCGCGCCGAGGGATTGGCCCCACTTCGAAGGCTCAGCGTTGGAGGACATTCAGTCCGAACTACCGCCCGCCAACTCGACCAACCCGATCTCGGGTGACGAGTTGGCCGACCGAGTCCACGGGGCCTGGGTGGGGCGCGTCGCGGGCAACATGCTCGGCAAGCCCTGGGAGATGGGGTGGGAACGGCGCCGGATGAAGGCGTACCTGCAGGACCACGATGCGTATCCCTTGACCGACTACGCCCCCATCGAGGACGAGGCCCGCGCGGCCGAGCAGGGGTTCCTCCTCTTTGCGTACGGCGTGTCCCGAGGCCGGGTCGACGGCGGCGTGCGTGACGACGACGTCGACTACACCGTTCTAGGGCTACACCTCTTGCAGACCTACGGGCCCGGCTACACCTCGATCGACGTGGCCCGCGAATGGCTTTTCCGCTTTCCCGTCTACCAGCTTTACACCGCCGAGCGCGCCGTCTACCAGAACCTCATCCGCAAGGTGGCGCTCGAGCAGGTCGCAGAGTTCGAGAATCCCTACCGGGAGTGGATCGGCGCCCTCATCCGCGCCGACATCTACGGCTACCTCAACCCGGGCAACCCCCGGGCGGCCGCCCTGCTGGCCTACCCCGACGCCGCGCTGAGCCACCGCGCCAACGGCATCTACGGCGCCATGTGGGCCGCCGCCCTCATCGCTATCGGCTTCACCGACACCAGCCCGACCCAGTCCATCCGCGACTCGCTCCAGCACATTCCGCCGACCTCCCGCTTGGCAGCGGAGATCACCACCGTGCTGGCCGACTTCGAAGCCGGCCTGACCTGGGACACCACCATGGACAAGCTCGACGCCCGCTGGCGCGACACGTCCTGGGTGCACGTCCTCCCCAACGCCGGCGCACTGACCGCCGCCATCCTGTGGGGCGAGGGCGACTACACCGCCACCGTCGCCCTGGCTGTCCAATCCGGTCTGGACACCGACTCCATCGCCGCTACCGCCGGCTCCTGGGCCGGCGCCCGCCTCGGCGCCCGAGCACTGCCCACCCACCTCACCACCCCGCTGCGCGACCACTACACCAGCGCCGTCTTCGGCTACGGCGCCTCCCTGATCAGCAGCTACGCAGAACACACCCTGCGCCTGATCGAAACGGCGACGGAAAAGGGCTGAGGGTCTGCCCGGCCCGCCTCTACCAGGATTCACAGCAATACGCACCAGCCCACGCGACGCAGTTCGCACGTGTTACTCATCGAGGAGCCACCACCATGGGACGCATTCTTGTTCGAGGCGGTCATATTCTGTCGATGGATCCCGAAATCGGGATCCTCCCGCAGGGAGATGTCCTCATCGAGGATGGGTTTATCGCCCAGATCGGACCGTCAATACCCGTTACCGATGCCGAGGTAATCGATGGTACCGGTCATATCGTCGCTCCCGGGCTCATCGACACCCATCGACACACGTGGCAGGCGTTGCTGCGTGGGCTGGCCACGGACTGGAGCACCACGGAATACCTCGTCCACGTTCGGTTCGGCATCTCTCGGGCCTATCAACCTTCGGACATCAAGCTCGCCAATACCCTCGGAGCCTTCGACGCGCTCAATGGGGGCGTCACCACGATCCTGGATTTCTCCCACTCGATCAATACTCCGGACCATGCCGACGCGGCGGTGGAAGGATTACGAGACGCAGGGATCCGCGCGGTCTTCGGCTACGGGTTCTTCGAGAGCTCACCAGGCTCACCCATCTACTTCCCCGACACTGCCGCGCGTATCAAAGACCTCAACCGCGTAGCGGACACCTATTTTTCCTCGAACGATGCCCTGATCACGTTGGGAGTCTCGCTCACCGAGCCAGTATCTGTGCCCTTCTCGACCACGCGCGCGGAAATCGAAGCAGCGCGATCGCTGGGCGCGGTCATGGTCACCCACACTGGCAGCATACATTCACTCCCCAACGGAGTGAGAGAGCTGGACGCCGGCGGACTACTCGGTCCTGACATGGTCCACGTCCATGGCACCGCGCTCGTTGACGAGGAATGGGCCATCATTGCTCGAACGGGAGGGAAGGTGTCGATCGCGGTCGAACCGGAGTTGAACTCAGGAATGGGTCGACCTCCGTTCGCTGCATGCGAACGACACGGAATCAAGCCGACCCTGTCCTGCGATTCGGTCTGCTCGACACCTGGCGACATGCTGAGTCAATTGAGGTTCGCGCTCGGGTTCAAACGGTGGGAGAACAACGAGGCGGCGAATCTCGCCGGCAAGGATCCAGCTTCGCTGAGCATCACCGCAGCCGACGCGCTGCGCTGGTCCACGGTGAACGCCGCGGAAGCGGTCGGCCTCGGCGACCGTATCGGCAGCCTGTCGCCGGGCAAGCAGGCCGACCTCATCATCGTGGGCGGCGCGGCACTCAACCAACATCCACGGATCAACGCGGCGGGCACACTGCTTGCCCACACAACGGCCGCCGAAGTACGCCACGTCCTGGTAGGCGGCAAGGTCGTCAAACGCGACGGGGTCCTCCTCTCCGCGCAACTCCCCACGCTCCTGGACGAGGCCGACCGCGCCACAGCCGACCTAATTGCCCGCGCCGAAGCCCTCCCCAGCGGGCTTCCGGAGCTCCTGCGCAACGGGTTCTCCGCCGAACAGGCATTGGCGAACCTCCGCAACACGACACCGCAACACAACTGAGCAACAGGTCATCGTAGGAAGCGAGAATGCCGATGATTCCTCGCCCACCGTTCGACCTCGAGTGTGAAGCGGCATTGTCGCAGCTGACGGTTCGACTTCCCTCGCCCATCACCGTCGACATGATCCCCGCCATTCGCGAGGGCTCGGCAGCGTTGTTCCCCTCAGTGGAGTCGTCCATCGGCGATCGGCCGGTGGAGGTCGAGCACCGCACGATTCCTGGCCCCGGGGGAGCCCCGGCCCTCGAAATCTCGATCCTGTATCCCCGCGGCGCCTCCTCCGCCGTGCCGGTCGTCTACTACATCCACGGTGGCGGGATGTTCCTGGGCAACCGATTCCTTGGTGCCGAGCAGCTCGCCGGGTGGGTGGACGCCCTCGGTGTTGTCGTGGTCACCGTCGAGTATCGGCTCGCCCCGGAGAACCCTGATCCCGCACCGGTCGAGGACTGCTACGCGGGACTCGTGTGGACAGCGGCCAATGCCGCCGAGATCGGGATCGATGCGACCCGCCTGGTCATTGTCGGCGAGAGCGCCGGTGGTGGGCTGGCGGCGGGAACGGCGCTGTTGGCCCGTGACCGGGGCGGTCCCGCGCTGGCCGCTCAGATGCTGATTGCCCCCATGCTCGACGACCGCACCAACACCTTCTCCTGCGAGCAGTTCGACGGCGTCGGCCTCTGGGACAAGCGCAGCAACCTGTTCGGCTGGACAACGCTGCTCGGTGAGCGGCGCGGTACCGAATCCGTCAGCCACTACGCCGCACCCGCCAGAGCGGACGACCTGTCCGGGCTGCCGCCCGCGTTCATCGACGTGTCGTCCACCGAGATGCTTCGCGACGAGTCAGTGGCGTACGCGGCCAAGATGTGGGCGGCCGGGACCCAGGCGGAGCTGCACGTGTGGCCCGGCGGATTCCACAGCTTAGCTCCGACGGCCCGGATCTCGATCGAGGCCAGAGCAGCGCGAACCGCATGGCTGAGAAGGATTCTCGACCGAAAGCTACCGGGACTCTCGCACGAGCGACCTCGAACTCGATCTGGCCCCGGTCAGGTCCCCTGACTTGGGCCACATTGCGACTCCGCGCTCTTCCTCTCTTCGAGGAGTGCTCCAACTGCTGTTGAAGTTCAGTTGTCCTGGAGCCAGTTTCCGTGGAATCCGGAGGGCACCCGGCGCGGCAACGCGATGGTGGCCACGGGTGGCGCGGAAATGTCCCCGGCGTCGATGATGACGAGGTCGCTGGTGTCTTTCGCCTGGTCGTAGACGAAGGTGAGTAGCCAGCCAGGCCCGCCGGGGCGGTCGTCAGCGGGGGCGAACGCGGCCTCGCCCGGGTAGCGACCGGGCCCGAACTGCTGGATGGCAGCGGCGCCGGAGTGGAGGTCGTACCGGATGATCGCGCCCGGCAACTCGGTTCCTGGTGCTCCCGTGACAGTGACATGTCCGAATCGGCTGTCCATCCCGGCGAGACGGTCGTCGATGCGGGGGAACTCGCAGTGCTGGTCGCTGAGCTGTTCTTCGATCACGGTGCTCGTGGTCAGGTCGATGGTCCAGCGCCACAACGTCGGCTTGTCCCCGAAGGTCGCATCCGCACTCCACAACCTCGGGTAGCGACAGACGTGCAGGACGATCTGTTGCCCACCTGGGCCGGTGACCTCGTGGGCGTTGAGGGTATGGAACACGTAGCAGGGGTTGATCGCGAACCAGCGGATCTCGCCATGTGGGTCGTCCCGGCGCAGCACGCCGAGCCGTGCACCGTAGTCGTCGTCCCACCGGTACGGCATGTCCCCGCCCCGCTTGGCAGTCTCGAGGTCAAAGACAACGGGAAGATCCATGAACACCACGTGCTCGGCGGTGAGACTGAAATCGTGCATCATCGTGTGCCTGGGCACCTCCACCGGCCGACTGACCGTCAAGTTCCCGGCCGCGTCGGCACGGTGATAGGTCAGATAGGGCGGGTACAGGCCTCCGTAGCCGAAGAAATGTAGCTCACCGGTGATCGGGCAGGTCTTGGGATGCGCGGTCATCGGGGTACGCAGTTTTCCGCCGAAGTCGCACGGTCCGGCCGTGTCCAGTTCGGCCGTGAGCTCGTAGGGGAACGCGGTCTCGACCAGCGCCAGGGTGCGACCGGCGTGCCGCACCACATGGGTGTTCGCCACCCCGACGGTCAGATCGGGATTGCTCGGATCGCCGCCGCCCGCCTCACCGGTGAAGGAGCGGGTGCGCACCCAACGGTTGCGGTACGAGGTGGCCCGGCCGTTCTCCACCCGCACGCCGTGGACCATTCCATCGCCGACGAACCAGTGACCCGAGTCGGCGTCACGCGGGTTGGGACCGTTGCGCAGGTACCAGCCGGCCAACTCGGGTGGAATCGCCCCGGTCACGGGCAGTTCGGCGGTGGTGAGCTCGTCGAGGATGGGGGCGTAGTTGCCGGCCAGATGCGGGACGGTCGTGGTCACGTGACGGCGTTCTCGGCGCGGGCCTGGACGATGGCCACATACCGGACGGTGAACACCATCGGGATCACGAATGCCGCGACCTGCGCCACAACACGGGCCACGACGCCGCCCCCGGAATGGACGATCACGGCCAGCAGCACCGCACCGAGGGTGAAGCTAATCGCCCAGACCAAGGTGATGATGACGTTGACCCGCAGAAACATCGGCTCGGCCCAAGCCTCACGGGGAGTCGTCTGCTTGGCGATACCGAGGGTGAACGGCCGCCGGATGGCGAGGGACCCCCAGGCGATCACACCCAGTGCGGCACTGGACAACGCCGCGCTGTAGCTCAGCAACCCCGACTGCGGGGGCCCGAGAGCCAGCGCCACCAAGGCCACAAAAAAGACTCCCGACCCGATCTCGATGATCAGGGCATCGGGCGCCACACCGCGTCTGCGTTGCTGAATGAGCACCAGCACGGTCACCGCGAGCGCGGCGAGCGCTCCCCATCGTTTACTCGCGGCCGAATCCCCCGCAATGACCGCATAGACGATCCACGGGGCGAACGTACGCAGGTAGGACACAACCAACTCCTCAGCATTCTGCAGCGAGCGGGTCGATGGCTATCTCGACGACCGGCCTTGCAGGTCCATGGGCGCGATCCTCGGGCCTTGGAGTGCTCATGGTCCAGTCCATCTGCTGCTCATTCATTGCTCATCTGGCCGTGAGTTCTCGACTCCACAGCCAGTCGCACACCTGCGCGACGCCCGTGACCAGGTGCCGGCGATAGGTGCTGAACGGGAGGCCGAGTCGCTCGGCGGCGGCCTCCTGGGTGGGCGCCCGCAGGAAGTAGGTGGCGTGCAGCGCCCGGTGTGGTTTGAGGCCGTCCGGGGCGTCGGCGAGAGCTTGCACGGCGTCGGTCAGCAGCTCCCGCATCTGCGCTCCGTCGCTGGCCAACCTGGTCGAACACAGGATGTTGGCGGTGAGCAGGTCGTTTCGCCCGAGATCGCGCAGCGCGGCGCGCACCGCCTCGTCGAACTCCACCCGGGTCAGGACCACATCCTGTTGGTCGACTGATGGCAGCCGGCCGGAAACCAGCTCGGCGTTGAGCCGCGCGAGCCACTTGCTGACCGGCACCACTCGCCAGTCGTGGCCGAACAGCCCGTATTCACGGTCACCGATCCGAGGGTGTACCAGGACCGGAGCGTGCTCGACGACCTCCATCTGCGGCTTCCAGAACTCCACGTCCGGGGTGACCATGAACGACCACGCGGCCCGCTCGGCGCGCAGCCACTGCGCGGTCGCCCGCGCGACCATCAGGTCCACGGCAGGCGAGGTTCGCCCGTGCGCATCCGGGTCCACAACGAAGCGGGACACCGCGATGTGCTCACCTTGCCGGGTCGGCCCGTGGATGCGGCTGTGGTCCCAGACAGCTGCCACGACCGGATCGCGGGCGATCTCCTCGGCACAGGGCTTCTCGAGAGTCAGCCAGGCGCAAAAGGCAACGACCTCACCGGTCTCGGTCCGCCGCTGGACGTGGAACCCCCGCGGTTGCCGGTCGAGCCAGAACTCGACGATCGCGGCGGATTCCGGACCTTCGCATTCGGCCGCTAGCCGGAGCACGTCCGCCCGGTGCTCGGGCCAGTAGGCGTCCTCGTACACCTCATCCCGGTCCGACCACGTGACGTAACCGGCGATACCGCTCGCGTTGCGGTACAGGAACAGCAGCGACCTGGTGGCCCGCATGACCTCCGAGTCGGGCGCGGCGCGGATGCCGTCGAGTAGCAGGTCGTGGATGCCCTGATGCAGGCTTTCGAAGCCGCTGGGGTCGCGCCATCTCAGGTCCGCGATGAGCGCGTCGCGGACGACGTCGTGGGGGAACAGGCCGCGTTCGCTCGACTCGACGAAGGGTAGGGCGCGCAGCCACTCGAACAGTGACTCCGCATGGTCCCCGACCACGTGGCGCAGCAGGTCAACGGTGGTGACCTCGACGAGTGCGCAGACTTCCAGCGCTCGACGATGTTCCCCAGCCGGAACTTCTCCGATGAGCTGTGCCAGCAGGGTCTCGACAACCCTTCGATCCGGTGCCCAGGCGGCGAGCTCGGACGAGTCGCTGGCCACGACATCAGAGGCGAGGGTCAACGCGAGAGGAAGGCCGCCCGCGAACGCCAGCAGCTCGCTGTGCAGGTGCGCTGGCACACCCTTGACCACCAGCAGCGATCGGGACTCCGCGGCGGTCAGAGTGGGTAGCGTGATGACCCGCAGCGCGTCGTTCCAGTCCGGGTCGGTGCGCCATCTCGGGTCCGGTGGTAGCCGGCCCGCGATCACCACCACCGCGTCGTAGGGCAATAGGGGCAGGAACCGCGTGCACAGCCAGCTCTCCAGGCCCTGGCACTGCTCGAACGTGTCGATCACCAACACGACCCCGGCCGTGTCCAACGCGGCGGCGGCCGATGCCTCGAACGCCGGAGGAGTCGGGCTGATCATCCGCGCGTCGACCCAGACGACAACCCGGCCGACTTCGCGGGCGTCGTCAGACAGTCGCCGCAGCAGCGCCGTTTTGCCGACTCCCCCCGGCCCGTAAAGGTAGAGGACGGAAAAGGTCCGCTCGTCGGTGTCGAGGGCCGACCGGAACAATGCCCGCTCCGTCTCACGGCCGACGAACGACCGCTGACGCGCTTCCCGTAACCGGTGCCCAAGCGTCAAGCCAGATTCATCGCCCACACCATCATCCTCCACTGGTGCCAGCGTCACCGGCGCCCGGGACAACAAGCACAGCAATTGGGCTGCCGCCTCGACTCGAGCTTGCCGGACGAAGCGGCCCGGGGGTTGGCCGAGATCGTCGATAAACAACCGGGTCGGGCGCCGTTCGCTTACCGCCGCGGTCGAGGCCAATGTGGCCGCAGTCAGATCAGCGGCGCGGTTCTAACCACCTCGGCGACTGTGGTACCGATGGCCGGTTTACCGCGACCCGACTCTGGCCCAACTCAGCGGACACCTTTGATGCGGTAGACGAAAACGGCACCGAGAGCTGCAACACTCGCGCCGACGAGGTAGAGCAGGGAGTAACCGCTGAGCGTCGGCGTACCCAGGGCGATGATTCCCGGCGCTACGGCGGGCGCCAGGGACTGCGGGAGCGCGTTGGTGATCGCCCAGACGCCGAGGTCTTTCCCGGTGTCGCTTTGCTGTGGGAGAACCTCGGTGGCCAGCGCCAGGTCGGCCGCGAAGAAACCTCCCCCGCCGAAGCCGAGGATGGTGCCCGCCGTGATGATCATCGCCGGGGTGGAGGAGAAGGCAATCATCACCAGGGCCAGCGCGATGATGAGGGAGCCGGCGGCGACGAACGGCTTGCGGCGATGGAAGCGGTCGGACAGCGCGCCGAGGAGCAGGCTGGAGACGATCATCGCGATCGTGGAGCCGAGGTTGGCCAGCACAATGGTCCCGGTCAGCGCGCCGCCCACCAGGCCGAGCCGGTTACTGAGCAGGAAGACCAGGTATGTCAGGAGCCCGGTGTAGCTGAACATGACCGCGAACCGGCTGATCCACAGCCAGCCGAAGTCGGGGTGCCGGCGTGGGTTGAACACGAACGCGAGCGCGAACTCCTTCAGTCCGAGTCTGGTCGGGCGCTGGTCCAGCCTGCGGTCCGGCAGGATCACGACAAAGGCCGTCGCAGAGATGATCAGAAGCAAACCTGGCACGCCGAACCGCCAGGTGTAGCTGTCGAAGGTATTGACGACTACCGATCCGGCCAGCAGGGCCAGCGGTGGGCCTATCCCGACCAGGCCGGACACGAGTCCTCGCCGTTCGGGCGGGACCTGGTCGGCCACGGTTGCGCTGGCGGCCGAAAAGGCGGTGTTGAAGAAGGCTTCGGTGAGGATCCAGCCCACAATCACCAGCCATAACGAGTCCGCCACGGCGATGAGTTGCAGGCTCAGTGCGCCACCGATCGCGCCTCCGATGATCCAGGGCCGCCGCATGCCGAACCGCGAGGTGGTGCGGTCCGACAGGAATCCCCCCAGCGGGCTGCAGATCATCGCAACAATCGCGCCGATCGCGGCCACGAGTCCGAAGGCACCAGTCGCGTGCTGGCTTCCGACCAGTGCTTGGATCTTCAACGGTAGCGTGATTATGACGGCCGTGAGGATCGCCATGTTCCAGCCGAAGTTGTACAGGCTTAGGCCGGGGGCGAACAGCCTGCCCGGGTCCCCGACGGAGCGGGCCGTCACGCTGCCCGCCAAGGTTTCAGTCCCCAGACGCACGGGGTTCTCATCGACCATGTAGCGACCTCCTTGTCATCCTCCGCTTGAACCGATCGCACTGTTGGGTCCTGCGACGTCGACCTCCCAGCGCGGATGGCTCGGATCCATCGCAATTCCTGCCACCTCGGCCCCTCACGAGGCCAGTGGGACCGGCAAGGACCTCTTCTTTCCCTGTTGCGGTACCAATCGTCGAGCGATTCGGTTGTTGAGAATTATGTGTTTCCGCGCCGACGTCGGTGGCGAATTTAGTATCGGAGAGCGTCCCATGGTTGCATTCGAGCGGCCCGAGCAGCGGGGTAGCAGCCGGCGACCAGGCCGACCAGTAAGCTCAGCCCGAAGGCGCACAGGATGGTGTTTATGGAGAGTCCGGGAGCGCCGTATGGTGGGAGTACGTTCGGGAGGGTTTGCTGGGCCGCCGCGGTGGCTGCGACGCCGAGTCCGATACCGATCATCCCACCCGCGCCGCCGATGAGCATTGCTTCGAATAGGAAATGTCGCAGGATCGCGCTCCGTCGTGCTCCGACCGCGCGTCTGATACCGATTTCGCCGGTTCGCTCGGTCACTGTGATGAGCATGATATTGGCTAATCCGAGTGCGCCGATGAGGAGAGCGATGCCCGTGGCCACCACGGTGACCCAGCGCAGGAGGGTGAGTGTTTGCGAGGCCAGGAAAACTGCTGGTTCCGCGAGCCCGATCTGGTAGTCACGTTGACCAGGGGTTTTGATGAAGTGTTCGCGGTCTAGTATCGCGGAGATTTGCGTCATAGCCGGCTGGAGTGCGTCCATGCTGGTTGTCAGGATGTCGATGCTTTGGACTGTGTACTTACCGCCGAAAAGGAAGGCGCGAGCAGTCGTCATCGGAATGAGTGCGAGATTCGCGGGCAACGGGCCGATCGTTCCAATGACTTTGAAACTCACCTTTGCTATCTGGACTGTCGACCCTATGGCGGCATTCGTGTCGCCGTTGAACAGTGCCTGAACAAGCGGTGGCCCTAATAGAATTACGCGTGCTTTCTCAGCGTACTGCTTTTCCGTGAATACAGATCCAGCGGTAAGTGACGTCGACGACGACTGAACGCGCAGATACCCGGCGGGTGATCCGACAATAAACCCCCCAAACTGCATCCCGTTATGGCGCACCGGGACCAAGCCGCCGACAACGGGCACGACGTCGGAGATGATAGCCGGATCGGCATATCTGGAGAGTGCCTCGATATCCGAATCCCTGAGACTTCGCGGCTCGTTGCCACCAGATTCCGCGGGTGTGCCAGGCGTGATCGATATCGTGGCGTAGTTGGTGACAGTTGCCGCGCTGTAGCCGCTCTCCAGGCCGAGTCCGAGTCCTGATGTTAGGACCATAACCGCCTCGCTGAGAACGATCCCCAACATGGTTAGAATGGTACGCAACTTGCCGGCGTGCATACAGTGGAAAGCGTTTCGAAGAGGCCCTGTAAGGTGCACCGTCGCGCTCCTTTGCGCATTCACGGACGTCGGCGAGTTCAGGCCAGAGCATGTGGATGTGTTCGA
>Ga0137415_10006548_pt1 | contig 11546 bp, 11 predicted proteins | sample CZODoug3_1_1_16f_FD_183082 | JGI IMG/M metagenome (GOLD analysis project Ga0137415, IMG submission 183082) | Vadose zone soil fungal communities from Angelo Coast Range Reserve, California, USA - CZODoug3_1_1_16fungal (Hybrid Assembly) | ecosystem: Environmental > Terrestrial > Soil > Vadose...
CTCTCGTAGTACTTCAGCAGGCCCCCCAGCCGCTCCCGACACCGTACCTTTCCCTGTTCTCCACTGACTGCTTGAGTCGGCAAAGCGAATAGCAGTACGTTGTCTTTGCCTTGGTGATTTCTTTCCTCATGATAGTGGGCTTCGTAGTGGCGCAGCGCGCGCCGCAATGAGCCTTCACCCAACAAGATCAGCTTCGCCAGGCATTCCTCCTTAACCGACCTTACCCAGCGTTCCGCATAAGCGTTCAGATTCGGACTTCTGGCCGGCAGGGCAAGGGTCTTCACGCTTCCTGCTTCGATCATCTGACGGAACGATGAGCAGTATTTGCTGTCGCGATCATGCAGTAGGTACTTGCGGTTGATCAGAAAACCCGAATCTTCCATCGTCACATTGCGCGCCATCTGTTCCATCCACTCTTGATCCGGATGAAATGTGACTCCCGCCAAGCATATCCTCCGGCTCTCCAAATGAATGAAAAACATCACGTAGTACGTAATCAACCCTCTGAGCGTAAGCACTTCCACCGTGAAGAAATCGGTCGCCACTAGCCGGTGGAATATCATGGCGGCGGAGAATATTGCCCACCGCCTGATCCGAGAACCGGTGACCCAGGTTGGCCATGGCGCCCACAATCCGGTCATAGCCCCACCCGGGATTTTCCTTTGCCATCCGCACCACCAACCGCTCGGTTTCCTCGCCAATTCTGGGACGACCCCAGAATTTGCGAAACTTCGATCCGTCGAACTTGTTGGCGATGAGCTTTCGGTACCAGGCCAGCAGCGTATCCGGCCTCGCGACAGCCGCCATTCTTCCAAGGCTTTCCGTCCGAGCCGGTGGGCGATCTCAGCCAACGTAGCTTTTCGGCATCGGATAACAGCAACCTGCCTTTGATTTGGGCTCTCAGGATCCGGTTCTCTGCGGCCAGATATTCGTTCCTCAGTAAAAGTTCCTGGTCTACGGTTCCGGTGATGTAAGCAAGCATGCGAGCCCAAATCATTCCAGAGCCTCCCTGAACTTGATTGTCGAACCCGGATTGTACATGCTCTTGAGGTTTCAGAAAGCAGCTGTGCGAGGAAATTACGAGACCGGAAACCAAGCCTTTTCAATGCGTTTGAGATTTTTGACCATACGAGCATCATTCCAGTTTTTTGAGGTTCGTTGATTTTCGTCTGTTTACGCCACTTTTGGTGACAATTTGGTGACCGTCGAGCGTTTTGGCCACTCGCGCACATGTTTGCCAAAATCCAAGCTCGTCAAGCACTGTAACAGCCTCAGTGGCACACGCTCTTCGCCTCGCGGACTAAATACCTTCGGGTCACACCGCTCTGCCACATTTTGTGTTTTGGGGTCCAACACCATGTGCATTTCTAACCGCGTCAGAGTGAGGCAATCTCTTCCAACCGCGAAATGACTGTCGCCACCCGCCCTTGACTGGCTGCGTCAGGCGGAAGGTGGCCTGGAAGAGCATCGGTAAACTCGCGATTAGAGATCAACTTCTTTAGCTCCTTTGCGAGATAGGAGCGCACGTCACCTGCAGACGCCTGAATTTCTCCTACCAGTTCGGCTCGGCCATCGACAACAGCAATCACATCTTCGAGATCGCGACTGCCCTGATAATCATTCTTGCCCCTGCCGGCGAAGGCTTCGAGCTTCGACGCACAAAAATAGACGGGTGTGACCAAACGTACTTTCAAACCTGCTTCCAGGTCACGTTCTTCTGCTGTGTCCATCGCGGGTCCATACCACGTGTTTGAGAATCCTAGAATTGTTTCGTCCAGCGGCATCACATCGAGCGTCGTCGTTTGTTGACACCACCGGCAAGCAAGAGCGCCTTCTCTTGTGTCTTCTTTGAAGCCGAGCTTTCTCAAGCGCTCAGAAAATTGAGCGTAGCCTGCATACGAGGTGATTTCTGCAATCGCGTCCACATCAAATGTCGGCCGCACATCTGCCGCCGCTTTGTCGGTAATCAGCAAAGCCGTTGTGCAACCACCGACAAAAACGAGTTCTCCGAGAATCGGCTTCAACAATTTTGCCGCGTCTACCAACAGTTGGAAATTAGGATTTGCCATGAATCGACCGCAGCCTTCGCACCAAATCGCGTTCGGCTAGATTTCGTTCGCGCGCGCGTCCATCCCGAATCGCATCGACCAAAGCCAAAAACTCATAGAGGACAGGATCGCGTAACGCCGCGCGCGGGACAGTCTTGTACAGAGGCTCAAGCCCCACTCCTCGAGTGTCACCATCATGCCAAGGCCAAACTGGCGGAAGATCATCGGAGAGCGAAATTTCGCTTCTTAGTGGCTCTGCTGCATACGAAGTAGGCACTCCCCGCGTCACCTCCCCGCGTTCGGCGGGAAATGCGTATTTCAGACCGTGCACCAAAAATTCTTCGAGTCCGGAAATATTGGGCTTGTCCTTCAGCGCGGGACCGTGCAATAGCCTTGAGCTTCGAAGGCGATTGATGGCCCCATGAACTTCCGATGGGCTCAGGCCAAGATCGCTCGCGACAATGGACATCGCCGGGCGTTCACCGGGATATGCACATAGCTTGAGCGCAACCACAACGTCTTGAGGCTTCAGATTCATACCTCTATTCTATATTCGCGATTCGCGAATAGCGAATGAAATCTGACACCTGTACCTAGAATTCGCGCCCTCTGTCAATACGCACGCGCGGCCTGACCCAAACCGCCAGCTTTTCCAAACAGCCGCGGCAGTCTTTGTACGTTGACACGATTCGCATACCTGCTGTACATAGAGCACCATGGTATCCAGTTATAGAAAGTTCGCGCCGCTGTCAAAGAACGTGGCTTTCGTTCCGAGCAAGCATTCCTCATCGCTGCTTGCGAGCACGACATTCGGCAGGGCCCTGACACCGAGGCGACGGGGCAGTTTGAAGCGCGTGGCGGCCACGCTTACGAACCTGGCGAAGCAAGTCCAGGGACTTCAGACGCTCGCGCACGCGCACGTCGCCCTAACCGACGTGTTCCTGAAGTACGTCATCACGTGTGTTGTGGAACTGCCGGAAGATGCGCTACCCGCGGCGCGCGTTCGAGCCAGGCTGCGCTATGAAAAAACTGGTTCGTGCTACCGCGGAAGAGATCTCGAACAAGAACAGAGGCATTCTCAAAGGAATGATAGCCGATGAATGACGAACAGCCAATCCGACTGGAACCGAGAAAATCAAAGCACGGCACAAACGAGAATCCGCGTAAGTACACGGGTGTTCTACGATCCATGATTCGGCTCGTCCAGATGTCGAAGCGGGGGCAAAAAGCGCGCGGCACACATAGCGCAGGCGAGAACGCCCGAGCGCCCCGTACCTTCAATCAGCGCATAGCCGTCCGGGTGAGCTATTCCGCGAATAAGAATCCAGGCCAATGGAAGGCGCACGGAAGATACGTGGCCCGCGAGAGCGCGACGCAGGGAGGAAGAGCGGCAGACGCGGGATTCAACGCTGCCAAGCAGAACCTAAACATCTCAACAACACTCGACAATTGGCAGAGGGCCGGAGACGAGCGGCTCTTCAAAATCATCGTATCGCCTGAGTTTGGTGACCGCTTGAACCTCCAGCAGCACACTCGCGAGTTGATGAAACGGATAGAACGCGACCTGGGTACACGACTCGAATGGGTCGCTGCCGTCCATCACAACACCGAGCATCCCCACGTTCACATCGCTGTTCGAGGAATAGACGACAAAGGAATGCCGCTCCGCTTGCCAAGGGAATACATTCGTGAGGGCCTACGGGAGCGGGCCGAAGAAATTGCTACCGAAGCCTTGGGGTATCGCTCCCCGGCGGACGCCCAAGAGGCGCGCCGCCGCGAAACGCTTCAAAACCGTTACACATCTCTCGACCGCATTCTGCAATGGGGCAATGACGGCTCCTCTTCCCACTTTGCGGTGACCGCAAATCCAAACGACGCGTCCCTGGCTGAATCCGCTCAGCAACTACAGAAACATCTTGCCACGCGACTCATGCACCTTCAAAGAATGGGCCTCGCGCAGCTCGTCGCGCCGCACGAGTGGAGTGTCCAGGCGGACTTTGAACAAGTCCTCCGTACCCTGCAACAGAGTGGGGACCGGCAAAAGATGCTCGCAGCGCACGGCGCACTGGTTTCCGACAAGCGGCTTCCCCTCCAGGTCACGACTCTCCGCCAGCTACAGAGTGTGGCTGGGCGCGTCCTTCTCCACACCGAGGATGAACAAACGGGGAAACGCTACATGCTGGTCGAAGGCACGGACGCGAAAGTGCATTTGATCTATCACACCAGCGCGATCGAGGAAGCCCGCGAGCAAGGGAAACTCGCGGTGGGGAATTTTATTCGCATCGAGAAACGATTCGTGAAGAAGAAACCCACCTTGCACGTAGATGATCTCGGAGACGCAAACGCGCTCCTCCGGAACTCTTCCTACTTCCGCAAAGAAGCGGAGCTCTTGCTTCGCCGGGGCGTTCGTGACGTCCAGCCCGTTTGGAGCGGATGGCTCGGACAATACCAAGCGATGCTGCAAACTGAGCTGTCGAATCCCGATAGACGGAAGCGAGAGGACTCCGGACGTGGCGGACGCTCCACGTAAACTATTGACAGTCCCGCATCAATGGTGCTATATGAATGCTATATGTATCACTACCTCGCGTTACAGTCTCATCGGAATCGGTTGTCGGACCATTTAGGAGGTCCTCGATGGATAGCAAGAACGCAGCCGCTCGCCAGGATGTAATCGAAAATTCAGTGCACCATCAAATCTTCGCGCTCGCAAACTCCGCTGGTTCGCCCGCGCATCTGGAAACCTTGCTTGCCTCTGGGCTCAGCCACGACCTTATCGCCTGGCCCCGGCAATACCTGGAAACCTATCTCGATTCCGACGCCACGGGCAGGGTGCCGCTCGATCCCGAGCAACTCCAGGATGTTCTCGAGGCGGCCTTTGAGCGCGACGCAGCCCTCGCCCGCGAATACCTCGAAGAATTGAACGGCGAGCGCGGATCGAAACGTCTCGGAGAATCTACGCTAGAAATCATAATCGCACGCAGCGAGGAGAAAGAGCCTGAATACGAATTGCTCTTCGATCCCACGGACAGCCAGGACTTGAAGCTCCTCATCGAGAAATTGGATATGCGCGCCTGGGAAAAACAGAGAGCCCAGACCACTCCCGCTCTTGAAACACAGCCCGATACCGGACGACGCGAGACCACTACCTCTGTCGCCACGCGTCAGCCCGGAAGCGGGGCCGTGCAGCTTCACGACAAAGCCACAGGCACCCACGTGCGCAAACTGCTTGCGGGCAGCGAGCCACGCGCTGGTCTCCAGTCCGTGCTGAAACAGGTGGCTCCCCATGCGCAGCTTGAAAGTGCACAGACGGACAGCGGCACTTACCGGGGTGGCATCATCGCCGAGACCGAGAAAAATCTCATTCAGCAAATCACTTCGCATACCGCGGTTGTCCACTGGAAAGACCTCCTCGACATGATCCCGGCTGTCGGCGAAAACGTTCGCATCGCCTACAGCAACGGCAATGCCCGTGTGCTCCCCGTCAAGGAAAGGAGCAAAACGCAGGAGCTGGGACGGTGAAGCAGCTAAGTGCTTACCGGAAGCCGAAAGACCCCGGCTACGTCGGCGGCTTCTACTGGACGCCGACAATTGTTGGTTTCATCGGGCTTTTCTTGACGAATGTCCTAGCCACTCAGTTTGTTGCCTGGCGCTTCGAATACCAGCCTGCGCTCGGCCCCGCCTTGCTCCGTATCGGCTCCTTCTACCTTTACGCACCTTATAAATGGCTTGCATGGGTGTGGACGCAGGGAGGCACGGGGGACATTCGAATCAAGCTTCCGTTGCTTGTCGGCGCGGGCATTGTTGTTGGCGGCGCTTTCGCCTCGGGCGCGCTCTTTTTTCTCCTGAATCTCGCTCGCACCAAAGCGCTCTCGAAAAACACTGAGGACCTCCACGGGTCCGCGCGCTGGGCGACGAAATCCGATATCGCGGAAACCAATCTGATGAAGACAACGCAGGGCGTGTATGTCGGAGGCTGGCACGAACAGTCCATCCGGTACCACCACTACCTGCGGCACAACGGCCCGGAGCATATCCTCGCGTTTGCTCCCACGCGGAGCGGCAAAGGGGTAGGCATCGTCATTCCTACACTCCTGGCGTGGGCGGAAAGCACTGTGGTCTACGACATTAAGGGGGAGAATTGGGCCAAAACCGCGGGTTTCCGCAGCCAGTCTGGTCAAATCTGTTTCAAGTTCTCCCCCGTAGAGCCCGAGCACTCTTCCCGATTTAATCCACTGGCGGAAATTCGTCTATTCACTGATCGCGATGTTTCCGACGCGCAAAACATTGCGAACATGCTCGTCCGCACCGGGGAAGACAGTCCGCAGGAACGCTACTGGCAGGACGCCGCCGCGTCCATCACTGCGGGGATGATCCTGCATGTGTGCTACGCCGCCGCTCTCGAAGGGCGGCAGGCCTCTCTCAGCTTGCTCGCCGGCGTATTTACGCGACCCGGCTTTACCTTCCGCGAAACTCTAACGGAGCTTCTCACCTGCACACACGACAAAGACAACGCGCATAACTGGCGGCTTCCCACAGGAGAGCGGACGCGCACGCATCCCGTCGTGAAAGAGAAAGTCCAGGAAATGCTCGACAAGGAGGACAAGGATTTCTCTGGCGTGCTGTCCACGGCGAAGACGGCATTGACGCTCTATAGCGATCCACTTGTCAGCCGCACCACTTCCGCGAGCGACTTTACCATTCAAGACCTCGTGAATCACGAACGGCCCGTATCGCTCTACCTCGTCGTCCCTCCGAGCGACAAGATCCGCCTTCGCCCGCTCATGCGCCTCATATTCACAATGATCGTTAACCGTCTCACCGAAAAACTCGATTTTCAAGGCCCCGAACAGCTCCGCAACAAACACCGCTTGCTCTTCTTGATCGACGAGTTCCCCTCACTCAAGCGTATGGAGATTTTCGCGGACGCGCTTTCCTACATGGCCGGGTTTGGCCTCAAGGCTTACCTCATCACGCAGGACATTCGCCAAATCGTGGACGAATACGGACGCAACGAGAGCATCGTCAGCAATTGCCAGGTTCGCGTCGCCTTTGCCCCCAACCAGTACGACACAGCCGAGCTCCTCAGCAAAATGACCGGGACGCAAACTATTCGAAAAGCATCGTTCAACTTCTCCGGCTCGCGCATGTCTCCGGTCCTCGACCACGTGAGCACGCATATGGACGAGATCGAACGCCCGCTCATGACCCCGGACGAGATCATGCGCTTGCGGCCCCCGAAAAAAGAGAGCACCGGACACCAGGAGAAAATCATCGCTCCCGGCGATATGCTAATTTTTGTTTCCGGGCACCATCCCATTTACGGCACGCAAATGCTCTACTTCTTTGACCCCATCCTGCGTTCCCGCGCCGAAATCCCTCCGCCAACAAAGTTTTATTCCATTCACGATGGAGGTCTCTCGCCCCAGGACCCGCTCCCGGATATGGCCCCGCGGCCGAAGCCAACATCAGGACCGCACCAGGACCGCCGCCGGCCTCCTTCCTCCGGCAGCGGTCCTGGCACAGCTACGCCGATCGAGCAGCCTCCGCTACCACCGAGCGCCACGCTTCATCCGCCAGAGGGTTTACTGGAACGCTTGGATCTCAATTCGGAGCGATAAGTCATGCAGGAGAATCGATTCCAACTCGCCGGCTATCTAGCAGCGAAGCCCACGCTGCGTTATTTGCCCTCCTCCATGCCCGTTGCCAATGCCCGCCTTGGACAAACCTATCGTTTTACTCGCAAGGACAAGCCTTCCGAGCACACCAACTGGTTCAGCCTCGTCTTCTACGGGGATTTGGCGATCCTTGCGACCGAACTTGAAAAAGGCACCAATCTTTACGTCGAAGGAACTTTCGACCAACGGCCTTATGTCGGCCAGGACAATTACAAGCGCTATATTTATGAAGTCAGCGTGAACAAATTCTTTGTCATTGGCGGCATGGCGCAAGACCCGCCCACTCCGCCCCAACCGCCCGCAGCACTCACGAACGAGGTCATGACCGATGGCGCTCCGCCTCTCGACTCCCCTGAAACTCAAGACACCTGGCTCCTATGAACTACGCCAACGACTCCGCCGCGCTGTTTTGTGGGCCTGCCTGGTGGGTTTTCCCTTCTTTCTCGGACTCATTGCGGGTTGGGTTTTCGGCATCCGTTTTAATCTCACTCCCTCCCTTCCGCGCGGCTTTTACATCACCAGCCATTCGCCCATCGCAAATCTTGTGGAGTTCTGTCTGCAAGGAGCCGCAGCCTCCATCTCCCTCAGCCGTCAATATCGCGCCGCGGGGGCTTGCCCCGATGGCGGAGCGCCCCTTCTCAAGCCCGCCGTCGCGTTCGCTGGCGACCAGGTCCAGGTGAGCGCAGATGGAATTCGAGTCAATGGACAACTGCTTCCCAACAGCGCAGGACGATTCCGCGACCACTGGCAACGTCCCCTTGACCCCTGGCCCTATGGCACCTACAAAGTCGAACCGGGGACCGTGTGGGTCATCTCCTCGTTCAACAGCTACAGCTTCGATAGCCGATATTACGGCGCCATTCCAGAGTCCTCGATTCGGCACCATCTCCGCCCACTGTGGACGTTCGCTACTGAAGTTCCTCAGCAGTAGCGTTGGGCTTCCTGCCGTTTCCGCGACGACAGCGGCGGTTGCTTGGAGCGGCCACCTCGCGGCCGTCCCTCTTTCCCTTGCTGGTCCGCTGCTCGTCTGTCATGCGAAATCCAGACAGCACGCTTACGCTTCGATGTTCTGCTACTACGCAGCGGCGAGCTGGCCGCTCATCCCTGGAGCGCGTGCTTTCTTTGGACTCCAGGGCACACCGCTTATTGGATTGTTCCTGTGTCTAGCCGCTGCGGCTCTACTTGCGTTGCCTTGGGGTTTGCTGTTCACGCGCAGGCGAGGCAAAGCCGCGCTCTCTGCACCACTGTGCCTCCTCCTTACGGCGATCCCACCGCTCGGGATTATCGGATGGGCTTCACCACTTCTTTCCGCGGGCGCTCTTTTTCCCGGCTCGAAATGGTTCGGCCTGGCACTAATCATCGTTTTTCTGAGTCTTTTCCGCTTCAAGCCAGCATCGAGCGTCGTCTGTTTGACGTTCTGCGTTGTTGTCTTTCACTTGCAATACACGCAACCGCAACCCCCCGCAGGATGGGAAGCAGTCAACACAAACTATGGGGGCGCGGGGCAAGGCGACCCCGATTTCACAGCCGAATACAACACGCACCAATCCATGCAGACAACGATTATCGAGTCCCACGCGGCTGTGCTGCTCTTCCCGGAACACCTGGTCACGCACTGGAATGAATCCACGGATGCTTTTTGGGGAGACACCTTAACCGCAGTGGCAGCGCAGCACCGCACCGTCCTTATCGGAGCTGGCATCAACCCACCCGCCACCCCGAGAAATCCTTTTGCCCAGCACCGCTACTTGAATGTGCTGCTCGCTCGCGGGGAGGAAAACACCGCGCTTTATCAGGAACGTATTCCCATTCCAATCGCCATGTGGAAACCTCTTGGTGATGAGCGTGTGCCACTGAAACTCGTTGCCAGCGGAACAATCCGCATCCACAATCAAAACGCTGCCGTGCTCATCTGCTACGAACAAGTCCTCGTGTGGCCGTTTCTTTCCTCCGCTCTCGAACATCCCACCATTCTATTGACCACCTCGAACGACTATTGGGCTAAGAACACGCGCATTCCGGCGATTCAGCAATCCAGCGCTGCGAGCTGGGGGCGGCTTTTCCATCTTCCCGTGCTTTCGGCCACCAATTTCTAATGCGCCTTGCAAAGATCATTTTCGCAACACTCTTCACTGCCGCGGGGGCAGCTTCCTTTGCGCAAACACCCACCGCCAACCCCAACTCCAAGATTTCCCACACCTCCTTTCAAACGCTCGCGCATTCTTGCGCGGCGAACGTCCCCGTCAGCACCCTTGAAGCCATCGCGCGCACCGAATCGGCGCTTTACCCCTACGCACTCAGCATCAACCGTCCTCACCAACTCGCCCGGCGCCAGGGATGGAATCGTGGCACGATCACCCTTGAAAGACAGCCTGCATCCCTCGAAGAGGCGATTGCTTGGACTAGATGGCTTCTGGCACAAGGGATCACCGTCAGCATCGGTCTGCTTCAAGTGAACAGCGAACACGCCCCCGTTTTGCATCTCACGCCTGAACAACTGTTTGACCCTTGCACTAATCTCCGTTCCGGCGCTGCTCTTCTTTCTTCTACCTACGCAGCAACAGCTCGGATTCATGGTGAGGGCTTCGCCGCCCTCGATTCCGCTCTTTCCTACTACAACACCGGATCTCCTACAGCCGGACTTACCAACGGATACGTGCACCAAGTCAAAACCCACGCGAAGACTTCTGAACACCAACGCTGATTCACTTCTACGATTAAAACAGTTCACCTGCAAATTCCGTACTCCGCAAGAGGCTGCGCCCGGTCCCGCGCTTGTTTCCTCAAGAGTTTTCGCTCCGCTCCAATAAACGGCTCACCCCGCCGCCCTTGAGGAAACGTACCTTTGGCGATCTCCCTTCCAAGCGTCGGCGCTCATCCACCGCCTGCACGTCCCGATAGACCCGGAACAACGGAGGCCCGAGAAGAAGCGTCAATCTTCGTGACGACTGATCTTCGCTGAAGGATTAATTCTTGGGTTGCTGCCTGCCAGAGGTTCGGTTCCTTCACTCAGAATGTGCAAGTACCGTGGATAAGCAAACAGGCGATCCCTCCGTTTGCCGGTGACTTCTTTCGCGATTTTGAGTTTTGCAAGGCTTTCAAGAACACCCGTGATGGTGGGTACGGATAGTTCAAGCGATTTTGCCGTCGGGCCAATCTTGATTAACGGGTGTGCTTGCATGTACCCGTGGACGAGTAACGCTGATGCCGCCTTGCGACCCAACGATTGGATTTTCTTCCGATCAGCTTCGAAGAGATGAAGAATCTGAACGGCTGCGCTGGCTGCTTGGCGCGCGGTCGTTTCTGTGCCCTCAAGAAAAAAACCGAGCCATTCTTCCCAAACACCCTCGGTACGAACTCGCTGAAGCAGGTCATAGTAGCGTTGACGGTGAGCCTTGAAGTAAAGACTCAAATAGAGGAGCGGCTCGCGTAAGGTACCTCTGGCGCAGAGAAGCAAAGTAATTAGCAGACGGCCTAGCCGACCATTGCCATCGAGAAAAGGATGGATCGTTTCGAACTGCACGTGAATGAGTCCGGCCTCTACGAGAACGGGCAGCTTGTGTTCTTCGTCGTGAAGAAAATGCTCGAAGCGGTCCAAACACTACATCATGCGTTCCGGGGGTGGAGGAACAAACGCAGCGTTTCCCGGACGACTTCCGCCAATCCAATTCTGTGAGCGGCGAAATTCGCCGGGTGTTTTGTTCGCCCCGCGTCCGCCTCGCAGCAGAATTCCGTGAATCTCCCGAATGAGCCGCAACGAAAGCGGAAAACCCCCTTTGGTGCGACGAAGACCGTGTTGCACTGCGGCGACGTAATTGGA
>Ga0137415_10006549_pt1 | contig 11546 bp, 14 predicted proteins | sample CZODoug3_1_1_16f_FD_183082 | JGI IMG/M metagenome (GOLD analysis project Ga0137415, IMG submission 183082) | Vadose zone soil fungal communities from Angelo Coast Range Reserve, California, USA - CZODoug3_1_1_16fungal (Hybrid Assembly) | ecosystem: Environmental > Terrestrial > Soil > Vadose...
GTGGGCGTTGCTCGTCCACACCTTGGCGCCGTTCACCCGATAGCCGCCGGCGACGCGCTCGGCGCGCGTGCGGATCGACGCGAGGTCCGAGCCCGAATCGGGCTCGCTCATGCCGATCGCGAAGGCGAGCTCGCCCCGCGCGATCGCCGGCAGGAACCGCTGGCGCTGGGCCTCGGTGCCGAAGCGGAGCAGGAGCGGGCCCGACTGCCGGTCCGCGACCCAGTGGGCCGAGACCGGCGCGCCGGCGGCCAGCGTCTCCTCGAGGACCACGTAACGCTCGAGCGCGCTGCGGTCGTGGCCGCCGTAGCGTTTGGGCCACGTCATCCCGATCCAGCCGCGGGCACCCATCTTCCGGCTGAACTCACGGTCGAATCCGCCCCAGGAGCGCACGCGCTGCACTGGCGTGTGCTCGTCCAGCTCCGCACGCAGGAACTCCCGCACCTCCGCACGGAGCGCCTCGGCCGCCGGCGGCAGCTCGCCGAGCTCGAAGTGGAAGGTCGGCATCAGTCGTACGGCTCGCGCTTGCGGAGCTCGACGAAGAGGCCGTGGGCATCTCGCGGGTGCACCCAGGCGATGTCTTTGTCCGTCCGGTGATCCACCTTGACGCCGTGCTTCCGGAGACGCTCGACACTCGCGGGAATGTCCTGGCACTCGAAGCCGACGAGGTAGACCCCTTCGCCGTGCTTCGCGAGGAATCGGCCCACCGGCTTCGCCGGGTCCGTCGGCTGGAGCAGCTCGATGTGGCCGATCCCGGTGGGTAGGATCGCGTTCTTGAAGCCGAACTCCTTGGACTCCGCGCGCCGGTGGACGCTCAATCCGAAGACGCGCGCGTAACGCTCGATCGCCGCGTCGAGGTCCCGGACGACGACCGACAGCTCCACGATGTCGCCCAGCATGCGCCTCCTCCTTGGGGGAATGAGCGACGCGCACCTGCCTCAGGCCACCCACGGTGCACGCCGGCCTCGCGGACCCCGCTACCAATGAGCGACGCGCACCTGCCTCAGGCCACCCACGGTGCACGCCGGCCTCGCGGACCCCGCGACAGGATGTCGGGCGGATCATACAGTAGAATCGGGTGGCTCGACACCCCGACCGGAGGAGCGCGACCATGACGCTGACGACAGGAGAGCCGATGCGCGAGCAGCGCTGGGCGCTCTCGGTGCCGGTCGAGGGGTGGAGCCTCGCCGAGCACGCCGAGCTCGCGCGCGAGGGGGAGCGGCTCGGCTACACCGACGCCTGGTCGTTCGAGGCGGACGGCCTCGACTGCTTCTCACCGCTCGCCGTCATCGCACCCGCGACGCGCATGCGCGTCGGAACGGCGATCGCCAACGTCTACACGCGCGGCCCCGCGACGCTCGCCTCCTCTGCCGCGGGCCTCGCCGACATCGCGCCCGGGCGCTTCTGCCTCGGCATCGGCGCGGGCTCCCAGCCGATCGTCGAAGCGTGGAACGGCGGCGCCTTCAGGCGCCCGGCCACGAGGGTGCGCGAGATGGCGCAGTTTCTCCGCCAAGCGCTCGCCGGTGAGCGCGTCGTCTTCCGAGGCGAGACCTTCAGCGTGGACGGCTTCAGGCTCACGCGGCCGCCCGCCGACCCCATCCCCATCCACGTCGCGGCACTCAGGCCGGGCATGCTCCGGGTCGCCGGCGAGGTGGGCGACGGCGTGATCCTCAACTGGCTCGCGGTCGAGGACGTGCCGAAGTCGGTCGCGGTCGTGCGAGACGCCGCGCAGAAGGCCGGCCGCGATCCTGCGGCGATCGAGATCACCGCGCGCCTCCTGATCAACGTGGATCCTGCCGGCCCCGAGGCAGACGTCGCAGTGCGCCGCCACGTCACGGCCTATCTGAACGTCCCCGTGTACAAGGCGTTCCACGAGTGGCTCGGGCGGAGCGCGTCGCTCAAGCCAATGTGGGAGGCGTGGGCCGCCGGAGACCGCAGGGGCGCCGTCGCCGCCGTGCCCGAGCAGGTGATGAACGACCTCATCGTCCGTGGCTCGATGGAGGAGATCAAGCGTCACGTCCGCCGCTACCTCGACGCGGGCATCGACACCGCGTTCCTCGCGCTCTCGACGCTGGAGCAGGACCCCGCCCGGAAGCGTGAGACCATGCTGGGCGCGCTTCGTGCTCTCGCGCCGCGCGGTCAGTAACGGGTACGCTACGCGCTCGGCTCCGAGCCCACCACGCTGACGAACGACACGCACTCGCCCGGCGCGCCACCGAGGTTGTGCGTGAGGGCGAGCTTCCGGCCGCGCGCGACCGAGGCGATCTGGCGCTTACCGGCCTCGCCGCGGAGCTGAAGCCACGCCTCGAAGAGCATCCGGAGACCAGAGGCGCCGATCGGATGGCCGAAAGACTTGAGGCCGCCGTCGGGGTTCACGGAGAGCTCGCCCTCGAGGTCGAAGGTGCCTGCGAGCACCTCCTTCCACGCGGTACCGCGCGCGGCGAAGCCGAGGTCCTCCATCAGCACCAGCTCGGTCGGGGTGAAGCAATCGTGGACCTCGGCCATCGCGAGCTCCTGGCGCGGGTCCTTGATCCCGGCCTGGGCGTACGCGTCGACGGCGGAGGCGACCACTTCCGGGAAGGTCGTGTAATCGTAGTCGGGATCCATCGGGCCCGCGGCGGGACCGGCGATGAACGAGAGCGCCTTCACGTAGAGCGGCCGGTCGGTGTAGCGGCGGGCGTCCTCCGCGCGCACGATGATCGCCGCCGCCGAGCCGTCGCTCACGCCCGAGCAGTCGAAGATACCGAGCGGCCCGGCGACGAGCGGCGAGCACGCGATCGTGTCCTTCGGAACTTCCTTCCTGAACTGCGCGCGCGGGTTCAGGGCGCCGTTCTTGTGGTTCTTCCACGCGATCCGCGTCATGACGTCCTTCAGTGTCGCGTCGTCCACCCCGAACTTCTTGCCGTAGGCGGGCGCCAGCAGGCTGAACGTCGCGGGCGCGGTGAGGCCGGCCTTGGTGCCGTCGCCGGGGGCGGCGATGCCCGGGAGACCCGAGATGCCGCTGTCCTTCAGCTTCTCGACGCCGATCGCCATCGCGATGTCGTAGGCGCCGGACGCCACGGCGTAGCAGGCGTTCCGGAACGCCTCTGAGCCGGTGGCGCAGTAGTTCTCGAGCCGGCTCACCGGCTTGTAGTCGATCTTGAGGGGCCGCGAGAGCGTGAGACCCGACTGACCCGAGAAGAGCGTGCCGAGCCAGAACGCGTCGATGTCGGGGAGCTCCACCCCGGCCGAGGCGAGCGCTTCCTTGGTGGCGTCCACGAGCAGGTCGTTGACGCTCTTGTCCCAGTGCTCGCCGAACGGGGTGCAGCCCATGCCGACGATCGCCACTCGGTCGCGGATGCCGTTGCTCGCCATCACCTTCCTCCTTCGATCATTTCACGGCCCGGCTCGCGCCTCGACGGCCCTCACCGCTGAGAGGCTCCGCGCTCCAGGAAGTACTCGAGACCCGCTCGAAGTATCGCATAGTCGAGCATTGATGGTTTTCCGAGCACTGCAAACCGAAGTTGGGCGACTCCGATCACGTTGAGTGGTCGTAGGCACCATTGAGCGACTCCCCATCGACGTCGATGAAGACAAGGGCTTGAGGCTCGGCCGGGCGCGTCACCCAGATCACCGACGCCACCGAGCCGCTGCGCGGGTTGACTCCTTGCCACACGCCGCCCGCGGGCCGAAGATCGCGCCGGCTCGTTGTCAGCTCGCGCTTGCACTCCTCGAAGCCGTCCTTCGAGAGCGCCGCGACGATGTCCTCCGGTGCCGCGAGCCATCCGTCGCCCCGGGCGATCCACGTCATCCTGTTCTGCTCACGAAGATCATGCAGCTTCATCAGCGCAGAGCCCCCGGTGGGAGAAGGCGTTACCACTGGCGCTGGCGTGCCGGCGTCCGGTGGCTACGCGTCGCCATCGATCGGTAAGCATCCTTGAGCTGGTCGAGATTCATCTGACCGAGCCGCTCCATCCCCGTGGCCACGGCGGCGGCAATCGTCGGAAATCCGGCATACGACTCCTCGACCATCTCGCCGGCGTAGTTGCAGATGCGCCATCGCCATTCGGGGCTGGTCGGGGTCGAGAACGCTGTGACCTGCATTGGGTTGGGCCTCTCCTTACTGGCTGTAGGTCTTGTCCTCCATCGCCGCCGAAGGCGCCGGCGGACCCTGGACGGAGACGTCCGCGGTCATACGGCCTCGACGCGGGCGATGCGGACGCGGCCTTCTCGGGCGAGCATGCCGAGCACGGAGACCGCCGCCGCTTCCGACATGCCGAGCCGGCGGCCGATCTCCCCTGGGCTCATCCCGCCGGGCTCCCTCAGACACGCGAGGACGGCGTCGTCAAGCTCGCTCCACCACTCGTCCACGCTAGTAGCGGCCGCCGCGCCCATCGCTGCTGCGGTACCCGCCGCCCTTGCCGCCGGCGCCCCCGGACTTGGCGATCTCGACCTTCAACGTCCGGCCGTCCATTTCCTGACCGTTGAACTTCTTGACCGCCGCGTCCGCGTCTTCGGCCGTCGTCATCTCGACGAAGCCGAACCCGCGCGAGCGGCCCGTGCCTTGCTCCATCACGACCGTCGCGGACTCGACCTCGCCCGCTTGGGCGAACACTTCTCGAAGACGATCGCTCGACGTCGCAAACGGCAGGCCTCCGATGAACAGTTTGTGCGCCATGGCACACCTCCGACTGAAACTCCCGCAGTGAAGAAACACGCTCTGGAGCAGCGGAAGCAAGCGCCAGAGACGGGGTCTGATGAGGAGGGGGGTCCGCAGCGAACCGACGACCGAACCAGACCCGAGGAGTATGACACACGTGCGCTCGAGCCATTGAGCAAATCTGGTCGAGAGGAGTCCCCCCTGTCCTCTGTGGCGGCCAAGCCCGCGGCCAACTCAGGTGAGCGGGGCGGCGGTGCGGCCGCCGACCCGCTGTGACCTGGTCAGCTCGGCAAGGCTAGAACTCCCCACCATGCCCCATGGAGGGGTCGGCCTTCCCGGCTTCGGAGCCGTCCGTGATGAGCGCTTCGGTCGTGAGCAGTAACGACGCGATCGACGCCGCATGCTGCAAGGCGACCCGCTCGACCTTGGTGGGATCGATGATCCCGGCCTGCATCATGTCAACATACTCGTTGGTCTCGGCGTCGAAGCCGCGCGTGATCGGGACCATGGCCTTGACCTTCTCGACGACCACGGAGCCCTCGAGCCCGGCGTTCTCCACGATCTGGCGGATCGGCTCCTCGAGCGCGCGCCGCACGATACCGACGCCGGTGCCCTCGTCGCCCGAGAGCTTGAGACTGTCGAGCACCTCCGACGCACGCAGCAGCGCCACGCCGCCGCCGGGCACGATCCCTTCCTCGACGGCCGCCCGCGTGGCGTTGAGCGCATCCTCGACCCGCGCCTTCTTCTCCTTCATCTCGGTCTCGGTAGCCGCCCCGACCTTGATGACGGCGACACCGCCCGCGAGCTTCGCGAGCCGCTCCTGGAGCTTCTCCCGGTCGTAGTCCGAGCTCGTCTCCTCGATCTGGGCCCGGATCTGCTTGATACGGCCCTGGATCTCCTTGGTGTTGCCGGCGCCCTCGATGATCGTGGTGTTATCCTTGTCCACGACCACCTTCTTGGCGCGGCCGAGATCGTCCAGCTTGAGATTCTCGAGCTTGACCCCGAGGTCCTCCGTGATCGCCTTGCCGCCGGTCACGGTCGCGATGTCCTCGAGCATGGCCTTGCGGCGATCACCGAAGCCCGGCGCCTTGACGGCGCAGCAGGCGAGCGTTCCACGCAGCTTGTTCACCACGAGGGTCGCCAAGGCCTCGCCCTCCAGATCCTCGGCGATGATGAGGAGCGGCTTGCCCGCCCGGGCGACTTGCTCGAGCAGAGGCAGCATGTCCTTCATCACGCTGAGCTTCTTTTCGTGGATGAGGACGAGCGCGTCCTCGAGCACCACTTCCATCCGCTCCGCATTCGTCACGAAGTAGGGCGAGAGGTACCCGCGGTCGAACTGCATCCCCTCGACCACCTCGAGGGTGGTCTCCATCGCCTTGGCCTCTTCGACGGTGATGACGCCGTCCTTGCCGACCTTCTCCATGGCGTCGGCGATCAAGCTGCCGATCGTCTTGTCGTTGTTGGCGGCGATGCTGGCGACCTGGGCGATCTCCTTCTTGTTTTTGGTGGCCTTGGACATCTGCTTCAGCTCCTCGACCACCGCGTCGACCGCCTGCTCGATCCCCCGCTTCAGACCCATCGGGTTCGCGCCGGCGGTCACATTCTTGAGACCTCCGCGGAAGATGGCCTGGGCGAGGACCGTCGCGGTCGTCGTGCCGTCACCCGCGGTGTCGGAGGTCTTGGAGGCGACCTCCTTCAGCATCTGCGCGCCCATGTTCTCGTAGGGGTCCTTCAGCTCGATCTCCTTCGCGACGGTGACGCCGTCCTTGGTCAGGGTGGGGCTGCCGAACTTCTTGGCGATGACGACGTTCCGCCCCTTCGGCCCGAGCGTCACCTTGACCGCGTGCGACATGATGTTGACCCCGCGCACGAGCGCGGCGCGGGCTTCCTCCTTGAACAGAAGCTGCTTGGGCATGGGTACCTTTCTCCCGAGTGGTGCATGAATGGCTGACAGCGGCCTGGGCCGCTCGTTTCAGGCGCCGAGGATGCCGAGGACGTCCTCCTCCTTCATGATGAGGAACTCCTCGCCGTCCAGCTTGACCTCGCTGCCGGAATACTTCCCGAAGAGGATTCGGTCGCCTTCCTTGACCGCGAGGGGGATCTTCTTGCCGGCGTCGCTGACCCTGCCGGTGCCCACGGCGACCACCTTGCCCTCCTGCGGCTTCTCCTTGGCGGTATCGGGGATGATGATGCGGCCGTGCTTGTCGTCCTGCTCCTTGAGACGCTTGACGAACACGCGGTCGTGGAGCGGGCGCAGCTTCATCTGCTTGGTTGCCTGAGCCATCGCGATGCCTCCCTCTGTCAGATGTGATGAGCGCGGTTGCTGGAGTTGTTCCAGTTGGGCGGAGTGTACCACTAAAATAGTACACAGGTACAAAATTGATCTAGTGTACTATTGAGGGCATACAGCCATGAAGATCCCGATGAGCCTCAAGATCGACGGGCGCAGCCCGATCCCGATCCGGCGGCAGCTGACGGAACAGCTCAAGCACGTCATCGAGAGCGGCGGTGTCCCCAAGGACCAAACCCTGCCCAGCATCCGGGAGCTGGCGGGCTTCCTCGCCATCAATCCGAATACGGTCGCGCGCGTGATCGAGGATCTGAAGCAGAGCGGATACGTGGAGGCTCGTCGGGGGAGGGGCGTGTTCGTGGCCTCGGCACCGCCCCTCCGTCCCTCCCCCCATCTCCGCGAGGGTTTCTTGCAGGATACGGTGATCCGGGCCGCGGCCCTCGGGATGACCTCCGACGACTTGTCGGTGGGCGTTCTGAGCGTGGTCGGCATCCGGCCCGCCGCCGTCCAGGGGACCGTGGAGGTCCTCCTCGTGGAATGCAGCCCGTCGGAGCTCGACTTCTTTGCCCGACAACTCGAGGCCCACCTCCCGGTCCGCGTCGACAAGGTGCTCCTCGGCGACCTGGCGGCGGTCACGCGGCGCCGGAAACAAGCCGGGAGCTGGCGGGCGGCGGTCACGAGCTTCTGTCATCTGCCGCAGGTGAAGCGGCTCCTGGGCGGTAGGGGGGTCCCGGTGATCGCACTCCTCGCCGAGGCGAATCTGGAGACCCTGCACCGCCTCGCTCAGCTTCCGGCTGGGACGCGAGTAGGCGTGGCGTCCACCGCCGTCGAGACGGCCCATAACCTGGAGCACTCGATCGCGAACGCCGGCCTGCCAAACATCGTGCTGGTCGGGGCTTGCCCCGCCGAAGGGGCTGCCCTGGGTCGTCTGATGCGCCGAGTGGACGTCATCGTCTGCTCCAGCTCGGCGGCGGAGCGGGTTCGGGGGCTCGCGGGCCCCGCCGTGCAGGTGATGATCGACGACCGGTCCCTGGACGAGCGAGCGATCGAAATGCTCGCGGCCCTCCTGGTGCAACAAAACGGCGACGGGCAGGCCGCGGCGGCGCGCGCCGGCCGGAGGCGCCCGAGCCCTCGCCCGTCCAACGGACGCGAACGGCGAGGAGGGGCGGCACGTGCATCGGTGCAGCGGAAGTGATGCGAGCGAGTCGTAACCGGGCGAAGGAGGAAGAGTCATGAGTTTCGTCATATTCGCGACGTGGGTTCTCGTGGGACTGCTGGCAGGCTTGCTGGCCGGGTTGGTCATGAAGCAGGGAGGCTACGGGCTCAAGCGGGACATCACCTTCGGTCTCGTGGGCGGCATCGGGGGGGGCTGGATCTTCCGGTCCTTCGGGGTGTTTCCGGGGGCAGGGATTGTCGCGGTGGCTGTTGTCGCGTTCGTCGGGGCGGCCATCCCGATTGTTGTTTAAAACGATATGGCGCCCACCGAGAGTGCTGGCGAGGAGAAGGCTGACAAGTGGTGGCGGTGGGGGCTGGGCGCGGCGCTCGTGGCCGTGGTGGGCTGGATGGTTCTCGGCCCCGCCCCGCAGCCGGCCGCGACGGCAGCGGTGATCGAAGACAAGACGTACACGGTGACGCCGGCCGCGATGAAGGTGAAGGCCGGGATCGTCACGGGCGAGGTCACGGAGATGCAGGTCACGGAGCGGGTCGAGCAGATCTCCGGCCGCGTCGTCTCCGCGGCGAAGCTCACCGCGAAGCTCGTGCTGAAGAACAGCTCGGCGAATCAGACCGTCCGCCTCGTCACGGGGACGATCCAGTACATCGACGTTCAGGGGCAGCCGATCAAGCTCGAGGAGTCTCGGACCGCGCCGACCGTCAAGTTCGCCACCTACAACAGTGACCGGCTCGATCCCGGGCAAGAAGCCACCCAGTCGCTCGATGTCGACTTCCCCGCTGAGGCGCTGAAGGCGAAGAAGCTGAAGGAGATCCGCCTGGAGCTCGCGTATATCCCGTCGCCGTACCACGAGGAGACGGTCAACTTCATCGTGTCCATCGGTGGTCAGTGAAAATGGGAACGGGCGTGCTTGCTCGGCTGGCCGGTGCTCTTGAAAGCCCGTTGACCGGAGGATAGGCGATGGCAAGGTGCGAAACGTGTGGGGCAGAGCTTCAAGACGCTTCGCAGCGGCTCTGCGGCGGCGACCGGTGCCACCGGGTGTTCCTGAAACACCCGAGACGAGCCACGCCGGAGTCGCGACCCGTGTCACGGCGTGCCCCAACGAGAGTGCCTAGACGGACATTTCGCAGGGGCGGCTGAAGGCTTACGCGGACTGCACCCGGCAGCGTCCCACGAGGAGATGGAGGATGAGGTGGCTCATGGAGTTCTACAACGAGAGGCGGCGGATCTTGGCGCGTTACGGCATTGAGGCGCCGTCACCAGCGGCGGCCCTGCTGCCGGGCCGGAATGCCGTTCTCGCGGACTATCCACCGACTCCCCAAAGAAGCCGGCCGAGTCTATCCGAGCGGGCCGAGCGCGTCGGAGGTCAAGACGCGAGCGGGTGGGTCCTCTACCGGATCGTGAAGGACAACGGCCAAGGATCGGCCGGGTATAAGTTCGTCATGGTGCTCGCCCTGATCTTCCTCATCTCGTTCGCCGCCACGCGGACGGTCGACGCCGAGGTCCCCACCGCCGCCGACTTTGCCGCGTGCAATGAAGAAGGGCCCCGAGCGGTCAAGGCAGGAAGTGCTTCGCCGACCACGGGTGACCACGTCCGGGCCGACAGCGCTCGCGGCGGCGCCATCACGACGAACTACACAAACTTCGGCCAAGTCATCGCGTCGGCCGATCCGCAAATCCACGGTATGAAGGCGGAGGAAGCAAAGAACGCCACGTATCAGGCCGCATATCGTAGCTGCATGAGACGAAAGGGCTTCTAAGAGTCATCCCTGGGGACGCACCGGCCGGGCCTTCCAGAAGTAGTTGTGCACCCCGTGCGCCGTGAAGAGGCGCCGGAACGTCATCTCGACCCGGTCGCCGATCCTCACGGCCGCCGGGTCCACGTCGGTCAGCTCGCACTGGAACCGGCCGCCGCCTTCGAAATCGATGACGGCCGCGACGACCGGCGGCGAGAGCGAGTACGCGAGCCGGTCCACCGTGAAGGTCGCGATCGTCGCCGGCACGTCGGCGAGCCGCTCGGGCGCCATCCGGTCCATTGCGTGGCACTTGACGCAGACGCGCTGCGGCGGCAGATGACGCGCGCCGCACGCCTGGCAGCGGCTCCCCGTGAACCCGAACTTCCAGCCCTCCGCCCGGCGCGAGGGCGGCGCCGCGGGCGGCTCCGGATCGGGGCGCCGCGGGGGCTCGCGCTGAAGGAACCCGCGCCACGTGAGGAAGCCCTGGTAGCTCACCGGGACGCCTCCCGCGATCTGCGCCGCGACCTTCGCCTTCGGCCGGTGCCCTGACAGAGCCGCCGTCGTCCGCCAGATCGTGACGTCGCAGCCGTCGGCGAGCGACACGGCCGCGATCAGCTGGTCGGCGGCCGCGGCGTCGAGGGCCTGGGCCAGAAGGAGCGCCGCGTGGGCCGTGCCCGTGTTGCCGACGACGGCGGCGAGGTCGTCCGCCACGGTCCCCTTGGTCGCCCCCACCGACGCGGCGAGCCGCTTGGTCGCCCGCGCGTGCGGCCCCGCGATGATCCAACGATGGATCGCCGGTGCGGTGACGCCGGCGTGCTTGAGCGCCTCCGTCACCGCGGCCTCGCCGAGCGGCACGTACGCGTGCTCACCGAAGCGCTCCTCCCACTGGTGCGACGCGGGCTCACCGGGGACGCGCCAGCGCTCGAGGAACTCCGCCGTCGTCGACGCATGGGCGACGGGCTCGGCGAGCACGGGCAGTTCGCGCGAGTCGTCGGCGCAGACCAGCGCGGCGGCACCGTCACCGCCCTCGCGCTCGTCGCCGCCGCCGGGGAGCCCCGTCCGGATGTCGGCGAGCGCGACCAGCGTGAGGCCGCCGCCCTGGAGGGCCGCACGCAGGGCACCCGCGCCCGAGCGCACGGAGCCGAGCATGTCGCAGGCCAGCGCCTCCGCGTCGAGGCCGAGCGCCGCGTGGATCGCCGTCGCGTTCGTCTTGTCGAGGTAAGCCGGGAGCGACGTGGCGAAGAAGAGCGCATCGGGCCGGGCCGCGGGCGTCGCGCGCAGAGCGGCGCGCGCCGCCTCGACGCCGAGCGAGGTCGTGTCCTCGTCGTAGGAGGCCACGGAACGCGTCCCGGCGCCGCCGGGCGAGCCAAGCGCGCCCGCGATCGCCTTCCGGTCGAGGCGGAAGGAGGGAACGTAGACGCCGTAGCCGATCAGACCGCGCATGGCGCGACGATTCTACCAGCCCCGTCGGAGGCGCATGTATGCTTTCGGCATGCCGGGCAGCGAGTGGAGTCGCGCGATCGCGGTCGCCGCCTTCGTCGGCTCGTACGCCGCGCTCGGCCTCGGCAAGGTCCCCGGCTTCCGCGTGGACCGCACGGGCGTGGCGATCATCGGCGCGGCCGTCATGGTGGTCTCGGGCGTAATCGGCTGGGACGAGGCGGTCGCCTCCGTCGACGCCGACACCCTCGTGCTCCTCTTCGGCATGATGATCGT
>Ga0137415_10006551_pt1 | contig 11545 bp, 7 predicted proteins | sample CZODoug3_1_1_16f_FD_183082 | JGI IMG/M metagenome (GOLD analysis project Ga0137415, IMG submission 183082) | Vadose zone soil fungal communities from Angelo Coast Range Reserve, California, USA - CZODoug3_1_1_16fungal (Hybrid Assembly) | ecosystem: Environmental > Terrestrial > Soil > Vadose...
GCGCCCACCATCACCAACGATGGTGTGTCGATCGCCAAGGAGATCGAGCTCGAGCACCCGTGGGAGAAGATCGGGGCGGAGCTGGTCAAGGAAGTTGCCAAGAAGACCGACGACATCGCCGGTGATGGCACCACCACGGCGACCGTGCTGGCTCAGGCGCTGGTGCGCGAAGGTCTGCGCAACGTCGCCGCCGGCGCCAACCCGATGGCCCTCAAGAAGGGCATCGAGAAGGCCGTCGAGGCCGTCGCCCAGGCATTGCTGAAGAGCGCCAAGGAGGTCGAGACCAAGGAGCAGATCGCCGCTACCGCCTCGATCTCGGCCGGGGACAGCTCGATCGGTGAGCTGATCGCCGAGGCGATGGACAAGGTTGGCAAGGAAGGTGTCATCACGGTCGAGGAGTCCCAGACCTTCGGGCTTGAGCTTGAGCTGACCGAGGGTATGCGCTTCGACAAGGGCTACATCTCGCCCTATTTCGTGACCGATGCCGAGCGGATGGAGGCCGAGCTGGAGGACCCCTACATCTTGCTGCTGTCCTCCAAGGTCTCGACCGTGAAGGACCTGCTGCCGCTGTTGGAGAAGGTGATGCAGGGCGGTAAGCCGCTGGCCATCATCGCCGAGGATGTCGAGGGCGAGGCCCTGGCCACCCTGGTGGTGAACAAGATTCGCGGCACCTTCAAGTCGGTTGCGGTCAAGGCGCCCGGTTTCGGGGATCGTCGTGAGGCGATGCTGACCGACATGGCCATCTTGACTGGTGGCGAGGTGATCTCGGAGAAGGTTGGGCTGAAGCTGGAGAACACCGACCTGGCGTTGTTGGGTCGGGCCCGCAAGGTGGTGGTGACCAAGGATGAGACCACCATCGTCGATGGTGGTGGTGACGCCGATCAGATCGCTGGGCGGGTCAACCAGATCCGCAACGAGATCGAGAAGAGCGACTCGGACTACGACCGGGAGAAGCTGCAGGAGCGGCTGGCCAAGTTGGCCGGTGGTGTTGCGGTGATCAAGGCTGGGGCGGCCACCGAGGTGGAGCTCAAGGAGCGCAAGCACCGTATCGAGGACGCGGTGCGCAACGCCAAGGCCGCCGTGGAAGAGGGCATCGTCGCCGGTGGCGGCGTAGCCCTGCTCCAAGCCGGCGCCGGCTCGCTGTTCGACGGCCTGGGCCTGGACGGCGACGAGGCAACCGGGGCGAACATCGTCAAGGTTGCCCTCGAAGCACCGCTCAAGCAGATCGCCATCAACGCCGGCCTGGAAGGCGGCGTCGTGGCGGACAAGGTTCGCGGTCTGGAACCGGGCTGGGGGCTCAACGCCGCCACCGGCCAGTACGAAGACCTGATCAAGGCCGGCATCATCGACCCGGCCAAGGTCACCCGGTCCGCACTGCAGAACGCGGCTTCGATCGCGGCGCTGTTCCTCACCACCGAGGTCGTCATCGCGGAGAAGCCGGAGCGCAACTCGGCCCCGGCCGGTGGCGGACCCGACATGGGCGGCATGGACTTCTGACAGTCCGCGGGCTGGTCGGGCCGGGTACGCACTCGGCCCGACCAGCCACACCGCCCACGTCCTAGGATGGCGACACCGGGCTGAGCTGATCTTTCAGCGCCGGGTCGGTGGTGGTCGCCAGGTAGGGCTGGACCTGGGGATCCTGAAAGATCCGCGCCAGCTTCTCGACCTGGGGGTCGCGCAGGTAGTCCGACCCGACAACGAGCTGTCCGGCGAACTCCTGGGGCGCGGGTGGCGCGAAGATCTTGTGCTGCTGGTCGATGCCGGCGGAGATGAACTGGAAGTTGTAGGCGATCACAGCGTCCACCTCATCCAGCACCCGAGGGCCCGCGCCGTAGTCGATGAAGGTGAACTGGTAGTTGTTCGGGTTGCTCGCGATGTCGGTGACCGTGGCCGACCAGGGGTCCACACCCTCCTTGAAGGTGATCTTCCCGGCGCGCTGCAGCAGCCACAGCGCCTGCGCGGTGTTGGCCGGGTCGTTCAGCAGCGCGATCCGTCCGCCGTTCGGGACCGCATCGAGGCTGTCGTGCTTGGTTGAGTACACCGAGTACGACCACTGGAAGACCGGCCCGACGGCGGTGAGCTTCCAGCCGGTCTTGTCGGTGACCTGCTTCAACCAGTGCTTGTGCTGATAGATGTTCGCGGCGTACCGGCCGTCGGCGGTGGCCTGGTCGAGCTGGTTGCCGTCGCCGATCCCGACCGGCACGATGTGCACCCCGTATGCCGGTGCCACGTTCTTGTCCAGGTAGTCCAGGAAGGCTCGCTCGCTGCCGCTGTCCGCTTCGTAGGCGACCTGCAGCTCGGTGCCGAAATGGCTGCCGGCAACCGTCTGGTGTGACGAGCCGCCGGAGAACACCACGATGGCGACCGCGGCGGCAACCACGATGACGGCCCCGATCACGGCGGGGATCAGCCACGGTCGGCGCCGTCCCAGGTCGATGTCGATCTCGGGGCTGGCGGCTGTCTTTTCGGTGTCCCGCTGGTCTGTGGACATGGTTGTTCCTCTCGGATGAGTCTCGGTGTTGGCTAGCGGATGAGTGAGCGGACGACGCGGTCGCCGCTGAACTGCACGATCTGCACCATCAGGATCAGCAGCGCGATACAGCTGATCATGATGTTGGTGTCGAACTGCTGATAGCCGTAATTCACCGCCAGGTAGCCGAGCCCTCCGGCCCCGATCGCACCGGCGACCGCCGAGTACTCGATCATCGCGATGACGTTGAGGGTGAGCCCGGCGACGATGCCGGGTAGCGCTTCGGTCAGCTGGACCCGCCGAATGATCTGTGCGCGGCTGCCACCCGCCGCCACCCCGACGTCGAGCAGCTCCGGCGGGATCTCCCGGATCGCGTTCTCCACCAGGCGGGCGAAGAACGGGATCCCGGCCAGCGACATGGGGATGATCGCCGCCTTGATCCCGATGGTGGTTCCCACCACGAGCCTGGTGAACGGGATGATCGCCGCCATCAGCACCAGGAAGGGCAACGAGCGTCCGAGGTTGGCGAACCAGCTGATCACCGCGTTGACGTCGGCGCGCGGGGCGAGCCCGCTCGGCGAGGTATTGAAGATCAGCAGGCCGAGCGGGGTGCCGAGCAGGACGACAATCCCCATCACGGTGCCCACCATGAGCAGGGTCTGGCCGAACGCGGGCCGCAGCAGAGATCCGACGTCTGCCCACGGGGTGCCGAGGGCGAGCAACGAGGTGCTCATGGCGCGGTCCCAATCGGCACCAGCGTCGAGGGGGCCGCCGTACCGTCCCGAGCGGCGTGAATCCCGACGGTGGCGAACGCCGAGCGGACGAACTCGTCGTCCAGCCCCGGGTCAAGGCCGACCGTGAGCCGACCGACGTGCTCGCCCCCCACCACCTCCACCAGGGCGGCCAGTACCGCGATGTCACGGCCCAGCTTCCGGCTGAGTTGACCGATCCACCCGGGGTCGACGTCGGTCTGCTGGTAGCGCAGCTGCCAGACCCGCTGACCGTTCGGATCGGACTCGGTCGGCGGCGTCGGCAGCAGGGCCCGGGACAACGGCGAGTTCGACCGCCGCACGATCTCCCCCACCGGGCCCTGTTCGACGATCCGGCCGTGGTCGAGGTGAGCAACGACGTCGGCAACGGTTCGCACCACGTCCATCTCGTGGGTGATGACCACCACCGTGACGCCGAGGCCGTCGCGAAGCTCGGTGAGCAGCCGAAGAATCGCCCTGGTCGCATCCGGGTCCAAGCCCGACGTCGCCTCGTCGGCGAGCAGCACGGACGGTCGCAGCGCCAGGCCACGAGCGAGGCCGATGCGCTGACGCTGTCCGCCGGACAGCTGTGCGGGATAGTGGTTGGCACGGTCCAGCATGCCGACCCGGGTGAGCAGTTCCCGCACCCGCCGCTGTTTGTCCTCCGGAGAGACTTTGAGGAACCGCAGCGGCAACGGGGTTCTGGGCGGCGGTGAGCCGGCGCAACAGGCTCGCGGACTGGAACACCGTCCCGATCGCGCGTCGAGCGGTGCGCAGCTCGAGGCGCGACAGGTGGGTCAGCTCCTGCCCCGATACCCGGATGCTGCCCGCGCTAGGCCGCTCCAGCAGGTTGATACACCGCGCCAGGGTGCTCTTGCCGGCACCGCTGGGGCCGACGACCGCCGCGATCTGCCCCTGGTCGACCCGGAAGTCGATGTTGTCCAGCACCGTGTGCTCCCCATACCTCTTGGTGAGGCCTGAAATCTCGATCACTGGACGCTCCTGTATTCACTCGAGCGCGACAAAGGAATCGTGATATGCAGGCAACGCAAATAGCGCACCCCGCGTGAGAAAATTGAGCAGCGGCCTCAACCGCCGAGTTCCGGACCGACGGTGCGTTCGTCTGGGATCAGCTAATCGCGATGAGAAGCGCCGCCGAACGGGTCGAGGTCTCGCGGCCTGAACAGGCAGGCACTACCGAGGTTTGGGTTCGCCAGCAACCGACATGGCACGGACCGCGGAGTTAGCGCGGACAGCCGTGGGTGACGATGCGCACGTAATCAACGTGCCGCCGTCTAGTCAGGTGGCGCAACCGCTCATCCTTCCGAGAGCTGGAAACGGAAGAATAACCACGATATCCGCTGGCGTCGAGCCGAGTGCGACATCGCACACAGATCGCCGCGGCTCGAGACTTAGGGCGGCGTCGTAGCGGACAAGGTCGGCGGGCTGGTCAAGCTGGCACAGTTGGTCGCGTCCCGAACGGGCTGAATTGAGCACGATTGTGCGGGGAGCGGTTCACAGTCCGCCGGTGACGCTGAGATTGTCGCCGGTGATGTTGACATTGGCGGGTGAGCCGAGGAAGACGATCGCTCGGGCCACGTCTTCGGGTTGGGACAGCCGCCCGGTCGGGGTGTGGGCGGTCGCGGCATCACGTAGCGATAGCGGTATCTCGTCGAAGTTGCGTTCGGTCATGGTCAGTCCCGGGGTCACGATGTTGACCAGAATGTCGCCCCGGAGCTCCGCGATCAGCCCGTTCATCAGTCCGGCCAGTGCGGCCTTGGCAGCGCCGTAGATCCCGGTACCCGGCAGGGCGATCCGGCGGGCGATGTCGGACGAAATCAGCACGATCCGTCCGTCACCTCGGCCACGCATGGCGGGCAGCACGGCCTGGATGCAGGCAATGGTGCCCTCCACCGACCTACGGAGGAGTCCTCGCCATTCCTCGGCCGGAACATCCTCGAACGCTGGGCCCGCGCCTGGCGGAGTGTCCGGATATTGCACGGCGTTGGCGATGAAGACGTCGACGCCACCCCAGCGCTGCCGCACCGTACCGATCGCGGCGCTGATCGAGCCTGGCTCGGACAGGTCGAGTGGAACCGCCAACGCCTCGCCGCCCATTTCGGTGATCTCGGCGACCACCTTCTGGGCCTGCTCGCTGGCCGACCGGTAGGTCAGCGCGACCCGTGCACCTTCGCCGGCGAAGGCGAGCGCGGTTGCCCTCCCGATCCCGCGTGAGCCTCCCGTGATCAACACAACACGGTCGGCAAGACCGAGATCCATCTGCGCCCCCACTACCGCCCGAAGAATCTCTAACCGTACCCGCCGCGCCATGGACCGCGCCGCTCAATTCGCGCGTCCTGGCACGGAGCCTCATGCTCATCTGGCAGACGTCGCCGAGCTGTTTCGCCGTGTCATACATCGATTATCGTCGATTAACGATGTATGAGTTTGCCCCGGCTCGCGGTCCTGGACGCATTGAAAGGTCGCGGATGTTGGCGATCGTGTCCGCAAAGCCGCCGAAACCATGTCCCTAGGGTTGATCCCAGACTGAGCCACCGAGGCGATTGGCGCCGCCCCGCATGAGCGTTCCGATGAACGCAGTGCCCAACGCAACGGCCGTCGCGCCCGCACCCTGACCACCGACGTGGGGTAGCCACCCCGGAACTAATGACGGCATGATCTGAACAGCAGAGGCTCACCCGAACCGAGCTACACCACTCGCTGAGACCTGACCGGTGTCTGGCCTGGCCAACGGGCTGGTCACGCTGGGTTCGACAGGCCGTCAACGGCAGGCGGAGTCCGGGGTCCACGACCCGGTTGTCACTCAGTGCGGTCACTCAGCTGGCGGCGACGCGTTCATCGGCCATGGGCGGCCGAAACAGTTGGGGGCGAACGGTGCCTTCGTACCTCAGTAGCGACCCGGTGGGCGCTTGTCTGAACGTTCCGCCCGAGGTGAGCGGTCTGCGCGAACTCGGTCTTCTGCGACACCCGCTTGCCGACTGAGACAGCTGCCGCGTTCGTGATCCGCAGTGTCCGGCCAGCGGCCGGCGGGCGGTGCGCACTGCCATGACCGCGCCGAGACGCGGACGAGTTAGCTAGATCAGACACGAGGGTCGAGTTGATGGCGCGTTCGAACGCGGCCGTCGCCCCTGCGTCGCCGGGCGTGCACGCAACATCGATGAAGCCGTTGACTACATCGGAATTCCCCAACAACAACGTCGCCGCGATCTCCGGGCTGACCGTGTGAAGGATGGTGTTCTCCTGGTACTGATGATCGCCCACCTGGATGCTACGGCTGCGGACGACCGCCACGGTGCCATCAAGCCTGGGCGCTCCGGCACCTGTGACCGCGGAGCCCGTGCTCGCATAGGCGGTCGTCCAGTCTGTCGCCGGCTGCCGTACCTGGGAGAGGGCGTCGATGGCTGCCTGCCTCGCCTCGTCGTTCGTCGGATCGCTAGCGAGCTCCGCGAGCGTCGTGGCGACAGCCGGGTGTCTCGTGAGCGCCTCGAAATCGATCTCCGGGTTCTCCACCTCGCGGACAAACACGTTCACCTGAGTGTTGTTCTCGCCGACCTGGGCGCCTTGGACTCCGACCAATACGACCCGGCCACGGTCGCGCTCAACGCCCGCTCCTCGCCGCTCGTCCGACCGGGGCTCTGTGGCCGTGCCGGCGGGCCACCACGTGCGGGCCACATGAGTGTCTGAGTCGACGACCAACTCGACGGAGCTATGGATCTCTCGTCTAAACCGTTGCTCGAGCGCCATCACCGCGCTGCTCATAGCATGCTCGTCGGCCACTCGGCAGTGTTTCAACTCCTTCTCCAGGTCCGTCAGCCCCAGGTATGGCTTGCTGGCTACGGCCTCCCATACCTGTGCCATGCGGGGCGTCTCCACCATGGAGCCACCCAGCCGCTTGCGCACCTCCTCGTAGGAAACGCCGGAGGCCGTGGCGCCCCGGATGACCTTGAGCAGGCGCTCGGCGGTAGCGTCCTTCACTCGCGGTATCTCCACCTGCGCCGGCGTGGACGGCGGCCTCGTCCCGGGCAGATCTATGTCTCTCGAACGAGAACCGAACACGCCCTCGGTGACGTTCGCGTTGACCTCCGTAGCCGTCCGCGTAACTTCACGGGGAGGCTTGGCACGACCGAACTCCAACATGTTTCTCCCGCCTGTCTCTGCCGAAATGCCAGAGGAGGGTGGCCCTAAGACGAGTATTCCGGCCAGCCTCCGCAGCAGCGAAGACGCCACCCTGTCGGCCGATCAGAGCTCCGGATAATCCTCGTCGGGCTCGTCCACATCGAGTTCTGGGATCTCGAAGTAACTCGTTAGCTCGCTGCTCTCGACGTCGCGAGCCGCTTCGTCGTGTCCGGCCTCGGCGCGGGCCGCAGCCTCCGCGCGTTCGGCCTCGCGCGCCTCCGCCTCCGCCCGGCCGCGCGCGCTCTGGACCGCTCGTACTGTCACATCCGATATGCCGGCTACGAGGTCGAGGACGTCGCTCTGCCGGATATCTCGGCCGACCGATTGGCCGACCTCGTCGCGGACCGTGCTGCCGTAGGGATGTTGGGACGAGCCAGATGCCCGTTCCAGTTCGATATCCGCCGATCCGCAGACGGCTTCCGCAAGTCTGTCCTGCATAGTCTGATCGGTCCGGCCGTACCCACCGCACGCGTAGTCGACGATCGTCTCGACCAGGTCCGGGTGGTCGATGAACAACTTATGCGCGTCGAGGGTCGGCGCGAGCACGAAGGTGAACGTGTTGTACTGCCGCAAATGGTTGCCGACCTGGATGCCGCGGCAGTCACAGAGCACAACCGTGCCCATCAACCACGAGACAACCCCGCGCGACGCACTGGGGAGCGAATCGATCCGCCGCTCACCCCGGGCCCAATCGGTGTGCACATCAGTGCGCACAGCGCGGATTGCATCAATCGCCGATTCCAGCTCGGCGGGGTCGCCTCGGGATACCGCGAACCTCGCGAGCGCTGATCGCACCTCCGAGCCGCCGAATACCGCGTGTAGGTCGATCGTCGGCTCCAGCCGGTAGCGGAACAGGTTGATCTGGTTGTTGTGCTCGCCAACCTGGCCGCCTTCGACGCCGATCAAGACTGCCGCGATCGCGTCGGGCGCCGGCTCGGGGGCAGGACCTGCGCCAGTATCAACGCGAATCGCTGCACCATCCGCCGTGTAGCGCTCCCACCGCGACCACAGCTCATCGGCAGCCGTGTCGGTCGGCTCCGCGAAAGCAAGTCGGGCGCCCTCGATCCGCGTCCAAAGTTCCTGCTGCTCGAGCCGCGTCCTGGCGTCACAGAGGTCGCTGCTCAGCGCCAGCCGCGGGACCCGCGAAGCGGCGACCCGACCGGAGTCGTCCGGCCGAAGCTGCAGGTCCGCGATCATCCCCATGATCAGCTCTCGCGCTACCTGCCCAAGTGAGGTCGGCGCGGCGCTGATCGCCGCCGCATCAAGCCATGGCTCCGCCGTGAGATCGCAAACCTGACCGCGAAAGACCAGCAGAAGCTCGATCTGATCGTCGGATTCGGCGGCCATCGAGGCTGTCTCCGCGATCACGCCGTGCGTTGCGAGAGCCATACCAGGTACCGCCGCGACCGCCCGCCCGAGTATCAACAGAATGCCGACAGGGCTGAGCGCCCGAACCGCCCGCGCCACCGAGGCCTGGGAGGGGTGATCCTCCGAGATCCATAGCTCCTCCACCGAGGCTTCAACGCGGTCGTGGAGCTCGACGTACGCCGTGCGCCGCAGTGCGAGTCGATACGCCTGACCATCAACATCGCAGGCCACCGAGAAGAGCAGCACGTCGACGTTGACCGACTCGAGTTCCTCGTCCTCGTAGTTGTCGTCCTCGTAGTTGTCGTCCTCGTAGTTGTCGTCCTCGTAGTTGTCGTCCTCATCGACATCGTTTCCGTGTCCTTCGCTGCCGTGGTCGATTCGGTCGGCCTCCGCGCGGACGAACTGGCTCAAGGTCGGCCACCCTTGGCCCATCGCCGACCGCGCCAGCAACCCGGTGAGGTCGTCCATGTGCCGCTCCAGCCCGATCGCGTGCCCCTTGGCCGAGGTGGCGAGGTGGACCCGTGCCTGTTCGAGGTCCGACCGCGCGGAGGCGATGGCCGCCAACACCTCCCGAGAGGTGTTCTCCTGCTGGGTCTGATCGCGCCGGCACGCCTGCGCAACCGTCGTGAGCGACTCGACGAGCTCACTTTTGCTGGTCACGACGTGCGCATCGACCCCCTTCAGCTCTCCGAGAATCGTCGTCAGCCGGTCCCTGGCGCTGCTCTCCTCGCGCCTCCGATCGGCGGACTGCCCGCGCCACCGCCAGACAGCCCAGATCAGGAGCCCGATCAGCAAGCAGAGCAAACCAACCGCCGTGATCGACAGTGCCACGACGAGACCACTACGAGGCTCCGTTGGCCTCGGTGGTACCGCGTCAGGTTCCCGGAAGACGGGCACCGGCTGCTGCAGCCGGGTGAGCGCCTCGCGCGCGGCGCCGTTATCGACGTCGAAGGTCAGGGCCGCCTGGTACGCGGCAGTCGCCGCGTTGGTATCCCGGGCGGTCTCGGCGGCCAGCCCACGCGCCACCGCGACATACGCGTCTTTGTAGCGTTCTTCAGCGGCCGCGAGTCCGCTTTGCGCGCAGTCGCCCTCGCCCTGTTGCGCGGCCGAGGCGAACGTCGCTGTGGCCAGGTTGAGCTGCGCCCCGTCGAGCTGACGATTCGCCACGTCACACAGCGGTGTCGCCGCGGCGCAAGCGGCGGGTCCGACGACGAGCAGCGCGAGAAGAAACGCCGACCGAAGAATCGCCGGCGCCGTACGTCGCCGGCACGGAGGCTCGACCACGGTGTCCGGCCCTCCAATGTGGTCACCCGGACCTGGTCACTCGCCGAGGTCGGCATGAGTATCGCGGCGAATCGGGGTGTCGACAATGGCCAAACCTGCATGTGAGGATCAGCCCTGGCACTCGGACGAACCGCCCTCTCAATCAGAGGTGACCTTGTGGAGCCAGTCTCTTTGATCGTCATGTCGCTCGCAGCAGGTGCCGCCGCCGGCGCGCAAGGCACGGCGTCCGCAGCAGTGAAAGACGCCTACACAGGCCTCAAAAGCCTGGTCAAACGTTGCCTTGTCGGCCGAGCAAGCGGCGAGACCGCTTTAGAGCAGCACGAGAGCCGACCAGAAGCATGGAGAAGCGTCCTCGAAGCCGAACTGGTCGACGTCGAGGCAGGGCAAAACCAAAGTGTCCTCCGTGCCGCCCAAGCGCTCATGGAGCTGCTCGATTCAGAGGGCTCAGCAACTGGGAATTATCAGGTCAACGTTCGTGATTCGCAAGGCGTTCAGATCGGCGACCACGGTATCCAGACCAATACGTTCGGCCTGCCACCTCAGACCTAACTCGACAGCTTCATCGCGCCTGAGAGCCGAGGATCGGCCAACGTCGTCAGGCAACGAGACGATGGGACGAACCCGTCGCCCGCCCGAGTTTAAGATTTCGGGTTCTCTTACCTGCGAGAACGATGGCGCGCTCGGCAACCTCTTGATTTGTAACTAAGTATCGGAAAACTTGTCGACCTGCAAGAATGCAAAAATCTAGCCGGCCAGATGCACCTTCTCAACCGGATCGGAGACGCCCCGTGCCCTGCCAGCCCCTCGACGCTCTCCGTCCTGGTGACATCGCCGCGGCACACGCCTCGCTCGCACCCACCAACGAGTTGATCGAGCAGCGCCGAGCGGTCTACGAGGCCGTCCTCGAGCTCCTGCTCGGGTACTCGCCGGCGGTCAGCGATTCTCAGGTGCTGGACAACCCGATGGTGCGCGGACATCTCGGGGTGGTGCTCAGCGGCGGCGGAAGCCTCGACCGCACGCGGCTGCGCCCACTGTCCGACCTGACCACCGAGACCTCGGTGTTCAGCGTGGCGGGGCTGCCCGTCCGGCTGGCCGCCGCCGACGATGCACAGGTCGCGCTCGCTGACGCGCTGCGGCGAATCGCCGTCCAGGTGGATGGTGATCGACCCCGTCCTCGGCCACCTCGGGTGATCACTGACGACCGGCCAGCCTTCACCACCGCGCATGACCGGGTCCGCGACGGTGCTCAGCTGGCGGCGCGCGTCGCGCCTGAGCTTGTCGGGGACCTTCTGCCGCATGTCGCGCTGGTTGCCGTGCTCGACGTGGCGACGTCGGGCCGGCTTGGCTCCGCATCCGTGCGTGAGTATCCCGGGCTCGTCCTGATGCCCGCGCCCACGTCGGCCTTGGAGGCCGCTGAAGCCCTCATTCACGAGGGTGCGCATCAGCGATTCTTCGATCTTGCGATCACCCGGGCGAT
>Ga0137415_10006552_pt1 | contig 11545 bp, 9 predicted proteins | sample CZODoug3_1_1_16f_FD_183082 | JGI IMG/M metagenome (GOLD analysis project Ga0137415, IMG submission 183082) | Vadose zone soil fungal communities from Angelo Coast Range Reserve, California, USA - CZODoug3_1_1_16fungal (Hybrid Assembly) | ecosystem: Environmental > Terrestrial > Soil > Vadose...
GCGGCTCAACGCGATCACCGACGAGCTGGTCGAGGACCTCCACGCGGCGCTGTCGGTGGTGGAGGCCGATCCCGGCGCGCGGGTGCTGGTGCTGACCGGCGCGGGACGCGGGTTCTGCTCAGGCGCGGATCTGCACGAGAGCGTCGCCCAGGGTGGTGCAAGCGCGCTTTCTACAGCAGCGCTGTACGCCCGGCAACGGCGCTGGTCACAGCTGAGCGTCCGACTACACGAGCTGCCGGTGCCGGTGATTGCCGCAGTCAACGGCCCGGCCGTGGGTGGCGGCTTCGCGCTCGCCCTGGCCTGCGACGTACGGCTCGCCGCGGATACCGCGTACTTCTGCGCGGCCAACGTCCGAATCGGCCTGACCGGCGGCGAGATGGGGCTGACCTGGTTGCTCACCCGCGCGGTCGGGGCGGCCCTCGCGGGCGAACTGCTGTTGACCGCCCGCACCTGCGACGCGGCGGAGGCGTTGAGTCGGGGGCTCGTCAGCCGCGTCGTGACCGGGCCGGAGTTGCTGCCCGCGGCCCTGGATCTCGCGCGGCTCATCAAGGCCAATCCCCCGTTCGGGATCCTGCTGACCAAGGAGATGCTCCGCGTTGCGCCGCGCGAGGCAACGCTTCGGCAGGCCCTCGTGCTCGAGGACCGCAGCCAGTCGCTGAGCGTCCGCACCGGCGACGTAGACCGTGCCTCCGCGGACTTCGACGCTCGCGTCGTGGACCCTTGATCTAATTGAGTTAGACATTTACGGTGAGCGTCGTGCCTCTAGACGCTGGACGCCTCGATGGCCGCGTCGCGCTGGTCACCGGCGCTAGCCGGGGTTTGGGCCACGACATCGCCCTGGGTCTGGCGGCTGAAGGCGCGGCGGTGGCCGTCGTCGCGCGCACGCTGACCTCCGGGCCCGGGCTACCCGGCAGCCTGGAGCAGACGGTGTCCGAGATCCGTGCGCAAGGCGGGGTCGCTGAAGCGTTCGCCGGCGACGTCCAGGTCGACGCCGATCTGGTCGCCGTCGTGGACGGTGCGCGCGACCGGCTCGGCCCGGTCGACATCCTGGTCAACAACGCGGCCCTCACCGTGCCGGGCCGACCCGGAGCACCGCCGCCGAGCCTGCCGCAGGGCGGCACGTCGGCGACGCCCGGGTTCCTCGAGATCCCGCTCAAGGCATACCGCCGCTCGTTCGAGGTGGGACTGTTCCCGCTGTTTCGGCTCAGCCAACTCGTGGTGCCCGGCATGCTCGCGGCCGGCCGCGGGTCGATCATCAACATCGGCTCCGATTCGGCGCGCCAGCCCGGCGAGGGACCCTGGTCGCACACCGGCCAGTGGATGCTCTACGGCTACGGCGGCAGCAAGATCGCGGTCGAACATCTGTCCCACTCGTTGGCCTACGAACTGTCCGGGACGGGCGTGACGGTGAACGCGCTGCTGACCTCGCGTCCGTTGGACTCCCCCGGCCTGCGGCACATGACCCCGGGCTACGTCGGGAACCCGACCGCGTCCTTCGTCGAGGCAGCGGTGCGGCTGGCGAGCGGCGAGACCGGCTTGACCGGGCGATCGATCTATCACGAGGACCTGCTGCACGACGGTCCACCGCGTGGCTGGCAGGGCGGACTGGGCCCAGCCGCCGAGTTGGCCTGATCCACCGCCCCGCCGACCCGGTACCAGCCGCTGATGCCGGCCGCTCGGGCGTGACCGTTATAGGGTCAATTGGACGATTCAGTAGGCGCTGGCGAACGTTGGTCCACGGATCTGGAGGGATCTTGGTGAGGAGTGGGTGGGCAGCGGCCGTCACTCTCGCGGGCTGCGCGGTCGTGGTGATTGCCGGCGCGGTAGCGGGTGGGCCTGGGCCGACCTGGACGGCGGCCATCACGGCGTTGCCCGGGTCGGTCTCGGCGCAGGCACAGGCGCAGGCTCGGGTGGGTGCGGTGCCCGCGTCGAAGCGATTGACCATTCAGGTGTGGTTGAAGCCGGATCTCGCCGGCGCCGAACGGCTCGCCAGCGCGGTTGCGACGCCGGGCAATCCCGAGTTTCACCGCTACCTGAGCCCCGACGCCTATACGGCCCGGTTCGGTCCGTCCGCCGCGAAGGCCGCCGCGATCACGGCCTGGCTGACCGCCGGCGGCCTGACCCAGGTGCAGGCCAACAGCGGCCGTGATTACGTGTCAGCGTCCGGGCCCGTGTCGACGGTGCAGTCGCTGCTCGGCATGCGCATCAATACCTACCGGGTGGCGAACGGCGAGCCGGCGGTGATCCAGGCCAACGATCGGGCGGTGTCGGTGCCGGCTTCGCTCGCACCGGACGTGCTCGGGGTGACCGGGCTGCGTAGCGCCCCGCCGTGGGCGACCCGGACGGCATCACTCGCGCGGAAGCCGGCGGCGCCGGTCTGTTCTCACTACTGGGCGCAGCACGGGCACAGCCTCCGCCCGTCCTACCGGGGACTTACCAAGGCGTCGTTGCCGATCTGTGGCTACTCGGCCGCGCAACTCCGCGCCGCCTACGGTGCGACGTGGACGAACACCGGCCGGGGCCAGACCGTCGCCCTGACCGAGGACGAAACTCCCACCGCGATGTTCCGGACACTGACGGACTACGCGAAGAGCAATCACCTGCCGGCGCCGAAGCCAAGCCAGCTCCGGGAGATTCACGCCGGCGGGGGCGCCCCGTGCGATGCCCCGTCGCCTGATGCCGCGCAGTCGCAGTACAAGCAGTCGCAGTACAAGCAGTCGCAGTACAAGGACGAAGCGGAGATGGATTCCGAAGCGGTCTATGCCATGGCGCCGGACGCCAACCAGCTGATGGTCATCGGCAGCGGCTGCGACGAGGATCAGGCGCTGCTCAACGCCGTTCTGGCCGTACTGAACGGCAATGGCCGCCGGCCCAGCGCCTCCATCGTGTCCAACTCGTGGCAGATCCCCGTGGGCGAGGTGCCCCGGCACACCGTGCACGCGATGGACGTGCGAGCAGCGGCCGAGGGCGTCGGCCTGTACTTCTCCTCCGGCGACACCCCTGGCCTGACGGCGACCGCCTCGGACACTTTCGCGGTGGCGGTCGGTGGCACGACCCTGGGCCTCGGAGCGCGGAACAACCGGGTGTTCGAGACCGGCTGGTCCAACGACAGCGGCACCCTTGACGGCGGCAAGTGGACCGATGTGGGCATCAGCGGCGCCGGCGGCGGGACCAGCGCGGAGTACGCGCAGCCCGGTTATCAGAAAGGGGTCGTCCCTCCATCGATGTCGCGGGTGCGCAGCTACAACCGAGTGGCCGACGGCCGGGCCGGGCCCGATATCGCGGCCGACGCCGATCTCGACACCGGCATGCTGACCGGCTACACCGACACGGACGGCAACGGCCGGCCCGGGCATTACCGGACGCAAGTCAACGCGGGGACGAGCCTGGCCTGCCCGCTGATCGCCGGTCTGGTCGCCGACGCCCAACAGGGCCGACCGATCAGCTTCGGGTTCGTCAACCCGCTGATCTACCGCCTGTCCGGCACGCGGGCATTCCGCGATGTCCTACCGGTCACCGCGTCGATGCCCCAGCAGAACCGGGCCGCCTACCTTCCGCCCGACGACACGTTCGGCGCGAGCGTCGACGTCTTCGACGCCCAGGACCGCGCCTACACCGATCAGGTGACCGCCAAGGGCTACGACACGATGACCGGCGTCGGCACGCCGAACGGGGCCGCGTTCATCACGGGGCTGGGCCGCTACGCCGGGTGACAGGTGCGGACCCAGCCGCCCGGCCGCTCGTGGCGCCGCTGCAGCTCACGCTACGTCGAGTCGTTCGAGGGGTTGTCCGGTGATCTCCGAGATCAATTCGAAGTCCTTGTCGACGTGCAGCACCGTCAGGTCGGCTGACTCGGCGATGGCCGCGACGAGCAAATCCGGCACGGACGGTGCCCGATGGTGCCCGCGCTGCGCGAGGATGCCCTGCACGTCAAGGGCCCTGTTCTCGGCCTGCGGGGTCGCGTGCTCGCGAGGCATCAGCGACAGTGGAGGCCGGGTGACCGATGTCGTCCAATCGGCCCCCGAGCGGGCCGAGTACCCGATCTCCAGGACGGTGGGAAAGGCGATGCGTACCAAGCCTCGCTCAATCCGAAGCGCCCACTCCTCAGCGTCCGCCGCCATCCCCAGGCGAGCGTAGGCGGACTTGTCGATCAGCCACGACGTCGTCACGACCACGCGTCGCGCATGACCTGCTCATCCAGCAGATCCTTGCTGAGCTCTGCGGCGCGGGCGAGATCCTCGGCCGTCACGCTTCCCGTTCCCCGTGCGGCGTCCTGGGCGATCTGCCGGCGTGGACACTCTCCTCGCGACAGACCGAGCCGAGCCGCGTGCGCATCGAGCCGGTCCAGCTGAACCACCTCTTGAAATCCAAGGCCATCATGTCGCAACGGCCAGCAGGTGCAGGTACAGCATGACGAGCATAACGAGGCAAGGTTCTGCGTGGCGAAATCGGTGATTGGCCCGTTTCCCTCCGGGTCTTGATAGCGTCCGGAGGCCGAAAACTCGGAGGTCCATCGATGGTTGCTTCACCGTCCCTGCCGCCGGTGCTGGTATTGATGGGCGTGTCGGGTTGTGGCAAGTCGACGGTCGCCGCGCTGCTCGCCGGGCGGCTGGGGTGGGACTTCGAGGAGGGCGACGACCTGCATCCGCCGGCCAATATCGCGAAGATGGCGGCCGGACACGCGCTGGATGACGAGGACCGCCAGCCGTGGTTGGAGCAGGTCGCCGCCTGGATCCGCGAACGCACGGATGCCGGGCGACCGGGAATCATCACGTGCTCGGCGCTGAAACGCAGCTACCGCGACGTCCTGCGGGGCGACCGCGTCGAATTCGTGTACCTGGCGGGCACGCGTGAGCAGATCGCGAAGCGGTTGGCGGCCCGGCACGGCCATTTCATGCCTGCGGCACTACTCGATTCGCAGTTCGCCGCCCTGGAACCACCGACGCCGGACGAGAACGCGATCACCGTGGACATCTCCGTCGGGGGCTCGGCCGAGGCCGACGAGATCATCAGTCGACTGGAACTTGGGCCCGCCGCATCGCTCCCCCGCGACGCCGAGGCATGACCACGCTTGCGGCGGCGGCCGCATCCACCAAACCGTGGGCCAGTCACGACACCCGCCTCTCCCTGGTGACCCTCGGCGGTATCGCGATCATCGTGCTGCTCATCGTCTTGCTGAAGATGCATCCGTTCCTGGCGCTCATTGCCGGATCGGCGTTCGTCGGACTGGCCGCAGGTATACCCCTGCCGAAGATCATCTCCAACTTCGAGTCCGGCGTCGGCTCCACCCTGCAAGAGGTCGGCCTGCTCATCGCCCTCGGCGCGATGCTCGGCAAACTGCTCGCCGACTCCGGCGGGGCCGACCGGATCATCGACAAGCTGCTGAGCAAGGCCTCCCCGACGTTGCTTCCCTGGGCGATGGGCCTGGTCGCGATCATCATCGGCATCCCGATGTTCTTCGAGATCGGCCTGGTGCTGCTGCTGCCGGTCATCGTCTTGGTAGCGCACCGTTCCGGACTGCGCCTGATGCGCATCGCGATCCCGGCGCTGGCCGGACTGTCCGTGCTGCACGGACTCATCCCGCCGCACCCAGGCCCCTTGATCGCCATCGCCGCCGTACACGCACAACTCGGCACGACCCTCGCCCTCGGCATCCTCGTCGCCGTGCCCACCGTGATCATCTGTGGCCCCCTGCTCTCGGTCCTGATCACCCGGCTCGTTCCCGTCGACGCGCCGTCGGTCGCCGGCGGGGTCGACACGGCCTCGGCCAAGACCCAGCACGATGAAGTCAAGCGGCCGCCGTCGTTCGGCGTGACCTTGGCGACGATCTTGTTTCCGGTCGCGCTCATGCTGTCCAAGGCCCTCGCCGACATCGTCTGGAACTCCGACGAGAGTCCACCGATGGCCCGCACGATCTTCGACTTCATCGGCGAACCCTTGGTCGCGATGACCCTCGCCGTCGGCCTCGCGATGATCACCTTCGGCTACGCGGTCGGGCTCGACGGGTCGAAGATCTCGGCCCGCATCAGCGCAAGCGTCGGCCCGGTTGCCTCGGTCATCCTCATCGTCGGTGCCGGCGGCGGGTTCAAACAGACGCTCATCGGCGCGGGCGTCGGCGACTCGGTGGCCAAGTTCGCGAACAGCGCCCACCTGTCCGTGCTGGTGCTCGGCTATCTCGTTGCGGTCGCGCTACGTCTCGCGACCGGATCGGCCACCGTCGCCACCATCACGGCCGCGGGAATCGTCTCGCCGCTCGCCGGCTCGCTCAGCCCGACCCACCTCGCCCTGTTGGCGTTGATCATCGGCGCCGGCTCGCTGTTCCTGTCCCACGTCAACGACGCCGGGTTCTGGCTGGTGAAGGAATCCTTCGGCCTGACCGTGGGTCAGACGTTCAAGTCCTGGTCGGTCATGGAAACCGCGGTGTCCGTCGTCGGGTTCGGCTTCATCATGTTGTTGTCGACGGTCCTGTAGTCAGCCGAGAGCAACCTGTCCACGCGGGCGTCGTGGCCACGGCCATTCCAGATCATTTGCGCTACGAGCGGCCTAGGTTTGAAACATTATGTCTAGCGTCTCGTCAGTCACCTGGATGTTCGGCGTCAACCCGACCACAATCGGTACTAGTTGTCTCCCGAGGGACGGAGTGTGCCCGGTGACGGTTTCCACGCAGGCCACGCGCCCGCAAACCCTTGCTCGGCAGCTGCTGCCGACCAACACTCCGGTCTCGCTGATCGACCCCGACGGTCACCGCGTCGAGGGCACCGACCTGCCCATGCCGGCCGACGAGGTTCTGCTCGAGCTGCACCGTCGGATCGTTCTCGGCCGACGGTTCGACACCCAGGCCATCGCCCTGACCAAGCAGGGCCGGCTGGCCGTGTACCCGTCCGCGCGCGGACAGGAGGCCGGCGAGATCGGCGCGGTCCTCGCCCTGCGGCCCCAGGACTGGTTGTTCCCCACCTACCGCGACTCGATGGCGATCGTCTCCCGGGGTGTCGATCCGGTCGAGGTCCTGACCCTGCTGCGCGGCGCCTGGCACTGCGGTTACGACCCCCACGAACACAACGTCGCCCCGCAATGCACTCCGCTCGCGACCAACAGCCTGCACGCGGTCGGGCTGGCCCACGCGGCCGCATTCAAGGGCGAGGACACCGTCGCCCTGGCCATGATCGGCGACGGGGCGACCAGCGAAGGCGATACCCACGAGGCGCTCAACTTCGCCGCCGTCTGGAAGTCGCCGGTGGTGTTCTTCGTCCAGAACAACGGGTACGCGATCAGCGTCCCGATAGCCAAGCAGAGCGCCGCACCGTCGTTGGCCCACAAGGGCATCGGATACGGGATCCCGTCGATGTTCATCGACGGCAACGACCCGGCCGCCGTGTACTCCGCCGTTGCCGAGGCGGTGCGGGCAGCGTCCGAGGGGCTGGGCCCCACGCTCATCGAGGCACTCACCTACCGCATCGAGGCGCACACCAACGCCGACGACGCGACCCGCTATCGGAAGCGCGCCGAGGTCGAGTCGTGGCTGGCCCGCGATCCGCTAACCCGCCTTCGGCGCTATCTGCTCGATCGGGGCCTGCTCCATGAGGAGGACATCGCCGACCTGGACGCCGAAGGCGAGCAACAGGCGGCGGACCTGCGGACCCGGATGAACCTCGACGTGACGCCGGATCCGGACGACCTGTTCCGATACGTCTACGCCGAGCCGACTCCGGCGTTGAGGTCACAGCAGCAGGAGCTCGCCCGGGAAATCGCCGCGGCGGAGGGTGACGCATGACCGAAACGGTCGAGCGGCCCACGAACCGCGCTGCCTCGCCGTCACCGACGGCGCCGCCGGTGACGATGGCCGCGGCGCTGAACCATGCCCTGGCCGACGCCCTGCGCGAGGACGATTCGGTGCTGGTGTTCGGCGAGGACGTCGGTGCACTGGGCGGCGTCTTCCGGGTCACCGACGGGCTGGCCTCGACCTTCGGCGATCACCGAGTGTTGGACACTCCGCTCGCCGAGGCCGGCATCGTCGGCACAGCCATCGGGATGGCCATGAACGGGCTGCGGCCGGTGGTCGAGATGCAGTTCGACGCGTTCGCCTACCCGGCCTTCGAGCAGATCACCAGTCACCTCGCCAAGCTGCGCAACCGCACGAAGGGCCAGATCGAGCTGCCGATCGTGATCCGGATCCCGTACGGCGGCGGCATCGGCGGAGTCGAGCACCACTGCGACTCCTCGGAGGTGTACTACGCCCACACCCCGGGGCTGCGCGTGGTCACGCCCGCGACTCCGTCGGACGCGTATTCCCTTCTGCGACAGGCGATCCGGTGCCCCGATCCGGTTGTCTTCCTCGAGCCGAAGCGGCGTTACTGGTCCAAGGAGGCGGCCGAGCTCGACCCCAACGGCGCCAGCCTGGATCGCGCGGTCGTTCGCCGGGCCGGCACCGACGTGACGCTCATCGGCTACGGAGGCACGCTCGCCACCTGCCTCGAGACGGCCGACGCCGCCGAGGACGAGGGCTACAGCGTCGAGGTGGTCGACCTGCGCAGCCTGGCACCGTTCGACGACGCCACCGTCGCGGCGTCGGTGCGCCGTACCGGCCGCGCTGTCGTCGTCCATGAGGCGAGCGGCTTCTGCGGGTACGGCGCCGAGGTGGCGGCCCGCCTCACCGAGCAGTGCTTCCACTACCTGCACGCTCCGATCCGTCGGGTGACCGGCTTCGACATCCCGTATCCGCCGCCGGGCCTGGAGCAACATCACTTGCCGACGCTCGATCGCATCCTCGACGCGATCGACACCTTGCAGTGGCGCGAGTCTGGCCGCTCGGCCCGGGCGGGTGCGTAGATGCCGGACTTCCTGCTCCCCGACCTCGGCGAAGGACTCACCGAGGCCGAGATCATCACCTGGCACGTCCGGGTCGGCGACACGGTGTCGATCGACCAGGCCGTAGTCGAGGTCGAGACGGCGAAGGCCGCTGTGGAGGTGCCGGTGCCGTTCGCGGGTCGAGTGGTCACGCTGCACGGCCAGCCCGGCGACGTGCTGACCGTGGGCAGCCCGCTCGTCACCGTCGAGGAAGTCCCGATCGAGCAGCCGTTCACCGAGCAGTCGTTCACCGGGCGGTCGTTCATCGAGCCGGGCGTCGTCACCGCCGATTCCCAACCGGATGCGGCCGCGGCCAGCGGCAACGTGCTCGTCGGCTACGGCACGTCGGACTCGCCGGGTCGGCGCCGTCGCCGCTCGAGTCGGGGGCACCAACCCGCCGGTACCGAAGTTCAGGTCGCCGCGAACGGGTCGATCGCCGTCGTGTCGCCGCTGGTACGTCGACTCGCGCACGAGGCCCACGTCGACATCGCCACGATTCGGGGCAGCGGGGGCAACGGGCTGATCACCCGCCAGGACGTAGACCAGGCGATCCAGGCTGCGCCGCGTACGCCCGCCCCGGGGGCCGACCAACCCCGAACCGTCGAGCCCCGGACCGTCGATGCCGGCGGCGTGACGCGAATCCCCATTCGCGGCCTGCACAAGGCGATGGCGACCAAGATGAGCCGGTCCCGGCACGAGATCCCCGAGGCCACGGTGTGGGTCGACGTCGATGCCACCGACCTCGTGGAACTGCGCGCCTCGCTCAACCGCGACCAGTCGCAGCCGAGCATCAGCCTGCTCGCGCTGATCGGCCGATTCGCCGTACTCGGGCTGCAACGCTTCCCGGAACTGAACGCGCGCATCGACGGCGACGAGATCGTGCTGGGCCAGGCCATCCATCTCGGCTTCGCCGCCCAGACCGACCGCGGCCTGGTGGTGCCGGTCGTAGCCGACGCGCACGCCCAGTCCGTCGAGCAGCTGTCGACCTCGCTGGCCCGACTCACCGAGGGGGCGCGCGCCGGCTCGCTCGGCGTGAACGAGCTGACCGGCGGGACCTTCACCGTCAACAACTACGGCGTGTTCGGCGTGGACGGATCGGCGGCAATCATCAACCATCCCGAGGTCGCGATACTCGGCATCGGACGGATCATCGATCGGCCGTGGGCCGTGGCCGGCCAGCTGCAGGTGCGACGGGTGGCGCAGCTGACCTTGGCCTTCGACCATCGAGTGTGCGACGGGGGTACGGCCGGCGGGTTCCTGCGCTTCGTGGCCGACTGCGTGGAGTCACCCGGCCGCGCCGTGCGCTACCTCTGACCCTCCGGGGGATTGAAGCGCCATCGTCCGGCGAGAGCTTATGCCTCGTCCAGCGAAGGGCCCGAATTCTGACTGAGCTCATCGAAGATGAGGACGGTGTGCGTCGACACGACATCGGGCATGTCTTGCAACTGATTCAGCACGAGGTCGCGCAACGTAGAAGCGTCACGAGTTCGGACCAGCAACACGATATCGGTATCACCGGATACCAGTGCCGCGTGCTCGACCTCGGGAATCGATGCCACGCGCGCCCGCACCGGTTTCCACGCCCGCTGCGCGATCTTGAGATAAACATAGGCTGACACGCCATGTCCATAACGCTGCGGATCGATGGTGGCGGTGTAGCCGGTGATAACGCCAGCACTCTCCAGGCGCTGCACGCGCGTGTACGCGCCGGCCCGCGAGACGTGCAGCCGGGCGGCCAGCGCGCGCATCGACAGGCGTCCGTCCTGGCGCAGCGCCGCGACGATGGCGCGATCGACCTGATCTAGTGACGGCAGAGCGTCGGCGGTGCCGTCACTGTCGCCGTTACCCGAGCGCGATGCCATGGTCGGATATTAGCCTCGCGGTGAGCCATTCGCCTGCAGGGCAACTCGAAGAGTGTTCAGGTGGCGCCCAACGGAGCCGCGTGCCGCCCACTCGGCAGCGGCTGGGCGACTACCCATCCGCCGAACATATAGGAGTCGGATCGAAGGGTGTATTCAAGGGGCCGTATTCACCATCAGGTCCCGTACCGACTTCAGCGTGGGAATATCAATCTTCAGCGATCGAACACCCGGAAGAATAATTTGTACAGCTGGCTCGGGTGACCGTGGTCGACTGCTGCGCAACGCATTTGTCGGGGATCGGATCCTGGATCAACTGGGGCGTAACTCTTCGACGTCAAATACACGACTTGCGAAAGTCCAGCCATCGCTTGGGACAGAATCGACATCAAGAGATTCAGTCCGGCATCGGTCCCGCGGTCATGTGCGGCCGCTGCGGTGCTTGAAGCGCTGCCGCGACCCAATCCTGGCTAGTCATCTAGTCATCTAGTCCCCTGCGACGGGTCGGGCCTCGAGAGTCGCGAAATTCTCGTCGATGGGGACGACCCGGGTGAGGTCGAAGCCGGCTCGGTCGAAGAGTCGTGACCATTCGGCATCCGTGCGGTCGATGCCGCCGTAGGTGACGAGCGCTTCGAGGTCGGCGAGGCCGGTCGGGCTCGACCATGGTCCGTCGGGCCGTCGCATCTCGATGGCCAATACGCGCCCACCGTCGGCCATGGCGTCCCGGCACCGATGCAGTACGCGAATGCAGGCGTCGTCGTCGTAGCAGCGCAGCACGGTCGAGAAGACGTAGAGATCGCCACCGACCGGAACGGCCGAGAACATGTCGCCGCCGACGATGT
>Ga0137415_10006553_pt1 | contig 11544 bp, 10 predicted proteins | sample CZODoug3_1_1_16f_FD_183082 | JGI IMG/M metagenome (GOLD analysis project Ga0137415, IMG submission 183082) | Vadose zone soil fungal communities from Angelo Coast Range Reserve, California, USA - CZODoug3_1_1_16fungal (Hybrid Assembly) | ecosystem: Environmental > Terrestrial > Soil > Vadose...
AACTCATTTTCGGTTCGACCGGCAAGTTTTACGCCCAGATCAAGAGTGGCGCGCCCTTCGAGGTGTTGCTGGCAGCCGATGCGGCAACGCCGGCGAAACTGGCCAGCGAAGGCAACGCGGTTGACGCAAGCCGGATGACCTACGCGATTGGCAAGCTCGTACTGTGGTCGGCAAAGCCCGGCCTGGTGGATGACAAGGGCGAAGTACTCAAGCGGGCGGACTTTTCCCACGTCGCCTATAGCAACCCCGCGCTCGCGCCGTACGGCGAGGCAGCTGTCCAGGCCATGAAATCGCTCCGTGTCTTCGACGCGCTCCAGCCGAAGCTGGTGCAGGGTGAAAACATCACGCAGGCTTACCAGTTCGTTGCGTCCGGCAACGCCGAGATCGGCTTTATCGCACTGTCGCAGGTATTCAAGGACGGCAAGATTTCCGAGGGGTCTGCGTGGATCGTGCCCAGCGATCTGTATCAGCCGATCCGCCAAGACGCAGTGATCCTGGAGAAGGGTCGCGGCAAGCCTGCTGCCGAAGCGCTGATGAAGTTCCTGAAGGGCGACAAGGCAAGAGCCATCATCGTGTCTTTCGGCTACGGGCTGTGATCTGCGCCGTCCTTGGGCGCGCCTTCGGCGAGCAGCGATATTTTTAGCGCCGCCACGACGGCGCTCGCGATCTCGTCCTGCACTTTGAGTATGTCGTCGTCCAGATTTCGGTCATAGCTCTCCGACCACACCTGATAGCCGTTGTCGGCCTGCACAAGCTGTGCACTGATGCGCAGATGGTTGCCCGACTTGCGCACGCTGCCCTCCAACACGTGCGCAACGCCCAGCGCATGGGAAATGCCGGCGATCGTCGATTGCCTGCCCTTGAAGTAAAACGACGAAGTCCGTGCCGGCACGCGCAGCTCGGGCACCTTCGAAAGCAGATTGAGGATTTCCTCGACCATGCCGTCGGCAAAGTATTCCTGGTCCTTTTTCTCGCTCATGTCGACGAACGGCAGCACCGCGATCGATTTGTCGCTGACGCTCACCGCCCTTGCGCTCGCGTCCTGTGGCATTGGCGTCGGTGCCCCCATCAGCGCCAGACAGCTGGCAGCCAGGACGGCAAGCGCGGCCGCAGCGATGCCGGTGCGGTGCCGCAGCACGGATCGGCCCGCCCGATACAGCAGGCTATCGGGCCGCGCCTCCACCGGCTCGCCGCTCAAGTGCCGCTGCAAGTCGTCGGCCAGCGCTGAGGCCGAGGCGTAGCGCTTCTGCGGCTCCTTGGACAACGCCCTGAGCACGATCGCGTCCAGGTCTCCGCGCAAGCGTCGGGCCAGCTCGTGCTGCGTCGTGGCCCGAGCCGGCCCCGCTTCCACCGCCAGCTGCGTGCTGGGCCGCTCGATGCGGGCCGTCGCGATCGCCTGCTCCAGCTCCACGGTCGACACGCTTGCCTCGATCTGGCGCGGCCGGCTGCCGGTCAACAGTTCGTACAGCACCACCCCCAGCGAGTAGATGTCGCTCACCGTATCGAGCGGCTCCCCGCGCAACAGCTCCGGGCTCGCGTACTCCGGTGTCAGCGCCCGCCCGTACAGCTGCGTGAGCTGCACGTGCTGCTCGTCTTGCCTGGTCAGCAGTTTGGCCACCCCGAAATCGAGCAGCCGCACCTGGCCCGCCGGTGTTACCAGGATGTTCGAGGGCTTCAGGTCCCGGTGGATCACGCGGTGCGCATGCGCGTACTGCACCGCATCCAGCACCTGCTGGAACAGCTTGATGCGCTCCCGTAACCCCAGCCGACGTGCATCGCACCAGTCGGTCAGGGGCTGGCCCGGCACGTACTCCATCGCCAGATACGGCAGGCCATCCGAGGTGACCCCGGCGTCATACAGACGCACGATGTTGACGTGCTCCAGGCTCGCCAGGATCTCGCGCTCTCGCGCAAAGCGCTGCGCCAGATCCGGTCGCAGCCGCGACAGCATCGGCAACTTCAACGCCACCTCGCGCTTGAAGGCGCCGTCGGCGCGCTGCGCCAGCCACACCTCGGCCATGCCACCGGCGCCCAGCAGGCGCACCAGCTGGTACGGGCCGACACGCTCGCTCGGCTTCAGGCCGCTTCCCGACACCGCCTGCGCGCCGGAGCCGGCCCCCATCTTCGGCAGCGTATCCAGCAGGATCGAGCCGGAGCGGGTGTCGTCTTGCGGAAACAGCGCCTGACTGAGCGCCGGTGCCAGCTCTCGGTGTTCCGGGGCGAGCTGCTCCAGCCAGCGGCGCCTTCCTGCCTTATCCAGCGGCAGTGCGTCGTCCAGCAGCCGACTCATCACCACTATCTCGGTGACCGACAGCGCCATCGTCGCCCCACGTCGTTTCGAATCTTCCTCGAACAGATTCAGCCATCTGGAGATGGTTCACCGCAGCTCATATGCGCCTGCAGGGCCACCTGTAATGGCCGAGGTAACCTGCAAAACAGCTTCTTGTTGCCAGTCCGCTCGACGACCGGCGCCAGCCCGGAGGCGTCAACTTCGAGCCCAAGATGGACGGCCGGCGGGCAGAAGCCGGCCCGATCTGCGCGCTTGGCCTTGAACGGTTCAAGCGTTTCGGTGTTCGGTCGATACGTCGAGTTCATGGCTGGCTCCCTATGAGTCCGGTTCCGGCAGGCGCCCTGGGTGCTTTCCAATCGTCGTAGCGCTGCGTATGCGAGGGCCTCAGCGGCCACGACGCTCGGCGTACGCGACGCGCAGCTGCGCCCGCGCGTCGCCGTCGACCGCCACCAACGCGCCTTGACCTTGAGACTGGGCCTGTTCGATCTGGACTATCTGGCGTTCGGACTCGACGTAGCGAGCGCCGGCGAAGACGGCTGGCACCAGCAGCGCGATCACGAACAGTAGATCGTCACGGTAACTGCGACGGTTGAAGTTCATCTGGGACCTCGGCTCGGTGGGTTTGAACACGCAGCCAATGTACAAAGGCGCGCGCAATAGTTCTGTGAACTCGTTCACATTTGCCGTCCGTCCCGTGCGCGGGCTTTGGGCATCTGCCGGCAATCCGGCGATAATTCCGCATCCGCAAATGCGGGGTGCCATGTCTTGATTCGGCGGCGGCGTGCGCCTCCCTCAGTCGCATCCGCGAACAGGTGGATTGATGATCGACTTGCTGTCCGGCGTCCCGCTCTTTGCCGGCCTGAACCGTGCCGAGCTCGCGCCGCTGGCCGCGATGACGGTCGCGCGCAGCTATCCGCGCAACTTAATCGTCGTCAACGAGGGTGACCGTGCCGAAACGCTCTATTTCGTCCTGTCGGGCCGGATCAAGGTGTTCGTCGCCAGCGACGACGGCCGGGAGATGGTGCTGAGCACCCAGGGCCCGGGGACGTATTTCGGCGACATGATGCTGGACGACGGCGTGCGCTCGGCTTCGGTGATGACGCTGGAGCCTTGCAGGCTGGGGGCGCTTTCCCGGGACGCGTTCCGCGACTTCCTCGCGCACCATCCCGACACGGCGTTGGCCCTCATCAAGAACTTGATTCGCAGGACCCGATCAATGAACGACCGGCTCCGGGATCTGGCACTGCTCGACGTCTATGGCCGCGTGGCCAAGCTGCTGCTGTCGCTGGCTCGCGAGGTGGACGGACGTCTGATCATCGAGGAGCGCTTGACCCAGCAGGAAATTGGCGAGCACATCGGCGCATCTCGCGAAATGGTCAGCCGCATCCTCAAGGATCTCAAGGCCGGCGGCTATGTCCAGCTGGAGCGCCGGCGCATCGTCATACTTCGCAAGCCGCCGCGGGCCTGGTAGCTCGTCGATCTGCCGGTGCCCCGGCCCGGGGCCATCCTCTGTCTCGCGTTTCTCCCAGCTGCCTGCAGATATCGGCCGCCGTTGCGCTGCTGATCTCGCGCACCTCGGCTCGGCAACGCCCCGTCGGCGCCATCGGCACCGAGTCGCCGCGATGTCGGGAAACACCCGCTCATCGCGTTCTTAACGATGAGGCGATCAAAAGCCGATCCACGGGTCAGAGCGACCTCAACCGAGAAAAGGAGTTTGTCATCATGAAGATGCGTCTTGTAATGGCGGCAGTGTTTGCCGCTCTCTGCTCGCACGCCGCGTTTGCGGCGAGTGAGGGCGGCGACACCTGGTCAAAACTGCAACCGCAACCCATTGCAGGGTCGGCCCAGGCCCTCACGATCACGACTACCCCGTCACCGAACGCCCCGCAGCGCGCTTTCCCAATTGCGGCCAGTGAAGGCGGCGACACCTGGTCGGAAATGCATGCGCAAGCCTATTCACGTTCGACCCGGCTCGCCGCTGTGGCAACGACGGGGTCTTTGAGTGCCTTGCAGAGCGACTACCCGAGTGTCTACGGCACGTCGGCCCAGCCCGATTCCGTTGACCGGGTCGTGCGGCTGGAGCCTGGCTTGCGCTGGCTCGACGTCGAGTACGGCGAAAGCGTCAAGTTCATCCGTACGGGTGCGGGCGACTCGGAGCGATCCTTCTCCTGGCGCTTCGATGTATCGCCGACCAGGACCTATGTCGACCTGCGCGACGTGGCCCCGGCAGACCTTCTTGATCACGACGTGCGTGTCTTCGTCGCTGCGGATTCGAGGTACGCAGGAGATTGACGCGTTCGATCGGAGTTTACGTGCCAGCCCGGCGCACAGCTTGGAACTGAAATGGGGAGGCTCACGCGTGTGAGCCTTCCCAAAATCTACTTGAGCACCGCTTCGAGAATCCGGCGTGCCTTCTCCCAGTCGCGCTGCACGGTGCGCTCGGTCACTCCCAAAGCCGCGGCGATCTCCCGCTCGCTGTAGCCGCCGAAATAGCGCATCTCCACCACCTGCGCCAGGCGAGCGTTGGCCCGCGCCAGCACCTCGAGTGCCTCATGGACCTTCAAGATCGTTTCCCCACCGTCGGCCAGGTCCTCGATCAGCTCGGTGGTGAGCCTCAGCGGGGACACGCCGCCGCCGCGGCATTCAGCCAACCGCTCCCGCGCGCTGTCGACGATGACCGAGCGCATCACCCGCGAGGCATAGCCGAAAAAGGCCTGCCGGTGCTCGATCCGCAGCGCCCCGACTTTGACGAACCTCAGATAGCACTCGTGGACCAGCGAGGTCGTATCCAACAAGGTGTTGCGGCCACCATCACGCAAGCGCGCCACGGCAAGACGCCGCAGCTCCTCATAAGCGACCGCAAACAGCGCATCACGCGCCGTCTCGTCGCCGGCCTGCATCTTGGCCAGAAGCTGTGTGATCTGTCCCAAGCACACTCCCGATATCGGCGATCCACCCTCTCTCTCTTATAAACGGATTCACGCGTCCGAAGCCGACATTTACTTGACCGCCCCACCGATCTATCGCGATGTCGGGGAACGCTGGCGAAATGCGTCCTTAGGGATACGGCGGCTGAAAACCCGCCGCCGCTTAGAAACGATCTCTCATCGGGAGCGGGAGTGATGCCATGATCAACGCGTACGGCAAGTCCCCATGTTCAAGTGCCGTTTCAGCTGCAACAGCCCTGATTCTGCTCGTCGTCCTTGCAATGGCCGGATCGGTTCTCATCGACGCACTGAACGGCTCGAGTCCTGCGTCCGCGGTCGCCCAGAACGCCGTCGGTCGCAACGTGTAAAGACGCCTCTCCAACCCTCTCCCCAAAAGGAGCCCCTGATGAACGCGATCCTCAGAACTATTCCATCCCATCGCCTGACCCAGGCTGCAGCCATCTTGCTATCAGTCATACTCGGACTGATGTGGCTCATCGCCTCGATCACCGCACCGTCGATCGCTCCGTTCGAGCCGACCGATCAGCCGATTCAGCCCAACTTCGCCCAGGCGCCCGACCGGCCCGGTGCTCTGAGCTCAGCAGCCGGCAGGACCTCGGCTGACTATTGGTCGGAGGTGGGAAAGGCCGCCGGCGCCTTCTGAAAACTGAAGCCGACCCTTCACGCGCTAAGACTCCTTGGTCGAAATCACGGGTGCGGCCTGCGTCCGACGGTGCACGGAGCAAAACCTACCCCAAAGACACCGTCGAGCCCGCCCGTCGTCGGCGAAGGCTGATTCTGAAGCGTCGTCGGCATTAGAGACTGAACCAGCTGGTCGTAAACTGCGTCGTTTGCCCAACGAGGAAGCAGGTGACCACCCATCGCCATGGGCGACTGTCGTTCCGCTTCGCCTTTGCCTCCGATCGGTGATCAACCCTGGTCTGCCCTCCGGAAAGCCGATCGCTCCCCTCAAAGCCGACGCTTCAACCTCACTTGAACAAATTGATAAACCACGCCAATATAAGAAGAAACAGATATTCGACCAAATAGCACGGCCAGCATTTCCCGGGTATGCAGCACATTCTTTGAGGAACAGTCCCTCCTCCTACTCGAAAAGATACGATCCGGTTCGACGTGTCGGGCGGGCGCTTGCTCAAGATGCTCACCTGACGAATCTCCCGCGAAACGTTCTCCAAATCCTCAATCACCAGCGCCTTCCCGTCGGCGCTCAGGTAAAGCGCGAATACGGCTTCCTTCGGTATCTTAGTGAGTGCTTTCATTGTCGTCCCCTCTCTCCCCGGCAACAATCGTAAAATCTCGGCCACCCTTATAGTGCCAGCGTCCATCTCGCGAAGATCAGCCGTCGTGTAGCGATACGTGGAGTCGCTGCATCGGTTTCCTGAAAGGAAAATCTCCTATCGAACAAATTTCTCCCATCTATCGTTATCAGGCCCAGGCGCCGTGGAGCGCGATAGCTGACGGCAGCGTCCGTGAGCCAGAACCGCTCGCTGCCGGCAAAGGGATTACCGGCGGCATCTAAAAATTCCCCGCTCTGGCGGATAAAGCTGACGTTTACGCGAGCAGACAAACCACTACTAGAAAACACGCTCACGCCGAGCGGAACACGGTGCATCTTCAGGTCAATTATGTTTTCGTCCCCCGTAAAGGCGACCGGCCTCTCGAAATGCTCATACTGGTACGTTGCCGTGAACGCAACCGATCGACTTGAGGTCCAGTAGAGATACGCTCGGCGCTCTTGTTCCCTCCAGTCGAATTCACCGACGGTAATGAAGGGCACTCTACGCAGGTTGCGGGTGGATAACTCCAGACCCCCAGACAGACTTGCCGACAATCTTTGATCGACTGCACCGCCGATGCGTGTTGAAATCGCTCCATCGAGGTCGTCAAAAAACTGATTGAATCCGGCTACTTGCGTCGGCTCCAGGGTTTGATCGGTGATAAAGGCCCTCTTCACCGATCTGAACGCCGCCGCGCGCACAGTCGTCGTCGGGTGCGGGCTCCACATCACTCCAAACTTCGGGTTAATTTGACCTCGACCGACCTCCAAGTCCCTTAGTCGGTCGTAGCTGAAACCAAGATCGACCGTCGCGTTGTACGGCAGCAATTTCACTTGCCCGTACCCATAAAGATTCGAGTCCGATCCATTCGAACCTGGAACCTCTGACCCGTTAATTTGCAGACTCCTAGCGATCTGATAGTGTCCCGCGCCACTCGTCAGATCCAAACCTCTAGATCGGTACTGATGCTGAATCTCGAAGGCGGCGCTCTTCTCCTTCTGTTCGAGGACAAATGGCGACATCGGGTCGCCCAAATCGAACGATGTATTTGATTCTTGAAAAATCGAGGACACAACAATGTCAGAATTCGAGCTGAAGACGTAATGAGCTCCAAGCCGTGCGCTATCGATTCGCTCATGCGTTCGGCTACTGGTACTGAAATTAGCTGGATCGAAACGCAACGCCAGATCCCCGTTGGTCACTTCAGTGTGCCGAACCTCCAACTGAAGACCTGCGTCAGTCGAAAGCTCGGATTGGACGAATGCGTTATATATATCTTTCCTCAGATCATCATTTTGTCGAAAGCCGTCCGTTCCAAAATGAAACTGCCCGACACTGTAAGAGAGGTTGTCGTGAATTCCCGAGACAACGAGCTGATCACCCAAAGTGTGGTTCCCACCGCCTACGCCACTGAACTGAAGAGCAGACTGGTTGCGATTGAAGAGAGACCCAAATTCGCTGAGTCCGGTCCTGGCAGGCTCTGAGCCGCTCAGTATGAAAGATCTGCCATCTGCCAATTGAGGTTGCCATGGAGCAATGCCCAAAGGCTGCCGCAGCTGCGACTGGAGCAACTCGCTAACCCGTGCGATTTCGAGGCGCGGCGAATCGAAGTAGGCGTCAGCCAGAAACTGGTGGGCAGAGTAATCACCTGGGTCTGTTGCGACTGACTTGTAAGCTTCGATTAGAGCGAGTTGATCGAACCCCAGATCCCTGTATATTCTTGCTAAACTCGCGCTCCGTGCCGCCAGGTCTTGATCGAGTAATAGTCGAGACCGATAAACCGCCCGATTGTCGTTTAGCTCGATCGACTTTTCCAGATTCTGCAGCGCCTCCACGGGTCGATTCTCCGTCTGCTTGCGGATCGCGTCATATAGCCACGGCGTCGGATCGGACGGGTCCCGCTCCTTTGCTTGTCCGAATTGCGTCGCCGCCAGCTTGTCTCGCTTTTCTTCGTAATACGCCTTACCCAGATAGCTCCTGATGAGCGACTGATTCGGATCGAGACTGGTTGCGATCTCGATCTGCTCGCGCCCCTCCTTGAGGTGGCCTTCCCTGATTCTTGCAAGACCCAGCCCCAGTCGCGGCAACGGATCCGCCGAATCCAGTTCTATCGCCTTCTGGAAGGCTTGCTTGGCTGCATTGATGTCTATTCTTGTCAGGTTGGCAAATCCGAGCACCGACTGTGTCTTCGCGAGCTCAGGATTCAATCCAGTCGCGCGTTTGGCGGCGTCCAGGGCCCGCTCGAGATTATCGGTCGACATTTCGAGCTCGGCCAATCTGGCCCAGGCCAGCGCATTCTGGGGGTCCAGTTCAACGGCTTTCCGGACTGTCGCTAGAGCCCGCTCGATCTCGAAGTGAGCCTGTTGGGCGTACGAGAGCGATATCCTGGCCGCGGCCGACGTCGGATCCAGTGCAACCGCTTTATCGGCCAGCTGGAGCGCCTCGTCCTTGTCGTTCTGCACGACCGCAATGACCGCCTCGAGCGAGTAGGCGTCACTGTTGCGAGGGTCGAGCGCTATGGCCCGCTCGATATCCGGCTTGGCTTCGTCGAAACGTCCCACCAGGAGAAAGAGCCCGGCACGGTAGACGAAGAGCTGCGGATTGCTCAGCCGTTCCGGCACGTTCTGCAGGCTGGCGATCGCCTCGGCCAGCCTGCCCTTTCGGTAGAGCGCGATGGATTCCTGCAACGCCGACTCCCCCGGAGCGCGCGCAACCGCAGCTCCCACGCTGTAATCGAATATCGCAGGAAAGTACAAGGTCCACTGGACCGCATCCCTGGGGTGAACCACGACTTCTTTGCTGGGCGCCGCATCTTTCGCCGCGATGGCTCGCTCGCCGCTGGCGACAGCGACGCTGCCGCGATCGTTGTCCGCGGTCAGCCGTCCTTCATAGACGGAGACGCTGGCGCTCTGCTCTCCGACCGCCACGAGGAATTCGGTTCCTTCGACGTTTGCGTTGACGAACGGCGTTCTGACCTTGAATGGCCTCGAAGTACGGGTGATGACGTGCAGCGCTCCCGCCAACAAGTCCATCAAGGAGGCCTTGTCCGCCTCCGGCGCGGCCAGTGTCAACGCCGTTAGCTGATCGAGTCGAAGGGTGGTCTCGTTGCTGAGCAAAAGAGCCGCGCGAGCTCTCTCGTGAGTACGGACCGCATCGCCGGCGCAGAGCACGACGTTCAGTTCAGCGGCTTGCCAGCCTGTTTCCTGCGATCCGGCCGGCGCAAAACGGCGCAGTTCGACGAGCCCCTGTATCGAGACGACCTTGGCAATCTCCGGCGTACAAGGCCCTGCCGCTTGGAGGCTGGACATCGAAAACAGTACGATGACCGTAGCCGCGGAGCGGCACACTCTCGCAGCCGTGGGCGAACTGCAACGATGTTGGCGGGGACCTCGCGGGGAACGCCCTGCTACCGACCGAGCAGCATCGCGCACCGGAACAGTGTCTCGAATTTCGCAGACACCGGCAGCCGGCGCTTGGTCGCGCAGGTGTGTCCGTAACATGCCACCCCCTCCAGGGCTACGGACTAGCGTCACTGGCCTTGGCGAGCACTATTAGGACGCTACAAAACATAGTAAACAAGAATCACCGCTCCGATGCAATGTGCAAGTGCACGTTTGGCCGAAATGGGACCGACGAGCGTGTCACGCTCGCCCACGTCAGGCGATACAACCACTCCCCGACGCGCTCGGGCGCCGGTTACAGCTTCAATCGCTGCACCAGTTTGGTTGACAGCGTTGGGCAGGGCGCCCCTGTACACGGGCGGATGCGGTATCGATACTCCTCAACGGAGCCCAACAAAGAAGACGTAACACGACCGCAAACCCCGACACCGCAGCACGAAAGGCGCACCAGATCTCAAGGTTGCGGTAAGATTTTTTTGGGAGAATTCGGCGACCGATACCCGTCTATGCGGGATACCTGCCGCTTGCGAGGCGGGTGAAGGGGTATCTACTCCGGTCAACGGTGCTGGCTTGATGTCGCGTATGCGTCGCCCAATCGGGGCACTGGCTCTGGGGCTGGTGATCGCTCTGCTCGGGACCTTGGTCACTTTCCTCCCCCGTGTTCGCGAAATGGAGGAGGACTTCGAGCTGCGCTGGTTGTTTCATTTACGGGGCGCAACGCAGGCGCCTCCAGAAGTCGTCGTTGTCGCGATCGACGAGCAATCCGCTCAGAGACTCGACCTTCCCACCAAACCAAGCGACTGGCCTCGTGACCTGCACGCTCAACTCGTCGAACGCCTCGCACGGGCTGGCGCCCGGGTGATTTGCTTCGATCTCACGTTCGATCGTCCGAGCCGAACGCAGCAATATGACGAGGAATTCGCCACGGCGATCGGTGGCGCAGCAAATGTCGTGTTGACCGATTCCCTGCGAAAGGAAACTGTTCGGCAGACAAATGACTCGCCGCAGGCGATCGACAACTTCCAGATCGAAAGAGTCTCTCCGCCAATTCCGATTCTCGAACAGGCGGCGCTTGCGCACGCGCCTTTTCCCCTGCCCAGAGAGTCCAGGGTGAACACTTACTGGACCTTCAAGACCGGCGCCGGAGACAGTCCAACCTTGCCTGTAATCGCGTTCCAGGTCTATGCCTTCGATGCATATCGCGACTTTCTCGATCTGTTACGTAGAGTTGCTCCGCGTCTCGACATGGCGCCCCCTGTTACTGCAAGAGCCCTGTTCGCGTCCAACGACGCTGGCGATATGATCGCCAAGCTGCGGAACGTCTTTGTGAGCGATCCGCGAATCGGGGAGCGCATGTCAAGGGAACTGGAACGATCCAGCGACCAGGACCTGCCACCGAAGAGGAAACGCCTCGTCCGCTCGCTGCTGAGCCTGTATCGAGGCGATGAAGTTGCCTACCTGAACTTCCACGGGCCGCCTCGCAGCATTACGACCGTGCCCTATTACGAAGTTCTGAGCCCCGCGAATGGTGATTCGAAGGCTGGTTCCGTCCATGATTTCGCCGGCAAGGCGGTCTTCGTCGGTTTTTCCGCATTTTCGCAACCCGAGCAGGACCGCATCCGCGACGA
>Ga0137415_10006556_pt1 | contig 11543 bp, 11 predicted proteins | sample CZODoug3_1_1_16f_FD_183082 | JGI IMG/M metagenome (GOLD analysis project Ga0137415, IMG submission 183082) | Vadose zone soil fungal communities from Angelo Coast Range Reserve, California, USA - CZODoug3_1_1_16fungal (Hybrid Assembly) | ecosystem: Environmental > Terrestrial > Soil > Vadose...
CGACACCGCCCAGGAGCGGCTCAACCCGGTGGGTGGGGCGATCGCCGTCGGGCACCCGCTGGGCGCGTCCGGCGCGATCCTGATGACCCGGCTGATCCACCACATGCGGGCCAACAACATCCGCTACGGCCTGCAGACCATGTGCGAGGGCGGCGGAACCGCCAACGCCACCCTGGTCGAACTAGCCGACTAACCCCTCCCAACCGGCGCCGCCGTCCCCCCACATCGCATGCTTGGGGTGCGCTTCGCATACCGCACACCCTGTGCGAAGTGCACCCTGGGCATGCGAAGTGCGGACGGTGGCCGGTGAGCTCCGTAGTTTCACGGAGGTGGGCGCCGGAGCGCGGGGGTTAGGGTCCAGGGCATGGGTTCAAGATCCTCAGGTGAGTCAACGGCGACCCGGCGGCCCTGGGTGGTGCTGCTGTACTTCTACCTGGCCGCGCTCATCGGCCTGGGCTTCCTCATCGCCGGCATGACAACCGCCCTGTTCGGCGTCAAGGACCTGGCCTTCCCCCAGCTGGGCATCTCGACGTACTCCTACGACTCCGCGCTGCACCGGGACGCCCAGGGCAACGTCATCTCCACCGAGAGCGAGCGCGCGGCGGCCCGTCAGGCGGCGATCGATGACCGCCGCCGGGACGGCCTGGACAGCTTGGTGAACGGGGTCATCCTGGCCGCCGTCGGGACACCCACGCTGGTCTGGCACCTGCGCCGGGCCCGCCGGGTCGGCACCGGCCCGGCCGCGCCGTCATCGCCGGACAGCGGCAAGGCGTCCGACTAGAGCCAAGTCTCAGCGCGGCGCCATCCGGATCGAGCCGTCCAGCCGGATGGTCTGCCCGTTGAGGTAGGCGTTCTCCAGGATGTCCACCGCGAGGCGGCCGAACTCGGCGGGCTCGCCCAGGCGCTTCGGGTGCGGCACCGAGGCGGCCAGCCCGTCCCGGATGTCTTCCCGCAGCCGGCCCAGCATCGGGGTGTCCATGATCCCGGGCGCGATGGTGTTCACCCGGATCTGCCAGCTGGCCAGGTCCCGAGCGGCGACCAAGGTGATGCCGTGCACTGCCGCCTTGGACGCGGTGTAGGAGGTCTGCCCGATCTGCCCGTCGAACGCCGCCACCGAGGCGGTCAGCACGCAGGCGCCCCGGTCGCCGTCCAGCGGCTCGTTGCCGGACATCCGGGCGGCGGCCAGCCGCAGCGCGTTGTAGGTGCCGACCAGGTTGATCCGCAGCACCTCGGCGAACGAGTCCAGCTCGCCCGGCGTGCGGTCCCGGTTGAGGATCCGCAGCCGGTCGCCGCCTCGGCCGGCGCAGTGCACCAGCGCGCGCAGCGGTCCGCGCTGCTCGGCGGCATCCAGCGCCTCGTTGAACGACTCGGGGTCGGTGACGTCGGCCGGCACGAACCAGGCCGCTCCGTCTCTGATCTGCCCCAGCTCCTTGGCCGCCTCGGCCCCCGGTGAGGTGGGCAGGTCGGCCAGTACGACCGTCGCGCCGCGCGCCACCAGCTGCCGCGCCGAGGCCAGGCCGAGCCCGGAGGCTCCGCCGGTGACCAGCGCCGAAATGCCGTCGAGCTGCACCCGTGTTCCTTCCGTCGACCGAGCTGAGCCTGCGCTGGGCCGTCCTACAGGCCCAGTGACTTGCTGATGATCGTCTTCATGACCTCGCTGGTACCGCCGTAGATCCGGGTCACCCTGGCGTCGGCGTAGAGCCGGGCGATCGGGTACTCCAGGATGTAGCCGTAGCCGCCGAACAGCTGCAGGCAGCGGTCCACGACGCGGCCCTGCAGCTCGGTGCAGAACAGCTTCACCTTGGCCGCGTCCACCCCGGACAGCTCGCCGGCCACGTGCTCGGCCAGCGCCCGGTCCAGCATCGCCTGGCCGGCCTCCACGTCGGTGGCCACCGCCGCCAGCTCGAACTTGGTGTTCTGGAACTGGCCGACCGGCTGGCCGAACACCTTCCGGTCCTTCACGTAGGCCACGGTGGTCGTCAGCGCCGCGCTCGCGGCGGCCAGCGCGCCGACGGCAATGGTCAGCCGCTCCTGCGGCAGGTTGTGGCCGAGGTAGCCGAAGCCCTGGCCCTCCTCGCCGAGCAGGTTCGCCACCGGCACCCGGACGTCGGTGAACGACAGCTCCACGGTGTCCTGCACCTTGAGCCCGATCTTGGCCAGGTTGCGGCCCTTCACGAAGCCCGCCATGCCGTCCTCGACGACGAGCAGGCTGAGGCCGCGGCGCCGGTTGGTCTCGTCGCGCGAGGTGCGGGCGACCACCACGACGAGGTCGGCCTGCGCTCCCCCGGTAATGAACGTCTTGGCGCCGTTGAGCACGTAGTGGTCGCCGTCCAGTACCGCCGTGGTGCTCATCCCGGCCAGGTCGGAACCGGTGCCCGGCTCGGTCATCGCGATCGAGGTGATCAGCTCGCCGGAGGCGAGGCCAGGGAACCAGCGGTCCCGCTGCTCGGCGGTCGCGTAGGCCAGGAAGTAGGGCAACACCACGTCCAGGTGCACCCGCAGCGAGCCGAGCGAGACCAACGCGTGCGCCGCCTCCTCGGACAGGATCGCGTTGTAGCGGAAGTCGTCCAGCCCGCCGCCGCCGTACTCCTCCGGCACGGCCATGCCGTTCACGCCGAGCTTGCCGAGGTCGCGGAAGAACTGCCGGGGCACGAGGCCGGCGGCCAGCCAGTCGTCGAACACGGGCACCACCTCGCGGGCCAGGTAGTCCCGGATCATCCGGCGGAAGTCCTCGTGTTCGGCGGTGAAACCGGTACGCCGCATCCGCGCTCTCCTCCCGCCGCCGCCATGGGTGCGCCGCCAGTATCGTCAGTTGAATTCAAATCTGTAAACCGGTCGGGCGCAGAGGGGACGCAGCTCACCCGGCCGTGCGGTCAGTTCGGCATGCCGCGGCAGAGCCACGGCTCGATCTCCCCGTCGCGGCAGCGCTGCTCGAACGGCGACCGGTGCCCCCGGCCCTGCTGCGTGGGCTCGGGCAGCGCGGACCGGGTGGGCCGGGCCGTCGCGCTGGGCGCCGGGCGGGCCCGGGTCTGTGCCGGGGCGGGCGCCGGAGTCGGCACCGCGGTGCGCTGGGGCGGCACCAACATCGGCGGCACCCGCGTCGCCTCGGCGGGCGGCACGGCGGTGGGGGCGGCGGACGGCTGGTCCGAGGCCGGCCCGGCGGGCACCGTCACGGCCGGGACGTTCGCGGTCGAGTCGACGGCGGTCGGACCGGCGACCTGGACCAGCACGATCAGGTCCACCAGCACCACGATCGAGGCGACCGCGGCCAGCCCCAGCCGCGCTGTCGGGTACTTGCCGAGAAACCGGTCGACGGTGGTCTGCATAGCTGAATTGTGCTGATCCTCACGAAGTTCGATACATCTCTATCGGGTGGACTCGGAACGTATTTCCCGCCATTACAAAGTATTAGGCGATGTGGGTGTGCCCCAGCGCACAGACGATCCGATAACCGCTGGCAGAAGCAAAGCGGGCGCCGGGCCGATGGCCCGACGCCCGCTGCGCGGCTAGCTGACCCCGGTACGGAGTCGGTGCGTGTCAGTCGTTTTTGTTGCTCTGACCGCACTTGCCGTCGTGGCTGTCACTGTTGCTCGTGCCGAGGGACAGGATGCCCAGCGCGCCGGTGAGGATCGAGTTGTTGCAGGCCTGCACGGGCACCTGAACGCCGACATCCTGCAGGTTCACCAGCCCACTCTGCAGGTGGGTGCTGTTGCCGCCGTTGTCGTCGTCATTGCCGTCGTGGTCGCGGTGGCCACCGCCGTGGTCGCCGTCGTTGTCGTCGCCGCCGTGGTGCTTGCCGTGGTGGCCGTGACCCCCGTCGTCGCCACTGTAGTCACCTGCAAACGCAAGGGGGCTGACCGCCAGCAGGCCAGCGGCACTCACGGCGAGGACGATTCCAGCCTTCTTAAACACGGGATATCTCCTTGATCAGTATGCGGAGGGGGAGCCTCCGCTGCGGGGATGCCAGCGATCTGGGGGGAGCCCGCTGACTCGACAAAAGTTAGCGGAGATCGTGAATTACGCAAACCCGATACCCACAAATAAGGGTAGCGCAGTGATCATGGAAAAGGTTGTACGTACATTCCGGTGAATCAACGGGGTGCTGACGCACCGTGTTCTGCCCACACCATCGGGTGACTCGCAGGTTACGCGTATCTTTCGGTGATTTTTTTGACTGCGCCGAACGGACGAGCGGTCAAAACGGTCACCGTGCGCCGTTCGCAGCTAGATCATGGCCGTTCGTCGCATCGTGCCTTAATGATCATGGTTAGGGCTCTGGAGGGCCGACCAGAGGCCCGTCACGAGGGTCGCGATCCGGCCGTCCGGGCGCACCAACTCGGTCCGCACGGTGCTGAACGACCGGCCGCGCCGGACGTACGCGGTACGACAGGTCAGCTCGCCGCCCCGGGCCGGGGCCGGCAACAGGTACTGCGCCTGCAGGGTCAGCGGCGTCATCGGCCCCGCCCCGCCGACGGAGTCGACCAGGAAGCGCCGCTGGGCCAGCTCGCCGATGGTCAGCAGCGCACCGCCGTGCACGTCGCCACGGGGGTTGGCCAACTGCTCGGCGGCCGGCAGGCGCCACACCTCGGGGTCGTCGCCGGTCGGGGCCAGGGCGCGCAGCAGCGCGTCCGGCACGCCTATCTCGTCGCTCGGGCACCGCAGCTCGGTGTCCAGCTCGGCGGCTCGCGCGGGGCGGGACGGGTCCGACTGCTTCGCCCGGGGCGTGCGCAACAGGTAGTGGCCGGCGGAGCGGACCACCGAGCGCCCGGTGTCGTCGGACACCGAGATGGACAGGTAGCCGGAGCCACCCACCTCGTGCAGCAGCTCGGCCTCGGCGAACAGCCAGCTGGCCCCCTCGGCCGGCCGAGCCGCGTGGTCCAGCCGCAGCTCGATGGTGGGCCCGCCCTCCGCGTCGCCGACGTGCGCGGAGAGCGCGAGGCCGCCGGCGGTGTCGGCCAGCACGTTGATCGCCAGCGCCAGGCCGGCGCGCTCGCCGAGGGGGTCCTCGGCGGGGATCGGCATCCGCGCGCGCGAACCCGCCGGGGACAGCTCGGTGACCAGCATGCCCAGCCGTCCCTCGATCGGGCCGGACACCAACCAGCCGCCGTCCCGCCACGAGCTGCTCCGCAATGCCGTCTCGGTCTCCAGGCCGCTGGCCATGCACCCTCACTCTCCTCGGTCGCTGCCTGCCAGCTTGCGCGACCGAGGGCCTGACCTGCGTGAACCGGGGGGCAACATCACAGTCCGAAATTCGCCCCGGCAGCGCGGCAGACGGTCCAGCGCACGGCGTTGACCAGGCAGTTCAGCGCAAATCCCGTGGTCGGGGGCCCGTGCGGACCGGTGCCCGGTCGGGTTTCTCTACCCTGGGGGTGTGTTATTGCTGCAGCAAGCCCGCGCCGCCCGCTCGCTGACCGCCGCCGTGCTGCGTGCCACGGTCGTCGGCGCGACCACCGCCGGCATGGGTCTGTTGGCCCGCGCCGCCTGGGGAATCCCCACCGCGCTGGGTGCCTCCCGGGCCGACATCGAGCGGATCGCCGGTGACTCGCCCCGGTTCGCCGAGGGCACGTTCCACAACACACAGCCGGGCGGGGAGCTGCACCCGGTCAACCCGCTGGGCATCATCGTCGCGATGCTCACCCGGGGCGACGTCGGCACGCCGTCCGGCCCGGTGCCACTGGCCGTACCCGAGTTCCCGACCGTGGCCGACCAGCTCGCGGTCACCTGGTACGGGCACTCCAGCGCGCTGATCGAGATCGACGGGCGGCGCGTGCTGGTGGACCCGGTGTGGAGCGACCGGGTGTCGCCGTCGCCGGTGATCGGGCCGAAACGGATGCACCCGATACCCACCGGGCTGGACGCGCTGCCACCGGTCGACGTGGTGCTGATCTCGCACGACCACTACGACCACCTGGACCTGCCGACCGTGCGGGAGCTGGTCCGGCGCAGCCCGGCGCCGTTCGTCGTGCCGCTCGGGGTCGGCGCCCACCTGCGCGCCTGGGGCGTACCGGCGGAGCGGGTCGTCGAGCTGGACTGGGGCGGCCAGGCCAGGGTCCGCGAGCTCACGCTGACCTGCACCGAGGCGCGGCACTTCTCCGGCCGGGGGCTGGCCCGCAACACCACGCTGTGGTCGTCCTGGGTGATCGCCGGGCCGCAGCACGGGGTGTTCTTCGGCGGCGACAGCGGCTACACGCCCAGCTTCGCCGAGGTCGGCGCCCGGTTCGGCCCGTTCAACCTCACGCTGCTGCCGATCGGCGCCTACCACGACCAGTGGCCGGACATGCACATGAACCCGGAGGAGGCGGTCCGGGCGCATGGCGACCTGGGCGGCGGCCTGCTGGTGCCGGTGCACTGGGCGACCTTCAACCTGGCCTTCCACGAGTGGTCGGAGCCGGTGCGCCGGCTGCTGGCCGAGGCGGAGCGGGCCGACGCCCGGGTCGCGGTGCCGATGCCCGGCGAGCGGTTCGTGGTCAGCCACCCGCCCGAGCGCGACTGGTGGTCCGACATCTCCTGACCCCGTGAGTGGTATTGGTCGCTATAGCGACCAATACCACTCACGGGTCGTGAGCAGCGGTTTTGTCAGCTCGGGTCGTAGTAATCCCCGTAGCGCTGGCGGATGACGTTCTTCTGCACCTTGCCGGTGGACGTGCGCGGCAGCTCGTCGGCCACGATCACCGACTTCGGCACCTTGTAGCCGTCCAGCCGGCCCTTGAGCGCGGTGAGCAGGGCGGCCGGGTCCAGCGTGCGACCGGGTTTGACCAGCACCACCGCAGTGATCGCCTCGCTCCAGCGCGGGTGCGGCAGGCCCACCACGACGGCCTCGGCGATCCCGTCGTCGGCGGCGTAAACGGCGAGCTCCACCTCGATGGACGCCACGTTCTCGCCGCCGGTCTTGATCACGTCCTTGAACCTGTCGGCGAACCAGAGCACCCCGTCCCCGTCGAACCGGCCGACGTCGCCGGAGTGGAACCAGCCGTGCGCGAACGCCTCGCCGGTGGCCTCGGGGTTGCGCAGGTAGCCGGTCATCGTGGACGGCCCCCGGTAGACGATCTCGCCGACCTCACCGGTCAGCAACAGCGCGCCGTCCGGCCCCATGATGCCGACCTGCACGTTCGTCACCGGTGTGCCCACCGCGCCCAGGTGCGATAGCTGGTGCTCGGGGCGGAACAGGGTGGTCACCGGGCTCATCTCGGTCTGCCCGAACAGCAGCGCGAAGTCGCAGCCGAACTCGTCGAGGCAGCGGCGGATCAGCGCCTCCGGCATGGCGGCCATCGCGTAGGTGCAGCGGCGCAGGCTGGACAGGTCCCGGCCGGCGAAGCTCGGGTGCTCCAGCATGGCCCGGTACATCATCGGCAGCCCGAACACCTGGGTGAGCCGCTCCCGCTCGACGGCGTCCAGCAGCACCTCCGGCTCGAAGCCGCGCAACACGTGGATGGCCGCCCCGATGAGCACCGCCGGCGTGCAGAACGCATTCAGCTGGGCGGTGTGGAACATCGGCATCATCGCGGCGAACCGGTCCGCGCGGCTCCAGCCGCACTCCAGCGCCGAGGACATCGACTCCAGGTAGATGGCCAGGTGGCTGGCGACCACGCCCTTGGGGAACGACGTGGTGCCGCTGGTGTAGAGGTAGGTCAGCGGGTCGCGGTCCTCGACGTGGTGCGCCGGCTCGGCCTCGGTGCCGCGCTCGACCAGCGCGTCGAAGCTGCTCCAACGCCGGTCCGCCAGCTCGGCAGGCGCCTCGGTAGGCGGCTCGGCAGGTGCCTCGGTAGGCGGCTCGGTAGGCGGCTCGGCGCCGGTGGTCGAACCGGTGGCTGCCTCGGCGCTCGGGATGACCAGGATGTCGGCCACCTCGGGCACCTTGCCGATGGCCTCGGCCATGGCGCCGAGCAGCCGCTGCTCCACCGCGATGCCCCGCGACCGGGAGTGGCCCAGCACGTAGGCCACCTCGTCGGGGCGCCAGCCCAGGTTGATCGGCACGCACACCACGCCGAGCTTGGCGGCCGCGTAGTAGAGCGCGAGGAACTCCGCGCTATTGCCGGACGCGATGGCCAGCGCGTCGCCGCGGGCGTAGCCGAGCCCCGCCAGCCCGCCGGCGACCCGGTTGACCAGCGCGTTGAACCGCTCGTACGTCCACCGGCGGTCGCCGTCGCACACGGCGGTGCGGCCCGGGTGGGCGGCGGCCGAGCGGGTCAGCGAGTCACCCACGTTGACCCGCTGGATGAGGTTCTCCGCCAAGGCGCGGTCCTGCTCCGAGGGCACGGTGGCCTCCCCGTCGAGGCTAGTGACTGACAATTCACTCCGCACCAGAAGCTAGCGCAGCAGCCGGACTTCAGAAACCCACCGTAGGAACATCAGACAGTTCTCCGCTAGCTCACAGCATTGCCACAGGTTGTCGGCCGAGAGTGGTACCCATGAGCGACACACCGGCGGGGACCCCAACTCCGGCCGGCCCGACTGGCCCCGGTGCCCTACCGGGTGCGCTCGACGGCCGCGCCGAACGATCGGACGACGCCCCCATCAGCAACCACCAGCAGCCCACGCCCCCGGCGGACGCGACTCTTACGGCGGCTCCGGACACCCCGGCCTACGGCGAGGCGTCCAATGGCCAACTGAGCCCGTACCCCCCGATCCCCCAGCAGGCGCAGTACAGCGGCCAGCAGCAGGTCACCCCGTACCACGGCGCGGCCTACGCGGGCGCCCAGTACGGCGGTGCCCCGTACGGCGCCACCCAGGGAGCCAACCAGTACGGCGCACCCGGCCAGTACGGCGTGGGCGCCTACCCGGCGGTCGGCTACGGCCAGCCGCAGGGCCAGACGCCACCGCCCGGTGCACCGCCGAACACCCCTCCCACCGTGCCCCCCACCACCGTGCCCCCCACCACCGTGCTGCCCGCCGACCCGGCGCCCCAGCCCAAGGGCGGCCGCCGGCTTGCCGGCATGGTGGCGGTCGCGGTGCTGGCCGCGGCGGTCGGCGGCGGCGTCGGCGGCTACGTCGGCCACCAGAGCTCGTCGAGCAGCGCGGTCGGCACGCTCAGCCAACCGGTGCCGGCCGCCGGTGACCTGCCGACCAGCCCGATCACGCAGGTCGCGCAGAAGGTGCTGCCGAGCGTGGTCCAGTTGGAGGGCAACGCCGGCGAGGGCTCCGGCGTGATCCTGTCCGCCGACGGGCTGATCCTGACCAACGCACACGTGCTCGCCGCCGCCCAGGGTGGCCAGCTCACCGCGACGTTCCAGAACGGGACGACCGCGCCGGTGCAGCAGGTCGGCGAGGACACCCAGGCCGACATCGCGGTGGTCCGCGCCCAGGGAGTCTCCGGGCTGACCCCGATCCAGCTCGGCAACTCCGACAGCCTCCAGGTCGGCCAGCAGGTTGTCGCCATCGGCACCCCGCTCGGCCTGGCCGGCACGGTGACCAGCGGCATCGTCAGCTCGCTGAACCGGCCGGTGGAGACCCAGGGCGAGCCCAGCCCGAGCCAGGGCCAGGGTCTCGGCGGGCTCGGCGGGCTCGGCGGACTTGCCGTGCAGCAGGCGCCGGCGCCGACCTCGGTGCTGGACGCGATCCAGACCGACGCGGCGATCAACCCGGGCAACTCCGGTGGTCCGCTGGTCGACATGCAGGGCCGGATCGTCGGTCTGAACTCCGCGATCGCCTCGCTCGGGTCCGGGCGGGGTGGCCAGAGCGGCTCGATCGGGCTCGGCTTCTCCATCCCGATCAACCAGGCCAAGCGGATCGCCGACGAGCTGACCGCCAGCGGCCACGCCACCCAGGCCCAGCTCGGCGTCTCGGTGCAGGACTCGCAGCCCAACGGGGCCAAGCTGGTCAATGTGGCACCCGACGGGGCGGCCGCCAAGGCGGGCCTGCAGCCCGGTGACGTGGTCACCAAGGTCGGCGATCGGCTGATCGAGAACTCGGACGCACTGGTCGCCGCGATCAACTCGTCGGTGCCCGGCAGCAACATCACGCTCACCGTCGCCAGCGGGGCCGGCGCACCGCGCCAGATGCCCGTGACACTGGGCAGCGTGACCGCAAGCTAACGGAATATCTCCTGGCCAGACTCGGAGGGGAGCCCGGGTTCTGGCGGCCGGGGTGGGGATCGCGCACAGCGGTCCCCACCCCGGTTTCTTTCGCTCAGTTCGGATTCAGGACGTATGGTCAGGGGATGGGCATGAAGGTTCGAATCGGCGTCGGCCCCATCCCGATCGGCGGCCCGGAAGCGGACGTCGGCCCCGCGCTGGCCGAGTTCATCGACGAGCTGGAGGCGCACCAGATCGACTCGGTGTGGCTGTCCGACCTGGTCTCCGCCCCCCACAGCGCCGACCCGATGATCGGGCTGGCCTACGCGGCCGGCCGCACCGAGCGGCTCAAGCTGGGCACCGGCGTGCTGGTCCTGCCGGGGCGCAACCCCGCACTGGTCGCCGCGCAGCTGGCCGGCCTAGCCGCGGTGGCGCCCGGGCGGGTGCTGCCGGCGTTCGGCGTTCGGCCGGCCCTACCCGGCGACCGCACGATGTTCCCGGTGCCGGAAGGCCGCCGCGCCGACGTGTTCGAGGAGGGCCTTGCGGTGGTGCGGGCGCTGCTCACCGAGCCAGTGGTCACCCACCACGGCGAGTTCTTCCAGCTCGAGGAGGCCTCGGTCGCCCCGCTACCGGCGAAGCCGCTGGACCTCTGGCTGGGCGGCCGGCTACCGATCGGGATGCGCCGGATCGGCCGGCTCGGCGACGGCTGGCTCGGCAGCTTCCTCACCCCCGACGAGGCCGCCACCTGCCGTGCCCAGATCGAGCGCGCGGCCGCCGAAGCCGGCCGGCAGGTCGAGGAGGACCACTACGGCACGAACCTGCAGGTGGTGCCCGACGACCACGATCCGGCCGAGCTGGACCGCGCGCTGGTCCGGGCCAGGATCCGGCGCAAGGACCTCGACCCCGAGCGGCTGCTCTGCCGAGGCTGGGCCGCCGCGCGCGCCGAGGTGCGCCGGTTCGTCGACGCCGGCCTGACCAAGTTCGTCGTCCGCCCCGCCACCCCGGTCGCCTCTCGCCGCGACTTCCTCGACCAGCTCAGCACCGAACTCCTCCCCCTCCAAACCTGAGCCGCTGCCTCGCGGGGTCCGCGCTCGACGTCACGGCTGCCGTATCCCGAGCAGGTCGCGGATCCGGTGCGTGGTCTGCGGCATGGTGAACAGGTCGTCCGGGGTGAGGCGCAGGGTGAGCCAGCCGTAGCCGGCGAGCTCGGCGTCCCGCTGGCGGTCCCGGATCGCCCGGCGAGGCTCGAAGTGGACGGCACCGTCGTACTCGATGGCGAGCTTCGCCTCCGGATACGCGAGATCGACCCGGGCCAGCGTGTACCCGTGCTCGTCAACGACCCGGTACTGCACCTCGGGCAGGGGTAGACCTGCCCTGACCAGGCCGAGTCGCAGTCGTGTCTCCGGGGGCGACTCCGCGCGAGGGTCGGACAGGCCTACCACCGCGTCCAGCTGGCGGCACCCGCGCGCCGTGCTGCCCGGTTCGACAGGTCAACAACTCGGCCGGGACAAAGCAACCCCGACGAGCCAGCGC
>Ga0137415_10006557_pt1 | contig 11543 bp, 18 predicted proteins | sample CZODoug3_1_1_16f_FD_183082 | JGI IMG/M metagenome (GOLD analysis project Ga0137415, IMG submission 183082) | Vadose zone soil fungal communities from Angelo Coast Range Reserve, California, USA - CZODoug3_1_1_16fungal (Hybrid Assembly) | ecosystem: Environmental > Terrestrial > Soil > Vadose...
ATAGGTAAGTTTTTAAGCATCTCGTTAGTCAGCGTAGATTCAGCAGGACGCTTGCCGGGAGTCGGCCCTTTCAGGGGTCAACGAGGGAAACGGCTCGGTGCTTTCAATCAAGCCGTTGAGCGGTTCCCATCTCTCGCCCCTACTCTGGCTGGCTCCCGGGTCAAGAAGGCTCACCCTTCTACCGGATCCCTTTCAGACCCGTTCGCTTTCCCGCCGGATGCGAGCTAACGCTAGAGACTCAGATTTTGTAATCATTCAGCAAAACTTAACTGCTACGCCCAAGGGTCATATAAGCTAGTATGCAAAGCTCAAGCCAGATCACTTTCAGAGAAGCAAACGGAAAAACATTCTACTCTTGCGGATGAGTTCAATGGAAAGAGGGCAAGACCGCTTTTTTCTCGCCTCACGATTTCAACTGCGAAGTTTACAAATTCTTCATATCAGAATCAAACCGCAGAAATAATCATCTAACATGGAAAATCGCTCCATGAGTATGATTCGAGACGTAACAGATCCCGATTTTTGGGAGAAAATGAACACTTATCTCAAAGATTTTTGGTGGCCTGCGATTCAGCGTGATCCGACACAGTATCATTATTGGAGAATGAAAGCTAGCAAACGAATGGGAAAGTTCAAAATCGTGGCTTCAGAAGGACAGGAGGTCTTAGAAGAATGACCACAACCCCGCCTGAACTTCTCACTGGAAGAAATGGAGATATGAGCCGAATCTGCTCTGATTGTGGCCGTAGAGGAGGACATCACAGAATCGGATGCAAAAACTACGATCCTAACACTAGAGGAAAACCGGGTGGGGAAAATGGTAATCGCTGAAAAAGACAAGCTAGAACCATTCAAAGACTGGCATTTCCTAAAGCCGGGACCCCGAGTATGTCCTGACTGTCACAACGGATTCATCATCTCGACAAAACGGTTTGGAGAAAACGTTTTCTCAGACAAATGTTCAACCTGCGGGAAAGTCTTTACCGAATACAAGGTAGTTCCAAGATGAATGATAACGAATTTCACTATGCGGATGTGCGTGTTTCTTTCCTGATTGGTCTTGTAATCGGGGCCATCGTGACTCTGATCGTGGTCTTTCTATGATAGACTGGCGGTTTCTCATCGATCGCTATCTCCACAACCGAAGAATCGCAGACGGATTCTATTACCAGTTTAACGACTTCACAGGTGGAGCTTACAGCGAATCGTTTTTCAGGCCTTACATTCTCAAAAAAGGAGATTGTTTCGTGGATGTTGGGGCCCATGCTGGCGGTTGGACGATTCCCGCGTCAAAATTCTACAATGAGATATGGGCGTTCGAGCCGTTTCCCCATCTTGTGAAAGTGCTTCGAAGAAACTTGGAAATGAATGAGATCAGAAACGTCATTGTCCTACCCACTGCTTTAGGAGAAAAAAACGATGAGAGAGATTTCTGGATTAACGAAGGAGGCATCGGAACATTCGACAAGACACTCAAACCTCGAAATGCAAGATTTTCTTTTCTGAAAATAAAGACGCTGGACAGCTACGGAATCAGTCCTCAGGTCATCAAAATTGACACAGAAGGCTATGAGATCCCGATTCTAGAAGGCGGGATGAACACAATTCGCAAAAACAGGCCTCTAATGGCAATCGAAACACATCATCGAGAGGACATCGAAAAAATTCGTTTAATGCTAACAGGCTATGATTGGACCCTGCTTGAACGTGGAGATCAAACGCTGATGGCAGGAATACCTAGATGACCACAATCGAATCAGTGATCGCCACTCTCCTGTCCGTTTTCTGCATTTTTCTGTCATTCCAAACCATTTTTATCTCAGCAATTCTCAGCGAACTTTTTGCGTTGATGGCCCTTTGCTTCATAGTTGGAGCCATTCTTTTCAATGACTCGCCTCGGCCATCGTAGATGAGAGATGCTTGCTGTATTTTCTGTCATACTCCAATTAGAGTTGGAAACTTTGGGAATTCACGTGGGGTCCGTGGAAACCAGATCCTTGGAGATTTTGGGCTTCGCCGTCATATTCGTGAAAGATGCAAGCCTCTGATTCTGAAAAGCAAACGGGAAGGTCCTTTTTCGAAAATGGAAAAATGGTGTACCTGTCCGGGCGACCTTCTTTGGCCTGTTCCCAAATTTGTAGGACCAAGAAAACGTCATTATCGGAAAGTATCTTGGAATATCCCGGGATAGCAAGTGTTATAAGCAACCTCCACTTTATTGGACCCACTATGTATTCGAACAGCACCAACCAAGCCCAGATGCTTCTTACCTTCCTTCTCTGGAATCGGGTAATCCATTCACTGTTTCAGCGCACACGAAACACTATCTCGGCCATCAAATTCTCTTGGCGCGCAACTCGCGAGAGATATGATGCCCTGCTCGACAACTACACATTCGGGGAAATCGGCTTCCCACACACCAACATCAAGAATGCTTCTCTCATCGGTGAAATCTTCTTCATAGCCATCATCATCTTCTTCGTAGGATCCCTCATCGGACCTACCGCAAACGCAACCACTGGACTCACTATTCCGCACACAGGCTTCACCGTGAACCCGAACATCACCGCATCACCGGGTCTAGTTCCATTGACGCAACTGCTACCCTTCCTATTGGTAGCCGTAGCGTTCATCGGAGCCTTCACCCTATTCGAGAAGCACGCTGGAAACTTCTAGGAAACCCGCCTCAAGAGGGATTCACAGCTTGAGACGGGCCCACTTTTTCTTATTGCTAACTCTGCTGACCGGATTTTTCGGAATGGCTATTCTCGATTCTCTGACTGAAATCGTTCCAATCCGTCCCTACAGCGCGGTTTTCGCTCCCGCATCAGTTCTTCTAGAGCCAACCCGGGGAGTCTCGAACGCTCAATCCTTGGTTGGAGAAATCTTTCTAATCGCGATCATCATCTTTTTCGTAGGGTCCCTTATCGGGCCAGTGGCAAACCGGACAACAGGCATCACAATCCCGCACGCAGGCTTCACCGTGAACCCGAACATCACAAGCTCACCCGGGCTAGTTCCACTGACTCAGCTTTTGCCCTTTCTTCTTGTCGCCGTAGGATTCATTGGAGCATGGACCCTTTTTGAAAAGCGTTCCGGGGGATTCTAAATCGAAATGCTTCCAAAGTCCTTTAGCAAACGCTATCTTCGATTAATTCTTCCCCTGATTCTGATCTTTTCTTTTCTAATCCCTTTCGTCCACGGGGCCACTTACATAGGTTACACGGGAGCCAACAATACTCAAGGATGCAACGGTGGGACGCTTGTTGATTGTAATGTTCCAGTGAACAATGCACACGGGCTAGGAAATGTCATTCTTAACCCTCTTACGGGAAGCCCGGCAGTTCTTATTTCGATAAGTCTCGCTGTGGCTAATAGTCCTCCGGATAGGTTAGTAATCGCTACTTTTCCCCAAGGCACGAATCCAACAATCAACCAAAACGTTTTCTGTAGTAATAGCGGAAACGCGGGGAACACTTGTTCACAGGTTGGAAACGGACAAGTATTCACGATCGTGGACGTAGAATCAATCTCTGGTTTATCTTCTAACAGTGGACCCGGAGGTTCTTTCCAAACGATCGTCTTAGCGAATCCGCAAACGATCGCGGCCAATCAATGGGTAGCCATAACATTTATGCAGGCAAGCGGATCCTTCTCACTAGATTCTTGTGATTTGAACTGTTCCACGCCTCCGGGGTCACAATATGCAAGCCTTGAATTGAATTATGCGACCGGAACGCCTATTGTTGGAAATACTGGAACTACCGTTGGCGCAGGCAACGGCGACATTACCGGAGGAACTTTTCAGCCCACAGGATCAAGTAGCGGAGTAACCAGCGTAACCCAATGCTATGGGAATTGTGGAACTCCTGCTATTACGCTTGTGAACACGAACTCCACTCATCTTTTCAATTTCAACCAAACAGCCACCTTCTTTTACGAATTTCAATCGAACCTTAACGGATTCATTCTGAACGTGACCACTTCGATCGCCAAAACTTACACAAATCAATTCGTTTCTCTTGGAATCTATGAGATCGCTTCGTGTCCTCAAGGAACCACGCCGTTTTCGGGAGCCTGTCCCGGTCTTTTGCTCCAAAGCGCACAAGTAGGAGCAAATCCTTTATTGAAAGGCCGGGTTTCCTTGGTTGTAAGTAACGGGCAGATCGCGGTTCAGAACGGTCAATGGGTAGGAATCGCCATCACGGCCACTTATTCCGGATTAGATTTGAATGATACGAACACGAACGTTGGCCTTTTCCAAACGCAAGGGGCAAATCCCCCGGCGATAACTGCCTCGAGTCAAACCTCATGCGCCTGCAAGATGGGATTATGGGCCTTCATTCGCGGAAACATCGTTACCGGACCCGGGACAACTACGCCAACCTCCGGGTGCGTGAGTCTCGCAACGATCGATTGCATCATTCCCGCCCTAGTGAATAGTTTCTGTTCGAACGTAACAGTTCAATGCCAAACATCCTCTGCTCTTTTCTGGATCCTTGTATTTACCGTAATAACGGAATTTGCTCTTGGCATGAGTTTCGCCAAGATAAGCCCCAATGTCAAAATGCCTATCGGAGAATCCTTCACGTTCATACTTCTGATCTGGATTTTCATCATGACGGGGTTGAATCTGGTTTTTGTTTGGGTTCCCGTATTCTTTTTCATGCTCGTATCATTGACATTCAGCAAGCATACAGGGAAGTATTTCTAAATGGGATTGAGAGGGGCAGAACAAGCCCTCTTGTTCGATGGATTCTTCATTCTCCTGATCGGTCTTTACGGCGTTACCGCCACGGGAACGAGCTTGGGCAGTTTAGCTACTATCCCCGCCCCAAACATCGCACAATTCCCCGGATTGAAAAATTGTCAAATAACTGATCTGGCCTGTAACGCGGCCAATCTGAACACCGCTACCGCTTACATCGCCATAGCAATTTTCAACATTTTAGGAGTTCTAGGATTCATCGTGATTGAAATGATCCTCTTTTTGAACATCGTTCTCAATACCGCATTCAATCCGGCCTTGAGCAGTAATGGGATCCCGGTCGCAGGGGTATTCTTCGTTTTTGTCCAACTGATAATTGCTTGGAGAGTTTTCGATTCGTTCAGGGGTTCGCCAAGTGGTTTCTAGTTGCTACGGTATCTCTTATTCGGCTCAATCATCTTCTTGGTTAGTGGACCACCCCTTCTCACAATCTTCTATCAACCCTACACTTATCCAGAGCCATGCCCTCCCGGAGATCCCCTTTGCAACCCAATGGTCCCGGCCACGCTCCCAGAGCTTCCGGGGGAAATCCCAATATCCTTATTATCCACGCTTCTCCTTATGCTCGGTGTTTGGCATTTAAGAGGCGAAATGGACTTTGAGCGAGGAAAAAGGACCAGAACCGTTAGAATCCCCAAAAGAAGAACTGGAATATCCTGCTCAGGTGGTCTCAAACCTTACGCCGGAAGAACTCGAAAAACTCAAAGCAACAGTCCCGATAGCGTCAACAGGGATAGAGCTTGAAGGATCACCGAAAAATCTCAACGACCTCCTCGGAGCCATGCTTGCCTTCTTCGAAAAAGAAGCACTATCTGTTCTAGACAGGAGCTTCCTAACAGAAAAAGAAATCCCGATCTTCGGAGGAATGATCCAGCTAGGATCCCACGGCATCGGCGGGGGAGGAGTCCTTGACATTCCAATCCCAGAAATCGCGGAGAGAGTGGTAACTGAACTGCACGCGCGAAGGTCTAAGAACGGGGACAGTTCGGAAAGATTCGAACGGATTATGACCGCTTGGCTCAACGTGGCCCGACTGAGAGAAGAACAAAAGCTGAAGGATACTCAACAGATGGTAGGAATGAGATGAGTTCCAAATTGCCGGGGAGGGTCCCATTGGGGCAGGGACGGAAGGATGAACTTGCTGAAGCAGGGGCCCAGTCCCCCCAGCACGAAGGAGAACAAAAATGGTAGATGAACCCGGAGATATTGTAAGAGTCAAGAAGCGGAAGTTCGCAATCGGTAGAAAAGACGCTGGCCGGGTGGGAACTGTCAGAAAGGTTAGGGGAAGATGGGTCAAAGTAGACTTTACACAGTACGATTCACAGGATCCACGAGAACGGATCTATGTTCGAAACGAGCTAGAATCGGTTCAGGAAGCGAAGGATATGCCGAATCATGTTCGGAAGGCAGAGAAAGAGCCATGATCCCAACAAACCCATCAGATTTACCATTAGTAGTATGGTATCTGCTTCTTGCTAGCCCTACAATCACAATCGTAACGATGCACCTTCTTAAATTATTGAGAGATCAGGGAAACCCCAATTTTGACAAGTAAAAAAGCCCAAGCCTTCATCAGCCGGAAAATCCGGAAACTCCGGCATGAAGGTGTTCCGCAGAAGCAAGCCGAGGCCGAGGCGATTTCGATCGCTCGACAGAAAGGTTATGATGTGCCTCCTCCGCACGTTCGAAAAGCGGAGCGTGAACCCTAGTCTTGGCTGATCTAACTACGGCCGAGGGAGCCGTTCTAGTAATCTGGATCTTCATACGATGGACGATCAACAAGTTCGGAGGATTCCAGATCTCCTATTTCCGGCTGAGAGGCATCCCATATCATCAGATCTACATTCATCTCTCAAGCTCAAGATTCGACAAGTTCGCGATAAAAGACGATAATATGGAAGATCTCAGTCCAATCATCACCTTTGAACGCAAAGGCGCAAACTATGTTCTCGGAGGAAACGAAGAAATGTTCCTGAACCCTTATGGCGCACCCTCTTTCGAATACCAATGGAACGATTCCCGCCCTATGAAAGTCAATCTATCCGTCCCAATAGATCAGCGTTGCGATCCCCGATTAATCCATGCAGGCCTACATAACAAGGTAATCTCGGAGTTCCACGGACTAAACAAGAGAATCGGAGTAGCCCGAAACAGTGTCATTTTCGCCGTAGTTCTCCTAACCCTCATGCTCGTCTTTCTGGACATTTATTACAGCTACAACACAACTTGCGCGATTCACTCCCTAGCCTGCGTAGGATCCCATCCATGACAACAGGTTATCGGGTAGGTTGTCCCTATTGCCCTCTCAAAATCAGCAAAAACTCGAAAGGCAAACACTTGACAGAAATGCACCCGGGTAAGCCTAGACCAAGTGAACCGGGATTTCCGGGATGGAGAGAAGAATGAGCAGTTTGCTTCTACTTTTCATTTTTGCAAGTAGTATCGCTATTACTCTCTGGATCACTTCTTGGAAGGATGAAGAAGAATGAGGTTAACTTGCCCAAACTGCGGGGCCCGAGAATTTCTTCTCAATGGAAATACTCTACAGATTCATTGTAAAGAATGTGGGGCCTTGATGTCTCCCACAGTTGAGATCGTTGAGAGGAAACCAGAATGAAGTGGTCCCTAACAGATCCCGGTATCTATGAGTCTGACGCGAAGAACCGCACTGGAAAGACTTTCAATCAGGCCGTGGGAGGATGGTTCGCCTTCAACGAGGGAAAAACCGTCTATGTCAACTGTCCCATCAACCCGATTTCAAAACGGGTCGAAGAACACATTGTCAACTATCCACACATTGACTATGATCCCTATCAGCTAATCCACTCAAACCTCTGGAATGCCTACATCATCACAGACCAAGCCGAACAAGTCATGGATGCACGCGCCTGTCAGAAAAAGGACATTCGAAACCTTGGATATTTCAACTATCAAGCGAAAAAGCGTGCCTGCTCCTGGCATTATGATACACCACGCCACAAGAACATCGATCCCAGAATACGATTAAATCCAGACTGGATCCTTCACCTTTACCGGATACCTAAGAACTGGCTTCAACCCTTACAAGCGATAAGAATCCATGTTGAAGGAGCAGACGGCGTTGACGGCTGGCTCTTGTGGAAAAACCCTTCACAGTTCTTCCCGGTCTATAATGACAAAGTGATGCTGAGGCCCCCCGCATGAGCTTCTTTGTATCATTATTCTTCATAGTCCTATTCTGGTTCGGATCTCTAATCATGATGATTCTCCCCGGAAAACTCCCGCGATTCTTCGCAATCATCATGTCAGGCTTCGAGCTTCCTCTCATCGCTGGAAAAGAAACAATTCTAACCGAAGGACCGTTGGCTTGGCAGACAGTCTCAATTCCTGCCCTGGACCAGTTATACGGATACATCTTCTTTCTCATGTGGACCTTCATCGCTTACGCGAACTTTCTTGATACGATGGAACGTGACATTCGTGGGCGAAAACGAAAAAAACCTAACCAGTAAGATTCGCTATTCCCTCATCATCGGGATCGCGCTAACCGCATTACTACTTAGTAGTATAATGACCATTTCAGCCCCAAGCTCAATTATTAGAGATAAACAATCAGCATCATCAACACTTACAATAGCCGCTAACGTAAATCAGGCATCTTCTACTATTGTTTTCCCCCATCCCTTCCTGGCGACTCCAACGGTTCACATAACTCCTGCCACCATAATCAACAAAAACGCCCAGGTAATCGCCTTCCTTCCATTCTGTTTTCTCTGTACGACCTCAGCAGGTCAGGTTTGGACTAATATGCCTGCGGCGCAGACAGAAATATTTGGAGACATCAATCACAGAGTCTTCGAGAATCCACAGGGGGGATTTCTGGCGACAAGTACGGCCTTTTTCACGGTTTTCTGCATTACTCCCTCTGCAAGCGCAACTGCTTTTCTTCAAGCTCAATTCTCAACTGATGCGGGAGCCACATGGACAAGTTTCAATGATGGAACAGTCGATATAGGCATAGCCGGGCCATGTGGGTTTGCCCCGACTTATCTTCAGGGAACAATCCCCTCGTTTCCAGTCTTCGCTTTCAACCAGGGATTCTACATGAGAGTAGTAGGACAGAACGGTAACGGAATTGGAGACGTTCCACAGTTTAACATGATCCAGATAGCGATTGAATTTCAGGAACCACTATTGGTGACAGTGGTGGCAACCGCAACGGCTGTGACTCCAACACAGTTTGTTCTAACGATCAGAGACGATATAGCCGTGGCAACTCCGACTTCAATGGCGATTGTTTGGGATGGAGAAGTAGCATAATCTTACCACTACACCTATTAATCGGTCAACCATAATGGTTTCTCACGAAAACATCAATCCTTCTCAGTCTCTCCATGATACTTCTAGCGGTTTCGCTTGTCCACGGCCAAAACGGAACTGGACCATACGCGGAATGTTCGATCATGCCTCAAATGTTCCAGAACGGGATCCCGGTTCAAAGTGCCATCGGCGGATACGATGATCAGGGAGCCAGCATGACAATGGCAACAATCAACTGGGGAGACGGACAATCCGATTCGACCACGCAAAGCAACTATCTGACAGGCATCTGCGATCCCCGCCTGAACTGGGCTATTCCCCCAACCTTCGGCGCAATCTGGACACACACATACCAGACAATGCTCAAGAGTGTCACAGTCTCAATGACATTACAGGATAGTCTCGGGAGAACAACAACTCTACAATGGACCATGCCTGACGCGCCCACAGCCTCAGGCGGCGGAGGGATGCCCTCACGACACACCTGGTAAAGAAACTCCTCACCGTTTTCTTTGTTATCCTCGTAACCGCCGGACTCTATTATCTCAGCCAACCATTCATAAAGTCGAATCCTAACGATGGTTGGACAACACAATTCGGGACAGTCCGGTATATCTACGCTGAACCTTCCCATAGGACCTTCGTGATAAATGATAATGTTGGAGGATGGACGATAGATACGACCCTCCAATGCAACTTCCAACTAGGCCAGACAATCTATTTCCAGACCCTGAACAACCAGATTCGATTCCTCGATGCTCCCACAGGATGCAGAGCAATCACGACTTAGCCCCCCTCTGTTTCCATTGGAGATAATTGGAAATTGACCGATAAAGAACTTCGGCAAAAATACGCGCTCGAACTTGCCGATTGGTTGATTCGCCACGGAGTGAATCCCCCTGCGGGAGACGTTGATGAGCTTCTTGAAATCACGAAGGCGATTTACTTCTCAATGGTTGCGGAGATGCTCGAAGGAACTGCTAAGATTTTCCGGGAAAAGGTCAAACATGATTCGAATTCGCAAACTTCCTAATTGTCCCTCTTGTGGATCTGAGGAAGTGTTTATAGATGGCGAATGGCGATGCCCTAATTGTATTGATGATGGCAATTTCGAAACAGAAGGATTCGGATATGACTGAGCCAAAACCGGAGAAATGGGAAGAATTCGTTCATCCTGCTTCTTGCGGAGTAATGTCTGAGGATCCTTACGGGACCGGACAGTTCAGTGGAAGGCGAAAGAAGTTTTGAGTCTTGATTCTGAACCTGACAAGGTTCGAAAATGGATCGTGGCCCTTATTGATTCGATAGTAGGCGAGATCGGGATCTCTTGGGAAAAGTTCCATGCGGTAATTGATGATATGGAAAAGTTTGTGAAGGAACAGGAAGCTAGACGCCAACCGGAAAAGGGAATGTTTTGACTGAGAAAGTGAAAGTTATCAAGTGTCCAGGATGCGGAAAACTCGTCTTCGCAGATAAATCGCAGATGGATGAACATTTCGCCTCAGGCCACGAAAAGAACACTTACACGCCTCCAAGGCCTGGCTCGACCGAACGGACCAGGATTCTAGGCCTGTCTTGGCATCAGCAGATCAGAATGATCTTCCAAGATTATCCGGAAGGAATCCTGTTCTATACTCTGATAATTCTCGTTCTCACCTTCATCATCTCCCGAGTTATCGAGCTTCGATAAGTTTTGTTTTTCAATCGTAAACCGCCTTTCGTCATGAATCTAACGCGAGTAGATCATTTCGACTGCTTTCCTCATGTCATAACCACATTCCAGTATGGATCCCATCCGAACCGGGTCTATGCCTTCTGTCCCTTCTGTAGGAAATACGCGATTCTCAACTGGAAGGATTCCCGGGCGCGTTGGGCAAACCGTATCTTCTATTCTGTACCTCTAGTCTGGCAGGCTTCCCTAGCCTTCATCGCCATCGCCGGAGTAGTCTATTTCATCTACCTCTTTCTCAAATAAGTTTAGATAAAGAACCATGATGCTCGAAACAAGTGCTGATCAGTCTGAGGCTAATCCCTTTGAGCAAAGCCTTGGCAAGCTGTCAGAACAACACTTGCGGGTTAAGTCGTGATAACTATGCTTTTCAGCAGGTAAAGACTTAATAGGCTAACCGGAGTAATCGCGCTCAAAAGGGGGTGAAAGTGAGAAAATGGGCGATGTATTGGTTTTCAAGGTCCAGTCCTTGACGGAAGGCGGATTCGTTACCTTTGCCCCTGACTATTCGCAATACAGCGAAACTCTTGATCTGGCGGCCAAGCGGTTGCAAGTTCAAGTTGATATGCAAGTGAAGGCGTTACAGGATGAATTGAGGAAAGGGCAAGTAGCCCCGATCACGGGTGGACCTCCGAAAACCGGAATTGGAACGAAAGCGTAATAAGCTCGGACCCCTTACAAGGGTCCGGTCCCCTTGGCTCGGATAGAAGGATTCAATGACCCCGAAAGCGTTCGGAGCGGGAACAT
>Ga0137415_10006558_pt1 | contig 11543 bp, 7 predicted proteins | sample CZODoug3_1_1_16f_FD_183082 | JGI IMG/M metagenome (GOLD analysis project Ga0137415, IMG submission 183082) | Vadose zone soil fungal communities from Angelo Coast Range Reserve, California, USA - CZODoug3_1_1_16fungal (Hybrid Assembly) | ecosystem: Environmental > Terrestrial > Soil > Vadose...
CGGCGACGACACCCTTATCCTCATCCATTCGAGCCCGGGAGGCGACAACGACGCCGCATCGGTCGATGCCACCGTCGACGCCTCCTCGGGCGACGCCGCGCAGTCCGTCAAAATTCAAATCCTCGGCATCAACGACTTTCACGGAAACCTCGATCCGCCATCCGGCAACTCTGGCAACGTCACCGCGTCCCCCGGAGATCCCGAGGCCGGTGACGCGGGCACGCGTGTCGACGGCAGCGCCACACAGCAGGTCCCCGCCGGCGGCGTCGCGTACCTGGCGGCGCACATCGCGGCGCTCAAAGCACAGTATCCGAACAACACGGCCATCGTCTCCGCGGGCGACTTGACGGGCGCGAGCCCCTTCGTGTCCCAAGCCTTCCACGACGAGCCGTCGGTGGTGATCATGAACGCCATCGGGCTCGACTTCAACGGTGTGGGCAATCACGAATTCGATCATGGAGTCGCCGAGCTTCGCCGTCTGCAATACGGCGGTTGCTATCCCGGCGCCTGCGACGACGGCGGCACAAGCGATTTTCCCGGGGCGAAGTTCGAATATTTGGCGGCCAACGTCGATGTGGCGAAAGGCCGCACGGTCTTCCCGCCGTATGACTTCAAAGAGCTCGGTGGTGAGAAGATCGCTTTCATCGGGATGACCCTCAAGGACACGCCGTCCGTGACCATCCCCAGCGCCGTGGCGGGCCTCACGTTCGACGACGAGGTGCAGACGGTGAACGCACTGGTGCCCGAGATTCGACAGAAGGGCGCGAGCGCCATCGTGGTGCTCCTGCACCAGGGCGACGTTCCGCCTGCGGGCACCGTCTACAACGGGTGCGGCTTGGTCGATGGCGTTCTCGCCGACATCGCCACCAAGCTCGATCCCGCCGTCGATGTCGTGCTGAGCGCCCATACGCACCAAGCCTACGAGTGCGCCATCGCGGGCAAGCTGGTCACCAGCGCCGCCTCTTATGGGCGCGTGGTGACGCAGGTCGAGCTGACCATCGATCCCGTCCGGCATCGGGTGACCAGCAAGACAGCCACGAATCACATCGTCACGCGCAACGTCGCCCCCGATTCGAAGGTGGCGACAATCGTTGCAGACTACAAGGATCGCGTGGCTGCGGTCGCCAATCAGATCGTGGGGAACATCTCGGGTGCGGGCAGTCTGCAGGCGGCGCCGCCCGATCCGGTCAAAGGCTCGGGCGAGTCGACCTTGGGCGACGTGATCGCAGATAGCATGTTGGCCTCCACCACGGCGGCGCCCTTCAATGCCGACTTCGCTGTGATGAATCCGGGTGGCATCCGCGCGGATCTGCCGGACAGCGCCATCACCTATGCCCAGGCATTCGCGGTGGAGCCCTTCGGCAACTATCTGGTCACCGTTTCGCTCACCGGCGCGCAGATCGAAACGATGCTCAACGAGCAGTGGACGTCGACCTCCACGAACATTCTCCAAATCTCCAAGGGCCTCACCTACACGTACGTGGTTCCGGACGGCGGGGTCCCTCATGTCGTGGCCGGCAGCATCGTGCTCGGGACCACGGGCATCGAGCTGAACAAAATCTACCGCGTGACCACGAACAACTTCGTGGCCAGCGGCACGGGCGACGGCTTCACGATCTTCAAGCAGGCCACCGACCGGACCACGGGCGCGAGCAACATCGTCGACCTCGATTCACTCATCGCCTACTTCCACCAAGTCCGCCCCACACCGCCGCCCCCGCTCGACCGCATCACGCGACAGTGAGCCCCGCCTTTGGCGGCGGCGGAGAAGGGCGCGGTGTAGAGAAAAGAGGGGCCGACGAAATGAAACCCGAGGGCATTCGCGGCGTGACGGAAGCGTCACATGGCTGACATGCAAGCCCTGTATCTTTCCGGCCGAATACCTCCGTGGGCACCTCGGCGCGCTTTGGCAAGTACACCTTCATCGCCACCCTTGGACGCGGGGGGATGGCGGATGTGTACCTGGCGCTGCAGAGCGGCCCCGTCGGTTTCCGCAAGCTGGTCGTGGTCAAGAAGCTGCGCGCCGACGTAGACGTGACCGAAGAGGACACCTACCGCGCGATGCTTCTCGACGAGGCGCGGCTGGCTGCGCGCCTGCGGCATCCCCACGTGGTGCAGACCCTCGAAGTGGGCATCCACGACGGGGAGCATTTCATGGCCATGGAGTACCTCGAGGGCCAACCCCTCGGGCGCGTGGCCACCGCGGCGCATCGCGCCGGAAAGCCCATGGAGCCTTCGCTGGTCGTGCAGATCGTGATGGACGTGCTGAGCGGCCTTCACTACGCGCACGAGCTCCGCGACTTCGATGGTACGCCGCTCGGCATCGTCCACCGCGACGTGAGCCCGCAGAACGTGTTCGTGACCTACGATGGCGAGGTCAAACTCGTCGACTTCGGCATCGCGCGCACCGTGCTCACCACCACGGCCACCGCCGCGGGCACCTTCAAGGGCAAGCCTTCGTACACCGCGCCCGAACAAGTGCGGGGCGACGATCTCGACCGGCGTGTGGACATCTTCTCCACCGGCATCGTGCTCTGGGAGCTCCTCGCCCAGCGGCGCCTCTTTCGCGCCGACACGCCCATGGAGGCGATGCACAAGCTCCTGCTCGAGGACATTCCGCGCGTGTCCAGCGTGGCGCCCGACGTGCACCCGATTCTCGACGACGTGTGCGCGCGCGCCCTCGACAAGGACCCGAACGGCCGCTTCGACACCGCCGCGTCGATGCGCGAGGCGCTCGAATCGTACCTCGAGGAGACCGGCACCCGAACCCTCCCTCGAGACAAGTTGGGCCACTGGGTCGAGCAGCTGTTCGAAAAGGAGCACGCACGGGTTCGCGCGCGCATCGGCGAGTGCATGCGCGCGCAAGACGACGACGGCGCGCGAAACATCGATTCCGTGCCGACGCTCGTCGTAGCCCCCGTTTCGTCCAACGGCGCGCACCACTCGACGAGCCATCCCATTTATTCGACCTTGCGCGAGCCGCGTCGTACCGTTCCCGCATCGAAAGCCCGGCGGCGCACTCGGTTGATTCTCGCTGGCGTCCTGATCGCGGCAGCGGCGGCCGTCGGCGGTGCAGTCCTCGCGTTCAATTTCCGGCGCGGCTCGTCGATGACCGCGGCGTTGCAGACGCCCGCGAACGCGCAAACGTCCGCCCCCGCAGAGGAGCCTGTGTTGCGGCTGTGCGGATCGAACACCATCGGCGCGGAGCTCGCCCCCGCGTTGGTCGAGGCGTACTTCAAGAAAAAGGGGATGACCTCCGTCTCGCGAATACCGGGAAAAAAGCCGGAGTTCATGACCATCCGCGCCGTGCGCGAGGGCGAGCGGCCGCAGATCGTGACCATCGAGGCCGAGGGGAGCGCCACCGCTTTTACAGGGCTCGCCGAGGGCGCGTGCGACGGCGGAATGGCTTCGCGGTCCATCCACGACGACGCGCTGCAATTGCTCGCGAAAAAGGGCCTCGGCGAGATGCGCTCGCCCGCGAGCGAGCACGTGATCGCGCTCGACGGCATCGCGGTGATCGTGCACCCGAACAACACCGTGCGCGCGCTCGATGGCGACCAACTGCGCCGCGCCTTCACGGGTGCCGCGCACGATTGGTCCGAGTTGGGCGGCTCGGCGGGGCCCATTCGCATCTTCGCGCGCGATGACGCTTCCGGTACCTACGACACCTTCAAGCATTTCATCTTGGGCAAGGAGAAGCTCGTGGCCTCCGCGACGCGCTTTTCCGACAGCGATGCGCTCTCCGACGCGGTCGCCAACGAACCGGGGGGCATCGGCTTCATCGGTCTCGCCTACATCCGATCCGCCGCTGCGCTCGCCGTTTCGGATCGCGGCGCGCCGCCGATGTTCCCTTCGCCCTTCACGGTCACCACCGAGGGCTACATGCTCGCGCGCCGCCTCTACTTCTACACCTCGGCGCGCCCCGCGGACTCGGGGGCGCCGAGGGCGACGCAGTCGGGATCGGGATCAGGTTCGGCGCGGGCGACCGTCACGCGCGATCTGGTCACCTTCGCACTCTCGCCCGATGGGCAAGCCACCGCACGCGCTGCCGGCTTCGTCGATCTGAGCATTCGCGTGCACGATCCCGAACCGTGCAACGCACGGTGCTCCGGACGCTACACGACCACCATCCGCAACGCGCGCCGCCTCTCTCTCGATTTCCGATTTCGCACCGGCAAAAATGAGCTCGACAGCCGCGGCACCCGCGACCTCGATCGCGTCGTCGCCTTCTTGAACGGACAACCCGGCGCGCGCGTCCTCCTTCTCGGATTTTCCGACGCCATCGGCGACGCCTCGCAAAACCTACGTCTCTCACGCGAGCGCGCCAAAGCCGTCGGCGACGAGCTCGCGGCCCGCGGCGTCCACCCGGCGGTCATCGACGGCTTCGGCACCGAAATGGCCGTCGCATCGAACACCGACGAATCGGGCCGCGAACGCAACCGCCGCGTCGAAGTCTGGCTCGCCCCGGAGTGAAGATGCCTCATGGAGTCTCGCAGGCGCTGCGGCGCCGCTGACGCTCGCGCATGCTTCACTTCGCACCATGGCCACTGACCGGAAAATCCAAGCGAACGCGCTTCGTGAATTTGCTGGTTACCTCGAAGAAGAGGCAGGGGATGATCTGCCCGAAGACGTCGCCGCCGCGGTGACGAGCATCGTGAATCTGATCAAACACCGGCGTGCCATGCACGACTGGTGGGAGCGCGAAGCAAAGGGCGAGAAAACGATCCCGTCCGCCGAGGCCCGTAAGAGGCTCGGTTTCTGACCGTGCTGTGAATATCGAAGACGAGTCCTGAAAAGACTCACTTACCGGGAGCCTTGGGCGCCGGTGGGGTTGCATCGGACGAATTCGCAGGTGCCGGTGCTTCCGCCGCAGCTTTGTCCTCCGCGAGCAACTCCTTCAGCCGTTTCTCGCGCGAAGCCTCGTCCATGCCCGCGCCGATCTTGCTCGCGTCGAAGGTCAGCATGGGCATCTGTCCGGCGCCGTTGAATGTGGGCAGCTTGCCGTCCCAGTGCTCGAGCGCGCGGTACTGAAGAACGGCGGCGCTGGTCGACAATCGGATGATCTCGTTGGCTTTCGCCTCGGAGCGCGCGCGAATGAGCTGCGCGTCGGCATCGCCCTGCGCCTTCTGCCGCGCGGCTTCGGCGGCGCCGTGGGCCTGGGTGATCGCCTGGTCGGCCTCCGCTCTCACCTGCCGAACTTTGTTTTCGCTCTGGATGGCATTCTGCGTGGCCTCCATGGCGCGGTTGATGGCGTCGGCGACGTTCTGGGGCAGGCGCAGCGCGCCGTTGATGGTGAGCTGGTCGATGACGAACCCGTCTTTTCCGAGCACGTCGCGGCACTTGCCGGTGACGTCGGACAGCATCTTCGACTTGCCCGCGCCATACACCTCTTGAACGGGCAAACGCGAGGCGACGTCGTTGAAGGCTTCGCGCACCGTATTGCGAACGTAACCGTCGGCGAGCACGCTCAAGTCGTTTTGTCGAAAGCGCCCATAGAGGCGCGGCACCAGGGTGGGCTCGATGTGGAAGGAGAGCCCCACGTCGGCGTTGACGTTGACCCCCTCACTCGACGAAAACGTGATGGACTCGTCGATGGCCCGCCCCTCGTGCGCACTCTGCGTCCACACCACATTTTGCACGCTGGTGGGAAATTCGATGATCTGTTCGGTGAGCGGATTGAAAAAGACATAGCCGGTCACCACCGGCGCATCCTGCACACCGCGTTCGCTCCCGGCGAGCTTCACCCGCACGCCCACGTGCCCGGCGTCGATCCTCCGGGTGGTCGCACAGCCTGCGAACAACAGCACCACCGCGATGGCAATCGCCGAAATACCTCGAAGTACGGTTTTCCTATCTGCGGCCGATGCATTGAACTTGATCGCCATCGCGCTTCACCTTTCGCGGAACCCAAATCCCGAAACAGCTAGTTCCCAGCCCGTCTATACCCGAAAGCGCTGAGCGCCGCGGCAATTCCGAGCGTCACCAGGATGGCCACCGCACCCCAAAACCGCACATCGCTCGCGGCGTTGAGCCATGGCTGCAACACGAAAAGCGCAACCAGCGAGAGAAACACCAGGGCCAAGGTCACCCCGACGTGACCGCGCCGCCGAGCGCGCAACGCCACGCGAAGCCGCTCATTTTCGACGCGCAGTGACTCCGTTTCGTTTCGATAAGGTGGTTCCATCCGACGGCCCTCCGCTTTCTCCGCGCGCGCAGCCTATGGGTGCTCGCTCGCGGCGCTCGTATCGACCAAGGTCACCGTGCGCGTTTCGCCTGGTTCGAAGCGCACCGCGGTGCCCGCGGGAACGTCGAGGTGTTTGCCTTCGGCCAGCGCGCGATCGAATTCCAACGCCGCGTTGGTTCGCGAAAAAGGATAATGACTTCCCACTTGGATCGGCCGGTCCCCGCGGCTCGTGACGGTGAGCGTGGTTCGTTTGCGTCCCGCATAGAGCTCGATCTCCCCTGGGAGCACGGAGATCTCTCCCGGTTGCACTCTTGCCGGCTCCTCGTGCGGTCCAAATAGAGCCATATCCGGCACGGGCAGGAAGCTGCCGTAGAGCGCCAACGAAAGATCGCCGTCTTCTTTGACGATCGGATCGTGCACGGTGACCAGCTTCGTGCCGTCGGGAAAGGTGCCCTCGACCTGCACTTCGTGAATCATTTCGGGCACACTCGAGAGCACCTGCCTTCGTCCGAGCACGCTTCGTCCGAGATCCATCAGCTCCGCCACGCTGCGTCCGTCACGAATCCACTCGAGAAGCTGCGTCGCGAGCAGGGCCGTGGTCTCCGGGTAGTTGAGCCGAACGCCGCGCGCGAGCCGCTTTTGCGCGAGAAACCCTGCTTGATGCAAGAGGAGCTTGTCGATGTCGCGCGGCGAGAGGTGCATGCTCGCTATCATCGTCACGCGGACGCGGGCGTCAATGTGACTCTTGCGATGGCGCTGGAGACAGAACATGATGGTGCGTCCCATTCATGTCCCACGCAGTTCCGCCGGAGCACACGAAAGTCCAGACATTCGAACCGCGCGCGCGAGCCGCCGCGTGCCCTCACTTGATGTGGCGCGATCTGCGGGGGGCGCACAAGGTCAAACTCGAGCTTCCCACCACGCTGCTCGGGTCCGCTGGCGGGGCCAACATCGTCATTACCGACACGAGCGTTTCCCGCCTACATGCGGAGATCGAGCTCCGTGAAGATGGTGTGTGGATCCGTGATCTCGGCAGCCGAAATGGCATCTTCGTCGAAGGGGTTCTGGTCGCGAGCGCGCGCGTGGCCGATGGCGCCAAGGTGAGACTCGGTGTGACCGAGCTCACGGTCGTCTACGATGGCGAGCAGCAGCCGCCCGAGCTCTGGCCCGAGGAGAGCTTCGGTCCTCTGGTGGGGCGCGCGGCGGTCATGCGAGGACTCTTCGCTTATCTGGCCCGCATCGCCAAGTCCGATTCGCCGGTGCTCATTCAAGGAGAGACCGGTACCGGCAAAGAGCTGGTCGCCCAAGCGATTCACGAAGCGTCGAGCCGGGTCGACAAGCCGTTCGTGATCGTCGACTGCGCAGCGCTGCCCGAAAGCCTCATCGAGAGCGAATTGTTCGGTCACGCGAAAGGCGCCTTCACCGGCGCGACCTCCGCGCGAACCGGCGCCATCGAGGCGGCCGACGGCGGCACGGTCTTCCTCGACGAGATCGGCGATCTGCCGATGTCGGTGCAGCCGCGTCTCTTGCGCGCGCTCGAATCCGGCACCATTCGCCGCGTGGGAGAGACCGCGCGCCGCAAGGTCGACGTGCGGTTTCTCTCGGCGACCCACCGTGACATCCGCACCATGGTCAATGCAGGTGCCTTCCGCGAAGATCTTTATTTTCGTCTGGCCGTTCTCCCGGTCACCGTTCCGGCCCTGCGCGAGCACCTCGACGACATCCCTTTGCTGGTGGAGCGTTTTCTTCCGCGCGGTGTGCTGGCCAGCCCGGAAATCGTCGCGCAACTCATCAAGCGTCCGTGGCTGGGAAACGTGCGCGCGCTCCGCAATTTCGTGCATCGCGTGGCGGTCATGGGCGCCGAGGTGGCGCTCACCTTCAGCGACACCGGCGGCGAGGGCCTTCCAGCCATGACGAATTCCGCCAACCCACAAGCGGCGAACGCATCGGGCGGTTATCCCACGACCAAACAGGGGCCGCCGTGCATCGCCGATTTTGATCCGACCATTTTCGATGCCGATTTCAAACGATTCCGCGAGACCTGGGGCGACACCGGTGAACGCGAATACGTCCGTCGATTGCTCGCCCGTCACGATCGCAACGTCTCGCACGCCGCGCGCGAAGCGGGCGTCGATCGCACGTATTTGTACCGGCTGATACGCAAGCACCTCTTGTAGCGCGCCGAGCGAAATCGAAGTTGGGCTGCTCGATGGACACACCAGCGACCACCGAGCGGCCTGACCTTGAATCGTCCGATTACAATGATTCGTGAAGCACGAGCCATGTGAACGAGCATCGAATAGGTGCGATCGAAAAGAGCGTCCGAATGACGCGACGTCTCTTGACCTTCGCGAAGTCGTACGTAGCCTCATCCGTAAGGGTCTTCGCGACAGCGAGACTCTTTCGAGGGGGCCTTGTTTCAACATCGGCTCTTCGTTCGTCGGGGGTAGGGGATGGCGGAGCTGTGCACTTCTTTCGCTGAAAAATTGGGGGCTGGATGAAAATCCTCGCCAAGTTACTGGTGGTGTTTGCGCCAATCGTATTGGCGTGTTCGACGGAGTTTTCTCCTCGGCCGTGCGAAGCCGACGGGGATTGCTCGAGCAACCAAGCATGCGTGGCCTTGGCTACGGGCACCGCGTGCATCTCCGTGGGCGAGGCGCCGATAAAGATCGGAATGTCCGCGCCCTTCGGCGGTCCGAATCACGATCTCGGTGCCAAGATGAGCGCGGGCATTCAGCTCGCGTTCACCGAACAAAACGACAAAGGTGGCATTCGCGGCCGCACGCTCGAATTGGACGCGCGCGACGACGCGTACGATCCGAGTTCGGCCGAGGCCAACGCGCGCGCGCTCCTCGACGTGGTGCCCACGAACGAGGCGCCGCGGTGTCCTTCCACCAAAGACAGCACCGCGCTCTATCCGGCAGGGGGGGCGGTGCCCGTTTCGACCACCTCACTCGATCGCGGACCGAACGCCGTGCTGGCGGTGCTCGGAAATGTCGGCACGCCCACCATGGTGCGCTTCGCGCCCATCGCGGTGGAAACACAGACCCTCTTCTTCGGCGCATTCACTGGCGCGCAGCTCATCTTGCGCGACGACACCTGTCAGAGCTGCAAGCGTTACATTTTCAACGTTCGCGCGAGCTACGCGCAGGAGGCACGGGCCACCCTCGAGTACTTCGCGCAGTATCACGGCGTCAAAGATTACAAGCATCTCATCAGCTTCGACCAGAACGATACCTACGGGCAGGCAGGCTATTCGGGACTTTCGAATGCCTATGTCTCTCTGTCGCAATCGCCGCCGGCGAATTTGCCGACACTGCCTCCCATGACCAATCCCACAACCGACATTCCTCGGTTTCGTTACGAACGTGTCGATCCCGTCGGCGGCGGCCAGCAAGCGGTCAGCAACGTGATCAACCATGTTCAGAACGATGTGCTGAGCGGGAATACTGATTCACACGTAGTCGGTATTATGATGACCAACGTCTACAGCGCCGCCGAGGTGTTCATCAAAGGCATCAAGGACTGGCAAGCGAAGACGCCAGACGCGGCCAGGGTGAAGTTCGTATTCAGCAACATCTCGTTCACCGGACCCAACTCGTTGGCGACGCGGCTGCAGGGCTCCGATGCCCTGGGACATCCCTACAGCGAAAACGTCTACGTGTCGCAGGTTGTGCCCAATTACGCAGACGGGCAAGACGATTCCAGTCTGGTGAAGGCTTATCGCAACCTTCAGCCCGCGACGGACCATCGAAACTTCACCGAGTTCGAAGGATACATCTCTGCGCGCATCTTCATCGCGGGATTGCTCGCACAGAAGCAAGCGTACACCACCGAAAGCCTCATCCAGACGTTCGAAAATCTCAACGCGACCGTGGACTCTTCCCTCGTTCTGGGTGCAAATTCGGGCTTCTCTGCGAAGGACCACAATTACTCGAAGACCGTATGGGGCACGGCCATCCAGAGTGATGGAACCTTCAAGAACGTCTACTTCTGGCAACAGGGAGCAGCGCCCGAGCTGCAACCTTATCAGTGACTCATTTCGTGATGAAAAACCCCCGTGACTATTCGTACCAGTTGAGTGATGCTTAAAGATCATCGTAGAGCACTACGGCTGATAAGAGGCGAGGGAGCAAGTGCGATGGCAGAAAGCACGGCCTCCGAGCATGTGATCGGCAAATACCAATTAATTGCCGATCTCGAGCAAGGGGGGATGGGGAATGTTTATATCGCGATGGCCCAAGGGCCAGGTAGTTTCAGCAAGCTGGTGGTGCTGAAGGAGCTCAAGCCAGAATTCGCACGAGATCCCGATTTTTTGGAGATGTTCTACGAGGAGGCGCGAGTCGCCTCGAGACTGCACCATCCGAACATCGTTCAGACCTACGAGGTGGGAAGCGAAGGAGATCGGCATTTCCTAGCCATGGAGTACCTGGCCGGGCAGTCGCTGGCGCGGGTGCTCTCCTCGCGGCACCTGGGTTTCCCGCTGGAGATGTATCTGCGGGTGCTCTGCGAAGTGCTGCGCGCCCTCGATTATGCCCATGCGCTGACGGACTTCGACGGAAGCCCGATGGCTCTGGTTCATCGCGATGTGAACCCCGAAAATGTGTTCGTCACCTACGACGGCCAGATCAAGCTGCTCGACTTCGGCATCGCCAAAGCGAAAAACTCGCGGATCAAGACACGGGTCGGTGTGTTCAAGGGCAAGCCCTGGTACATGGCGCCCGAGCAGCTCACCGGCGACATCACCGCGCGCACCGATTTCTTCGCCGTGGGCGTGATGATCTGGGAAGCGGTGGCCGGCGCACCCATGTGGCATCAGAAGGGCGACGCCGAGGTCCTCTCGCTTCTGTCCCAAGGACACGTGCCCTCGCTGGCCACCGAGGTGCCGCACGCGCCCGCGGAGCTGGTGCGAATCTGCGACAAATCGCGCGCAGTCGTCCCCGAGGACCGCTACGCGACGGCGCAAGAATTCCTCGCGGACCTCGAGGGCTACCTGCGCGACACGAAGGAAACCGTCTCCGTGCGCGACGTCTCGGCGCGCATTGCCGATATGTTCGCCGAAGAACGAAGCGAGCGCCGGTCGACCCTGGAGACGTATCTCAGCGCGATTCAAGGCAGCGTCTCCGTGGAGTCGGGGACCACGCCCGCGCTCGGTGCCCGTGACAACATGAGCGGAAGCCGCCCGCGTCTTCGCATTCGCCAAACCCCGAGCGGCACTGCAAAAACCGAAGTTGCGCCATCCGAGCCGCATCGCAAATGGCCCTGGATCGCGCTCGCGGCCGTTGCGTTGAGCATCACGGCCCTCTTGCTCGCGCGCCCGCGCTTCTCCAGCACCATCGCCCCCGAATCGCCGGCCGCG
>Ga0137415_10006559_pt1 | contig 11541 bp, 10 predicted proteins | sample CZODoug3_1_1_16f_FD_183082 | JGI IMG/M metagenome (GOLD analysis project Ga0137415, IMG submission 183082) | Vadose zone soil fungal communities from Angelo Coast Range Reserve, California, USA - CZODoug3_1_1_16fungal (Hybrid Assembly) | ecosystem: Environmental > Terrestrial > Soil > Vadose...
AGATCAGCACGATCAACGCCAAGTACGACGAGGACAAGCGCCGGTACGTCGAACTGACCAGCGGGAAAGCCGCGTCCCAGAAGCGGTAGCTCCTCCGGCTAGCCGGCCAGCTTCCGCTTCAGAATTTCGTTCACCTGCGCCGGATTCGCCTTGCCCTGGGTCGCCTTCATCACCTGGCCCACCAGCGAGTTGAAAGCTTTCTCCTTGCCCGCGCGGTAGTCCTCGGCCTGCTTCGCATTCGCGGCGAGGACTTGGTCCACGATTTTTTCGATCTCGCCCGCGTCGGAGATCTGCTTCAAGCCCCGCTTCTCTATAATTTCGTCGGCTGTACCTTCTCCTCCTGCCATCCCATGCAACACCTCTTTCCCTGCATTCGCAGAGATTGTGCCGTCGTGAATACGATCCAATAAATTGGCGAATGCTTTCTGCTCAATGAGGATTTGCGAAAAACCGACTCCGTGTTCGTTTAGAAGTGCCGACAGCTCGCCATTTACCCAGTTCGCGACTGTCTTTGGAGAAGGGCCCTTGAGCAATTTGCGCGTAGCCTCGAAGTATTCAGCCTTTTCTCGGGTTTCGGTTAGAAGATTCGCGTCGTAAGGTGATAATCCATACTCGCGCTGAAAGCGGTCGCGCTTCGCTTGCGGCAACTCCGGGAGCTTCTCCCGCTCCCCTTCCAGCCACTCCTCGCTCACCTCAAGCGGTAGTAGATCGGGATCTGGAAAATATCGGTAGTCGTGCGCCTCTTCCTTGGTGCGCATCGGACGCGTTTCGTCCTTATCGGGATCGTACAGCCGCGTTTCCTGAACGATTTTGCCGCCGTTCTCGAGAATTTCGATCTGGCGCTTGGCCTCGAACTCGATCGCGCGTTCGATGAACCGGAACGAGTTGAGGTTCTTAATCTCGCAGCGCGTACCAAGCGGCGCGCCAGGTCGCCGCACCGAGACGTTGGCGTCGCAGCGAAACGATCCCTCCTGCATATTGCCGTCACAGATATCGATCCAGCGCACCAGCGAATGCAGCGTCTTCGCGTACGCGACCGCTTCTTCGGCAGATCGCATCTCGGGTTCTGAAACAATTTCGAGCAACGGCACGCCTGTCCGGTTGAGATCGATGCCGCTCATTCCGTGAAAGTCTTCGTGCAGCGATTTGCCGGTGTCCTCTTCGAGGTGGGCCCTCGTTAGGCGTATCACTTTCTCGCCGCTCTTCGTCAGGATGCGGATTTCACCCCCTTTGACGATGGGAAGTTCGTATTGGCTGATCTGGTAGCCCTTGGGTAGATCCGGGTAGAAATAGTTTTTCCGCGCAAAAACCGAACGGCGATTGATCACTTTTTCTCCGCCGATTGCCAGCCCGAATCGGATCGCCCGCTCCACCGCGCTGCGGTTGGCGACCGGCAGAACGCCGGGAAGCGCGATGTCCACTGCGCTCGCCTGGGTATTCGGCGGTGCGCCGAACGCGGTCGATGCACCGGAGAACATCTTCGACGCGGTCGAAAGCTGCGCGTGCGTCTCGAGGCCGATGACGATTTCCCAGTTCATGACTGAATCCCGGCGGGCTCGCGCTTGTGCCAATCCGTCGCCTTCTGATACTGATGGGCGACGTTCAGCATCTTTGCCTCGGAGAAATAGTTCCCGACGATGTGCAAACCCACCGGAAGATTGTCCCTCCCAAACCCGCACGGGATCGACATGCCCGGAAGCCCCGCGAGGTTGGCGGGGATCGTGTAGAGGTCGTTGAGATACATCTGCACCGGGTCGGCGGCCTTGGCGCCTATCTTGAACGCCACTGTCGGTGTGGTCGGTCCGACCACAAGGTCACAAAGTTTGAAAGCCTCTGCGAAATCGTTTGCGATCAGCCGCCGGATCTTCTGCGCCTTGACGTAATAGGCGTCGTAGTAGCCGTGCGAGAGCACGTAGGTGCCGATCAAGATCCGGCGCCTCACTTCGGCGCCGAACCCTTCGGCGCGGGTCTTGCGGTACATGTCGGCGAGGTCGCTGTACTCCTTCGCGCGATGGCCGTAGCGCACGCCGTCGTAGCGCGACAGGTTCGAAGAAGCTTCTGCCGGCGCGATAACGTAATACGCGGGCACCGACAGGCCGCTCGAGGGCAGGCCGATCGGAACGCGCTTTGCGCCGAGCTTCTCGAGCTGGGCAAGCGCCGCTTCCACCGCCTTGCCCACGTCGGCTGCCAGCCCCTCGCCGAAGTGCTCCTTCGGCACACCGATGCGCAAGCCCGCGAGCGGTTTCTCGAGATCCCGAACGTAATCTTCGCGAGTGCGTTCGACCGAGGTCGAATCGCGCGCATCGAACCCGGCCATGACGTTGAGAAGCAGCGCGAGGTCTTCCGCGCTTTTCGCGATCGGGCCGCCCTGGTCGAGGCTCGAGGCGAAGGCGATCATGCCGTAGCGCGACACGAGCCCGTACGTCGGCTTCAAGCCCGATAGCCCCGACAGCGCTGCCGGCTGGCGGATCGAGCCGCCGGTGTCCGTTCCCGTGGCCGCCGGCGCCATGCGCGCGGCGACCGCCGCGGCCGAGCCGCCCGAGGAGCCGCCGGGCACGTACGCCTGGCCCCAGGGATTCCTCACCGGACCGTAGAACGAAGTTTCGGTCGAGGATCCCATGGCGAACTCGTCCATGTTGGTCTTGCCGAGGATCACCGCGCCCGCGTCGTTGAAGCGCTCGATCACGTTCGCGTCATAGGGGCCGGTGAAGTTCGACAGAATCTTCGAGCCGCAGGTGGTGAGCCACCCCTTGGTCACGAAAATATCCTTGTGCGCGACCGGGATTCCGGCGAGCGGCTGCGCGCCGCCCTTCGCGATGCGCTCGTCGGCCGTGTGCGCCTGCGCGAGGCTCTTCTGCGCGTCCACGGTAATGAACGCGTTGAGCGCGGGATTCAGTTTCTCGATTCGATTCAGAAAGAGCTGTGTCAGCTCCACGCTCGAGATCTTTTTTTGCGCGAGCGCGCCGGCAAGTTCCTTGAGCGAGGCGTTCAGCACCCGTCACCTTCCACGCCTTCACCCATCCAGGCTTTACTCAATGACTTTCGGAACGAGATACAGACCCGCTTCGACCTGCGGCGCCACCGACTGGAACTGCTCCCTTTGGTCCCCCTCGGTCACTTTATCCTCGCGCAGACGCAGCGCCGATCCATGAGCGTGCGACATCGGCTCGACACCCTCGGTGTCGACCTTCTGCATTTGCCCGATCAACTCGAAGATGTCGTTCAACTGGCCCTGGACGGCCCGGGTTTCCGCGTCGCTGATGCCGATTCGGGCCAACTCCGCTATGCGGCGGACTTCGTCTAGAGACAGCGGCATGAAAAATCGCTTAAAACGGAAATTTATTTGTTGTATTATAGCGCATTCGAGAACCCTCTTTCCTAAAGGAAATCAGCAGGATGTTCGGCTTTTTACGTGGATATTTTTCCGACGACATGGCGATTGACCTCGGCACGGCCAATACGCTGATTTACGTGCGGGGCAAAGGGATCGTGCTGGACGAGCCTTCGGTCGTGGCGATCCGCCAGGAAGGCGGACCCAACGGCAAGAAAACCATTCAGGCCGTGGGCAAGGAAGCGAAGATGATGCTCGGCAAGACGCCGGGCAACATCACCGCGATCCGGCCGATGAAGGACGGCGTGATCGCCGACTTCACCGTCACCGAGCAGATGTTGAAGCAGTTCATCAAGAAAGTGCACCAGTCGCGCCTGTTCTCGCCTTCACCGCGCATCATCATCTGCGTGCCCTGCGGCTCGACGCAGGTCGAGCGGCGCGCGATCCGCGAAGCCGCCATCGAGGCCGGCGCGAGCCAGGTGTTCCTGATCGAGGAGCCGATGGCCGCGGCGATCGGCGCGGACCTGCCGGTGGCCGAAGCCACGGGCTCGATGGTGGTGGACGTCGGCGGCGGGACGACGGAAGTCGGCGTCATATCGCTCGGCGGCATGGTCTATTCGGGCTCGGTGCGCGTCGGCGGGGACAAGTTCGACGAGGCCATCATCAACTACATCCGCCGCAATTACGGCATGCTCATCGGTGAGACCACGGCGGAAACGGTCAAGAAGGAAATCGGCTCGGCCTTCCCCGGCTCCGAAGTGCGCGAAATGGAAGTGAAGGGCCGCAACCTCGCGGAGGGCATCCCGAGAAGCTTCACCATTTCCTCGAACGAGATCCTGGAAGCGCTCACCGAACCGCTCAACCAGATCGTGGGCGCGGTGAAGTCGGCGCTGGAGCAGACTCCGCCCGAGCTCGGCGCCGACATCGCCGAAAAAGGCATGGTGCTCACCGGGGGCGGGGCGCTCTTGCGTGACCTCGATCGCCTCCTCATGGAAGAAACCGGGCTGCCGGTGATCGTCGCCGACGATCCGCTCACCTGCGTGGTGCGCGGCTCGGGCAAGGCGCTGGAAAAAATGGACAAGCTGGGGAGCATCTTCGCGAGCGAATAGGGGTGGGGAATCCGGGGCTCGAGACTGGGGAAAAACGAGTGCAGCCAGGCGTGTTCGTAACGGGTTTGCGCTGCCCAGGCCCCTCGAGTCCCAGCCCCTAGTCCCATGGATTACCAGCCGCCGCCGTTCTTCAGCCGCGGTCCCGCGCCGCTCGTCCGCCTGGGGTTTTTCGCGTGTCTCGCGGTTCTCCTGATGGTGCTGGACGCGCGTTTCCGATACGCCGAGTCGCTGCGTCAGGTCGTCGCCTTGCTCGCCTATCCGCTGCAGCGCGCGGCGCTCGCGCCGGCGGAGCTGTTCGGCGCCGCCGCCGGATTCTTCACGACGCAGGTGTCGCTCAAGCAGGAGAACGAGCAGCTCAAGGCAAAGCAGCTCCTGGCGGCGAACGATGTGCTCACGGCCGATGCGCTGCGCGCCGAGAACGCGCAGCTGAGGCGATTGCTCGAGGCGCGCGAGCGTCTGCCGCGTCCCTCCACGCTGGCTGAGATCCTCTACCGAGGGCGCGATCCTTTCTCGCGCAAGGTGATCATCGACAAGGGCAGCCGGCAGGGCATCCGGTCGGGACAGGCGGTTATCGACGACATCGGCGTCGTCGGACAGGTGACGCGCGTATATCCGCTGCTCTCCGAAGTGACCCTGATCACGGACAAGGAGCAGCGAACACCGGTGCAGGTTTTGAGGAACGGCTTGCGCGCCGTCATCTACGGCGGCGGTGAAAGAGGCACGCTCGACTTGAGCTATACGGCCGCGAACGCCGACGTACTGGCCGATGACGTGCTCGTGACCTCGGGCATCGACGGCACTTATCCGGCGGGCCTTCCGGTCGCGAAGGTTGCGCGCATCGAGCGCGACGCCGCCTACTCGTTTGCAAAGATCACTTGCGTCCCCACCGCAGGGACGGACCAGAACCGGCAAGTGCTCGTGCTGTCTCAGGAAATGAACATTCCGCCCGCTCCCACCGAAACGGAATCCGTAGCGGGCAAGCTCCCCAAACAGAAGCGCGCCAAGAAACGCGAATGAGCGCGAGGCAGAGCTAGTGGCTTTCTACGAACAGCAGCAGCGCATCCTGTCGCCCGCGAAGGCGGGTTACATGGCGCTCACCCTGGTGCTCGCGTTGCTGTTCAACCTGCTGCCCTGGCGCAACGTCGTCGGACTGCCCGACATGGTTGCACTCGTGCTCACGTTCTGGTGCGTGCACCAGCCCCGCAAGATCGGGATCGGCATCGCGTGGTTTGTCGGGCTCGTGATGGACGCCGGAAACGGCGCGCTCCTCGGGCAACATGCCTTCGCTTACGCTTTTCTCGCTTTCGCCGCCGTCAGCCTGCACCGGCGCATTCTGTGGTTCTCGGCGTGGCGGCAGGCCGCGCACGTGCTGGTATTGCTGCTCGCGAGCCAATTGCTGATGCTCGCGGTGCGCCTCGTCGCGGGCGGCGCGTTCCCGGGATTGACTTATTTCGCGGGAAGCTTCGTCGCCGCGGCGCTGTGGCCGACCGCGAGCTTTCTGCTCCTCTTGCCGCAGCGCAGGCCCGCGGGCATGGACGAGAACCGGCCGATCTGAAGACCGATGCGTCTCGCCGAGATCCGAAACACCAAGCGGGAACTGCATTACTTCCAGTTGCGCCTGGGAGTCGCCGGGATCGTCGTGCTCGCCGCGTTCACGGTTCTGTTCGGGCGCTTTTTCTACCTGCAGGTCATCCAGCACCAGTACTACGATACCAAGGCCGAGGACAACCGCATTTCGATCGTGCCGGATCCGCCCAACCGGGGACTCATTCTCGACCGCAACGGCGTGGTGCTCGCACGCAACTACTCCGCCTACACCCTGGAACTTACCTTCAGCAAGATCGCCGACCTCGAAGAAACGATCGACGGGCTTGCGGCCATCGTCGACATCCAGCCCAGGGACCGCCGGCGCTTCCAGCGCCTGAGGGACGAGAGCAAGGGGCGCGACACCTTGCCGATTCGAACCCGCCTCACGGACGAAGAGGTCGCAAAGCTCGCGGTCAACCGCTACCGGTTCCCCGGCGTGGATATCAAGGGAAGGCTGTTCCGGCAGTATCCCCTCGGAGAGGCGGCTTCGCACGTCGTGGGCTACATCAGCCGAATCGACGACCGCGACCTCGAGCGCATTGAAGAGGCCGACCAGTCGGCCAACTACAGGGGCACCGACCACATCGGGAAAACGGGTCTGGAGCAGCGCTACGAACGCGTGTTGCACGGCACCACCGGCTTCGAACAGGTCGAGACCGATGCGGGAGGACGCATCGTGCGCGGCCAGAGCGTGCAAAAGCTCGCGCCGCGCACGGCGCCGGTGCCCGGAAACAACCTCGCGCTCACGCTCGACATTCGCCTGCAGGAGGCCGCCGAACGCGCTTTCGGCGAAAACCGCGGGGCGCTCGTCGCCATCGAGCCCTCAACGGGAGGAATACTCGCCTTCGTATCCAGGCCCGGCTACGACCCGAACCTCTTCATCGACGGCATCGATCCGGCGAACTGGGACGCGCTCAACAATTCGCCCGACAAGCCGCTCAACGACCGCGCGCTCACCGGTCTTTACCCGCCGGGGTCGACTTTCAAGCCCTACATGGCGCTCGCCGCGCTCGAGCTGGGCACGAGGACGCCGTCGCAGACGATCTTCGATCCCGGCTACTTCCTGTTCGGCAATAACCGGTTCCGCGACGCCACCGCGGGCGGCCACGGCGTGGTGGACATGTACAAGTCGATCGTCGTGTCCTGCGACACTTACTATTACATGCTCGCAAACGACCTCGGCATCGACAATATCGCGCGCTTCATCGGCCAGTTCGGTTTCGGGAGCCGCACGGGAATCGATATCGAAGGCGAGTTCGTGGGCGTACTGCCCTCTCCGGAGTGGAAGATGAAGCGGTTCAAGACGCCGGGGCAGCAAAGATGGTTCCCGGGGGAGACCATCAGCGTGGGCATCGGGCAGGGCTACAACTCCTACACCCCGCTGCAGCTCGCGCAGGCCGTTGCCACGCTCGCCAACGACGGGGTGATGTTCCGCCCGCATCTGGTCAACTATGTCGAGAACCCGATAACGGGCGAGCGCGCCTACGTGCAGCCTCAGGCCTCCAGGACCATTCCGCTCAAGGCGCGGAATCTGGAAGTGGTCAAGCACGCCATGGTCGGGGTCAACAAGGAAGGCACCGGCGCGCGCGCCTTCGCCGGCGCAAGCTACGTGAGCGCCGGCAAGACGGGCACCGCCCAGGTCGTGGCGCTCAGCAAGAACGAGAAATACTCCGAGGCGACGGTTGCCGAGCATCTGCGCGACCACGCGCTCTTCATCGCCTTTGCGCCCGTGGAGAATCCGCAGATCGCGCTCGCCGTGCTGGTGGAGAACGCCGGTTTCGGAGCGCGCTCGGCCGCACCCGTCGCGCGCAAGGTGCTCGACTACTACCTGCTCGGCAAGCGCGTCGACAAGCCGACGGAGCCGGCGCCCCAGCCCCGCAAGCGCACCGACAAGCCGGTGGAGCTCCCGTCTCTGCTCGGCGGGCCCGACGAGCCGGCGCCGCCCGCGCCGGAGGAGGACAAAGACAATGATTAGGCGCCTCTTCGAGCGGGTGACAGAAAAGATCGACGGCCCCCTGTTCGCCCTCGTGGTCTGCCTCCTCGCGCTCGGCCTCGCCACGCTCTACAGCGCCGCCTACCAGGCGCCGGGACGCGTCGGCGCTCAGGCTCTCAACGTGGTTCTGGCGATCGCCCTGATGTGGATCGCGGCGCAGACGCCTCCGCAGGTTTTCATGCGCTATGCGATCCCGGCCTTCGTCGTGGTCCTTCTGATGCTGGCCGGCGTCGCCTTGTTCGGCGACGTGAGGAACGGCGCGCGCCGATGGCTGCCGCTCGGCTTCGCGAGCCTCCAGCCCTCGGAGTTCATGAAAATCGCGATGCCGCTTATGCTCGCGCGATACTTCCACCGGCACGAGACGTCGTTGCGCTTCCGCGAATACGCGGTCGCCGCGCTGCTCTTGGCGGTGCCGACCGTGATGATCGTGCGCCAGCCCGATCTGGGCACGGCGCTCCTCGTCGCCGCGGCCGGGTTTTACGTGATTTTTCTCGCGGGCCTCTCCTGGAAGTTCATCGCCGCCGGCTCCGCCGCCACTCTTGCGAGCCTGCCGATCCTGTGGGGCGTGCTGCACGACTACCAGCGCAGGCGTTTCCTTACGCTGATCGATCCGTCGTCGGATCCGCTCGGCGCGGGCTACCACATTATCCAGTCCACCATCGCAGTGGGCTCCGGCGGCATCACCGGCAAGGGCTGGCTGGGGGGCACGCAGACGCACCTCGAGTTCATTCCGGAACGCGCCACCGATTTCATTTTCGCGGTGTATTCCGAGGAATTCGGGCTGATCGGCGCGAGCCTTCTGCTGGTGCTCTACTTCGCGCTCATCATGCGCGGGCTGATGATTGCGGCCAACGCGCCGACCTTCTTCACGCGGCTGCTCGCGGGCTCGATCACCCTCACCTTTTTCACCTACGCGGTCGTCAACATGGGCATGGTGAGCGGGCTCCTGCCCGTCGTCGGGGTGCCGCTGCCGCTGATCAGCTACGGCGGAACATCACTGGTGACGTTGTTTCTCGGCATCGGAATACTGATGAGCATCCAGTATCACCGCGCGCTCGTGCAGTCGTGAAAAGGCACGACCGCTCTTACGCCGCCGCATGCGCGGCGCGGGCGTTCCTGCTCGTCGCGTTCACTGCCCTCGCCGGATGCACTCTCGAGCCGATGCGCGGCGGGCGCGACGACGGCCCGGGGGCGGCGCCTCCAGGCAATCTCGACAGAATCGCCGACGCCCGGCCCAGGTCCGAGCCGCTCAACCCCGGCGCCAACGGTCCTTACACTGCCCTGGGCAGGAAATACGTTCCCTACCAGTCGCTCAAGCCTTACCGGCAGCGCGGCATCGCGAGCTGGTACGGCCGCAAATTTCACGGAAAGTCCACCTCCAGCGGCGAGCGCTACGACATGTACGCGATGACGGCGGCCCACACGATCCTGCCGATCCCCAGCTACGCGCGCGTGACCAATCTCTCCAACGGCCGCAGCGTCGTCGTGCGCGTCAACGACCGCGGGCCTTTCCACCCCGAGCGAATCATCGATCTGTCCTACACGGCGGCGTACAAGCTCGGTTTTGTGAATGCCGGCAGCGCTCAGGTGGAAGTGGAGGCCATCTTGCCGCGAGGATCGGCCGCGGCGCGCGAATCGACGGCCGCGGTGCGCTGACGGCCCGCCGCGGCCCGGTATAATCCGCCCTGCGGTCCCCATGCTACGTAATCTCGCCGCCTGCTTCGCCCTGCTGCTTTCCGGCGTCGCGCTCGCCGCGCCGCAGCCGCCCGCCGTGGATGCGCGCGCGTGGCTGCTCCTGGACGTCACCAGCGGGCAGGCGATCGCAAGCCGCAACCCGCATGAGCGCATCGAGCCGGCGTCGCTCACCAAGCTCATGACCGCGTACCTCGCTTTCGCGGCGCTGAAGGGCAGGTCGCTTGCCCTCGGCCAAACGATCCGGGTGTCGGAGCGCGCATGGCACGCGGGCGGCTCGCGCATGTTCATCGAGCCGAGGAAACCTGTAACGGTCGAAGAGCTGCTGCATGGATTGATCATCCAGTCGGGTAACGATGCCTCCATCGCTCTCGCCGAAGCCGTCGCGGGCTCGGAACCCGAGTTCGTGGAACGCATGAACCGCGAGGCCGGGCGTCTCGGAATGGCCGACACGAATTTCACCAATTCGAGCGGGCTGCCCGGCCCGGGACACTATTCGACCGCCAGAGATTTGGCGCTTATCACCTCCGCCTTGATCCGCGACTACCCCGAGTACTACAAGCTGTATTCGGAACGCGAATACCGCTACAACGACATCACGCAGCGCAACCGCAACCAGCTCCTGTGGCTCGACCCCAACGTGGACGGGGTGAAAACCGGCCATACGGAAAGTGCCGGTTACTGCCTCATCGCCTCGGCGCAGCGCGGCGGGCGACGCCTGGTGTCGGTGGTCATAGGCACGGTGTCGGAGCGCCTGCGCGCGCGGGAAAGCCAAAAGCTGCTCAACTTCGGGTTCCAATCCTATGACGCCCTGCGTCTCTACGAGAAGGGCGATGCGATCGGCAAGCTCGAGGTATGGAAAGGCAGCGAGCGCGAGCTGAAGGCGGGGGTCGCCGCGGACCTGTACGTAACCGTCCCCAAGGGCACCGCCGACAAGCTGCAGGCGGAGCTCGTGAGCCAGCAACCCCTTATCGCGCCCGTGGAGGCAGGACAGCGCGTGGCGACGCTGCGCGTGTCGCACGAGGGCAAGCCGCTCGCCGAGTATGCGGTGATCGCGCTCGAGAGCGTCGCGGCCGCGGGATTTTTCGCCAGAACCTGGGATTCGGTGCGACTGTGGTTCAGATGAGGGAAAACGAAATGATCTACCTCAACGGCGAGTTTATGCCGATCGAGCAGGCAAAAATCTCAGTCCTGGATCGGGGTTTCATTTTCGGGGACGGGGTCTACGAGGTGATCCCGGTGTATTCCCGGCGGGCGTTCCGGCTCGAGGAGCATCTCGCCCGGCTCCAGGCGAGCCTGGACGCGATTCGACTCGCCAACCCGCATCCGCTTTCGAAGTGGACCGAGCTCGTCGGAAAAATCATCGCGGGAAATCCCTGGAATGACCAGAATGTCTATCTCCAGGTCACCCGCGGCGCGGCCAAGCGGGACCACGCTTTCCCCAAGGGCCTCAAACCGACGGTTTTCCTGATGGCGAGCGAGCTCGTGCCCCCCTCCGCGGAGCTCGTCGAGAGCGGCGCCAAGGCGATCGTGCTGCCCGATTTCAGGTGGCTGCGCTGCGACATCAAGTCGATTTCCTTGCTGGGCAATTGCATGCTGCGCACCCTCGCCGCGGACCAGGGCTGCGTCGAGGCGATCCTGGTGCGCGACGGTGAGCTCACCGAAGCCTCGGCGAGCAACGTGTTCATCGTGAAAAATGGAACCGTGCTCGCCCCGCCCAAGTCTCACCTGATATTGCCCGGGATCACCTACGACGTGGTGCTCGAAATCCTGCACGCGAACGCGCTCCCTCACGAGATTCGCCCCGTTGCCGAGAGCGAGCTGCGCTC
>Ga0137415_10006560_pt1 | contig 11541 bp, 17 predicted proteins | sample CZODoug3_1_1_16f_FD_183082 | JGI IMG/M metagenome (GOLD analysis project Ga0137415, IMG submission 183082) | Vadose zone soil fungal communities from Angelo Coast Range Reserve, California, USA - CZODoug3_1_1_16fungal (Hybrid Assembly) | ecosystem: Environmental > Terrestrial > Soil > Vadose...
GGCTAGATCGGTTCGACGGGGATGCCGAGGATTGGCGCGGCTTCCGCCGCCCTCTTATCGAGCTTGATTAGGCAAAGCTGCATTGAGCAGCGACAGCAAGGTGTAGGGCATCGCCCGAACGAACGCCTAGACTAGCCCGTGCAGAATTAGGTGCCGAAGCTCGCGCACGTCGCCTTTTGGCACCTCGCGTCATTTCGCTGCGGTACGGAATTTGGTCGCTACCGGAGCATAGCGGACATTGGTCAAGCCGCACCCCGAAGTGCAAAAGCGGCTCTGACCTTGCGACACCCTCAGTCCCGGGCTATCGAAATTTCCCAATGACTGGAGTGCCTATTTATGTCTTGGTTGGTGCGCCATTTACGCTACAGCAAGGGCCTCGCTGGCGTGTGCGGCTTCAAGCAGGATTCTCGCTCTGAGGCGTTTTGTACGGTGCCGCTGCAGTGCCATCCAAAACAATGTGCAGACAAACACTTACGACCCCCGATGACCCGGAGCGACATCGTCGCTTTTATCTTGCCGCCCTAATCGATCGCGGAATCCTGATGACAAGCGCACGGCTCTCGGTCGGTAATGTCGGGTCTTGTCGATAGCGGACGAGACAGCGGACGCGGCAATATCGACGCGAATGACCCGTTGCAGAAGTCAGAGTCAGCATTTCACGGAATCTCACTACTCTACCTTTTCCCACACCAAGCTGATGACACTCATCTTGCCATCGCCACTGAAGACGGCGGGCCGAGCCGTGTAGGTCACTCGATTGCCTTCTACCTTCACGTCTCGAATGACCGTGGTGCCAGCCCACACTTCGTTCCACGCCAGGTCGATATGATGTTCGACTTTTTTTACCATCGAACGAATACGTTCCACCATAAGCGCTCATCGTGCGGTGCAGGTCAGCGCGTTGCTGATCAGTCATGGCCTCGTTTGATTCAGGTTTCGGCCGTCCGTCGTTTGTGATGAGCACCAGAAAATGCCCGTCATTGCCGTAGATAATCGAGCCTTTCGCATTCTTCCCGAACGCGCTCACCTCTTCGCCGGTGTCGAGGATACGCCGCGAGGTGCTGATAAGTCTGTAGGTTCCGCTGAGCTCCAAAGGCCGCCCCGCCACATGTTGCAGTGGCGATGTTAGCTCCTTTCCGTCATGTCGGCCATTGGCCCATCGCGTCGATCCCGGGATTGATCAAGAACGCCTCTATCGAAGGGTACCGGACCACCCTGCGAAATCGGGAAGACCGCCGCCCACGGCCGCCGCTGACCGCGGTGAATTTGCGACCGACGAACAGGTCCGGGCGGTGTGGGCCAAGCATGGCCTATGAGGCTGCGCTATACGCTTCCCGCCCTGGCCGACCTTGCGTCGATTCTGGATTACGTCGCTGATCGCTCCCCGCAGGGAGCCGCCAGGATCCATACCCGGATTCGCTCTGTCACCGATCTGCTGCTGCACTATCCGCCGGCTGGCGCGGCGACCGATGATCCCACCATCCGGCGCATCACGACGACGCCATATCCATATCTCATGTTCTACGAGGCGACCGACGCTGAAATCATCGTTCACGCCGTGCGCCACGGCACGCGCGATCCTTCGGACACTGCACGATCGGAGTGAGCCATCGTAGAACCATGGGCGGGGTTCGGCGAGATTTGACCCTGGCGGCGGAGAATTGCATGCTGCATCATAGCGCCACGGCGAAGCAATAGTGCGCATCTTCATCGGCCGCGGCGCGCCACTGTACGATTTTGCACGATATTGTAGCCGGGCGTCGGAAAATGCCGCATCAAGCCGCCGACAACCGCACGTGAATCTTGCTGACCGTCGCCTGGGCCAGAAGCATCTCTAATCTGCGAGCCCCAAGACAAACGCCAAAGCAATTCCGAGCCGAGCCATGTCTTGGTTGCCGAGACGCCCGATCCTCTGCCCGATCCGTTCGCGTCTTACGGTGACCGGCTTGTCGGCCATCACCTGCGATTTGAGCCGCAATCCGTTTTCGGGGTTAGGCTCGATGGTGACGCGGAAATCCGGAGCATCCGCCAGATCGGAAGTCAGCTGGCAGATCACCACTGAAGCGTGGCTCTCCGGAAAGGCATCAGTCTTCACGATAACGGCGGGACGGGGCTTGCCATAGTCACCGGCCGCCGCAACGGTCACCAGATCACCGCGGCGCATCTGCATCAAACTCGGAGACCGATTCGATCCATTTCATCGCGTCGCGCTCGCGATCCAGGTCGAGGCCGGCGACCTGCTTCGCCACCCGTCGTCGCACCGCCCGCGAGCGCGGGTCGGCAACGACGAGACGCAACTCGCGCAGCCCCCGTGCGCGCCGCCGCTGCCGCATCATCTTCATCCTCTCGGCTGGCGCCGCCATCGGCTTTCTCCATCTGTAACGCGTGACAATGTAACGCGTTACAGATGGAAGCGCAAGGATCGGGGCGAAATCTGTCGGGGCGAAAATCCCAGGCCCGCAGGGCGCCTCCGGCGAAGCCGACAAGGCGCAGTAAGCTCGGCCATTTTCTCGGACTTTGGGATATGCCTGCGCGCTTAATCGCATTTGCCCATAGCGCCACGGCGAAGCAATAGTGCCCATCTTCATCGGCCGTGGCGCGCCAATGACGCCGCTGGAAGCGTCCGGAATCAGGGCTCTTGCATCTTGCTATCCGGACTCTCGCTGCTGCCGCTCGGCAGTCCACAGGAGCTTGAACGGAACACGAATGAGGCGTTCGCCATTTATCAGAAAACGCCCGGCAGCCGGGTCGTCGCCGGTTCGCATTGCCGCGGCGTCGTTCTCCCGAGATCCGGCCAAGAGATGGTGACCATCCGACGTTCTCAACCAGGGTTATGGCCTTTGGACGGACGCGGCAGCAGCCCGACTCGACCGTCAATTTCAGACGGAGTGCGCCAGCGGCAAAATCGCATGGGGCCGCCGACCGGCGCGGCATTCAACGTCGCGACCGCTTCGTCGCTGGTCATGACGTCTCCGAAAAACATCATGAATGTATTCAGCGCGGCGCCATGTTCTTCGTCGGTCAGCGTGGCACTGCAGTCCGAGATCAGCGCGACCTTGTAGCCGAGCATCATCGCATCGCGCGCGGATGATTCGCAGCACACGTTGGTCAGCGTGCCGGCGATGATCGTCGCAATCGATCCATGCGATGTCGCTTGCGATTTCCCTGTTCGTCACGTTCCCTGTGATCTACAGTGGCGTTAAGGGTGTGGAAGTCAACCAGATCAAGCTCGCACGGACATTTGGCGCCAGCAAGGCACAGATCCTGACCAAGGTCATTCTGCCCGGCAGCATTCCCACGATGATCGCGGCGCTCAAGGTCAATGCGGATTTGTCGCTGGTCGGAGTCGTCGTCGGCGAGTTTCAGTCGGCCAGCGTCGGCCTCGGCTACCTCATTCAGTACGGCAGCCGGATATTCCGGCTTGATATTGTCATGACGGCGGTGACAGTTCTCGCGGTGGTATCGTCGCCGATTTATGGCGCCATCGTCTGGGCCGAGAGGTTCGTCTCGCGTCGGCGATAGCCTGCCGCCGGCGACATCCGACCAGCCAATCCGGTCGCCGTGCGTTTTGTGCCAATTGCGTTTCGCGCCAATCAAGATCACGCGACCAACAGAAAGCGGAGCCGATATGAGCGAGCGACTTGAGACATTAATAAAAGCGCGCGAGCGAATGGCCGATGACCGCGACGCCTTCGCCAAAACCCTGGCCGCACCCTTCGATCGCGACAAGGCCGAGCGGGCGCGGATCAAATTCATCGAGACCCAGGTGCTGATCGACGCCATCGATCGGGCCATCGAGGGCGAACGGTCCGGGGCTGCCTGACCGTCCTGTTCGATCGAGCTTCCGCTTGCGGCAGGTAGCGATATCGACTGAGAATGGAGGCCAGCAACATCACGGCGGCAGCCCGTCTGGAGCGTAGCCAGGCAAGGTTTGACCGGCAGCGGTGTCGGCAAGGAGAGCGACGATGAATGGTACACTATCGCTTGCGGAACTCGACGATCGCATTGCGATCCTGCGCGACAACCTTCGGCAGCTTGTCGAACAGGCGGCGGCGGCATCCGGCAGCCAGCACGAAGAGCGGATCGCGGACCGCATCAGCCAACAGACGGAGGAACTCGACAAGCTGATTTTGGAGCGCGATAGCCGCGCGAAGAAATGACGCTACCTGAGCGGCCGTGAGCGGCGGCGAGCCATCCGGACCCGACAACGCCCTGCGCTCGCTCCGGCTGTCGCGCCAAACTGGATTGCTGGCGCTCCGGTCTTTCCAGAGTTCGCTTTTATGTGACCGGCATCGCCTCTTCCGCTACGGAACTGCGCCCCGGCGTGGTTTGTTGGAGCGGCAAACGGAGGAATTCTCATGAAGTTCCTGGCCATCGGCTGCATCATTCTCTCCGCACTGTTCTCGACGGAAGCGTTTAGCCGCGGTTCTGGCGGGTCCGGGATGGGAATGCGTCATTCCACTTCCACCACGGGCGGCGCATTCGGTGCGCCTCCGACCGCGCCCGGCACCAATTCCGCGGGAACGGCGCTTTCATCCGGCGGCAGCGGCGCTGGAGGGGGCCCAGCGCTCGGCACCGGCGATCCGGCCGTCGAACGAGAAGATCGCAGGGCCGCCCGCATGATCTCGTCGATCTGCAAGGGCTGCTAGAGATCATTTCCCGCAGCAGGCGCAGCCCCCGCAGCCGGCGGATACTGGTCGCGCAGCCGCAGCCAGTCCATCGGATATGGCAAGCCCTCTTCGTGGCGTCCGCGCGGCGTCAAGTCGAGATAATGATAGGCGGCGTTCATCATGTCGAGGCCGCGTGCGAAGCACGAATAGGTGTGGAAGATGTTGCCCTCCTCGTCGCGGAAAAACACGCTGATGCCCGGCGCCTCCTCGATCCCGAAGCCGGAGGTCCCGAAATTATAGACCTTGGCGCCCTCCGCAATTTCCCGCGGCGTGAACGAGACGGCGTAGTCGTAGTTGAAATCGTTACCCGACGACGACAACCAGCCGAAGGTCCAGCCCATTCGCTTCTTGAACGCATCAAGTTTTTCCAGCGGCGCGCGCGATATCGCGACCAGCGTGGTGTCGCGCGCGGCGAGATGCGGAATCATGCGCTCGAAGCCGTCCGCCCAGAACGAGCAGCTCTTGCAGCCTTCGTTCCAGTCGGGCGCAAACATGAAATGCTGGACCACCAGCTGGTTCCGTCCGGCGAACAGATCGCCCAACGTCTGCTTGCCGTTCGGTCCATCGAACACGTAAGACTTGTCGACCCTGACCCAGGGCAGCGCGCGGCGCTCTTCGCTCAAACGGTCCCGCGCGCGCGTGTATTCCTTCTCATGTGCGAGATGGGCTTTGCGTGCGGCGATCCATTCTTCACGCGAGACGATGCTGTGCGGTTGCATGGCTGGCTCCTTTGTTGGACCTGTTTCAGGCGATAAATCTTTCAAGCTTGTCGAGCGCTCCCAGCCATCCGCGCTCGTGGCCATCGCGCGCGGCCTGATCGAACAGCTGCTCGTGGGTCAGCGTGAGCAGCGTGCCGTCACCGTCAGGCTTCAGCGAGACCGTGACCAACGATTCGCGTTCAGGCGTCGAATGCCACGCCCAGCTGAACACCAGTTTCTGGTTCGGTACCACCTCGCGGTAGACACCGCCGACTTCGTAATACTCGTCATCGGTGGAGAAGCTGACGCGGTACCGGCCGCCGATCCGCGCGTCGATCTCCGCCTCAAACGAGCCAGGCCTGGCATCCGAACGTCCGAACCAGCGGATTATTTTTTCCGGGTCGGTCCACGCGGCGTAGACTTTCGCCGGCGCCGCGTTGAGACGACGTTTGAAGGTGAGGCTATGTCTTCCGACGAGACCGGCATCGCCGGCGGCGCTTGATTTGGGTGCCATTGATCTTCCTCCACAAAAGCGGCAAGGCGGTCGAGGCCTTCGGACCAGAAGCGCTGGTAGTGGCCGAGCCAGTCCATCGCCTGCTCCATCGGCTTTGCGGTCAACCGGCATGCCACGGTGCGGCCGGTTTTCGCGCGCGCGATCAGGCCTGCGTCCGACAGCACGCCGAGATGCTTCATGATCGCGGGCAGCGACATCGCGAATGGCTGCGCCAGATCGCTCACCGAAATACTGTCTTGCCTGCCGAGCCGCGCCAGCAGCGCGCGCCGGGTCGGGTCGGCTAACGCCGCAAAGGTGCGGTCCAGCGCCGGATTCTCATACTTAACCATGTGGTTTAGTATAGGTGCGACCGAACGCTAGTCAAGCCCGCCCGCCGGCGAAAATCAGTAGTTGTAATAATTCCGATAAGGCCGTCCGTGCCGCTGTTGGCCAAAGGCGACGCGCGGATTGATGTTACAATAGACGGCTCGTCCGGACGCGCTCGCCATGCATTGCCCGTAGGACTGATAGGAACAGTCGCCGGGAACGCCAACACCCCGGCCCTGGAGGCAATAGGGATAGTCGAACGCGGCGGCGGGGCCAGAGCCCGCCACGGTAGCGGCACCGGCCGCCGACAACACCAACAGTGCCAACATTGCTTTGCGCATCATCATGTCTCCTTCTCGGCATTGGTCGCGGCTTGCTCGTCTTACGTTCAAAACGAGGCCAACTTAAGAACGTTCCGGCCGCCCCCTATTCCACATGCGCGCCGGCGAATTTGACCACCTTCTCCCATTTCTCGGTCTCGGCCACGATCATCGCGCCAAAAGCATCCGGCGTGCTGATCAGCGGTTCGCCGCCGAGTTCGGTCAGGCGTTTTTTCATGTCCGGTTCGGCCAGCACGGCGTTGATCTCCTTGTTCAGTTTCTCGACGATCTCCGGCGGCGTCTTCCTTGGTACGCCCATGCCGAACAGCGCGCTCGCCTCATAGCCCGGAACGGTCTCGGCGAGCGCGGGCACGTCCGGCAACTGCGAGGAGCGTTCCGCCGTCGTCACCGCCAATGCGCGCAAGGCGCCGGAGCGGATGTGCTGGATGATCGAGGGCATGTTGTCGAAGATCACCTGGACCTGGCCGCCAAGCATGTCGGTGATCGCGGGTGCGGCGCCCCGATAGGGTACATGCTGCATCTTGGTGCCCGACATCGCCATGAACAACTCGCCGGACAGATGCACCGAGGTACCGTTGCCCGATGACGCCATGTTCACCTTGCCTGGATTGGCCTTCACATAGGCGATGAATTCGGCGACGGTTTTCGCCGACACATCCGGAGCAACCGTCATGACATTCGGCACGCGATTGAACGACGCCACCGGCGCGATGTCGCGAACGAAGTTGAATTTCAGGTTGCCGTAAAGCGACGCATTGATGTAGTTGGCGGGGTTGATCAGCAACACGGTGTAGCCATCGGGCTCGGCATTGACCACTGCCTCGGTGCCGATATTGTTGCCGGCGCCGGGCTTGTTCTCGATCACGAATTGCTGGCCGAGTTTTTCAGACAGCCGCTGGCCGATCAGCCGCGCGATAATATCCGTCGCGCCGCCGGGCGGATATCCGACCACGAAGCGAACCGGCCGGGTCGGATAGTCCAGCGCCGAGGCAGACCCGATCGAAGCGATTGCCGAAATACCCATTGCGAACAGGCAAATCGCGGTGCGGCGTGAAGCCATGCAGTTTCTCCCCGACGGACGTCTGCAACGCGCGTCCGTTCTTGTTGAGTTGACAATGGAGGGCGTTGTAACAAACAAAGCCTGATGCGGCTAGTCGCGCACACGCGGCTGGACCGCGACGAAAGGATAATCGATGGTTGTCAAAGTCAATGCGCTCGATCATATCGTCATCAACGTCGCCGACGTGGCCCGTTCCGCGCAGTGGTACCAAAAAGTCCTCGGCATGGAGATCAGGGTGTTCGATCCGGGCCCGGGCAAAACGCCGCGGACGTCGCTGATGTTCGGCCATCAGAAGATCAATGTGCGGCCGCGGGATGCCGACAAGGTCGAGTGGTTCACGGCGGATCATGAAACCGCGGGAAGCGACGATCTGTGCTTTCTCACCTCCAGCACGCCGGATCAGGTGGTGGCGCATCTGACAGCCTGCGGCGTGGCGATTGAGGAAGGTCCGGTGGCAAGACAGGGCGCCCGCGGCACGCTGCGCTCGGTCTATTGCCGCGATCCCGACGGCAGTTTGATCGAGATTTCGTCGTATGAGGATGGAAGCCCGTCTTGAGATCGTCATCACCGGGCATGTCTCCGGGCTAAACACTTGACCCGGTGATCCATCTTTCCTCGAAGGCACTTTCCTACGAAGATGGATGGATGCCCGGATCAAGTCCGGGCATGACGGGGGCGTTTTGTGGAGCAAGGTTGAGGAGCGCATAACTTTCAATTTTCAAACAGCGGCATCGTCATTGCGAGCGAAGCGAATCCAGAAAGCGGCAAGGGAAGTATGGATTGCTTCGTCGCTTACGCTCCTCGCAATGACGAAGCCGAGATAGCAAACCGAGTTAGCGAATTCGGCGGTGCGTGGCCCTGTTATTGCGCTAAAAGCGCATCGTCGGCACTGACTGGCATCGGCCCATTCAAAAATCTTGAAGTATTCACGCGGCCAAGTAGTTTAGAAAATGCATTTAAAGGCCCAAATAATGGAGCCAACAAACCGGGCGATTCACCGCTGTCGGCCATGGCGCCCCAAGCGCCAGAACGGTGTGCAATTTGAGTTCAGCTAAACATCGAGTGCTATTTTGTTTGCTGAGCGTCGGCTTGGGGTGCGGATTGTTTTTAGCGCTGGGACTGCAGCGACATACCGAGAAGTTGCTCGGTAGGTGGTACGGCGGCTCGGCTTCGATCTTTCAGTTTTTTGGTGCACTCATCATTCTTAGCTTGCGCGGCAGAGTCGTGAAGGCTCGTTGGCTGTTCCCAATCTGTATTGGCCTAAGTTATGTCGCCGCGATCATCGCCTATCTATCCTATTTTATAATATGGGAACCGGAGCGTGCCGCCAATATGCTCGCGCATGTTGCGATATTACCGGACCTGACGACATTGTTGCTCATGCCAATAGTGACGTTAGCTTGGCTCCTTGGGGTGTTCGTGGGGATATTTTATCTGTGCCTAGAACGTTTGGCGCATATTGCGTAGAGCGCAGGAGCGCAGTGTGTGTACCCCGCGCTAATCCAATCTATGTGCAACGAAGGCTGACTACAGGTCTGCTTCCTCCGTAGCGCGGATAGCAGAGCGGTATCCGCCGCCGGTGAGAGGCTGAGCGCCGGAAACGATTCGGAGAGAGTGGTGGTTCGCGGGACCGTCAATAAGACCCGAAGGCCACCGCGCGGAACGCCTGCAGCAAATGCCGGTCGAGCTTGCCGTCCATCTGTTCCATGATCGCAAAGGCCTTGGCGTGGGTAAACGCCAGCCGGTAGGCTCGATCCTCCACCAGGGCCGCGTAGATATCCACCACCGTCGTCAGGCGCACGATGTCGCTGATCTGGTTGCCGCGCAGGCCATTGGGATATCCGGTGCCGTCGAGCAGTTCGTGATGGTGCAGGACCACATCCAGCATCTCAGGCGGAAAGCTGCCTTCGGCCGCGAGGACGTCATAGCCCAGACGCGGATGCATCCGGATCACCCTCATTTCCTCGTCGGTGAGTTCTGCAGGCTGGTCCAGGATCGCCACGGGGATGAACGCCTTGCCGACATCGTGCAGCAGGGCGGCGCGGGCCAGACGGCGCTGGTCGTCCTCACGCATCCCGAGATGCTGCGCGAACGCCACGGCAAAGCCGGTGACAAACAGGCAATGGCGATAGCTGGCGGTGTGATGGCAGCCGACAGTGGTCAGCCATTGACGCAACGAGGAGTGCCTGATGGCTTTCAGAATCTTGTTTTCAGCCTCCACGACATCGCCAAATGTCAGCGGAACTCCGGCCGGAAGCTTCTCGAATATCTTCACCATCACCGCGTGCGCGGCCGCCACGCCGGTGTTCAAAGCCTCGCCATCGGGCGTGGCGTCGAATCCGTTGCTGTCCGGAAATGCGGAGCGGATGCGCTGCAAAATGCCTTGTGCATCGAACGGACGCGATATCGTGTCCGTTGCGCCCAGCGCCCAGGCCTGCATCGTGCCATGGTGAAGCGCGTCCGCCAGAACGAACAGCCGTGGCACCGCGCGATAGGCTTCGGCACGCAGCTTGTTGCGAACCAGCTGCACACTTTCGGGGGATCGCAAATTGATATCGACCACGATGCCCGCGAAAGCGCCGGCGGGAGCGTCGGGAATATCCGACGTCGAGATGGTGTCGACCTCGCCCGCGGATTGCAGAATACTGGCCAATTCGCTGCTTCGATCACTGCGATCCGACGCCAGCAGCAGGCGGCGTTTGGACGAAGACTGCTTGGCTGGAACTGACATGGATCCTCGGGTGACTGGCGGGCGCTGGCCGATAGCCATTATTACCAGAGAAGGCATTCCCCGAAGCTTAAAGGCTATTATGAATGCTTTCACGCGAATGAAATTACAAATTGAACGAACGCCCGCCAAAAAACAAACCGCCGGAGGCATGCCTCCGGCGGATCGTCATTGTCGGCGTCAACTTCGGTCGTGTTATGCCTTGTTCATCGCCCCCTTCACGGCCTCCGCCGTGATCGGTAGCGCGCGGATCCGGGCGCCGCAGGCATTGAAGATCGCATTCGCAAGCGCAGGCGCGATCACCGTCACCGCCGGTTCGCCGACGCCGGTGGCTTTTTCGCCGTTGGCAATGACGCTGATGGCGACTTCCGGCAGCTGGGACATCCGCAGCGGCGTGTAGGTGTCGAAGTTGGTCTGCTCGATACCGCCGTCCTTCAGCGTCGCCTTCTCGTACATCGCCAATGAATTTGCGAAATCCACGTTGTGCGTTGCGGCAATGATTTTGTCATAAAGTTGTCGCTGGATCCGGCTGCCCACGCCGGACGGAAGCCGTGATGTCAGCTTGCCTGCGTGGGCATTTCCCCTCGTCGCGTGGATCGCGCTAGAATAGGGTCGCAACCAAATTCTTCGGGAAGCCGCCAGGAAATCGCGATGCCAAAGATCAATCGGGACGGGGTCGACATCTATTACGAGATCCACGGCAGCGGCCCTCCGCTGTTGCTGACCCATGGCTATTCATCGACCTCGGAAATGTGGCACGGCCAGATCGAGGCGCTGTCGAAACATCACAAACTTGTGTTGTGGGACATGCGCGGCCACGGCCGGTCGGATTACCCTGACGATCTCTTCGCCTACAGCGAAGCGTTGACGGTGGCCGATATGGCCGCGCTGCTCGACCAGGTCGGCGCGAAAAATGCCATCGTCGGCGGACTTTCACTCGGCGGCTACATGTCGCTGGCATTTTATCGCGCGCATCCCGACCGGGTGTGCGCGCTCCTGATCATTGATACCGGACCGGGCTTCAAGAAAGACGACGCCCGCGAGGCCTGGAACAAGCGCGCGCACGAGACCGGCGACCGCTTCGAGCGCGAAGGCCTCGGCGCGTTGAAATCCGCCAGCCGCGAACGCTCCGGTGTAAGCCATCGCGACGCTTCGGGCCTGGCCCGCGCCGCGCGCGGCATGCTGACCCAACGCGATGCCCGTGTGATCGAATCGCTGCCCGAC
>Ga0137415_10006562_pt1 | contig 11540 bp, 10 predicted proteins | sample CZODoug3_1_1_16f_FD_183082 | JGI IMG/M metagenome (GOLD analysis project Ga0137415, IMG submission 183082) | Vadose zone soil fungal communities from Angelo Coast Range Reserve, California, USA - CZODoug3_1_1_16fungal (Hybrid Assembly) | ecosystem: Environmental > Terrestrial > Soil > Vadose...
AATCGCCTGCACGCCAAATTCCCTCGATGTCGTCCCCCTGCTTCGTGAGCGCAAAATCACTGTCATTCGCGACTCGTAGGAGACGAAGCTTGAAGAACTTCTCGCACTTCATCCCGATCTTGTGATTGCCTCAGTTCCCTATCGCCAGGAATCGCTGACGGCGATTCTCAAGGCGGGCTTCCCTGTTCTCGCGCTCGCACCGCATTCGCTGGCTGACATCTATCAGGACATCCGGCTGATCGCGTCTCTCGTTCACGCAAGCAGCGGCGGTGAACAAGTGATTGCAGAAATGCAATCAGCAATAGCAGATGTCCTGGCCCGCACTGCTCATCTCTCAAGCAAACCGCTCGTTTACTGCGAAGAGTGGGGTAAGCCGCTGATCCACTCGCAATTCTGGATCAAGGAATTGTTCGAGGCCGCTGGTGGAACATTTCTGGGCGAACCTGGCACGACTACCTCTGTTGGTGCCATTGCTGCGGCTGATCCCGACATACTCATCATGGCCTGGTGCGGAGCAGGCAACCGGGTTCCGCTGGAGCGCGTGATCGAGCAAAGAGAGTGGCAGCATCTGCGAGCAGTCCGGAATGGGCGGGTTTACTGCATTGCGGACGAACTGTTGAATACCCCTGCCCCTACACTCATCGATGGCCTTTCTGTACTGGCTCATGTCCTACATCCGGACATTTTTGATTCCGCCGTAAAAAGCGTGCACTTTCGATGTATCGATCAGAGAGCTGAGCCGTCTAATGAACCTACGGTTAAAATTGCACCCAAGGTGGCTGTGGCGGGAAACACGACACAAAACGAATCTGGAGTCGAGATCAAGGCACTGCGTTTCGTCGTTGCGGCGCTCATTCTGCGCGCTGACGAAATTCTGATATGCCAGCGCCGCCCCGATCAACCCATGGCGCTCAAGTGGGAGTTCCCTGGCGGGAAAATCGAGGCAGGCGAAACACCGGAGCAGGCGTTACACCGGGAACTCGACGAGGAACTTGGCATCCACGCCGCCATCGGTCCCCGCGTTGCCCATACGCGTCACACATATCGCAATGGCGGTTCCATCGATCTGCAGTTTTTTGTTGTAAACACTTTTGAAGGCGAAGTGACCAATCACATCTTCAACGATGTGCGATGGGTGCCGATACGTGATCTTGCATCCTTCGACTTCCTCGCTGCCGACCGCGACCTCATTCGAGACCTTGCAGCGGGCAAGTTGCTTTAGCGAAAACATTCCTGCTTCCACAAAAGAAAAAGGCCACTTAGACGTGGCCTTTTCTTTCTTAACGGAGGTGAGGAAAACTTTTTACGCTGCCGCCGCTGGAATGAAGCCATCACAACCACTAATGGGTGTCACTTTCAGGTGTAAATCAGCATGTTTTGGGTGGCCGCACTCGTCGATCAGGCTTTCAGGAGCCTGGTGAGAAGTCCGGATTGCTACGAGTTTGTCGCTAGGGTGACCTTCACCAAAATGGGTACACAGTCCACACTGTCCGCTTTGAATTGTTGACATGCCATCCTCCAGGTTGTTTTGACTCCCACAGTATGGCGTAGTTGAGGCAGCAAAGCAAGGAATAAAATGCTGTAAGTGATTGAAAGAAGACATATTTAGTCGCATTTTTCTCGGACCAGTTTAGTCGGCGAATGGGTTTCAAATCCGCTAAGCTCTTCTAACGAAAATACTAAGATTCCGAGTCCTTCTGTCGGATATCCATCCTCGTTTGCTTCCATGATTGATCTATAACAATTCTGCGACTCGCGCTAAGGAGCATTTCGCATCCGGCATGTACTTACAGCAGTCTGCTCTAGCGCCTTATCAGGCTCCAGACATAGATAAAAGAGATCAGCGCCACGGTAATTGCTGTCAACCATGCGATGGCATTGAACCAATGTGAGTTTGTATGTTTTCCCATCAGGTCCTTGCGGTTAATTAGCAGCAGCATAAACACGATCACTATCGGCAACAGGATACCGTTCAGTACCTGCGAAAAGATCATGAACTGAACCATTGGAAAGTTCGGAATCAACACAACCGCCGTGCCGCCCACGATCAGAATGGTATAGAGCCAATAGAAAAACGGCGCCTCCTTGAACTTCTTGTCCACGCCAGATTCGAGCCCAAGTCCTTCACATACGACATAAGCCGTTGACAATGGCAGTACCGAAGCAGCAAAAAATGCGGCATTGAAAAGCCCGAAAGCAAAGAGCAGGAAGGCATACCGTCCAGCCAAGGGCTTCATCGCCTCCGCAGCATCTGCCGCTTCCTGAATAGCTCCCGAACCATGCACCCAGAGCGTGGCTGCGCAGGCTACGATAATGAACCAGGCAACGACGTCAGTAAAGATCGAGCCAACAATCACATCCAGGCGTGAAGCTCCATAGTTCTTCACGTTTACGCCTTTTTCTACGATCGATGACTGCAAATAGAACTGCATCCAGGGCGCAATCGTGGTTCCGATAATGCCTATCACCATGTAGAGGTAGGTATTGTCGCGCCATGCAGACCGAGGTGGGAGTTTCACTGTTGCAACCAGTGCTTCATGCCAGCTTGGCTGCGACAAAACTCCGGCAACAATATAGGCAATGTAGAAAACCGACGCGGCCAGAAAAATCTTTTCGACGCTTTTGTAATCACCTCTGACAGCCAGCAGCCAGACAAGCACTGCACACACAGGGACGGAAATATATTTTGTGAGATGAAAAAGCTGGAGGCTACCGGCAATGCCGGAAAACTCGCCGATCACATTGCCGAAATTGACGATGACCAGGAGGAACATGACGATCACAGTCATGCGTAACCCGAACTCTTCGCGGATCAGATCACTCAGCCCCTTGCCAGTCACAACGCCCATGCGCGCGCACATTTCTTGTACGACAATAAGCGCCAGCGTGATAGGAATCATCGTCCAGAGCAGCGTGTATCCGAACTGCGCGCCGGACTGCGAGTAGGTCAGAATGCCGTTGGGATCGTTGTCTACATTGGCTGTAATAAAACCCGGTCCCAGCACAGCAAGGAACAAAACTATCCGGGTTCTCCAACGTTTCAACATGCAGGTGCCTTGTTCAGGGTTACATTCAAGTGAGTTTGAACTTGTTCTTAGGCGAACATAACAGACTTATGTCCAGATTACCGATGGTTCGAATCTAGCGCCCTTCCCTCAAGAATGCGATCACATGGTCTGCTTCAATCACTCCGACCAGCTTGCCTGCGCTATTGAGCACAGGCAGGGCCCGCAGGTTGTATTTATCGAAAAGTTCCGCGACTTTCTGCTGGTGTTCGTCCACCTGACATGAGATGAATTGTGGATCGGTCAATACTTCGAGGCGCGTGCCTGGTAAGGCCAACACCAGCCGTGCCAGCGGCACTACCCCTTGCAATACATCGGCATCATCAATGAGATATATCTCCGTGATGGTTTCAGGATCTCCATCGAACTCCCGCAATGCCCGAACGCCATCCGCCACAGTAGCCGTGCGTGGTACGGCGATGTATTCCGTGGTCATGCGGCCTGCGGCGGAATCCTCCCGGAACTCGAGCAGCTCTTCCACTTCCTGCCGTTCTTCGGGGTCCATCTCTTCGAGAATGGCTTCCGAGCGTTCTTCGGGCAGCTCAGCCAGCAAGTCTGCCGCTGCCGACGGGTCCATCTCCTCGACGATGCCGGCAGCCACTTCTGAATCGAGCGATTCGACCATGTGTTTCTGCAGTTTCGGTTCGACTTCTTCGAGAGCTTCTGCCGCCACTTCTTCGTCCAGCGTGGTCAACACCGCTTCGCGCTCGGCTGGGGCAAGGTCTTCGAGAATATCGGCGATATCCGACGGGTGCAGCCGCGCCAGCCGCTCATGCTCGATCTTGAGCTTCACGCGCCGTGCGGGGTCAACCTCGATCATGTCAACGAATTCCCACGGGATCACCCGTGCAGGAAATGTTCGCGCGACTGCCTCGAGCGCCCGCTTCGGCAGCACGCCCAGCAGTAGCCTGCGCACGGCCCCGCGCAGGCCGACTTCGACTTCGGTTACGCGGAGGCTTTCTCCACCGTTATGCGAAAACCATTCCAGGTCTACGTCATTCACGCGCACAACTTTTCGTCCATGCACGTCGATGATCTGGCGGTCGAGCAGGTCCTGCCGCAACAGGATGAAACTGTCATCTCCCTTCACTGGACGCAGCGTGGCCTCAGGGCGCAACTCAATCGCACCGCTCGGAGTTGGTCTCACCTCCGTCGCGGGAACCACCTCTAGTCCCTTGCGGGTTTTCAGTACCAGTCCGGCAACTTTCCCCGCCTCACTGCCCGTGCCTACGGCAACGTCTTTCACACGTCCGCGCAGTCGTCCTTCGACGTCTGTAATGGGCGTGCCCAGCAGGTTCGTTAAGGTCGGGATGGCGAGTTTATCGCGCATGTGTACAGGGTACAGATTACAGGGTTCAGGGGACAGAGCTCAGGGCACAGGAAAAGATGTTTGCTTTGCAGACTGGTACATTCCCGACTACTTTTTTCCTGCGACTGAGCCCTGCAACCTGAGCCCTGAGCTCTGTCCCCTGTCCCTTGCTCCTTGTTCCGCTTGACATTGCATCCTCTAACAAGCAAACTGCGTCCTACGGGCTACATAAGCAAACGCGATGCCGCATAGCGAGGAAGAGCACTTGACGGGACAACAGGCAGGGCGCATCACCTACACTCTCGAATCCTCGCTGGACAGCGTGAACAAGGTTGAGCAAACCGCCGAACAATTAGCCAAAAAAGCCGGCGTCGATGAGGACGAAATCTTCCGGATTTCCATGGCAGTGCGGGAAGCGGCAGTAAACGCGGTACTGCATGGAAACTCGTACGACCCCGACAAACGGATCACCGCATCTTTTGAAAACACCGGTTCAGCGCTCGTGATAAAAATTACGGACCAGGGCAGGGGACTTGACCCCGCAACTTTACCTGACCCACTGGCACCAGAAAATCTGCTGCGCGGCTCTGGCCGTGGAATCTTTCTTATCCGTTCGTTCATGGATGAGGTACACTTCAGGCAATTACATCCAGGAACCGAATTGACACTCATCAAACATCTGGGTACCGCTCAAACAGGTAGCTAAGGAGGACTTTTTAAGTGAGCATAAAACTGACGGCCCGTCAGGTGGACGGCGTAACCATTCTGGACCTAAGCGGTCGCATTACTCTCGGCGAAGGCAGTGTGCAACTGCGCGACGCCGTGCGGGATCTGCTTTCCAAAGGCCAGAAGTACATCTTGCTGAATCTGGGCGATGTGAACTACATCGACAGCTCGGGGATCGGCGAACTCGTCAGCGCCTACACCACCGTTCGCAACCAGGGCGGCGAACTGAAGCTTCTGAACCTCACCAAAAAGGTGCACGACCTGCTTCAGATCACCAAGCTCTACACCGTTTTCGACGTCAAGGACGATGAAGCCAGCGCCATCGCCTCATATTCTCGCGCATAAACGCCGGGCTTCATTCCATACTCTTGCAAAAAGGCTGCCTTTCGAGACAGCCTTTTTCGTTATGACTTGCAGTTGCTGCTTAAACCTGCGTTTTCTGTGAGGATCACAACATGCGTTCATTCATGGCGGCTGTTCTGCTCTGCGCATCCACGCTAAATGCTCAAACTCCATCCGCTACAGACTGGAAGCCGTTGCAATTCCTCATCGGCACATGGCAGGGAAAGTTTTCTGGGCAGGCTCAGGGCGCGGGTTCGTACAGCTTTACACCCGAATTGAACGGTCATGTGCTTGTCCGCCATACACTCTCCAGCAAAACAACACAAGCTGCAGCCGGTTATGACACTCACCACGAAGATGTGCTCTACATCTATCAGGACGCTGCCGGCCAGCCGTATCGGGCGATTTACTTTGACAATGAGGGCCATGTGATCCACTACACGGTCACAACACCCTCACCAACAAGTGCTATTTTTACCTCGGACGCATCGCAGCCTGGACCACAATTCCGACTTTCCTACACGTTGCAAAGCGGTACTATGGACGGCAAGTTCGAGGTTGCCGCTCCTGGTCAATCCGCATTTCAGACGTATCTTAGCTGGAGTGGGCCGAAACAGTAGGCATAAGTCACATCTCTAGCAGTTCACTCTGACAACCTTCATTTCCAGAGAAGGCTATCGCAGTCAACCGGACATTGGGATTTAAGCCAGCCCATGAGATGAGCCACACGTTCATGAAAGGCTTTTGGCGCCAAAGGCGCGATTGCCTGGACGGCTAGTCCCCTACCATTGGCCGGTGTTGTGGAGGTGCAGCAGACGTGCCGCTGAAAAAGCCACAAACCATAAAGCTACGACTACAGAGCCGATGGTTAGAACCCATTTGCGGGCTCTGAGATCGTGGGGATGTGAACCTCGCTTTCCACGTGTCCAGAAGATCTGCCCAAGAAGACCTATGCCAAGAAGTGCAGCGCCAAAAATGAGGGTAAACCAAGCCATGGCTGTCCTTTTTACTCCTTTTGACATACGACTGGGAAGAGGATTGTCGTAGAAAAGCTGCAAGTCCGTGCTTTATCTAGACATTGCCAGGCGGTACACTAAGCAGTACGCCGACTCTCAAAGGAAATAGCAATAATGAAGTTGTTCCGCTGGCTCTGGCTGGCTCTTACGCTCGGACTGCTCGCAAATGGCTTCCGGGTCGCGATGTTCGTCGTTCCCCCTGACAAGGACCAGGGCGATATCGCGCGCATCTTCTACTACCACTTCCCTTCCTGGTGTGGGATGAGCTTATTTTTCGCCATCAATCTCGGCGCATCTATCGCCTATCTCGCGTTGCGCAATAAGACCCAGATCAACGCCCAGATCCGGGCGTTGAAAGCTGATTCGCTGGCATTGGCTACCGCAGAGATGGGTGTGGTATTTTGCACTATCGGCATGGTCACAGGTTCGATCTGGGCGCGTCCGGTCTGGGGCATCTGGTGGACTTGGGATGCACGGTTAACCTCCATTACGGTCCTCTGGCTGATCTACGTGGCCTATCTGCTGCTACGGCAGTTTGCATCCGGTCCACAAATGCAGACTCTGGCCGCAGTGATGTCCATTTTCGCCTACATCGACGTGCCCATCGTGTATATGTCGACACGCTGGTGGCGCACCCAGCATCCTGGCCCAGTGATTGGTAACGGAAAACTTGATGCCAGCATGTGGCCCGCTGTGTGGTGGAATCTCGCCGGATGGCTAGCCTGGGGCATCTTCGTCGTCAGCCTGCGCTACGCCGCAGAACAGCGCCATAAGCTCGCCGAACAACGCGCTGCGCTGCAATCCCTGGAGGCCGCATGAATCCGATATTTCACCGCCATCTCGTGCTCGGCTATGTAGTTACCTGGACGATCCAGCTTGCATATTTGCTCTATGTAGGACTGAAGTGGAAGGCTTCCCGCAAACCCTGAAAGATAGAGTTTTGCCTCTCATACTCCAGTCCTAACGCTGCCCCAAACTTCAAGGAAAATCCTTTTCTCCAAACTTCTTCTCTTCCCTATTGATTTAAGTCAATTGCAGTTGTGGCCTGTCTGCTGGATAGTGCTTACGTACTTGATCCATCACCCATGTTTGCCCATTAGCAATGGGTTGGGGCAAGGACTGCCATGTTACCCACACGTATCACTCGACAACTCGCCATATCTCATCTGTCCGCTGTATTTACCTTCGGGCTACTTGTCTGCGCTACCGCAACAGGCTATGCGCAGGCCGGACAAGTTACCACCTCCAACCGCATTACCCGGCCCGTGGATGACGCTGCGCGCGTAGTGCTGAGGGGCAACGTTCATCCACTGGCGCAGGCTCGATTTGACCGAGGGGAAGCATCTGCATCCGTGTCTACTGGGCGCATTATGCTAGTGCTGAAACGGAGTTCCGAGCAGCAAACAACCCTCAAGCAATATCTGGACGACCTGCAGAATCCGGGTTCCCCTAACTATCACAAATGGCTTACGCCGGAGCAGTATGGCAAGCAGTACGGTATCAGCGACACGGATCTGGCGACCGTAACTTCGTGGCTCCAATCTCAAGGCTTCGCAATCGAAAAGGTAGCCACGGCGCGCAACGTGATCGAGTTTTCCGGCTCAGCCGGACAGATTCGGCGGGCTTTTCATACATCGATTCACAGTTATGTTGTCCGTGGTGAGCAGCACTATGCAAATGCGAGTGATCCGCAGATTCCCGCAGCGCTGGCGCCAGTCGTTGCTGGCATTGCCAGCCTGAATGATTTTCATCCACGCTCGCACGCTACCCGGAGCCTGCGTGGCCGCTACGATACGGAAAGTAAGACCATCAAACCAGACCTGACTTTATTCGATAGAAGCAATAAGCCTCTTTTGTATGTTGACCCTGCGGATGCAGCCACGATTTACAACACTCCGAACACAGCACTGAATGCTGCCTATCATGGCACTACTTATGACGGAACTGGTATCACAATAGGGATTGCAGGAGATTCGGAGATCGCGCTCCAGGACGTCGCCAACTATCGCGCAACTTTCCTTAACGACACGTCGATCAATCATTTACCCAACGTCATCGTGGATGGCAATGATCCCGGTATCAATGGTGATGCCATTGAAGCGCTGCTCGACAATGAAGTCGCTGGCGGCATCGCTCCAGGCGCAATGATCAATTTCTACACCGCAAATAATGTGGATTTTCAATCGGGGCTCTTCCTTGCCATCTATCGTGCTCTTGATGACAACGCAATAAGCATTTTGAACGTCAGCTTTGGCGCATGCGAAGCGGCCCAGGGAGCGAGCGGTAATCTGCAAATACTTGAAGCGTGGGAGCAAGCTGCAGCCCAGGGTATCAGCGTAACTGTCTCTACTGGCGACAATGGCTCGGCGGCCTGCGATGATCCTAATTCGGAGATGACCGCAATCAATGGGCTAGCCGTGAACGGCCTTGCCTCTACTCCCTATAACATTGCCGTGGGCGGTACGGACTTTGACATACTAGGTACTCAATTCAATAGTTATGTAACCAACTCTTCCAGCGGCAACGCGCCATACTACGGGACAGCGTTGAAATATATTCCAGAGAATCCCTGGAACGATTCCACGGCGACCGATTTTGCCACGGCTGCAAATGTCACAACTAGCGGTAATACTCCTTATATAGACAGCAATGGCAATAACAATATTGCAGCAGCGAGCGGCGGTATCAGTAGTCAGGCCGTTTGCAATGGCGCCATCGATCAGAGTGGAAATTGTTCCATTGCTCTGACTGGTTACTCCAAACCATCTTTCCAGAAGTCTCTGACTCCGAATGACGGCGTCCGTGATCTTCCCGACGTGTCATTATTGGCCGCCGATGGCCAATATGGAGCGACGTGGGCAGTTTGCGCCGACAATCTGGCCAACGGCGACCCGACGCAAAACTATACGGATTGCCAGACCACAAATGGACAGCTTACCGCCAACACAACGTTCACTGGCATTGGGGGAACATCCGCTTCATCCGCGGCGTTTGCTGGAATACTGGCGTTAGTCGCCCAAGCACAGGGTGGTGCGCGTCTTGGTCAAGCAAACCACGCACTTTACAATCTGGCGAAAAACCATCCAGCGGTCTTCCATGACATGACTGCGGGCAACAATTCTGTCTATTGCAAGTCTGGCAGCCCAAACTGTGCCGCGAATAACTTTCTAAATGCTGCCTCATCGCTGTCACCCGGCGGATATGATGCAAAATCCGGGTACGATTTAGCCACTGGACTTGGCAGTGTCGATGTATCAGCGCTGGTAAGCAACTGGAGCAACGCCAAGCTCACCTCGACCAGCACCAGTCTGCAGATCAATGGTTCGACTGCAGCGGTCAACGCGAAGCATGGCACCAGTTTGAATTTTGATGTCTCAGTAACTCCCAGCGCTGCCACGGGCGATGTCAGCATCGTGAATACCAGCGGAGTGACCAATAACGGGACGCAAGGCTTTTTGACGCTTTCCAATGGCATCGCCAGCGCAGCCATCAATAGCTTGCCCGGAGGCAGCTACAGCATGTCTGCCGACTATGGCGGGGATGATTCATACGCCGCAAGCCAATCGGACAGCATCAACGTTACTATCTCGCCTGAAGGCAGCGTGACGGCATTGAGCGTGAATACGTATGACGCAATGACTGGCATGTCTTTGGGATCTGTAAGCACTGCCCCTTATGGCTCGCTTTTTTACCTTGAGGCGCAGCCATACGGTCAGGCTTCCACTACAAGCAATGGAAATGTGCTTCCAGATGGCATAGCTACAGGCAGCGTTACCTTTATGCAAGGAAGCAGCGTATTCACGACAGCGATCATCGGCGCTCAGGGTATCGCTGCATATAACAACAATGCAATTCCTCCGGGATCTTATAGTTTTTCTGCGCGCTATTCCGGAGATGCCAGCCTCAATCCAAGCACCAGCAAGAGCGTGCCATTTGCCATCACCAAAGGCCTAACCTATGTGAATGTGGCAGCGGACCCACCCTCGGTTGACGCATCCGCCGGCACAACTCTGAGCGCGTACGTTTATACAGATAGTCGTGGGAATCCTCCCACAGGAACTGTAACTTTCACGAATGGAACTACTGTCCTTGGCACTGTTTCCGGCCTGCGAGCGGGTTATCTCAACGGCACAGTTCTCGCGTTCGCTCAATTGCAGGTGAACGGCAGCGGTTTGGCTTCTGGATATACAAAGGTCACCGCAACTTACAGCGGTGACGCTAACTACAATGGCTCGTCGAGCGATACCGCCATATTGGTATCCGGTACTACGTCCCCATATTTCGTTTTGAATGGACCGAATAGCAACGTGATTACTGTGATTGGCCCCGGTAACACGGGAACAGGGGCGATTTCGGTCACACCCTCTGGCGGCTTCTCCGGATTGGTGAACCTGAGTTGTGCGGTACAGGCTCCGCCAGGTATCACGCAAGGCATCCCGACGTGTTCCATGAACGGCGCTTCTGTCAACATTTCCAGCAATAATCCTGGCTCTTCGACACTTTCGATTCTCACCACTTCTGCCACGCCGACAACTGCCTATTTTGTAGAAGTCACAGGCACAGATGCTGCAACTGGAAAGATCACGAACAGCATATTGATACTTGCGCTTGTGATTCCCCCACCAACCAATGCGAGTGGTAGCGGATTTACACTGTCAGGTCCCGCAATCAGCATCCCAAGCGCAGGCAAAAATGGCACTTCGACAATTACAGCCACCTCAACGGGAGGCTTTACCGGCACAGTCAGTCTGAAGTGCTACATTTCTTCCTCGCCGAGCGGCGCTCAGGGTATCCCTGGTTGTACCTTAGATCGGGGATTCGTGAACCTGGCAGCAAATAGCTCGGCAACATCCACACTCACTGTTGCCACCAGCCCATCCACCACTGCCTTCACGCATTTCCCGCTGAAGCGCAATCTGCTCGCTGCGGCAGGCGGAGCTGCATTCGCATGTGTATTTCTATTCAGTGTTCCAGCGCGGCGTCGCAGCTGGCGCACAATTCTTGGAGTTTTGCTGTTTGCCGGAACCATCAGCTTCGGCAGCGGATGCGGAGTGACTGTTGGCCCCGGACCAGGCAGCGGTG
>Ga0137415_10006563_pt1 | contig 11540 bp, 12 predicted proteins | sample CZODoug3_1_1_16f_FD_183082 | JGI IMG/M metagenome (GOLD analysis project Ga0137415, IMG submission 183082) | Vadose zone soil fungal communities from Angelo Coast Range Reserve, California, USA - CZODoug3_1_1_16fungal (Hybrid Assembly) | ecosystem: Environmental > Terrestrial > Soil > Vadose...
CCCATGCGGCGCGCAGTCTTGATGACCCGGCAGGCGATCTCGCCGCGATTTGCGATCAGAATTCGTTTGAACATGTTGTTGCTTGTGACCTTTGGCGGGCTCCCATCCCCGCAATCTGGCATGCGGGAACGGGCGTAACAATTCCGTGGTACAGCAAAACTCAGGCGAGGCAACGGTCTAGACGGGGTTCGGCGAAAGGGCCCTCACCGGAAGCGCATATCAGCCGGAATAGCTATGAAACCGGCCGCGCGCATAGGCATGTGAGACGGCCTTCATCAGTTCGCCGACCTCGCTTTCCAGATACTCGTTGGCGACGATGAGGGCGCGAATGGCGCAACGCATGTTGCCGCCGCAGGCCGCGACGGCCTGATCCACGGCCGCTTCCAGCCCGTCATCGTCCTCGGTGTTTGGGTGTGATTGGGAGGACATCGGCCCGTTCCATGGTCGCAGCATCGCCAATGTTCTTCTTTTGTTCTGATCAAGTCAACCGATAGTGTCTTAACCCGCGCCCGATTTCCCGGACTAACCATCAGGAGGTCCCGAAACCAATGGAGCCCAAGGACGACACCGCGAAGCCGCAGGATGTTCAGGCGCGGAAGAAATCCGGCCTGTTGGTAGCCGCCATCATGTTCATCGCGGCGTACGGAATATTGGTCTTCCGCTGCGATCATCTGGGGTTCGCGCTGGGATGGCTGTCAGTGCGGCGTTTGGCTGGATTGCGTACCAGTTTCCCTGGATTGGCGAAGTCGTTGCCATACCGCTGGAGCTGATCGCGGCCTTCATCGTCTAAGCGCCGGGCCCCGGTGCGCGGCAGTCACAACTTGCAAGAACCTCAGTTATTCTTCCTATGGTCTTGGCCCGTGCTAGAAGGTCATGCGCCCGCCGAAATGCATTTGAAGTGAGGCAATGCGGTTCCGAATTTCCTTTGTTGCGACGCTGCTATTGACGTTGCTGTCCGCGAACCAAAGCCGGGCCGCCAATGCAACGGTCCGAGATGGCGGTACGCTGCAGCTCGGCAGCGTGACTTACCGGCTCGACGGCATCGATGCGCCAGCCGTCGATCAGTTGTGCATCGACGAACATGCCGATGTCTGGACCTGCGGCATCGAGGCGCGCGACCAACTGACCAAACTGATCGGCAACCGCCAGGTTCGTTGCGACGATCTTGGCGCAGACCCCTCGTACAAGAAGCGGCATCTCGGCGTCTGCAAGATCGAGGGGGAGACCACCAGTCTCAGCCAGCTGCTGGTTCGCCAGGGCTTTGCATTGAACGTCGAAGCCTCCGCAACAGGACGCTTCAAGGTGGATGAGGCCCGCGCCGAAGAGGATCGCCAGGGGTTGTGGAAAGGCTGCTTCGTTGCATCGCAAGAGTTCCGTCGTGGCCAAAAGGACGGCGCCCTGCTCGGCGGATCGTGCCGGGCCGACCGCGACAAGGAGATCCGCGAGGCGCTATTCCCCGAAGATCTTGCGATGCCGTCCGCCTGCAACATCAAGGGCAAATTCGCGGTGCGGGCGCGCGTCACCGGCAATGTCGGAATCTATCACCTGCAGGGCTGCCGCAGCTATCCGGCGCTGACCAGGCCGGACCGCTGGTTCTGTTCCGAGGAAGATGCGCAAGCCGCCGGGTTCCGCCGGGCCTATAACTGCCGGGCCGGCACCAAGAGTAAATGATTGCTGGAAAAGCCGCCGCCTGTTGTGTGAAACTGCAGGCCAAGAGGTGGCCGGCGCGCATGTCTCCAGACCCTTCAAACGTCCTTCCGGAAACCGTCGCCGCTGAACGGCTGCGGCAGCATCTGGAGGAAATCGCACGCGAGCGCGACAGGGCACACCGCGCGCTGCAGGAGCGTGAAGCGGAACTGGCGCGAATCCAGCGAATGGCCCGTGTCGGCGGGCTCGAAATCGATTTCCGCGACGGCGTCAAGAACCGCCGCTCCCCTGAATATCTTCTCGTTCACGGGCTGCCACCCGAGGCGGTCAGCGAGACCTATGAGGATTGGACCAATCGAATCCACCCCGAAGATCGTGAGCGGAAGCTCAAACATCTATTCGACGTGCTGAAGAGCGAGAGCAAGGACTATTCGGCTGAATACCGCATCATCCGGCCGAATGACGGCGAGATCCGATGGATCCGCGTCGTTGCCAGGATCGAGCGCGACCGCAACGGCCGTGCGCTGCGCATGGTCGGCGCCGATCTCGACGTCACCGACCAAATGCTGGCGCAGGCCATTTTACGCGAAAGCGAAGAGCGCTTTCGGCTGATCGCCAACAGCGCGCCGGTGCCGATCTGGGTGACCAAGCTCGACCGCACGCGATCATTCGCCAACCAGGCCTATATCGATTTCCTCGGGCTTCCGTTCGAGCAGGCGATCGTATTCGACTGGCGCAAGGCGCTGCATCCGGACGACCTGCCGCGCATCCTGCAGGAACAGATCGCGGGCGAGTCCTCGCTCAAGCCGTTCGTGCTGGAGGCTCGCTACAAGAATGCCAAAGGCGAATGGCGCTGGTTGCGCTCGGAATCGCAACCGCGCTGGGATCCGACCGGCAGGCATATCGGCTTCATCGGCGTCGCCCATGACATCACCGCGGCCAAGCAGGCCGAGATCGAACTGCGCCGGTTGAATGAAACGCTGGAACTTCGGATCTCCGAGCGCACCGCACAGCTTGAGTCCAACGAAGCGCAGATGCGTGCCATCTTCGAGACCAGCCACCAGTATCAGGCGCTGCTCAACCAGCATGGCGATGTGCTCTATGCCAACAAGACGGCGCTGGCCGGCATTCGCGCCGATGCCGGCCGCGTTATCGGCCAGCCGTTCTGGGAAACGCCGTGGTTCAACGCGACCGAAGGCATGCCGGAGGCCATCCGTGACGCGTTCCTGGCCGTGATGATGGGGCGGGAAATTCAGAACGAAATGCTGCTGCGGCTGCCGATCGGCGACCGCTATTTCGATTTCGCGATGCGGCCGCTGCGCGATCAGTACGGGGCTGTGATCGGCGCGGTGCCGGAAGCCGTCGATATCACCGAGCGCCGGCGCGGCGAGGAAGCGCTGCGCCAATCGCAGAAGATGGAGGCGATCGGCCAGCTCACCGGCGGCGTCGCACATGATTTCAACAATCTGCTGACCATCATCCGCTCCGCGACCGACTTCCTGCGCCGCCGCGACCTGCCCGAAGAGCGCCGCCGCCGCTACATCGATGCGATCTCCGAGACGGTCGAACGGGCTTCCAAGCTGACCGCGCAGTTGCTCGCCTTTGCCCGCCGCCAGCCGCTGAAACCGCAAGTCTTCAACGTCGGCGCCCAGGTCGATAGCGTGGCGCAGCTGATTCGTCCCCTGGTCGGCAGCCGGATCCAGATCGAGGTCATCATCGACGATCCCGATTGTTTTGCGATTGCCGACATCGCCCAATTCGAGACCGCGCTGATCAACCTCGCCGTCAACGGCCGCGACGCCATGGACGATGAGGGGCGGCTGACCATCGGCGTCAAAAAAATCCGCACCATTCCAGCGCTACGCGCCCAACCCGCCCGCAGCGGCGACTTCATCGCCATCGCCATGCGGGACACCGGCACCGGCATTTCGCCCGACAATCTCGATGCGATCTTCGAGCCGTTCTTCACGACCAAGGAGGTCGGCAAGGGAACCGGGCTCGGTCTCAGCCAGGCGTTCGGCTTCGCCAAGCAATCCGATGGCGACATCGACGTCACCAGCGCGCTCGGACAAGGCGCGACCTTCACAATCTATCTGCCGCAGGCCGCCCGGCCCTCCGGCGAGAAGGAGATTGCCGCGACCGGCAGCGAACCGGCAACCGTCGGCCGCGGCTACCGCGTCCTCGTCGTCGAAGACAATGACGAGGTCGGCCGGTTCTCCACCGAGCTGCTGGAAGATCTCGGCTACGCGGTCAGGCGGGTGGCGAACGCCAATGCCGCGCTCGCGATTTTGGCGGAAGACGAGTTCTCCGCCGATCTGGTGTTTTCCGACGTCATCATGCCCGGTATGAACGGCGTGGAACTCGCCGGCCTTATCCGCGACCGCTACCCGGGGCTGCCCGTCGTGCTGACCAGCGGATACAGCAACGTGCTGGCGGAGAACGCCCATAGCGGCTTCGAACTGATCCAAAAACCCTATTCGGTCGAGTTGTTGTCGCGCACGTTGAGAAAAGCGATAGCCGAACAAGGATCGATCGCATCGGCGCCGTGACTTCGCATCCGGGCGCGGCTTGCCGAACAGATAACCCTGCATCTGCGTCTAGCGCGCGGCGTTGTCCGGATTGGGAGTTTCCTTGGCTTGGCCGTCCCTCAGACTGCACTCGATCAGCGCGCCCGCGATCGTGAATTTTGAAAACGGCGACAGCGGTGTCGAAACCCGCAGCGCGGCAAAGAACTGCGAATCGCCCGGGCTCTTCAGAAAGAAGCGGATGTGGCTTGCAGCCAGCGCGTCCCTCGACAGCCACACGACGCCGGAAAACAGCGCAACCAGGATCTGGGCGTATTCGCTGGCGCCGGCCAGGCCGAGCTCGTAGGCCGGCGACACATTGACGAAGCGCGCGCGCAGGATCGGCGCGGCGTATCTGCTCATCAGCATCCGGCTCACCTGGCAGGCGGCATGAATCCGCTCGCCGTCGGTGAGGCAATAGAGGCCGAGATTGTCGCTTTCCTTGACCGCCAGCGTGTCGAAGGCTGCGATGCTTCCAAAAGTGGCAAAATCTTCGCCGACGCCTTCAGCGTCCTTCTTCCATTGAGCCTTGATCGAACGCCAGGACCGCTCCGGGTCTCTAATCGGCAGAAGGCGCATGATTAACCAGCGGTTAACGCGGCAAGTGATTACGAATACTTTATGGCAAGGGTTTAAACGTTTTGCTTACGGCGTCGCGAGGTGAGCGCGCGCACCTGATATCGGCCGTGCCGGCAACGCTTGCCGGTTCCGGGAAACCGATCCTTTGCCATAAAACCGGAATGATCGAGATTCTTATTTCCTGGTGGCTCACTTGGTAGCTCACTTGGAGGGCGAATCTGCGGATCTTTCGCAGGGAACGTTGCCAGGGAACGTCGCCAAGGAACGTCGCCATGACAGGGCTCCATTCCAGAATACGCGGCCGTACATTTCTGGCCGGCAAGATCATCTTCAATTTCGGCAAATCCTCCATCGACTGCACCGTGCGCCGGCTTTCCGACGACGGGGCGACCCTCGAACTCGAGAGCGGGTTGGGAGTTCCGGAGCGCTTTCAACTCGCCGTCGTCGGCGAGAGCGAGGCCCTCCGGGCCTGGCGCCAAAGGAGGTCGCCGGCTTTGCCGCCAGGCGTGTCGCGGAAGTGAAGGCCGGCGATCATGTGCGCGATCTGCGGACGCCGGACGGCCGCCGCTTGCGGGCGCATTGCACCAACATGACGGGCGGCGGACGCATGCTCACCTATGTCGACATCACCGACCTGATCCGCAATGCAGAACAGCTCGAGCGGCTGGCGACCACCGATGTGCTGACGGGTCTCTACAATCGCCGCCACTTCCTGACGGCGCTGGAGGCCGAATGGAGCCGCTTCCAACGTTACTACCGGTCGATTTCGGTGCTGATGCTCGACATCGATCACTTCAAGGCGGTCAACGACCGCTACGGGCACGCCGTCGGCGATGAAGCCCTCAAGGCGGTGGCCAACGCCTGCCTCGAGGGCAAACGAAAGTCTGATACGGTCGGCCGGGTCGGTGGCGAGGAATTTGCGGTCCTGCTGCCCGAGACCAGCCTGTCACGTGCAAAAATCGTCGCCGAACGCATCCGCAAACGAATTGCCGCACAGACGCTGAGGGCCAATGAGGTACCGTTCCAGGTGACGGCAAGTATCGGGATCGCCGAGGCTTCGGTCAGCATGTCCGGCACCGAAACCCTCATGAGCGCAGCCGATCAGGCCCTGTATCAGGCCAAGGCCGAGGGACGCAATCGTTGCCTGTGCTGGTCCCCGCCTCCCGTCGCGAAATTGGCGGCTGAATAGAACGTTGCAAATCATCGCGTCTCATGCGCTCGGTAGTGCAAGGAAACAACCGGACATGAGCCGATGGATGCATTGACCCTCTTCGGGCTATTCGCGGTCACGATGATGCTCGTCTGCTACGCGGCGGAAGATCGCAGCCCCTGGTTCATTCTGGCATTCGCCGTCGCCTGTGCGCTCGGTTCGATCTACGGATTTTTGCAAGGCGCGTGGCCTTTCGGCCTGGTTGAAGCAATCTGGGCGATCGTCGCCGGATGGCGATGGCTCGCGCGGCGAAGGCCGGACTAGTTTCGCGGCAAAGTCCCGACGAATTCGTTTGAACATACTCTTCCTGCACGTCACCATGGGCGCGAGGCAGAACAACAACAATCCGGCATCGTTGCCGGCTGTAACAATCCTGTCGCACAGCAAATCTAAACGAAAGCAACGGCAGTCAGCCGGAATCTGCTTCTTACGGGGATACCTCATGCGCCGCGCCATCGTGCTGCTGTCCGCAAGCCTGGTCACACTGTCCGCAGAGGTGGCATCAGCGCAAAACCACACACCGCGCAACCTGATCCTGTTCGTGCCGGACGGCCTGCGCGGCCGCATCGTCACGCCGCAGACCGCACCGGCGATGGCCGAGATCCGCGACAAGGGCGTCAATTTCAAGAATTCGCATTCGCTGTTTCCGACCTTCACCATGGCGAACAGTTCGGCGCTGTCGACCGGCCACTACCTCGGCGACACCGGCACCTTCAGCAACACGATCTATACCGGTTACTCGTCGGTCCCGGCCGGCGACACCGTTGTCCCGTTCATCGAGAACGACGCGGTGCTCGGCGATATCGATGAACATTTCAGCGGCGACTATCTGAACGAGGAAACCATTCTGAAGATGGCGCGCGGCCAAGGGTTCAGCACCGCCGCGATCGGCAAGGTCGGTCCGACATTGCTGTTCGACCATACCGACCGCGGCAAGAACACCATCGTGATCGACGATTCCACCGGAGGCAAAACCGGTGTGCCGCTTTCCGACGAGATGAAGGAAGCGCTGACCAAGGCCAATCTGCCGCTGGCCACGCCTTCGCGTGGCGACAATGCCAAGGCGGGCGATGCCAAGACGCCGGGCACCACGGTCGCAAACGTCGCCCAGCAGGCTTATATGGCCGACGTCGCGACCAAGATCGTGCTGCCGATGTTCAAGGCGCGCAACAAACCGTTCGTGCTCGTGTTCTGGTCGCGCGATCCCGACGGCAGCCAGCACAACACCGGCGACAGCCTCAACACCATCACCCCCGGCATCAATGGCCCGACCTCGATGGCCGGCATCAAGAACGCCGACAACAACCTCGCGCAACTGCGCAAGGCGCTGGACGATCTCGGCCTCGCCGCCAACACCAACATCATCGTCTCCTCCGACCACGGCTTCTCGACCATTTCGAAGGAAAGCAAGTCCAGCCCCTCGGCGAAGGTTTCCTACGACGACACGCCGAAGGATTTCCTCCCGATGGGATTCCTCGCGATCGATCTGGCGAAGGCGCTGAACCTGCCGCTGTTCGATCCGAACGACAAGAATGCGCGCGTGGCCGACAACGCGCACCCCAAGGCCGGCAACGGCGTGCTCGGGCAGGATCCGGCCAAGCCTGATCTGGTCATTGCCACCAACGGCGGATCGGACCTGATCTATCTGCCGAACAAGGACAAGAAGCTCGCCGAGCGCACCATCAAGGCGCTGCTGGAACAGGACTATATCAGCGGGCTGTTCGTGGACGACAAGTTCGGACGTTTCCCCGGCACGCTGCCGATGTCGCAGCTCAACCTCAAGGGCAAAGCGGTGACGCCGAATCCGTCGATCGTGGTCAATTTCCGCTCCTGGTCGAGCGGCTGCGAGGAGCCGACCAATTGCTCGGTCCAGATCGCCGACACGGTGCTGCGGCAGGGCCAGGGCATGCATGGCAGCTTCAGCCGCGGCGATACCTTGAACTTCACCGCGGCGATCGGGCCGGACTTCAAGTCCGGATATGTCGATCCGCTCCCGGTCAGCAACGCCGATGTCGGCATGACGATCGCGCAGCTTCTGAATTTGCACAGCTCGGGCAACGGCGGACTGATGGGCCGTGTGATGTCTGAAGCGCTGCCCAACGGCATCGTCCCCAAGACGGCCGCGAGCTCCATTGTTTCCAAGCCGGCGGCGAACGGACTTCAAACCGTGCTGAAATTCCAGCGCGTGCTGTCGACGCGTTATTTCGACGTCGCGGGCTTCCCCGGCCGCACGCTCGGGCTGGACGCCGACGGCGCCAAACAAAAAACGGCGGGGAAATAACCCCGCCGCCGCTAATGTTGGAGCGTCCGGGATCGACCTACATCATCCCGATATCGAGCACGTTCGGCAGTTGCGCGAGCGGCAGAGCGGCGGCGCCGACGACGGTCGCGACCATCGCTGCCAGCGTGTGATTGCTGCGACGCTTGCCGCGCATCTGGCTGGCGATCCATTCCAGCATCTTGATGTCGATGTTCCTGGCGTGCGCCGGCGCCCAGCTTTCGATGTCGGTGTCGGGCGACAGCGCCACCGTGCGCGGCGGTACCGGCAGGCCGGACTCGGAGGCCGCGTGATGGGCGATCGCCTTGGCCAGCAAATCGTCGAAACGGCCGTCGTCGCTGCGCTCGGCGGCGGCGTCGTTGATTTCGAACAGCGCCTCGGCCTCCGCCCGGCTCACCGGCTGATGCTCGACGGCGCTTGCGGTCAGGATGCGCGCGCACCAGGCGGCGTCATCGGCGTCCAGCGTGCGCGAAAAATGGATGCGGCCTTTGGTGGTCGGGCCTTCGCCGGTGATCACGCCGTCGCGCACAATGGTCAGCGCATGCGCTGCGGTCTTGCGGCAGGAGGGTTGGAGGACGCTAGAGGCTTCAACAGACTTGGTACTAGGGGCAGACATAGTCAGTTCACACTTCCAGTTTTTTATTCCAGACCAGCATTTCCATGCGGGCGTAAACGAGTGGTTAATGATTCGAAACCTGTGTTCCCAGATTTTTAGATGGTTGCTAATTGGTCGCTGTGACGGCTGTCACGGTTCGAGGTTATAGCAACCCGGCCCGGCGTGATGGAGGCCATAAAAGGCTATATCGGGGCAATCCGGGGTTTTACTGCCGCAGTGGTTATTTCGCCGCAGGGGCGCGGATCAAAACAAGATGCTAGCAGTTCCGACCCCGCGGAGAAGGATTTCGCCTTTTGCCGTAACCGGTTCACTTGGGCCCTTCCACCCCCTATACTGTCCGGGACGCCTCCAACACAAATTCAATAGCAACTTCAATGGTATGAGGTAGAAACATGGCACTCCCGATCGGCACTATCGCCCCCGACTTCGAAGCCCAGACCACCGAGGGCAAAATTAAATTCCACGACTGGATCGGCAATGACTGGGCGCTGCTGTTTTCGCATCCGAAGGACTTCACGCCGGTGTGTACCACCGAGCTCGGCGCGCTCGCCAAGCTGAAGCCGGAATTCGACCGACGCGGCGTCAAGCTGATCGGGCTTTCCGTCGATCCCGTCGACAAGCACGCCAAATGGTCGGAGGACATCAAGGAGACCCAGGGCGCGGCGCCGAACTATCCGATGATCGGCGACACCGATTTCAACGTCTCCAAGCTCTACGACATGCTGCCGGCCTCGACCTCGGGCGATCCCGCGACCCGTACCGCCGCCGACAACCAGACCGTCCGCAACGTGTTCGTGATCGGGCCGGACAAGAAGATCAAGCTGGTGCTGGTCTATCCGATGACCACCGGCCGCAATTTCCAGGAAATTTTGCGGGTGATCGACTCGCTGCAGATGACCGCGAAGCATCGCGTCGCGACGCCGGCCGACTGGAAACAGGGCGAAGACGTCATCATCGCCGGCTCCGTCACCGACGATGAGGCCAAGACGATCTATCCGCAGGGCTGGAAGTCGCCGAAGCCGTACATCCGGATCGTGCCGCAGCCGAAATAAATTTTCGTAGGGTGGGCAAAGGCGCGCTTGCGCCGTGCCCACCATTTCTTGCGCAAATCGAAGTTGGTGGGCACGCTGCGCTTTGCCCACCCTACAGTTGCGACGTCGGCGCAACGGTTTCACGACCCGCGCCGATTGACCAGAAACACCGCCGCGGCGCAGGCGGCCATGCCTGCGATCGCGACCGCGTCGAGCCGCTCGCCGAACAGGACATAAGCCATCAGCGAGGTCACCGCCGGCACCAGATAGAACAGGCTCGCCACCGAGGTCGCCGCCTGATGCCGGATCAGCCAGTACAACAGCCCGATCGATCCGATCGACAGCACCACCGCGAGCCAGGCCAGCGCCAGTGCGAATTCGGTGGTCCAGTGCACCACATTGGTTTCGAACAGCCACGCGCCGGCGCCGAAGAAGATCGTGACCGCGATGTACTGCACCAGATTGCCGGCGCGCCAATCGATCTGGTTGCAATAGCGCCGCTGATAGAGCGTGCCCAAGGTGATGCTGACCAGCGACACGGCGGAGGCGAGCCAACCCCAGCCGGCTTCCCCGCTCATCGGGCGGTTGTGCAGGATCAGCACCACGCCGGCGAGCCCGAGCGAGAGCCCGCCCCATTGCAGCGGCGTGACCCGTTCGCCGAGCCAGCGGTTGGCGATCGTCGAGGTCAGGATCGGCTGCAGGCCCGGGATCAGCGCCGAGAGCCCAGCAGGAATCGAATGCGAGATCGCAACCGCGGTGCCGCCGAGATAGATGCCGTGCACCAGAAGCCCAGCGACGGCGCTGTGGGCGATGCCGGTCAGGTCGGGCCATTTCGGCCGCGCGATGGCCGCGATCACCGCCATCAGGCCGACCACGATCGCCATGCGGATCGCGAGATAGGTCAGCGGTTCGGCGTTGTTGAGGACATATTTGGTGGCGATGAAGCCGGTGCTCCAGAGCACGACGAACAACGCCGGCGCCGCCCGCGCGGCAGTTCCCTCGAGATCTTTTTTCATTTGCGGTCCTGATTGCCTGAACATGGGCGATCCGGCAATCCTCGAATTTGCGCTGGACAATTGTAGGGTGGGCAAAGCCAACGGGTCGCGCGAATGCGCGCCCGATGACAGGCTCCGCGTGCCCACCATCCAGAATGCCGCTGCCGATAGATGGTGGGCACGGCGCAAACGCGCCTTTGCCCACCCTACAAATCCGGCATTGCGCTACGCGGCCTCCCTCACGTCATTGCGAGCGTAGCGAAGCAATCCATCTATCGACGTAAGCGGAGGAATGGATTGCTTCGCTGCGCTCGCAATGACGGCTTCACGATTCCAAACATGCATCCACATTCTCGCGGCGCTGATCGCCCGAGGTTTGCTCGAAACCTTGTCCCTCCTCGAAAGCAGAGGGCGCAGGGAAAGCCGGGTGCACGCTGCACCCGCGGTCTCGCGTGCAAGTTGCACAAAGAAACGCACACGAGCATACAGGTTCAGCGGAGGCAATCCGGCCTTCCCTGCGCAATGGTTTACGGCTTACTTCGCGCTCTCCCCGGCGACCGGCTTTCTTGCCACCGTCATCGGCGGGATATCTCCCGCCAACTTGACGCCAGCATCGGGGC
>Ga0137415_10006565_pt1 | contig 11538 bp, 10 predicted proteins | sample CZODoug3_1_1_16f_FD_183082 | JGI IMG/M metagenome (GOLD analysis project Ga0137415, IMG submission 183082) | Vadose zone soil fungal communities from Angelo Coast Range Reserve, California, USA - CZODoug3_1_1_16fungal (Hybrid Assembly) | ecosystem: Environmental > Terrestrial > Soil > Vadose...
GGTAGACACGCTTAAAATGAGTGCTCATCGCTGCCACCATATGCCCGCCTGCCGAAAAGCCAAGCACTCCAATCTTGCGCGGATCGATATGCCAATCGGCGGCGTGAAAGCGTACTAGCCCCACTGTCCTCTGCGCGTCTTGCAACGCCATCGGTGCTTTCGGATGGATGTAGCACTTACATTCATCGTGCCAAGCCGGCCCTGAATCCGGCACACGGTACTTCAACAGCACACACGTAATCCCTTTGGGCATCAGCCAGTCGCAGACCTCCGTGCCTTCCAGATCGATGGCGAGATCCTGATAGCCCCCTCCAGGAAACACGACCACCGCAGCGCCCGTATTCTTTCCGCTTGGCGAGTAGACCGTCATCGTCGGCCGCGAGACGTTCTCCACGATATCGCCTGACTTTCCGGCGATTAGACCCTTCGCCGTCACGGCGACCTCGGGCCCCGCGACAGGTTGCGCATCAGGGACAGCGCCCGGCCATATCGGTATTTGCGTATGTCCCGGCGAGGGCTGCCAGCCGGATTTCTGCGCGCTCAGACCGCCAAACGCAAACACAACACAGAGAGCAAAAATCAAAGGCTTCATCACCATCCCCACAGCTTAATATAACCCGTCACTGCCGGAAGCCGCTGATGGGAAACTGTCAAGTTCAAGCGCCTTCGCCGCGCGCAAACAGTTTGGTGAACTCGTCCACGGTGGCGGGAGGGACGCTCACCAGGCGCGCGTTGGCTTTCACGTGCTCCAGCCGGGACATGCCCACCAGTGCGGTCGTAATTCCCGGTGAGGAGCGCACGAACTGCAACGCCCGTTCCGCATCGCTTGCGAGACCCAGAGCCTCCGCGACAAACTCCGGCAGATTCTTGGCTACCTGGCCTTGCAGCAGTGAAGCGCTGGCAATCAGCGAAATATCCAGTTCGCTGGCCGCCTCCATGATCGTTCGATGATGCCCGCGCAGCGATTGATTGCCCAGCGTCAGCGCTTCCGTCATCCCCAGGTTGAATGGCACCTGCACGAAGCGGAAGCGATGCCGGCCACCGGCAATTTCTTGGGCGATCTGCGAAATCTCGCCAAGTTGCATAGCCTCGCGAACGCGGGCATCCTGCCGGAAACCATTCCACGTAGCCATCCCGTAATACTGAATTTCACCTGCTTCCACCGCTGATTCGAGAAACGTGAATGCCTCGCGGACACGGTTCAGAAACTCTTCCTTCGAGACTTCGGAGAGCTGCGTCTCCGGATTGTGCAAGTAGTAGACGTCCACGCACTCGACTCCCAAATTTTTCAGGCTGCGTCCGAGCTGATTTTTCAGAAATTTCGGCGTCATGCAATGGCTGTTGGCCGCGATATCCTTTGCCGTGAAAACTCCGGGCTGAATGTATTCGCGGAAGAAATATTCGTTGGGGTCAGCGGGCATCGCTCCGTCAGGCGTCAGATATCCACCCTTGGTGCAAACCACGATCTCCTCGCGCTCGAAACCTCTTGCTGCAAGCTGCTTGATGGCTGCGCCGAGGTTTCGCTCGCTGCGCTGAAACCGGTAATTGATGGCAGCGTCGAAAACGTTGATGCCGTTTTCCACCGCGGCGACCGCCGCGGCTGTATATCCCTCGTCAGTCTTTGCGTCCGGCTGCCCGAGGTATGTGCCAATCCCCACGGAAGAGAGCACGAGGCGATGCGCTTCTCGAAAATGGCCGGTGGCGGCGCGGCCTGCGAACTTTTGCGTGTAGCGCGTTGTTCCTTCTTTGGTGGCGGATTTGGTCATGATGCTCCTTCGGGTGATGGCGCTGGCCCGGGCGCGGGATTGGAATCAGCATCGGCAGTCTTCGGAGCGAGAAGCCGTGAACATGCACGGAGAATCCTACGATAGGGCCAGTCTTTTTCGCGGAAGAAAATTTCGCCTTCGCGCGGATTGCTGTAAAACCAGCGCGCCACCAGCCACAGGTGCTCGCCGAGATCGCCCTCGGGTAGTGCGGAGCTTGCTTCGAATTGCTCGCGAAAAATGTGTTCGGCGGAGCGCGGCTGGCTGGCAATCTCGGCGAAGCGGAGGAAAAACGGCTCCGCCAGCCTTCCGCCGCTTACGCGAAAGACGCCAATAGTTTGGTCTTCGGCGGCGCGTTGCAAGATCACCGCGTCGAGGTCCTGAATCCGGCGCGTAAGTTCCGGCTGGCCGCGCAAAACCTCATCGAGTTTTTCCACTTTTTTGTGTAGGGCGGCTGCGCGTTCGAAGTCCAATTGCTCGCTGGCTTTCTCACGCTCTTCTTCTATCGTAGACCTGAGCGAGCCGCCGCTCGTTTCGAGGAACTGGACCAACCGCTGAACTTCGACGTCATATTCTTCTTTTGTGCAGCCCGCGAAGCAAGGGGCGAGGCACATTTTCATTTCCGAGTAGAGGCAGCCGGGAAACGTGGGATCGCGGTGAATCTTGATTTGGCAGCGGCGCACTTTGAACAAGTCGAGGACGCGTTCGGCAAATGCCTGCGCCGAGCGCCGCGAGGCGAAGGGTCCGTAATACGCGCCACCGGTGAGCACGCCCGCTTCATCGACGGGAATCCGGCGCGTCACATAGCAGCGGGGATAAGCATTGCGCAGATTTACCTTGAGGACCGCCGCGGGCCGCAGGCGCATCAGGTCGCGATAGCGTTTCGGAAAAAGCTGCTTGGCATGCTGGTAGCAGGTGAGGGTTTGCTCGAACGGCGAGCCGATCAAGCGGTAACGGATGCCGCGCGCAAAGTCGCTCAAGTTTAGCCGTTTGCTTGCCGGATCAACAGGCCCGAGAAGACGCTGCAATCGCCGTTGCAAATTCTGCGTGCGAATCAGGAACGGCTCGGCGTTTTCTTCGCGAGGTTCGATCAGGCAAACGGCAGGCCGAGCCGGCAGGGCAGGGAAGAAGTCCTCATGAGCGCGCGCCGCATCAAATTCGAGTCCGCAATCGAGTTCCAGCACGTGGTCAGGATACTACGGGCGGGGTTGAGACTTCAGAATTCAGCGGCAGGTGAAGGGAAGAAAAGAAATCTTTCAAAGTGAAAGAAACAGGATGCTAAGACTTGAGAACCCATGAAGCGATGACCAGGCGCTGGATTTCGCTGGTGCCTTCGTAGATTTCGGTGATGCGGGCGTCGCGGTAGTTGCGCTCGACGGGGTACTCGCGGCTGTAGCCGTTGCCACCGTGGATCTGGATGGCTTTGTGCGTAACGCGCGTGGCCATTTCGCTGGCGAAGAGTTTGGCGATGGCAGCGTCCATGGTGAAACGGGCGCCGGTGTCCTGCTTCCACGCGGCCTTGCGAATGAGCATTCGCGCCGCGTCAATCTCGGTGGACATGTCGGCGAGCATGAACTGAATGGCTTGGAATTGAGAAATGGGGTGGCCAAAGGCCATGCGCTCTTGGGAATACTTCAGCGCCGCTTCGAACGCGCCTTGCGCGATGCCGGTAGCTTGCGCGGCGATGCCGATGCGTCCGCCATCCAGCGTCGAGAGCGCTACTTTGTAGCCTTCCCCTTCGTTGCCGATACGATTCGCTACCGGCACCACGCAATCGTTGAAGACTAGTTCACTGCACGCGGTCGCGCTGATGCCCAGTTTTTTTTCTTCCTTGCCGGCCTTGAATCCCGGCGTGCCTTTTTCCACGACTAGCGCGGTGATTCCTTTTTCGCCTTTCGCTGGTTCGGTGTTCACGTAGACGATAGCTGCGTCCGCCGCGCCGCCATTGGTAATCCAGGCTTTCGTGCCGTTGAGCACATAAGCGTCGCCCTTCTTGACGGCTTTCGTTTGCAGCGCGGCGGCGTTCGAACCAGCTTGCGGCTCGGTCAGAGCGTAGCAGCCGATTTTTTCGCCGCGGGCGTAGGGCAGCAGGAATTTTTTCCTTTGCTCTTCCGTTCCGAAACGATGAAGGGGATCGCAGTAAAGCGAATTCTGAACGGAAAGAATCACGCCGGTCGAAGCGCAGCAGCGCGAAATCTCCTCGATCACGATGGTGTAGGCGATGTGGTCGAAGCCGGCGCCGCCTTCCGATTCGGGAAAAGGCACTCCTGTAAGCCCCAGTTCCGCCGCTTTCTTGAAAAGGTCGCGGGGGAAATGTCCCGTCTCGTCGAGCTCTTTCGCCAGGGGACGAACTTCCGATTCTGCGAACTCGCGCACGCTCTTTTGCAGCAGCTTCTGTTCTTCCGTCAGTTCCAGGTCCACCGTGGCGCACTCCTGTTCGGCTAAACACTTGTTCGAATTGCGTATTCTATCGCGGCGCAGCAGGCTGCGCGAATCAAGCGAGAGCCTTGGACAGGCGTCCGTAGGTGGTTTTCAAATCTTCCGGGTGAACGCGCGTTTCGCACGCTACGGTCATGAAGTTCGAATCGCCCATCCAGCGTGGCAACACGTGCAAATGCAAATGCCCAACGACGCCCGCACCCGCGGCGCGGCCTAGATTCATTCCCAGATTCATGCCGTCGGGCTTATAGCTGGCGCGCAGAGCCGTTTCCACGCGCTGCGTGAGCTGCATCATCTCGCCGAGCGTCGCAGCATCGCACAAATTCAATTCCGCAACGTGCGCGTAGGGAACAATCATCACGTGCCCAGAGGTATAGGGGAAACGATTCAGGATGACAAATGTTTTTTGGCCCCGATGGACGATCAGCGTCTCCGCATCATTGTTGCGCGCCACGGCATCGCAAAAAATACATTCCGGCTGGTTTCCGCTTGCCGCCTCCTTCATGTACTGGTAGCGCCAAGGAGTCCAGATATAGTCCATCGCATCGCTTCCTTTTTTGAAAAGCTGCGCGCACAGCATAACGCAGAATTGGCACGCTAGTATCACGCGAGCGCTAATTCAGCATGGGCGTGCTCGAAGACCGTTTATGTTTTTTGATGGGAAGTGAGAATATCCGAACCGGATTGCTTCGACCAGCCCGGCGTGCGTTTACTCGCCGCCTGCAGGGGCAGCTTGAGCCTCAGAGTTATTCACAAAATCCTTCAGCTCTTTGCTGGGCTTGAAGAAAGGAATTTTCTTGGCGGGCACTTCCACCTTCGCGCCGGTCTTCGGATTGCGGCCGATTCGTCCGCGGCGTTCGCGCGTGCGGAAGCTGCCGAATCCGCGGATCTCGATCTTCTGGCCCTTCTGCAGGGAGCCAATGATGCTATCGAAAATCGTTTCGACGATGGTCTCCGACTCCTTGCGGGGGAGTTCCGTGATGCGCAGAACTTCCTCGATCAGGTCGGCCTTCGTGAGTGTGGGTTGCTTGGTCATCGTCGCTATGCCTCGTCGCACAAATCTTGATTAAAGACCGTCTCCGCTCGTCCGCGGCTTTACGGGCCGCCGAGCGCGTCTGCCGCTTAGCCTTTGTCCTAGACAGTGGAACCAAACGGCTTACGGGGGAACAGGCCGTTGGCCGGAGTGCCCCCTTCCTATCATTAAAATGACCCGCAGGTAAATGAAATTATAACGGCTGGTCCCCCGCCAGTCCTACATCGGCTAACGCGCCGAGAGCTTGGACTTCAGCGCGTCCCCAATCGTGGCCGTCGACGAGGACTTCGACGTCGAACGATACTGCTCAATCTCCTTGCGCTCGATCTGCTTGACCGCCGCGCGGTAGCTCAAGCCGATGCGCCGCGTCTCCGGGCTGATCTTGATGATCTTGAAATCATATTCCTTGCCCGGCTCGAGTGGCCCGGCACTCTTCAGCGGTCCGGTAGTCGGACGGAAAGCGGAATGCCCTTCGTCACGGCGCTTGCGCTCTTCGATCTCCGTGTTGTGGCAAAGCGCTTCGATGTTTTCGCCCAATTCGACGAACGCGCCGAACGTGGCGATGCGCGAAACCTTGCCCTTCACGATTTGCCCGACCTTATGCTGCTTGAACCAGTCGCCCCAGATATCGTTGACCTGCTTGATGCCCAGCGACACGCGGCGGTTCTCCGGATCGATCTTCAGCACCTTGGCGGTGACGTCTTCGCCCTTCTTGAAGACCTCGTGCGGATTCTTGATGCGCTCCGTCCAGCTCACATCGCTCACGTGCACCAGCCCATCGAATCCGTCTTCGATTTCGACGAACGCGCCGAACTCCGCGATGTTGCGCACTTTGCCGGTCACCACCGTGCCGACGGGATACTTCTCCGCAATCAGCAGCCAGGGATCCGGTTGCGCCTGCTTGATGCCCAGGGAAACGCGACGGTCGCTGGGCTTGATGTCCAGCACCACCACGTCCACTTCATCGCCGACCTTGGCGACCTTCGACGGATGCTGGATCTTCTTGTTCCAGCTCATCTCCGACACGTGTACCAGGCCTTCGATGCCTTGTTCCAGCTCCACGAAGACGCCGTAGTCCACGATGCCGACGATCTTGCCCTTCACTTTTCCGCCCGCCGGGTATTTTTCCGCCGCGCCCACCCAGGGATCGGCCATCAACTGCTTCATCCCCAGCGATACGCGCTGCTTTTCCTTGTCAAACTTCAGGATGATGACGTCGACTTCCTGTTCCGGCTTCACCACGTCGGAAGGATGCTTCACGCGGCCCCAGCTCAGGTCCGTCAAGTGCAGCAAGCCATCGATTCCGCCGAGGTCCACGAACGCGCCGTACTCCGTCACGTTTTTCACGTGCCCATGCACCACCTGGCCCTCGCTCAGCGTTTCCATCAACGCCGCGCGCTTGGCATGCAGTTCTTCTTCCAGCAGGGCACGGCGGCTCACCACCACGTTTCCGCGGCGGCGGTTCAGTTTAGTAACCCGCACCTGGATTTCCGTGCCCGTCAAGTTGTCCAGGTTCTGCGCCGGCCGCAAATCATATTGCGAACCCGGCAGGAACGCGCGCACACCGATATCCACCACGATGCCGCCCTTGATGCGGTCCACGATTTTTCCCGTAATTGTTTCCTTGGTTTTGAATGCGGCTTCAATCTTTTCCCACGTCCGGCGGCGCAGTACTTTCAAGTACGACAGGATCGTGAAGCCGTCCTTGTGCTCCCCGGTGCGCTGGACCTCGATAGTGCTGTTCGGCTCGGGCCGCGGGATTTCCGTGTCCGTGAATTCCGCTGCGGGAATCAGGCCTTCCGTCTTTCCGCCCAGGTCCACGACCACGCCATGTTCCGTGTAGGCGACAACCTTGACCTCGATCACTTCATGCGACGCAGCCGCTTCCTGCTTTTCGTCGTACTCCTGCAGCAGCTTGCTCATCTCTTCCGAGCCGGCGGCTTCTTCATCGGCGGCGGCAGATTCGGCATCCGCTGCATGCGTCTCCAGGTTCGCTTCAGCCGCGGCGTGAGCAGCCGTGGAATCCGTGGACGCGCCCGACTGCTGTGGTGTTCCCGCCGCAGGCGTTTCCGGCGCCGCGCCCGCTGCCTCGGCAGTTTCCGTTGCCGCGGCAGGAGCAGTTTGCTCTGCCGCGCTTTCTACCGTTGAATTTGTTTCCGTGTGCGCATTGTCGGGAACGGTTTCGGGTTCGGGCGCTGGCGCGGCGGCTGCCGCATTGGTCTGGTTATCGTGGTCGGAAAACATGGTTGTCGGCCTCCGGAAGATTACTTCGCTTTGGGTAGCCGCTATGCGGCCCCCGTGTTCAGTCGAAATGATTCCTTGCTGATTCCCTGTCTGGGTTTAGTGCAAGGAGGTTCACCGCAAAGCGGTTACTTGGGACACAGATGCTGCGGGCGTCGAAAACGCTGCAACCATGCAAGGATACTCGCCGCCTCGACCTTGTGTCAATGAACCTGCGAAAAGGCTCGGTGGCGATTCTATGACTCGAACCAATCCAGAAAAATTGCGATTGTCTCAGACAAATTCAACGGGCCGCACGCAGCCTGAAATGTTTTTTTTCGACCCAATAGTTGATCCAATCGTCTTCCGTGCGCTCAATTCTTACTTTCTGAAGAATCCTGTGTTCGGCTCTGGTCTCGTTCAAGCTGATTGCAATCATCCAACCAGGATTGTCCAGTGTGCCGATCTTGACGCCCCATTGGTGTTCCCAATCGCGGTTACACTGTTGGCGATACCATTTTTCGAGGAGAGTAAGGCCCGTTTCCATCGGATTAAGCTCGCGCGTGTCCGGCCTGCGTCTTTTCCCGCCGAAAATCGGGAGCGGAAACTTCCACGGTGCGGCACATCTCGTACAGTCTCGAGCGCATACGCGAGCCAATGCGCTGCTCTAGCGCATCTTCGCGCGTCGGGGCAATCAATTTGCCGTTCGGAAGCCGTGTCGCATCGCCTTCTGTGGTAGGGTTATCGAGATAGTTCGTCGTGATGATCGTGGTGCGATTCTCGTTGTAGCGTGCGTTCAGCACAATCCCGACGATGTCGCGCACCCAGTCCGACGGTTTGCTCGCGCCGAGATCATCCAGCACCAAAATTTCCACCGTTCGAATTGGCTCGAGAATCTTCATCTCTGTCGATTCGCTTGCCGGATTGTAGCTCGCTTGAATTTCTTTTAAGAGTTCGCGGTAATCGCAAAACAATCCCGCATGCCCGCGATGAATCAATTCCTTCAACGCCGCCACCGCCAGATGCGTTTTCCCCACGCCCGAGGGCCCCATGAACAACAATCCCTTTTCGGACGAGCCGGGATATTCGCGCACAAACCCTTGCGTGAAGAGCTTTGCCTGCTTCAGCGAATGCGCGTGCTGCGGCATCCAGGTCTTCCCGTCGGTCAAGTCGGTAACATAGCTCTCAAAATCGCAATGCTCGTAGCGCTTCGGGATTTTTGCACGGTCCATCACCAGCGACGCACGCTTCTCCATCCCGCAATCGCAGGCCACCGCCACTCTGCCCGCCGCGCCATCCCCGCGCGGCACCAGCTTCCATCCCGTCCCCCTGCAAAGCGTGCAATTTTCCAGCGCCATAGTGTGTTCGTCTGTGTAGTGGCCGGTCTTTAGCCCGGCCTTCTTCGTAGTGGCCGGTCTACAGACCGGTGCTTGTATCTTTGGACGCTCACAGCATACGAGTGTCAATCGAACAGGGCAAGACATCTACATTGGGAAAACTGTGGAAGGAACTACGAACTCTCTTCTCTAAAACTGACTACTGACAACTGACCACTGAAAACTGCTCTACCGCACCAACCGTGGCGTCGCTCGTACAATCGCATGCAGTGGCGCTTTCTCCCGGGTATGCGACGCCGCCACTCGCGACAATTCCTGCTGCACCACTTGCGCGAATTCACCCATCTGCCGCTCCATCTCGATCATCTTCTCGCGCATGTTCAAAATGATTTCGATGCCCGCCAGGTTCACGCCCATATCCCGCGCCAGCGTCAGAATCACGTCCAGCCGCTCGAGGTCCGAATCCGTGTACAGCCGCGTGTTCCCTTGCGAACGCGACGGCTTCAGCAGCCCCACGCGCTCGTAAAGCCGCAGCGTTTGCGGGTGTAGCTTATACAGCTCCGCCACCGCGCTGATCATGTAGCCCGCCTTGGCCCGTTTTTTCGCTCGCACTGCCATTGCCGTTTCTCTGTAGGGACGGCCTTCTGAGGCCGTCCGCTCTTTCAGACTCCAGCCTTCGTGAACAAATCCTTCCGTGGATCTCCCGGCGAGACGCTCTCCAGTTCCTTCATCAAATTTCGCACCCGCTCATCCGTCGGCGGAGGCACGACCACTTGAATCTCCACGTACTGGTCGCCTCTTGCGCCATTCCTCGCGCTCGGCACACCTTTTTCTTTCAGCCGCAGCGTCTTCCCGCTGTTCGTTCCCGGTGGGATCCTTACGAGCGAGCGGCCGTCCATCGTCGGTACTTCTATTTTTGCTCCCAGGGTCGCTTCGCTCACGGTGATAGGAATCTTGGTATACAAGTCATCGCCGCGCCGTTCAAAAAACTCATGCGGTTTCACCACTACGCGCAAATACAAATCCCCCGCCGGCGCGCCCATCGTTCCGGAATTGCCTTTGCCGGGAACGCGCACTCGCCCTCCATTCGCCACGCCCACCGGAATGCGCACCTCGATCGACTCCGTCCGCCGCACACGCCCTTCGCCGTTGCAGGTCTTGCAAAGCGTCCGCAGCTTGCCGGTCCCGCCGCACCGTGTGCATGGCACGTTAAAGCGCATCTTGCCCGCGGCCTGCTGGATCGTGCCCGTGCCCCCGCAGGCGGCGCAGGTTTGCGGCGAGCCCACGGCGCCTGTTCCATGGCAAGTCCCGCAAGTGTCCAGCCGCGTGATAGAGAGCTTTTTCACCGCGCCACGCACGGCGTCCCAAAAACCAATCTCAATCTGATATTCCAGGTCGCCGCCGGGTTCATGCTCCGGCTCCATCGCGGCGCCACCGCGTCCGCCGCTGAAGAACTGGCTGAAGAGATCGCGGAAGCTCGATCCGCCGCCGGCCGCGCCGGAGCCACCGCCAAAATCAAATCCGCCAAAATCAAAGTTGACGTCCTGCTCTCCGCCGTGGCCGCCCGCTCCACCCGGCCCGGCCGGCGGAAGGTTGTCGCTGTAAAAGCCATACTGATCGTACATCTGCCGTTTCTTAGAGTCGGAGAGGACGTCGTAGGCTTCTTGCAGTTGCTTGAATTTTTCTTCCGCGGATTTATCGCCCGGATTCAAATCCGGATGATATTTCCGCGCCAGCTTGCGAAACGACGCACGAATATCCTTGGCGCTCGCCTTGCGCGGCACTCCCAGCAGTTCGTAATAATCCTGTTTTGCTGTCGTCGGCATGATTGCGCCGCTTCGGGCGCGAAAATCTTAGTAGGGGCATCCGCCGTGGCGGATGCCCCTACGGTTGCTAATTCACGTTAGTTCGGCCGCTTCGACTCGTCCACGTCTACGTACTCCGCATCAATCACGTCGCCAGGCTTCTTCTCCTGCGCGCCGCCCGGGCCGGCGGAAGACCCTCCTGCTGGGCCAGCGCCGCTAGGACCAGCCTGTCCCGCCGCGGCGCCCGCCGCCTGAGTGGTTTTGTACAGCTCCTCGGCGATCTTGTGCAGCGACCGCTCGACGTTTTCCTTGGCTGCCCGCAGTCGCGGAACGCCGCCTTCATTCACGGCCTTCTTCGCGTCCTCGATGGCCTCTTCGGCTTTTTTCACGTCCGCCTCGGCGATCTTCTCGCGGTTCTCGCGCAGCATCTTTTCGGCTTGATACACGATGCCATCTAGGCTGTTGCGCGCTTCGACCTCCTCCATCCGGCGGCGGTCGTCTTCCGAATGCGATTCGGCTTCTGCCCGCATCTTCTCAGCCTCTTCCTTGCTCAAGCCGCTGGAAGCAGTGATGGTGATTTTCTGCTCCTTGTTCGTGGCCTTGTCTTTAGCGCTCACATTCAGGATGCCGTTGGCATCGATGTCGAACGTGACTTCGATCTGCGGCGTGCCGCGCGGGGCCGGAGGAATCCCGTCCAGTTTGAACGTACCGAGAGACCGGTTGTCTTTCGCGAACTTCCGCTCGCCCTGCATGACGTGAATTTCCACGCCTGGTTGGTTGTCAGCCGCCGTCGAGTACGTTTCCACCTTGCGCGTCGGGATTGTGGTGTTGCGCGGGATCTGCACGGTCATCACGCCGCCGAGTGTCTCCACGCCCAGCGAAAGCGGCGTCACGTCCAGCAGCAGGATGTCCTTTACGTCCCCGGCAAGCACTGCGCCCTG
>Ga0137415_10006567_pt1 | contig 11536 bp, 11 predicted proteins | sample CZODoug3_1_1_16f_FD_183082 | JGI IMG/M metagenome (GOLD analysis project Ga0137415, IMG submission 183082) | Vadose zone soil fungal communities from Angelo Coast Range Reserve, California, USA - CZODoug3_1_1_16fungal (Hybrid Assembly) | ecosystem: Environmental > Terrestrial > Soil > Vadose...
CTCTATTTGCCGCCCTATTCTCCCGACCTAAACCCTATCGAGAAGGCTTGGGCAAAACTCAAACAATTGCTCCGCGCAGCCAAGGCGCGCAGCAAAGACACGCTCGAGCAGGCCATCACCGAGGCTCTGCCCTTCATTACTCCCGATAATACTCAAGCTTGGTTCAGACACTCTCTCAACGGTCTACAGTAAAACAGAAAATTATCTAGTACTCCCCGCTGTTGCCGTAGGCCAGGTTCTCGAAGCGTGTGCACTTTGACAAATAAGCTAAATGTACGGAGCCCGTTGGGCCGTTGCGCTGTTTGGCGATGATGATTTCGGCCTTTCCTTCGGTATCGGGATCGGGCTGGCCATTTTCGTCGCGGTTGTAGTAGCTTTCGCGATGAATAAAAGCGACCACGTCGGCGTCCTGTTCGATGGAACCGGATTCGCGCAGATCGGAGAGCATCGGTTTTTTATCGCCACCGCGCTGCTCGGAGGCGCGCGAGAGCTGTGAAAGCGCGATGACTGGGACGTTCAGTTCCTTGGCCAGAGCTTTCAGTCCGCGCGAGATCGCCGAGACTTCCTGGGTACGGTTCTCATACCGTTTGGCTCCGGGGCCTGCGAGAGTGCTTGCCGTCATGAGCTGCAAGTAATCGATGACGATCAGGTCGAGGCCACCCATGGATTGCCGCAGACGGCGGGCTTTGGCGCGCATTTCGGTGAGAGAAATGCCTGGGCTGTCATCGATGAATATCTTTGCGTCGACTAATCGCTCGAGTGCGCTGGTTAGCTTCTCCTGGTCTTCACGGAGCAGGAAGCCTTTCTGAATCTTTTGTGAATCGACCAGCGCTTCAGAGGCGAGCATGCGTCGCAGCAGCGACTCCTTCGACATTTCGAGCGAGAAGACGGCGACGGTCTTGTGGCCGCGCACGGCGGCGTTCTGCGCAATGTTGATGGCCCAGGCGGTTTTGCCCATCGAGGGGCGTGCGGCGATGATGGTGAGCTCGGAGTTCTGCAGGCCGCTGGTCATGCGGTCGAATTCGTCAAAGTGGGTGGCGAGTCCGGTGACTTCGCGGCCCTCTTTGTAGAGATTGTCGATGGTTCCGAAGGAGTCGCGGACGATCTCGGGGATTCCAGCAAAGCCACGGGTGATGCCGCGTTCGGTGACTTCGAGCAGCGAACTTTCGGCTGCGTTGAGGACTTCAAGAGCTTCTTCGCTTTGATCGGCGGCTCGCGTGATGGCGGACGAGCAGATGTTGATGAGCTGCCGTAGGAGCGATTTGTCCTTGACGATGCGGACATATTCATCGATCGAGAGGCGATGCGGCAGGCCTTCGGTAAGCGATGCCAGATAGGCCACGCCGCCGACGGCTTCGACTTCCTTACGCTTAGCCAGTTCTTCCGAGAGGGTGACGATGTCAACGGCGCGCCCGCCATCGATGAGCTCGGCCATGCGGCCGAAGATGCGCTGATGCGCGCTCAGCGCAAAATCATCGGCGCGGAGCCGCTCGGCGGCCTCGTTGTAAGCATGGTTGTCGAGCAGGATTGCGCCGAGGATCGACTTTTCTGCGTCTATAGAAGCAGGGAGTCCGCGCTCGAAGCTGACGTCGGGTGTGGTGGCCATACGAATCTCTTAAGAATGACGCAAAACACTGTGGAGCGTCTGTTGAAAGTGTGGACAACAGGACAACAGATGCGCAACGGTCTATCATTAGACAGGACTCAGCTTTGTCATGAGATTTATCAGTAAGCAGCTTTTTGCCCTTGTCGCCATCCCCATTTTTTCATTTGCTCAACATACCCAGTCCGTTCAGCCGGGTAAGGCACAGCCTCCGGAAGTGAAAGAATTTCAGGACCTGGAAGACCACTGGAGCGATTCCGTCGCCAAGAGTGACCAGTATGGTCTGGAGAATCTGCTCTCACCCGTCTATGTCGATATTTCGGCCAGCGGGGAGGTTACTACGCGTAACCAGCAGATTGCCCTGCTCTTTCAAAGAAATGCGGAACCCAACAGTATTGAGCAGCGTGTGGTCAGTGTTCGAACCTTTGGTGATACGGCTGTTGTGAGCGGCACTTACATCATGCGCTACAAGGTAAATGGCGGGGCAAAAGAGGATCGTGGCATCTTTACGCATGTTTTTGGCCGGGTTCGAGGTAAGTGGCTCTGTGTGAACTCGCAGCGCACGACGGTCGTGGAAAAGTCGGATGTGAAGCAGAAGGCCGAGAATAAGAAGAGTGACGCTACTCTGCCGTTCCATATTCCGCTCTTTCATAAGGGTGCGGATTCAACACAGCCTGCTCCGGCGACGACTCAGACTCCGCCGAATTAGTAGCGACGAACCGTTGCGATGCAGAAGACTGAAAAGCAGATCCTTCGCGCTGCTCAGCATGACACCATTTCTTTGTCGAACATACGATTTATCGCGCTAGTATCCCTACAACGCCATCATGTACACACGACCCGTCTGGGCTGAGATTTCCAAAACACGCCTTGTTGAACATTACCGCATACTTTGCGATATCGCAGGGCCATCTGCCGATGTGCTTGCCATTGTGAAAGCCAATGCTTATGGGCACGACGCTTTGCAGTGCGCGCCGATTCTTGCAGCGGCTGGCGCGAAGTGGCTTGGGGTGACTTGTCTGGAAGAGGCTCTTTCTGTTCGGAAGGTCTGTCCGCAGGCACGCATTCTTGTGATGTCTGGTGTTTGGCACGGCGAAGCGGAAGCCATGATCGAGCATCGTCTCACTCCGGTTGTGTGGGAGCCGTTGCACCTAGATCTTTTGCATGCTGCTGCGGAGAAGATAGGAAGCCCGGCGCAGTCAGTCGCTGTTCATCTTGAGATCGACACAGGCATGTCACGTCAGGGAGTGCGCTCCGAGCAGCTTTCTTTGTTGCTCGATCGTTTTGCTACAGCTTCAGCGTTGCGGTTGGAAGGCGTGATGACGCACTTTCATTCGCCCGAGATTTTGGACAGTGATGGCACGCAGCGGCAGATCGAAAGATTTGTAACTTGCTTAGATATAATTTCTGCTCGCGGTTTGCAGCCTGCGTGGATTCATGCAGGGAATTCGGCGACATTGCTTGTAGATCGAGATAGAAAGGCGCTTGCAAGCATTGCAGGGACGCGTGGAGCTAGACTCATGCTGCGTCCTGGGCTGGCGCTTTATGGATATGTGCCTCGATTTTCTGGGACGCATGATGCGGCCACAGAGCTTCAGCCTGTGCTCGCGTGGAAGACACGGATTATTTCTTTGCGTACGATCCAGCCGGGAGAGGTTGCTGGGTACAGCGCAACGTTTCAAGCTGTGGACCCTACCAGACTTGCTCTTTTGCCTGTGGGATATGCGGATGGGCTGAATCGGCAGTTATCGAATCATGGCAGCGTTCTGATTCGTGGGCAACATGCTCCCATTGTAGGACGCGTCTCGATGGACTTGACGATTGTGGATGTGACGGATATTCCCGGAGCTACAATTGGCGATGAGGCTGTTTTGATTGGTGAGCAGGATGGCAGCCGCATCACAGCTTACGATCTTTCCGATCTGGCGCAGACGATTCCTTATGAAGTGCTCTGCGCGATTGGCGTACGTGTCCCGCGCGTGATCACTGGCTGATGTCGCGGAGATAGAATGCTTTGCATGAAAGGTTTTCGTGTCGTAACGATTCTCCTTGGCGTACTTCCTGTGAGCTCGATTTATGCGCAATCGCAAAACACTGGATGGGACAGTGTGAGGCGCGTGACGCCCGGACAGGCGATCCGAGTAAAGTCCTCACATCATCCGATAGTGTGCGAGTTTCAGCAGGCAGACGACGCTGGTCTCTCGTGCGTGTCGCGAAGAGCGGTTTTCTTTTTTCCAGTGACAAAAGATATCCGGTTTCGGCGGGAGGACATTCAGTCGATACGTCTGTCACGCCAGGCGCTTTCGATGCTGACCGGCGTGGCTATAGGCGCCGGTGTAGGAGCAGGGACGGGCGCCGCCGTGGATGCCAGCGCTAAAGATCAGAAAGAAGAGGGTCATGTGCTCACCGTGGTCTTAGGACTTCTCGGTGGATTGATTGGCGGAGGGATCGGCCAGAACACGGATTTTCTTGCTGGACCTGTGGTGTACCGTGCTCCTTGAGTACCGCAGACGCATGAAGAAATAAACGAGCCCTGTTGATAAAGTAGAGATATGCTGCACAAGCTCTACGCGCGCTGGATGTACCGCTGGGAGACCGCGCTCACGACGCGCGATGAAAACCGTATCGTTCGTCCTGTGGAGTGGGGCTTCGACTGGCTCGCAGATGTTGTCGAAAGGCTTGGCTTAAGCCATCAGATTGCCCTTGCGACAGGCAATTTTCAAGCGGAAGAAGAGGCGATGCTTGCGTTGAACGCCGCTATCATTCGCGACAGCGAAGCCTTCTTCGGTTATCAGCCACCGCCGGATTTTCGTCTTGAAGAGCGGCATCCGCAATTATTCCCGACGAATATTCGCCCTGAAACACTAAAGCAGGATGCGATGCTTCGCCAACAAGCTGCAGAGGGCAAGCTAAAGACGGCGCAGTTTTTGCGCTTTACCTCGCCAGTACACACGCCTTATCCCGAGAACGATTCAGTGAACGCGCGCTGGTATCCTGCGCCAGCAGAAAAGATGGCTGGCAAGCCGAAGCAGGCCATCATTGTGATGCCGCAGTGGAACGCCGATGCCTTCAGCCACAATGCGCTATGCGCGCTCTTCAATCGTTTTGGCATTTCAGCGCTGCGATTGAGCAAACCCTATCACGACATCCGGCGTCCGGCGGAGTTGGAGCGGTCTGATTATGCAGTCAGTTCGAATATCGGGCGTACGATTTCTGCATGCCGCCAAGCTGTAGTGGATATTCGCTGCTGCCTGGATTGGCTTGAGGCGCAGGGTTATGAGCAGTTCGGCATTCTTGGGACGAGTCTTGGATCGTGTTATGCGTTTATTGCCAGTGCGCACGATGCGCGTATCCGCGTAAATGCTTTTAATCACGCTTCGACTTCCTTCGGAGATGTGGTTTGGACGGGCCAGAGCACGCGGCACATTCGTGCGGCTTTTGAGAATGCCGGGCTTACGCAAAGTCTGTTGCAGCAGGTTTGGAGCTGCACCAGCCCGGTTTCCTATATGGAGCGCTTTGCTGCGCATGCAAAGAAAGTGCTGGTGGTGCATGCAACGTATGATCTGAGTTTCTTGCGCGAGTACTCGCTCAAGGTTTTGCACAGCTTCTCTGAACTCGGCATTGACTATGTGTCGAAGGTCTTGCCGTGCGGGCACTACACTACGGGCGAGACTCCGTATAAGTTCATCGATGGCTGGTATCTGGGGTCATTTGTTTACTCGGCATTCAAGGAGTTAGCTGCGAGTTCGCCCACTGCCGTGAAACGCGATACATCGGAACTGGTTGCGCAGTAGAGGAAATGGAATGGAGCGAACGCCAGACGGGTTACAGGCAACGCAACTCGGCAATAGTGCGTTCCTTGCTCTGATTGGCGGCTATCTCGACGGATTTACCTATGTGGGCCACGGACATGTCTTCGCAAATGCCATGACCGGCAACGTTGTCCTGCTTGGCGTAAACCTTGTTACGAGCTCGTGGCACCAGGGGCTTCGGCACCTGCTGCCGATCATTACCTTCTTTCTTGGAATATCGGCAGCTAAAGCAGTAGGGCTGGGAGCGCAACGTAAGGTGATCCGGTATCCGTACCTGACGGTGCTTGCTGTAGAGATTTGCGTCTTGCTGGGGTTGAGTTTTCTGCCAGGCACGACTCCAGATTTTTGGATTACTACCAGCATCGCTTTCGCCTCATCCATGCAGGTTGAGACCTTTCGCGAGGTGAACGGACATGCTTTCAACACCACCTTCACTACTGGCAATCTGCGAACGTTGAGCGAAAACCTCTTCGACTGGTTCTTTGCCGGACACACGGAAGAAGCTCGTAAGCGTATGTGGGACTTTTTCGTGATCTGCCTGGCGTTTTTTCTAGGTGCTGCTGGCGGAGGCTTTGGCACATTGCATCTTGGCAACCGAGCTTTGTGGGTGGATGTGCTGCTACTCGTGTTTGTTCTACTACGTTTATTGCCCAAAAGAGGACAGGAGGCTGTACACGCATGATTCGCCGTTGTGATGAACGTGACTTTGAATCGATATGGGTCATCATCAACGATGGCGCGCGTGCTTATCAGGGGATCATCCCAGAGGATCGTTGGACAGAACCGTATATGTCCAGGGAGAAGTTGCAGCATGAGATCGATGACGGCGTTGTCTTTTGGGGCGATGAGGAGGCCGGACAGCTAACAGGCGTTATGGGCATACAAGATGTTCAGGATGTGACCCTCATTCGGCATGCCTATGTCCGCACCGGTACCCAGAGACGAGGGATTGGCCGGCAGCTTCTGTCTCATTTGCGGGAGCTGGCAAAAGGTCCGGTGTTGATAGGAACGTGGGCCGATGCAGTTTGGGCGATTCGCTTTTATGAAAAGCACGGCTTTCAGATGGTGGGTCCACAGGAGAAGGACCGGCTCCTTAAACAGTATTGGACTGTACCTGAGCGCCAGATAGAGACTTCCGTTGTTCTGGCTGATCCACGATGGCAGAAACGCAATATGGAAGCGTGATCTTCCGTGACCTGTTCCCACCATGTAGGATAGCTGGCTGACTTGCTGCTCCTTCAGGCGCTACAATCTACCCATGTCCGACCGCATGTCGCTTCCACTTGCCCAGGCCGATCCTGAGATCGCCGCCGCCATTGAACATGAAGTACTCCGCCAGCACGAGGGGTTGGAGATGATCGCTTCGGAGAACTTCGTCAGCGAAGCCGTGCTTGAGGCTGCCGGATCGGTCTTCACGAATAAATATGCCGAGGGCTATCCAGGCCGCCGCTATTATGGCGGGTGCGAATTTGCCGATGTGGTCGAGAACCTGGCTCGCGATCGCGCCAAGCAGCTCTTTGGCGCCGAGCATGCCAATGTGCAGCCGCATTCCGGCTCGCAGGCCAATGCCGCGGCGTACATGGCCGTGTTGCAGCCGGGTGATACGATCCTTGGACTCGATCTGGCGCATGGCGGACATCTTACGCACGGGCATAAGCTGAACTTCTCGGGCAAGCTCTACAAGGTCGCGTCGTACGGCGTACGCAAAGACACCGAGCGCATCGACTACGATGAACTGGAACAGATTGCCGTTACCGAGAGGCCTAAGGTCATCATTGGCGGAGGTAGCGCTTATCCGCGTATCTTCGATTTTCCGCGCATGCGTGAGATCGCGGAGAAAGTCGGAGCTCTGCTCATCGTGGATATGGCGCACTTTGCAGGGCTTGTTGCCGGTGGAGTGCATCCGTCGCCCGTGCCACATGCGCATATCACGACTACCACTACGCATAAGACGCTGCGCGGACCTCGTGCTGGACTGATTCTTTCTGAGCAGCAGTTTGCTGCCGCCATAGATAAGAGCGTTTTCCCAGGACAGCAGGGGGGGCCGCTGGTGCACATCGTCGCGGCCAAAGCCGCTGCCTTCAAGGAAGCGTTGCAGCCGGACTTCAAGATCTATGCTCAGCAGATAGTAGCCAATGCACGCGTGCTTGCTGAAACACTGGCTTCTGAAGGCTATCGTATCGTCTCTGGCGGGACTGACAATCACCTCATGCTTGTCGATGTATTTGCCAAGGGCATCCTAGGCAGCGAGGCCGAGGTCGCTTTGGGCGAAGCTGGCATTACCGTTAACAAGAATGCGATTCCCTATGATACGAATCCTCCGCTGAAGCCTTCCGGCATTCGCGTGGGCACACCTGCGCTCACTACGCGCGGCATGAAAGAAGCCGAGATGCGCACCATCGGCAAATGGATCGCTGAAGCGCTCGATCAACGCAGCAATCCGCAGGCGCTCAAGCGCATTCGCGGACAGGTGCTGGAGCTTGCTGAGCAGTTCCCGCTATATGGCTGGCTGCGACAACCTGTGGCAGCAGTCGCTCGCTAAGATCAGTTGTAGAACCAGCAAACTACCCCAGATTAGCGCCAGAACCAGGCGTGAACCTGGGACACCGCATCAGGTAAGTTGCGGTGTGTTATTTCCCTCAAAAACACTAGGAAGGTATGGACGCAGCTTTTCTGAAAGACGACGAAGAGCTTTCCGGATTTCTATCTGCTTTTGAAAACGGAACGCTGCCCAAATCCAATTGGACGCATGCTGCGCATGTGGCGGTCGCGACCATCTATTTATGGTCAAACTGCGAAGGCGTTCTATCGAAGATGCGCAATGCGATTCGCCGATACAACGAATGTTGTGGCACGCCAAATACGGAGACAAGCGGTTATCACGAGACGCTGACAGTTTTCTGGCTGGCGATTGTGGCTGAATCGCTAAATGAGACGCAGCACAAGACAGCACTGACGGCTGTGCGCTATACCGTGGGACTCTTCGGTGAACAGCGTAAGCTGCATCTTGAGTACTACGGGTCCGACATTGCCAAATCAATGGAAGCGCGCCGTATCTGGGTCGAACCCGATCTGAAAATTCTTTCCTGCGCTGCGGAACTTTTGCAGGGGTGATTTGCGTATCTCTTGACAATTGGTGCAAAGCCGTCGACATTGCCATAGTCTAACTATGTCAACGAGGTGATGGTTTGAGTCGCGACGAGATTCCTCCGGGAACGCTCTATATGTTGATTTTGAAAACGCTGGCACGCTCGGGTGAGATGCATGGATATGAGATTGCGAACTCTATCCAGCTCATTTCCGACGATGTGCTGCAGGTCGAAGAAGGGTCGCTCTATCCGGCGTTGCAACGGATGTTGATCAAAGGTTGGGTGACGGCGAAGTGGGGAACTACGGCTGGAAATCGCCGCGCCCGCTATTACCAACTCACCATAGCTGGCCGCAAACAGCTTCAGGTGGAAATGTCGCAGTTCGAGCGCGTGATGGGCGCGATTACGCGCGTGATACAGACGGCTTAGGAGATGTTCCTATGAATTGGCTTGGGGAACTTGGCAGACGGATCGTGATGCTGCTGCGAGGGAGGCAGTTCGATGCCGACCTTGAAGAGGAAATGCGGCTGCATCAGGAGCTTCGTGCAGAAGAGAACCTGCAGGCAGGGCGAACGCCGGAGGATGCGCGTTTCGCTGCGAAAAGACGGTTTGGAAACGCGATAGTGCTGCAGGAGAAAAGCCATATGGCGTGGGGATGGAGTTGGTTCGAGCAACTTGCACAGGATGTGAACTATGGCGTGCGTGCCATGCTGCGGAGTCCGGGCATTACGATTGTGGCTTTGCTTTCACTGGCGCTGGGCATTGGCGCGAACACGGCAATCTTCAGCCTGATGGATGCGGTGATGTTGCGCTCTCTTCCTGTGAAGGAGCCGCAAAATCTGGTGGTGTTTGGCGAGGGGACAGAATCTGGAATCGGTGATGGCATCGATCAAACGAATTTGTTCTCTTACCCGTTTTATCGCGCAGCGCAGCAGAAGAATCAGGTTTTCTCTGAGGTATCCGCACTGTTCAGCTTCATGCACCGCATTCACGGATCGGTAGAAGGGCGGAGTGAAGCCGAACCGATGAATGTCCAACTTGTGTCCGGTAACTATTTTCCAATGCTGGGCGTGCAGGCGATGACAGGGCGCGTGTTTACGGACGTGGATGATCGAGTGAAGGATGGCAATCCTGTAGCCGTCATCGGTTATGCGTGGTGGAAGCAAAATCTGGGAAGCGATGCTTCTGTGCTGGGCAAGAAACTGATCATTGGGTCGACAGTTTTCACGATTGTGGGTGTTGCACCGCCGGAGTTTTTTGGAACAAGAGTTGGGGAGCTGCCGGATATTTGGATTCCTCTATCGATGCAGAAAAAAGTTCCTCCAAACTACGACGGATATAACGACGACTTTTCCGAGTCACTCCACGTGATTGGGAGACTGAAGCCGGGCGTAAGCATGGTGCAAGCAACAGCAGATGTAAACCTGCTCTATCACCAGATCGTTCGTAGCTATCCTGATACAAAGTTGAGCCAGGAAAATCTCGAAACCCTGAACAAAACCCAGATCAAAGTGACCTCTATGGCCGCTGGGTTGTCACATCTTCGGAGGCAGTTTTCCGATCCTTTGGAAATTCTGATGGCCGTAGTTGGACTGGTGCTACTGATCGCATGCGCGAATATCGCAAACCTTCTGCAGGCGCGGTCAACTGCCAGGGCGCGTGAGTTTGCGGTACGGCAGGCGCTTGGCGCGAAGCGATCACGTCTGATACGGCAGTTGCTGACAGAGCCTTGTGCTGGCGGTGGCTGGAGGCGCGCTTGGTGTAGCGATCGCAGTCGGAGCCAGCCGCCTGTTACTACGCATGGTTTCTGGTGGCACTGAGGCAATACCGCTGGACGTTTCCATCAACGTTCGTCTGCTGCTGTTTACGCTTGCCATCAGTTTGGTTACGGCAGTGCTATTCGGTACGGTTCCAGCGTTCCGTGCGACGCGGTTGCAACTCACTGAGTCATTAAAAGAGGGCCGGGGACCAGTTGGCGCGGGAGCGAAGAGTCCATTGGCGAAGGCGCTGGTGGTTTCGCAGATTGCGTTTTCGCTGGTGCTGCTCGTCGGCGCGGGACTCTTTCTACGTAGCCTGATGAACCTGATGCACGTAGACACGGGCTTCAACAAAGAGAATGTACTGCGCCTGCAGATAGATGCAAGTTCCGTTGGTTACAAGGAAGAGGATAAGGCTCGGCTGGCTGCACTTTATCAGCAAATGGAAGAGCGAGTGAAAGCATTGCCGGGTGTTCACGCTGCGAGTATCTCCATGTGGGTCTATAGCGAGGGTAGTTGGAATAACGATGTATCCGTGCAAGGCTATGATGTCCCCAAGGATAACGACGTGAAGCATAACGTTGTGGGTACAGATTACTTTGCTACCCTTGGGATTCCATTGCTGGCCGGGCGCACGTTTGGACCGCAGGATACGGCGACATCACAGAAAGTTGGTGTTATCAGCGAGGCGATGGCACGTACGTTGTTTCCTCCGGGATCGCCGATTGGACACCACTATGGCAGAGGTGGACCGGAGCACGCCAACGACATTGAAGTGATCGGCGTGGTGAAGGATGCCAAATTTGACAGCCTGCAGGAAGAGCCTCAGTTCGTCGATTATCTGCCCTACACGCAAAATATCCGCTATCTGAACGATTTTGAGGTTCGCTATACGGGCGATTTTCAGGCGATAGCATCCGCGGTGCGGCGGGCGATTCATGAAGTGGACCGCAACCTGCCGATCTCGCATGTGATGACGCTCGACGAACAAGTGGCGCAATCCATGACAGGACCGCGCGTGGTGGCGCAGCTTTCCACGTTCTTTGGACTGCTGGCTGTCTTCCTTTCCTGCATTGGTATCTATGGTGTGATGTCGTATGTCGTTGCGCGGCGCACGAATGAGATTGGCATCCGAATGGCGCTCGGAGCAGGCCGCTCGCATGTATTGTGGCTGGTGATGCGTGAAATCCTGTTGCTGGTTGGCATAGGTGTTGTGATTGGCATTCCGGCTGCCTTGGCTGGAGACCGCTTCGTTTCGAGCATGTTGTTTGGCTT
>Ga0137415_10006568_pt1 | contig 11535 bp, 14 predicted proteins | sample CZODoug3_1_1_16f_FD_183082 | JGI IMG/M metagenome (GOLD analysis project Ga0137415, IMG submission 183082) | Vadose zone soil fungal communities from Angelo Coast Range Reserve, California, USA - CZODoug3_1_1_16fungal (Hybrid Assembly) | ecosystem: Environmental > Terrestrial > Soil > Vadose...
GGTCCGAGTGGCCGGAGAATCCGTCGATCGTCTCGAGGTCCAACTTGATCGGTAGCGTGAGGGGCTGCCCGCGATCCGTGAGCGTGATCTCCCTCGCCTCGCGCTGGATCCGGCGCCCGAGGGAGCCTTCCGACTGGAAGCCGACGAACAGCAGCGCGTGCAGCGGGTTGTCCGCCCAGCCCTTGAAATATTCCAGGACCGGACCGCCGGACATCATGCCGGAGGTCGCCAGGACGATGCATGGCTCGACATCGTCCACGATGTTCGCACGCATGTCCGCGGTCTCGACCCGTTTGAACATCGGGCTGAGGAACGGGTTTTCACCGGTCTGGAAGATCTGCGTCCGGAGTTGGCTGTTCAAGTACTCCGGGTACGCGGTATGGATCGCGGTCGCTTCCCAGATCATGCCGTCCAGGTAGATCGGCACCTCGGGAATCTGCCGGTTCCGCATCGCGTCCTCCAGGACGAGCATCACTTCCTGGGAACGGCCGACGGCGAAGACCGGAATCAAGACCTTGCCGCCACGGGTCAGCACACGTCGGAGGACTTCCTTCAGTTGCTGGGCGGCCTCGTGGCGGGACGGCTGCACGTCGTGATACCCGCCGTACGTCGATTCGAGGACGAGGGTCTCCAGCCGCGGGAACTTGTTCACTGCCGGGTTGAAGAGCCAGGTCTTCTCGAACTTGATGTCTCCCGACATCGCGACGTTGTACAGACCGTCTCCGATGTGGAAGTGGGCGACCGCGGAGCCGAGGATGTGTCCCGCGTTCTGGAAGGTGAGCCGGACGTCCGGGGCGATGTCCGTCGTCTCCCCGTATTTCAGCGGGATGGTGTTCGCCACGGCCTTCCGGATGTTGCTCGAATCGTACGGGGACTTTCGGGCTTCGCCCATCGCGACCTTGATGAAATCGAGCTGCAGGAGGGACATCAGGTCCCGGGTCGGCGGCGTGGTGTAGATTGGACCATCATATCCGTACTTGTACAGCGCGGGCACGAGCCCCGAATGGTCCAGGTGCGCGTGCGTGATGACGACCGCGTCGAGCGAGCTGAGCGGAAGGACCTCGGGCGCGTTCAGGTACGGCGATCCGTTGTCCTCCGAGATCAGGACGCCGCAGTCGATGAGGACCTTCGACTCGCGCGTGCTCAGGAGCGCCGCAGAGCGGCCGACCTGTCGGAATCCGCCGAGGGCCGTGATCCGAACATAGTTCTCCCCCGCCGGCACCTCCCGCGCGAGTCGGCGGCCGACTTGCTTAAGGAAGACTTGTCGCTCGTCGTTGATCGTCCGCAGATACTGACGGATTTCCTCGACGGTCTTCGACGGGATCGGCGGGGTCCGCACGACCTTCGGCGCCCATCCGATCTTCTTCTTGATCTCGTTCAGGACGGAACCATGGCGACCGATCACCATGCCGGGAGACAATGCCTCGATCGTGACCTCGCCGGTCTCCGTCTCGAAGTAGATCCCGGTGATCTGCGCCTCCGGGGGGATCACCTCGCGGATCACCTTCTCCGCGTCCTCCTGGGTGGCGAGCAGGGAGGGATCCGGCCGGACGACGATGCGGCGCCGTAGCTGCTGGGCGATCTGTCGCACCAGGTCGTTCGACTCCGCGAAGACCTCCATGTTCTTCGTGTAGATCACGATCGTGGGGCCTTCGAAGTCGACCTGCGTGATTTCCACGTGGTCAGGGACCACTTTCTTCACGACGCTTCGCGCGTCGTTCAGAATGTCCTCGATGGTCATCGGACATCACTTTGGCCCGAAGTCGCGTGGGACTCAGGCCAGTTTCATACTCGCTTTGCGCTTCTCGACTTCTTTGTCGTCGAACATCTTGAAGCCGTCTTTCGAAATGAGGGCCACGTCGATTCCTTCGCCAGAGACCGCATCGCGTTTCATGGCGGCGGTCACCGCGCGGATCGCGAGATTCGCCCCCTCTTCGAGCGTCATGTCGTCCTTCCAGTGGTCTTCCAGAACCCCGTACACGTACGGGCTCCCGGAACCGCTGGACACGAACTTGTCAGGCAGAGAACCTCCGGCCGCGTCGAGTGAATAGACGTGGCCCCCGGTCCGGTCCCAGCCGCCGATCACGAGCTGGACCCAGTAAGGATAGAACCGGCTCCCGCTCAGGATGTTCGCGGTCAAGGTCGCGCAGGCTTCGACGGGCATCGAGATGCCCCGCTTCAGCTTGTACAGCTCGACCTCCGCGGTGATATACCGGGCGAGGACCTGCAAGTCGCCGACGAGGCCGGCGGTCGTCAGGCCGAGGTTCTCGTCGAGTCGGTAGACTTTCTTCGTTCGCTTGTGGGCGATTAAGGTCCCGGCGGTCGCGCGACGGTCTGCCGCGAGCACGACGCCGTCCTTGCAAACGAGACCCAGCGTCGTCGTGCCGGTCTCGACTTCCCTGGAAACCGCTGCCATTCGTACACTCCCGTTCAAAAGGGTGTCAAAAGTGACAACCGAAGCATACGGGCGGCACTATTTAAGAATTATCCCCTCCGTCGCATTAATACGAGGGGGCGAGGCCGCATCAAGGAATGCTACAGTTCCACGACGACCTCTTCCTCCGAAGTGTCGATCGGCAACGTGGCTTCGAAGTACCGTCGCATTTCTCCGGCGGAGTCGACGAATGTGAGGACCATGTGGACGAGGCCGAGTTCCTGCAACCTTCGGACTTTGTCCCAGACCGTGGCCACGGGTATGCCGTAGATCCGGCTGACTTCCCCCGGCGTCTTGGGACTCGCGAGGAGCGCCACCAGGATTCGCTTCGAGGCGGGGTCGAGTCGGACCTTCATGATGGATAGAGCTCGAAACAAGGGGGTATGAGGCTTCCGCACCGCCTATCGCAGGTGATAGCCGCTCAAACGAGAGCGGAGACGGAATTGACCCTACCCGTCGGGTTCTAGCCCGCGATCAGCGGTATCTCAGGTACACACCGACGACGATGATCACGATCACAACGACCGCGATCCCGACATACATGTATCTTTTCCGCTTGCCGGACTTCTCGCCGGCCAGACCCAATCCTCCGACGTCGTAGGACATGCCGGACCTCGACGGGCGAACTTTCGGTCGCGGTATAAGGGTTTCGTCATCGTCCGGACGACGTGAGCGGGGTGGTGACGAGCGGTGCAACGCGCGCTTCGGGTCGGAGCTGGACGGCGTACGCGATCTTTTCCTTTGGCAAGGCGACGCTCGCGGCGGTCACGTAGACGGTGATCCCGTCGGCCTCTTTTTCCGCACGCAAGATCTCGTCCTGGGGAATCGAGATCATCTCCCGCCCCTGTTGGTCGTCAAAGAAGTATTGCACCGCGCTGGGCATGGCCCGCAGTTTCACCAGGTAGAATCCCGGATCATCCGGATCTCGGCGTGCGGGCGACGCGAAAAAGAGGAGCCCCGCCTCATGACGGTAAAGATGCCCTTCGACGGGGCGCAGCAACGGCACGCGCTTGCCATCGTGGTCCATCGACACCTCCGCGGTCGCGTCGGTCTCCCCGAGCACCCGGTAGGACTTCGCGCCGGTCCCGGCAATCTGGGAGAACGTGACCCGAGTCTCGGCCTTCCCTTGTCCGGCCTCCAAGCGGACTCGGAGGCGAAGGGTCGCGAAGTTCAGGTCGTAGATCCGGTCTTCCACATCCACGTATCCGAGGATCATCGGAAACCTCAGACTCCAAACCCGCGGCGGAATTGCTCCGCGATCTCGCCCAACTCCCCCTGGGAGAAGGGTTCGAAATCGGAGACGGCGGCATATTCCGCAAGTTGCTCTTCGCGATAGATATTCGGGACCGCGGAAGCGACCGTCTCTTCAGAGAGTATGAACTTCAGCGCCGCCTGGGAAAGGGTCATCCCCTTGCCCTCGTAGATCCACCGCAAGTTCGCCGCCTGCTTTCGGGATCGCTCCACCCATGCGGCGTCTTTCACCTGGAGGTCGCCGTCCGCCGGGAACCGGACCGCCTCGGGGTCCGACTCGAGGACGCCACCTGCATGAGGCGCGCGGATCACCATCCCCTGATTGATCTCGAGGGCCACCGGGAAGAACTTCCGCCCGGGTTCCTCCTCGAGGATGTTGTAATACGTCTGAATGCACCCGAGATCGTATTTGCGCATCGCGGCGCGGCCCTCTTCGAGGCCTCCCGGCCCCGGACCGAGCGCGATGCCGTAGTAACGAATCTTCCCTTGGGACCGGAGCTCCTCAAGCGTCTGCCAGACGGCCGCGTTCCCCACCGTCGCCGCGTCCGGATAGTGCAATTGAAGGACGTCCACGTAGGTCGATGCGAGGCGATCCAAGGTCTTGTCGAGGGACGCGCGAATCGCTGCGGGCGAGAAATCCGCGCGACCTTCGGCTCGGCCGACCTTGCTCGAGACGATCACAAGTTCGCGGCGATCCTTGAACGTTTCTCCGAGCAATCGCTCTCCTCGACCATTCCCATCGGTCGGTGCGACGTCGAAATAGTTAATCCCCGCGTCGTACGCCTTCCGCAGGAGGTCCATCGCCTGCTCGTCGGAGAAGGCGCCCCACTGACCCGAGGCGAGCGACCAAAGGCCGAATCCGATCTCCGAGACCTCGAGCTCCGTCTTTCCCATCGGCCGATAGTTCAGGACCACGGTACCACTGCCCCGCAAAGGAGGGAGCCGTATTTGACCGCGACGACCGACGTCAGCGCCACGACACGAGCAGCAAGGTGGAGAACGCGACCAGCTCGACCGCATTCAGGAGGAGCATCGGCATCGCGACCGACGCAGCGTAGCCCGTGCCGCTCAGGCTTTCGTTCCAGGCGAAATAGAAGTATATCGCCGCGAGGTTCTCCAGCAGGAACAGGGCTGCAAAGAGAATCAGGCCCAGGGAGAGAGGAGACCGAAGAGTCCGGAAATTGGCGCGATACAGGTAGAGCAGGATGCCCAAGACAACGATGCTCGCGGTGGCGAGCACGAGGTCGATCATCCACAGGGTCCCGAGCGCCATGCTACACCTGCGAAACGTCGACCCAGGCCATATCTACTTTTCCCCCAGACGGGGGCCCATCCGCTGCCAGATTTCGAGGAAGTCCTCGAAATGGACCTGGAGCCGCGGGGAGAGCGAATACAACGTGCCATAGCCCGCGTCACCCTGCGTCATCACGAAATCGTTCTCGTGAAGCACGTCGAGGTGGTGGCGAACCGTCTTGTAGTCCAACGTGAGTCGGGTGGCGAGGTCGTTCGCGTTGTGCGGCCGATCGTGGAGGATCCACAGAATCCGCGCGCGGTTGATCCCGCCGCGGGTTCCCGCGATGAGGTACCACAACCGCCGGTCCATGGAGTGCCGCCCCCATCCGTTTGGCAATAAAGTAGGTTGCGGGACACGCATCGAACACCCGATGAACAAACGTTCTAATATTACTATCGAAATAGTCAAAATGGTGGCGCTCGTGCGGGGAGGAAGCGCCTTGCTTCGGACGGCGAAGGGCTGGTTTCTCGAGTTCCGCTTGATCCCGGTTTTGCTGTGGTCCTACACCGCCGTGGTCCTCGGCACCGCCGTCGCGATCAACGAAATCGGTGGATTCGACGCGCGGTGGTTCGCAGTCGCCCTCGCTCTCGGCGGCCTCATCCAAGGTTGGGAGACGCATGCGATCAATGAGATCTACGACTGGCGCAGCGGCACGGACCGGATCGACGGGCCTCGAGCGCTTTCGGGTGGCAGTCGCGTCCGGAACTTTGGACTCCTCGATGAACGAGGGCTTTGGCTGATCTTCGCGGTGTCCAGCGCCGCCATCGCGGCCCTGACAGCCTGGGTCGTCGTCGCTCGCGTTCCGTGGCTCGCGATCTTGATCCTCACCGGCTACGCCCTCGGCATCGCCTACACGGTCCCGCCCATCGCGACCGCGTATCGGCCGTTCATGGGGGAGTGGCTCGGAGGCTTTCCTGGCGTCCTCCTGTCCGGGTTGGGCGCGTACGCGATCCAGACACGGTCCCTCTCCCTCGTTCCGATCGTCGCCCTTTCGGCCCACGCCCTCGTCTGCATGGGGATGCTGATGGTGCATCACTACCTCGACGCGCCGATGGACGCGGCCGCGGTCCCTCCCAAAAGGACCACCGTCGTCTTCTTCGGGTTTCCCAAAGCGAAGCGCTACGCGGGCGGCATGGCCTTGGTCGCCGCCCTCTTGTACGGCATCCTGGGCCTCACGATTCACCCGGCGTTCTGGCTTGGCTTCGCACTTACCTTGCCCGCGGTCGGGATCCATCTGCGGACGAACCCAACGGATCTCGAATCGGTGACGCGCAACGAACTCCGGATCATTCAACTCGGGATCGCGGCCGGTTTGTCGACCGCCGTCGGACTCGCTCCCGTCCTCTGGCCGATGCTCCCCCTCGCCGTGGTCGGCTACTTGGCCCATCTCGCGGTGGTCTCGCCGCCCGCGGAACTGGGGCGCGCGTGGCGGCGAGCCCCGGGCCGCAAAGACCGCTCCCAGAAGACGTGACCGGACCGCGCAAGAGCGAAATACATCGGTCCCTGTCTTGTCGCCGTGCGACGAGTCGGCTTCGTTGTCAACCCGATCGCCGGCTTGGGTGGTCGCGTCGGTCTCAAGGGGACGGACGGCGTCGCGGAGCAGGCGCTTGCCGCAGGAGCAAAGCCCACCGCGCCGGACCGGGCCCGTGCGTTTGCAGAGGCCTTCGTGCGCCTCGCGAAGGAGGATCCGACCCTCACCTTCCAATGGGTCACCGCGGGCGGCGACATGGGGGCGGCCCCTCTGAGGATAGCGGGAGTGCCGCCCGACGGTATCGAAGTGGTTCACGTCCCTGGACAACCGACCACGATCGACGACACCCGGAGAACGATCGAAGGCTTCATCGCGTCCGGCGTCGAGGCGATCTGGTTCTGCGGTGGTGACGGCACGGCCCGGGATGTCGCGGAAGCCACGAAGGATGGCGTTCCCATCGTCGGAATCCCCGCTGGCGTGAAGATGTATTCCGGCCTGTTCGCGATCTCCCCGCAGGCGGCGGCCGAGATCCTCGTCGCCTTCTTGCGAGGCGACCTTCGAGCGGGGACGGCCGAAATCCTCGACCTGGATGAGGAGGCCTACCGCAAAGGAGAGTGGCGGATCCGACTCTTCGCCACCGCGAAGACCCTCGTCGAGCCACAGCTCGTGTCGGCCGGGAAGCTCATGGTCGAGGAGCTGAGCGAGCAGGCCGTTCGCGCGGAACTGACGACCCACTTTTCCGAATTGTTCGAGGCGAACCCAGACACACTGTTCCTGCTGGGCCCCGGCTCCACAATTCAGGGGATCGCGTCCGCGCTCGGGATCGAGAAGACCTTGTTGGGAATCGACGCCGTGGTCGGAGGGAAGACGATCGCCACGGATGTGAACGAAACGGAGATCCTCCGGCTCCTCGACCGATACCCGAAGGCGCAGCTGGTCGTGAGTCCGATCGGCGGGCAGGGCTTCATCCTCGGTCGCGGGAACCTTCAGGTGAGTCCCACCGTTCTTCGACGAATCGGCGCGCGGAATGTGATCGTCGTCGCTACACCGAGCAAACTCGCCGCGACACCCGTCCTCCGGGTCGACACGGGGGATCCGAACCTCGACGAGGAGTTTCGAGCTCGCGAGTACCTTTTTGTCCTCGTCGGCTACCGCACGTCGAAGTTGCATCCCATCCAACGCTGAGCGGAGAGACAGCGCATGCATACCGGATTCAGAGCCGGAACCAAGGAATGATAGAAAGTTGAAATACCCAGGGTCCATGAGCGGACCGTCCGGGGGATTTCGGGATGGCGTCGACGATGAAAGCCGCGGTGAAATCGAAGGCCGCACCCAAGAGCACGGAAATTCGAACGGTCCCGATCCCGTCGATCAGTCCGACGGAAGTCCTGATCCGTGTGAAGGTCGCGTCGATCTGCGGGACCGATGTACACATCTACGATTGGGACGCCTGGGCTCAGGCCCGGATCAAGACACCGCTCATCCAAGGTCACGAGTTCTCCGGGTACATCGAGAAAGTGGGATCCGGTGTCGCAGGCCTGAAGCGCGACGACTACGTGAGCGCGGAGGGCCACATCGCCGATGGCGTCTGCTACATGTGCCGCACGGGAAACGCGCACGTCTGCAAGTCCGTGTCGATCATCGGGATCGATCGGGACGGGGCCTTCGCCGAATATCTGAAGGTGCCCGCCTCGAACGTCATCGTGAACGATCCGGACCTTCCTCCGGAACTCGCGACGATGCAGGATCCGCTCGGGAACGCTGTCTACACGACGACGAACGCGAACGTGCCGGGGAAGACCGTGGCGATCTTCGGGCTGGGGCCGATCGGGCTGATGGCCGTCGCCGTGTGCCGCGCGATGGGGGCCAGTCGCGTCTTGGCCATCGGCCATCGGAACGAGTACCGGATGAAATTGGCGAAGACGGTCGGGGCGCACGTCGTCCTGAAATCGGACAAAGGCCTTGTCGACGAGGTCATGGACCTGACCTCCCACGAGGGCGTTGATGAGGTCCTCGAGTTCTCCGGGAGCGAGCAGGCTCTCCCGCAGGCCCTTTCGATCGTCCGGCCCGCCGGCGGAATCCACGTCCTCGGACTATATGCGAAACCGGTGACCTTCGACCTCTCGGAAATGGTCACGAAGGGCGTCTCGATGTACGGCATCCACGGCCGCCTCATGTACAAGACGTGGTACCAGATGGGAGGACTCCTCCGCAGCGGCAACCTGAACCTGCGGCCGATCCTCACGCACAAGTTTCCACTCGACAAGTATGGCGAGGCGATGGACGTGATGCGAAGCGGCGACTGTGGGAAGGTCGCCTTCCCCATGGAGGGCTGACGATGACGAGCAGAGACCCGACGTCTTGGATGCGAGCGGAGTACGAGAACCTCGTCGCGCAGAGCCTCGATTGGAAGTTGCGCGTGCTCCAAGGTCCGTCCGCGCCGCGCAGCACGGTGGACGGTAAGACCGTGATCATGCTCTGCTCGAACAACTACCTGAACCTCTCGAACCATCCGAAGGTGAAACGGGCCGCGAGGGAGGCCGTCAAGACCCACGGGGCCGGGAGCGGAAGCGTCCGGCCGATCGCGGGAAACATGGACCTGCACGAGGAACTCGAGCGGCGAATCGCGCGGTTCAAGCACCGCGAGGCCGCCCTGTTCTATGTGAGCGGGTTCGCGGGGAACGCCGGCCTCATCTCGCAGCTCGCGGGCGAAGGCGATGCCGTCCTGACGGACGAGCTGAACCATGGGAGCATCATCGATGGTGTGAGGCTCACGAAGGCGCAACGGATCATCTATCGCCATTCGGACATGGGCGACCTCGAACGAGCCCTGAAGGAAGCGGATCAATTCGCAAAGAAGATCCTCGTCGTGAGCGACGGAGTGTTCTCGATGGACGGCGACATCGCCCCGGTCGACCAGATCGCGAACCTGAGCGAGGCGTTCGGAGCTATGGTGTACATCGACGATGCGCATGGGGAGGGTGTCCTCGGGGACGGAGGCCGAGGGGTCGCATCCCACTTCCACGTGGAGGACAAGATCCAAGTCGAGCTCGGCACGTTCTCGAAGGCGCTCGGCGTCGTCGGCGGTTATGTCGCTGGATCGAACGACCTCAGGAATTTCGCTTTGAACAAATCGAGGACGTGGCTGCTCAGCGGTTCCCACCCGCCGGCCGTCGCAGCCGCTTGTACAGCCGCGATCGATGTCCTCGAGACGGAGCCGCGGCACGTGAAGAAGCTGTGGTCGAACACGAAATACTTCAAGAAACGGCTCGTCTCCCTGGGCTTCGATATCGGCAGGAGTGCGACCCCAATCACCCCGGTCATGCTCGGCGACTCCTCGATCGCGAAACGATTCAGCGACCGGCTGTTCGAGGAAGGGGTGTTCGCCTTGCCGATCGTGTATCCGATGGTCGCGAAGGATCGCGCCCGGATCCGGAACATCGTGAATGCAGGCCTGAAGCGACAGGACCTCGACGAGGCGCTCGGGGCCTACGAGAAGATCGGCAAAGAGCTCAAGGTCATCCCTTAGACGCCCGCGTGGATCTTGCGGCGCGCGTACAGCATCGGATGGATCTCATACCCGAGTCCTCGGAACACCGCCTCGGAGGCGAAGTTGTCGGGATCAATCAACGCCGCGAAGATCTGAACCCCTTGTTCTCGCAAGCCGCGTTCGCAGAGACGCACGAGTCGACTCGCGAGCCGACGCCGACGATATTCGGGATGGACCGCGAGGCGATTGATCCATCCCTTGCGGCCGTCATGGGTTCCTAGGACGGTCCCGACGAGCCGGGTTCCTTCAAACGCCCCAAGATACCGATTCCGCGCCGTCCGGAGTTGCGCGGCAATCGCAGTTCGGCTCTCCCGACCTCTGGTTCGCGGGTTCAAGCCGCACACTCGGAACAACCGGATCATCGCATCGTAGTCGGTGAGGCGCAGTCGCCGGATGTGGAGCGCGATCGTCATTCCTCCCGCGACACCAGATGGCGCGTCGGGTGCGCGAACCGGTCGGCGACGTCCCGCGGAAGTTGATCCCGAAGGAACTGAGGCATCAGGGAAGAGGACCGGACCGCGTCGAGGGGAAGAAGGCGCATTCGGATGTGGGCCTCTAGGCTCCGGATGTACCCTCCCTCATCCGGTGTGGGGAACTCCGAGTTCAGGTCGACGAGAAAGTAGAACCCAATCTCGTGGGTGGCGACCTTCCGGAGCGTGTAGAAGTTCTCGTGGACATATACCAGCTTTTCCGGTTCTACGTTCAACTCGCTTTCCTCGAGGAACTCCCGGGAGAGGCACGCCGCGAGCGTCTCTCCGAACTCAACATGTCCGCCGGGGAGCGCCACGGCGGGGCCGTCCCGACCTGCGGCTTCCTGGACCAGGACGGCATTGCCGTGGAGGAGGATCCCGCACGCTCGGACGAGGAATTCCTTCCCGCTCTCAGGCGATCCGAGCACCCAGCTCCCCCTCGACGTCCGGACGGAGGAGGACCACCCGACCATCCGCCTGGACCGCCCCGACACACAACACTTCGGACATGAACGGCCCGATCTGACGCGGCGGGAAATTCGTCACCGCGATCACGCGTCGGCCCATCAACTCCTCCTTGCGATACCAAGGTTGAACGGCCGCCGAAGACCTCTTCATGCCAAACGGTCCGAAGTCGACCCGCAGCTTGTACGAGGGATTCCGGGCCTCGGGAAAATCCTGGACGTCGACGATCATCCCGACGCGCATCTCGACCTTTTGAAAATCCGCGATCGTGATCGTCGCCATGGTCCCGCGGCGCGCAACGGAATCGCCCGATTTGAGACCTTTGCTCAGACCGCCCGGGACTCCGGGCTCCGAACGCGGAGGTGTTGGCACAACCGTTCGTGCTCTTCGCGGCTCGTCCACTCCACCCGGAGGTAGTCGGCGATCTCGCGGTCTGTCATCCCGAGGCGACGGGCTTCGTCGACCGCGACCTGATATGCCTCGATCTCCGTCGGCCGATCGACGTAGTTGTATCGTCGGTCCCAGAGCTCCTTCCCGGCGTGCCACTGGCGGATGTGGGTGAGCTCGTGGAGCACGTCGAGGTACACGATCTTCTCCTCG
>Ga0137415_10006569_pt1 | contig 11535 bp, 11 predicted proteins | sample CZODoug3_1_1_16f_FD_183082 | JGI IMG/M metagenome (GOLD analysis project Ga0137415, IMG submission 183082) | Vadose zone soil fungal communities from Angelo Coast Range Reserve, California, USA - CZODoug3_1_1_16fungal (Hybrid Assembly) | ecosystem: Environmental > Terrestrial > Soil > Vadose...
AATTCGACCGGCTTGCCACATCGGCCCTGGCAGACCCCGACGCGTGGCGCGGATTCACCGGGTTCCTCGACGGCATGTTCGTCATGCAGGCGCGTGACCGCGCATTCAACGACGCGATCTCGCGTAGCCCCGTAGGCGCCGTCGACGTGGCCGCCGAGTGCGGGCGTGCAGGGGGAGTGATGGACGCCGTGACGGAACGCGCCAGGGACGCCGGGGTGCTGCGGCGCGACTTCGGGCCCAACGACCTCGCCACGCTGGTCTGGGCGATGTCGAAGGTGATCTCGATGTCCGACGGCGACGACGCAGTGTGGCGCCGTCACCTCGGGTTCGTGCTGGACGGGCTGCGCACCACCTGAGGGCGCGCGCCTTGGCTACTCCGGTAGGTCCGCTTCGTCGTCGTCCCTGCCGGTGACGATCTCCTTGACCTTCTCAACCGAATGGGTGGCGATGTCGATCGAGCTCTGGACGATGCCGCTTACGCCGCCGCTGACGTCCCCCTTGATGATGTGACCAGCGCTTTCGACGATGTCCGCGGATCGCTCGACGGCGTTCGTCGCGATGTCCCTCGCCGATTCGACGGCATCCTTCGGGTTGAAGCCCATGAGATTCCCCTTTTGTCGGTCCCTGCGGCGACTCTATCCCCCAGAGGTCATCCCGCGACCTGGATGTGCTCGCGGTCGCCGGTGATGACGGCCAGGATGGTGCGCCACGAATCGGAGTCTGGACGGTCGATGACGTCGGTGTGTGCCCGCGGTCCTGCCATCGGTCTGCCATCGTCGTAACGACCGGTGGCCAAACGGATCACACCGGGCATCTCGTCGGGGTCGGCGCCGTGCGGTCCGCCGGGCAGGCCTTGGACGAGTTCGATGACGTCGCCGGGCGCCGTCATGGAGAATCGCAGGACGTTCGGGTTGCGGTTGTGCCAATCACCGGGGTCGTCGACGCCGACACCTGCGCCCGCGGCAGCCACGTAGAGCGTGCGGTCGGCGGTCATACCAAGCGCCTCGGCCGTGCCGAGGATGGAGCCACCGTAGGAATGGCCGACGTAGGTCACGGCCACCTGACGGCCGGTCGCGTCGACCGTGCGGTCGACGTCGACGCTGAACTCCGCCAACCTCGGCGCCATCTCCAGCGCGAAGTGAGGATCGGCGGCCTCGGCGAGTGCGGCAACCACGTTGCCGCCGTGCGGGAACGGACCCCCGAGGTAGGTGATGGCCGCCACCTCGCCGTGGGTCGTCGCGACGAAGCGCCTTGCGGTGTCGGTGTTCGCGGCCGACCCCTCGACGGTGGTGTTCATGCCGGGTACCAGTACCGCGACGCTCCTTGCGGTTTCGAGGTCTCCGTTCAGCTCCACCAGCGTGGACCGGGCCGGATCGAACGCCAGGATCTGCCGATCGACGCGTTGTCCGCTGCCTGCCGGGTCGTCGACCTCGCGCAGTAGATCCAGGTAGAAGGCGATGCGGCGCAAGGCGTCTGGACCGGTGCCGGTCTCGTCCCTGACTGCCTGTGCGATGTTCATGCGGTTGGCCGCGAACCGCATGTCCCACGGCACCCCGTTGGTGTTGCCGACGATCGATGGCGCATCCTCAATCAGGCGGGCGCGCTGGGAGGGCGTCATCGCCGCGATCTGGCCGGCAATGCGGTCACCGTCCATCGTCGGCCAGTCGGCCACCACGTCGGCCTCCATGTCAGCTCCAGCGTCGATGTCCCGCGCGGCGTCGGCATCCGCCTCGCCCAACCGGTCCAGCGCCGCGCCGATCTCCTCGGCCAGGGCCGCCACGCCTACCGCGGCGTGATCGGCGACGGGCGCTACGGAGCCATCGTCGGCGACGACGAACCCGAGATCGTTGGCGTCTGCCACCCTGGCCAGCAGCTCGGCCCGGGCCGCGGCGATCCGGTCGCAGCTCACCCGCGCCGCCGTTGCGGCCGTGCCGAGCGTGCCCGCGACCGCGTCGGCCTCTTCGATCAGGCTGCGCATCCGCACCGATGCCTCGTCCGCCGCCCGTCCGTGCCAGTCCGGTGGCGATGAGGCCGCCGAGGCGTTGGCGCGCACCGTGTCCGCGGCGGCGTCCCACCCGGCGGCGAGCTCGCGCAAGGCCTCGGGACGCCACGCCAGCGCCTGCGCGATGGTCGGCCGGGTCACGGCCCGTCGACGCGCCCGGCGTTGCGGTGCTCCGCGCGCTCGAAGGCGTCGGCGGACAAGTGTGCCGCCGTCGCCCACCCGCGCATGTTGGCAACGACGTCGTCGAGCTTCGCGGCGATGAGAACCGGTGCCGCGATGCCGCCGACTGCCGACCCACGTAGTTCATCGGCATCTAGTGCGGGCCAACGCATCTCAGCCACCGAGTCGGCCGCTGACATGACGTGATCGGCGACCCCGCGTAGCTGGGTCAGATCAACCTCGAGAATTTCCCCCATGCCTCACGCTGACAGAGTCGCGGGCAGGCGCGCTGAATTCATCCACAGGCTTCGGTGGTCGCCAGCCGACGAACGAAAGCCATAGACCCATCACCGTCAGCAGCCCGAAGAAGATCCGCGCAGCGATCAGCAGTCCGGAGCTGGTCGTGGTCGCGTCCGCACCGGTCTGGATTGCCGACGGAAATGCCATCAGCGTCAATCCGCGCAGGGCGACGAACCAACCGAACAACGAGATGAGGACGGCGGCGACACTCGACCAGTACTGGTGGAAGGCGATGACGAGGAGCCCGCTGACCAGCATCATGGCGCCGAGGATCCAGGGCAGCACCGCGTTGGCGAAGAGGTCGTTCACCAGGCCCGTCAGATCAGGCAATCGGATCGCGACGATCACAGTGGCCAGCGCGACGAAAGGTCCTATCACGCGGGCGAATGCCCGCGTGCGCTGCAACGATTCTGGGGCGGGGTCGGGCATCTCGTCACTCTCCTATTAATAAACCGGCTGACGGTCTATTAAATAAGGTAAGCTCGGCGACGAACGGATGTCAACGGCAGGAGGTATGAGACCTTGGCGCGTCAGGTCAAGCCCGATGAGTACGCCGCACGCCGCAGGCAGATTCTCGACGCCGCCATTGAGTTGTTGCGCGACAAGGGCTACGAGCGGATGACGATCGAGGACGTCCTGGTGAAGACGGGCATGTCCAAGGGCGCGCTGTACCACTACTTTCGGTCGAAGTACGCCCTCTTGGAGGGCGTCGTCGAAGCGATGGGCGACGGCGCCATGCGAGAATTGCGGACCGTCGTCGAGGATCCGAAGCTCAGTGCGATCGACAAACTGCACGCCTACTTCCGGACCGAACACGCGTGGAAGTCCGAGAACGTCACCACGGTGTCGACGGTCATGCGACTGCCCCGCGAGGACGATGCTCTGCTGCGGCAGAGGCTGTCGAAGGAGTCGATGCGGACCACCGCACCCCTGCTGGAAGCGATCATCCGGCAGGGCTGCGACGAGGGCGTCTTCGACACCGGCCATCCGCAAGAGGCGTCGCTGATCATCACCGGAATGGGCATTCACCTGGCCGATGCATTCATCGATGCGATCACGGCCGACGGCAACGTCGGCGCGGACATCAGCGGGCCGCACATCCGACGCGTGCTCGCCGCGTACGTCGAGGCCTTCGAACGGATCCTTGGCGCACCGTCAGGCTCGTTGAGCATCAATTGAATTGGGCAGGTCACCACGCTTGACCCAGAACGCCACTGCTACCACGACGAACGCCAGCCGAGGTCACCGGCGACAAACATTTGCGGAGTGCCTTGCGGGTGTCAATACGTGGGGACGAGGCAACCCGTAAGCTCGTTGACGTGCAGCGACGAATCATGGGCATCGAGACCGAATTCGGTGTGACGTGCACGTTCCATGGCCACCGGCGGTTGAGCCCGGACGAGGTCGCCCGCTACCTGTTCCGTCGGGTGGTGTCGTGGGGCCGCAGCTCCAACGTGTTCCTCCGCAACGGTGCGCGGCTCTACCTGGACGTCGGATCACACCCCGAGTACGCGACGGCCGAGTGCGACAGCCTCGTTCAGTTGGTCACCCACGACCGCGCAGGCGAGCGCGTTCTCGAGGACCTGCTGATCGACGCTGAGCAGAGGCTGGCCGACGAGGGCATCGGCGGCGACATCTACCTGTTCAAGAACAACACCGACTCGGCGGGCAACTCCTACGGCTGCCACGAGAACTACCTCATCGTGCGGGCCGGCGAGTTCTCCAGGATCTCCGACGTGCTGCTGCCGTTCCTGGTCACCCGCCAATTGATTTGCGGCGCTGGCAAGGTGCTGCAGACGCCCAAGGCGGCGACGTTCTGCCTGAGTCAGCGCGCCGAACACATCTGGGAAGGCGTGTCGTCGGCGACGACGCGATCGCGTCCCATCATCAACACCCGCGACGAACCCCACGCCGACGCCGAGAAGTACCGGCGCCTGCACGTCATCGTCGGTGACTCCAACATGTGCGAGTCCAGCACGATGCTGAAAGTCGGCACCGCCGCGCTGGTGCTGGAGATGATCGAGTCGGGCGTCCCGTTCCGCGACTTCTCACTGGACAACCCGATCCGCGCCATCCGCGAGGTCAGCCACGACCTGACGGGCCGCCGTCCCGTGCGGCTGGCTGGTGGACGGCAGGCCAGCGCCCTCGACATTCAGCGCGAGTACTACAGCCGGGCCGTCGAACATCTGCAGACCAGGGAGCCCAACGCGCAGATCGAGCAGGTCGTCGATCTGTGGGGCCGCCAGCTCGACGCCGTGGAGGCCCAGGACTTCGCCAAGGTCGACACCGAGATCGACTGGGTGATCAAGCGCAAGCTGTTCCAGCGCTACCAGGATCGCTACGACATGGAGTTGTCCGACCCCAAGATCGCCCAGCTCGACCTCGCATACCACGACATCAAGCGTGGCCGCGGTGTGTTCGACCTGCTTCAGCGCAAGGGGTTGGCCGCACGCATCACCACCGACGAGGAAATCGAGGCCGCGGTCAACGAACCGCCGCAGACGACCCGCGCCAAGCTGCGTGGCGAATTCATCAGTGCTGCGCAGGCGGCGGGCCGTGACTTCACCGTCGACTGGGTGCACCTCAAGCTCAACGACCAGGCCCAGCGAACGGTGTTGTGCAAGGACCCGTTCCGGTCGGTCGACGAAAGGGTCAAGCGGCTCATCGCGAGCATGTGATCCGTCCGGTCATCCCGAATCGCGGATTGGGCCCACTCGGTGACTTCTCCCGTCGCTTCGCTCGCCCTGGTGCGCATGTTTCGACCCCCTTGGCCCTAGGCTGTTTCGGTGGGGATCTCCAAAGTCGAACGCTTGATGAACCTCGTCATTGCACTCCTGTCCACCCGCACCTTCATCACCGCCGAACGGATCCGCGCGACGGTCTACGGGTACGCCGACAGCCCCAGTGACGAGGCCTTCTCGCGGATGTTCGAACGCGACAAGAACGAGTTGCGCGACCTCGGCATCCCGCTGGAGACCGGTCGGGTGTCGTCGCTGGATCCAACCGAGGGCTACCGGATCAACCGGGAGTCCTACGCGCTGCCGCCGGTCGAGTTGACGGCCGACGAGGCCGCCGCGGTAGCGGTGGCCACCCAGCTGTGGCAGTCGCCTGAGCTCGTCACCGCCACCCAGGGAGCGCTGCTCAAGCTGCGGGCGGCGGGTGTCGACGTCGACACTCCCGAGGCAGGCGCGACCATCTCGACGGCGGCGGCCATGCCGGGCCTCCGGGGCTCGGAGGAGGTGTTGGGAATCCTGTTGGCGGCCATCGACTCCGGGCAGGCCGTGCAGTTCCAGCACCGTCCGTCGCGCAGCGACCCGTTCATCACCAGGACCGTCGAGCCGTGGGGTGTGGTCACCCACCGCGGCCGGTGGTACCTCGTGGGTCATGACCGCGACCGCAACGCCACCCGCACCTTCAGGCTGTCGCGGATCGGCTCGGAGGTGGCCACGGTCGGCCCGCGCGACGCGGTGCGGCGCCCCGACGGCGTCGACCTCCGCGAGATCGTGCACGGAGCAGTGGCCGAATGGCCGCCAAGCGCGCAGGCCAGGGTGTGGGTGGCCGACGGTCGCGCGACCGCGCTGCGGCGGCAGGCGGCGGTCACGGTGTCGCGCACGCTGGTCGGCCGGGCGGGCGACGAGATCGCCGTCGACATCGGCAGGCAGGACCGTCTGGCCCGCGAAATCGCCGGGTACGGGGCCGACGCGCTGGTGCTCGACCCGCAGTCGTTGCGTGACGACGTGGTGTCCAGGCTCCGCGCCCAGGCGGACGGAGTCGGCGTATGAGTAGCGTTTCCACGCGGCTGGTCCGGCTGCTGAACATGGTGCCGTACTTCCAGGCCAACCCCAGGATCACGTTCGACGAGGCAGCCACCGACCTCGGCGTCAGCGTCAAGCAACTGCGCGAAGACCTCGAACAGCTGTGGCTGTGCGGACTTCCGGGATACAGCCCAGGCGATCTGATCGACTTCGAAATGTCTGGCAAGACAATCGAAGTGACCTTCTCGGCGGGCATGGACCACCCGCTGCGGCTGACGTCGCCCGAGGCGACGGGCATCTCGGTGGCGTTGCGGGCATTGCTCGACGTGCCGGGCATGGTCGATCCCGAGGCCGCCAGGAGTGCGATCGCCAAGATCGAGTCCGCCGCGGGAACGGCCAAGGAGGGCGCAGGGACGGCGGTCGACGAACCCGCGCCCGTGGAGAGCCACGCGGCCGCAGCGGTGCGGGCCGCGGTGCGCGACGGCCGGGCCCTGAGCATCGACTACTACTCCGCATCGCACGACACGCTGTCGACCAGGATCGTCGACCCGATCCGGGTGGTGTTGGTCGGCGACAACAGCTACCTCGAGGCGTGGTGCCGCTCGGCCGAGGCGGTGCGGCTGTTCCGGTTCGACCGCATCGTCGACGCGCACGTGCTCGACGAACGGTCGGCGCCCCCCGAGCCGGCCGTGCAGGCCGGACCGGACACCTCGCTGTTCGACGCCGATCCGTCGCTTCCCTCGGCGACGCTCCTGATCGACCGGAGCGCGTCCTGGATGTTCGACTACTACCCGCTGCGCGTCGTGCGGGAACTGGCCGACGGCGCGTGCGAGGCGGCCATGACCTTCGCCTCCGACGAGTGGATGGCGCGTTTCGTGCTGGGCTTCGGCTCCGCGGTGCGGGTGCTCGAACCGCAATCGCTGGCAGATCGGGTGCGCGACGTCGCCGTGACGGCTCTTGCGGCCTACGAGGGCAACGCCGTCGAGGTCGACGGGTAGACTTCTGACTGACTTCTGGAGGTGACCGAATTGGGTGGTCTACAACCCTGGCATTGGTTGATCGTGATCGCCGTGTTCGTGCTGTTGTTCGGAGCCAAGAAACTCCCGGACGCGGCGCGCTCATTGGGCAAGTCGATGCGCATCTTCAAGTCCGAGATCAAGGAGATGCAGGCCGACTCCAAGCAGGAAGAGGCAGCACCGGCCAAGCCGATCGCCTCGGAGCGAGTCGACACGGCACCCCCGGCGCCCGCGCCGGAGCAGTCCTCCGACAAGCACCCCGCCTGACACACGCCTCCACCGACCGCGGCACGCTGCCGCGTCGCTGAGTGGCGTCCACCGACGAGCCCGTGCAGACCTCCGGAATCTTCAAGAAGCTTGACCCGCGCCGTCGACGGTCGCGGGCCAATCCCGACGGCACGATGTCGTTGGTCGACCATCTGCAAGAGCTCCGGAACCGGCTGCTGATCGCGGTTGCCGCGATCCTCGTCACCACGACGCTCGGCTTCTTCTGGTACACGCACGGCGCGTTCGGCTTTCCTAGCCTCGGTGACTGGCTGCGCGGGCCGTACTGCTCGCTGCCCGCCTCGGCGCGGGCCACCATCGCACCCGACGGGGAATGCCGGCTGCTCGCCACGGCGCCGTTCGACCAGTTCATGCTGCGGCTCAAGGTCGCCCTGACCGCGGGCGTCGTACTGGCCTGCCCGGTGTGGCTGCATCAGCTGTGGGCGTTCATCACCCCGGGCCTCTACAAGAAGGAACGCCGGTTCGCGTCTGTGTTCGTCTTCTTCGGGGCGATCTTGTTCATCGGCGGGTCCATCCTGGCGTACGTGGTGATGGCGAAGGCGTTGCGCTTCCTGCTGACGGTTGGCAGCGACGTCCAGATCACCGCGCTCTCGGGCGACCAGTACTTCGGTTTCCTGATCAACCTGCTGCTGGTGTTCGGCATCAGCTTCGAGTTCCCGCTGTTGATCATCATGTTGAATCTGATCGGCATGCTCACCTATGAGCGGCTCAAGAGCTGGCGCCGCGGGCTGATATTCGGCCTCTTCGTGTTCGCCGCGCTGGCGACTCCCGGCTCGGATCCGTTCTCGATGCTGGCGCTGTCGCTGGCGCTGACATTGCTGCTGGAGCTCGCGATCCAGGTGACGCGGTTCAACGACAAACGCAAGGCCCGCCGGGCCGAAGACGTGCCTGACGACGAGGCCGCCCCGATCGGAGACGCCGAGCCCGTCGATGCGCCAACCGCGGTGCCCACTCCGTCTCGGCTGACGGTCGATGACCAAGCCACCTGACCTGGCACCCGAGCTGAGCCGCTTCGCCGGAGAGCTACCGTTCGCCCTCGACGGATTTCAGCTGCGGGCGTGCACGGCACTCGAGGCCGGGCACGGTGTATTGGTCTGCGCGCCGACGGGAGCGGGAAAGACGGTGGTCGGCGAGTTCGCCGTGCACCTGGCTCTTGCCGCAGGCCGAAAGTGCTTCTACACCACGCCGATCAAGGCCTTGAGCAACCAGAAGCACACCGACCTGGTGCGCCGTTACGGTGCCGAAAGCGTCGGTCTGCTCACCGGTGACCAGTCGATCAACGGAGGCGCGCCCGTCGTGGTCATGACCACCGAGGTGTTGCGCAACATGTTGTACGCGAATTCGTCTGCCTTGCAGGGCCTTTCGCACGTGGTGATGGACGAGGTGCACTTCCTGGCCGACCGCATGCGCGGCGCGGTGTGGGAGGAGGTGATCCTGCACCTGTCCGAAGAGGTGCGGCTGGTCAGCCTTTCGGCGACGGTGAGCAACGCCGAGGAGTTCGGTGGCTGGATCCAGACCGTGCGCGGCGACACCACCGTCGTGGTCGACGAGCACCGGCCGGTGCCGCTGTGGCAGCACATGATGGTCGGCAACCGGCTGTTCGACCTGTTCGAAGGCGATCAGACCATGGGCAGTCCCACGTTGGTGGATACCGAACTGCTGCGCCACATCTCGCTGCGCAAGGAGGCCGACCGGCTGTCCGACTGGCAGCCGCGTGGGCGGGGGCGGCCCGGCCGCCGGGATCACGGCGGCGGCAGGCCGACCATGTACCGGCCGCCTGCACGCCCCGAAGTGATCGGGACGCTGGATCGGGAGGGTCTGCTCCCGGCGATCACGTTCATCTTCTCGCGGGCCGGTTGCGACGCCGCGGTCAAGCAGTGCCTGCGCTCGCCCCTGCGGCTCACCAACGACGAGGAACGGGCCCGCATCGCCGAGGTGATCGACCGGCGCTGCGCGGAGTTGCCAGAGTCCGATCTCGTCGTGCTCGGCTACTACGAATGGCGCGAGGGTCTGCTGCGCGGGTTGGCCGCCCACCATGCAGGGCTGCTGCCGGTGTTCCGCCACACCGTCGAGGAACTCTTCACTTCCGGCTTGGTGAAGGCGGTATTCGCTACCGAGACACTGGCGTTGGGCATCAACATGCCCGCACGCACCGTCGTGCTGGAACGCCTGGTGAAGTACAACGGCGAAGAGCACGCACCGCTGACGCCGGGGGAGTACACGCAGTTGACCGGCCGAGCGGGACGCCGGGGCATCGACGTCGAAGGACATGCCGTCGTGCTGTGGCAGCCCAATGACGCCTCGGTCGATCCCGCCGACGTCGCGGGTCTGGCTTCGACCCGGACGTTTCCGCTGCGCAGTTCGTTCGCGCCGTCGTACAACATGACGATCAACCTGCTCCAGCACATGGGCCCGGAGCAGGCGCACCGGCTCCTGGAGCGGTCCTTCGCGCAGTATCAGGCCGACAAGTCGGTGGTCAGCCTGGTCAAGGGCATTGAGCGCGGCGAGCGGATGCTCGGCCAGATCGCCAAGGAACTCGGTGGACCCGATGCGCCGATCCTGGAGTACGCGCGGCTGCGGGCATCGATCTCCTTGCGGGAGCGCTCGCAGGCGCGGGCCTCGCGGGTGCAACGCCGCAGGGCCACCAACGATGCGCTGACCGCGTTGCGCCGCGGCGACATCATCACGATCGGCCAGGGCAAGCGGGGCGGATTGGCCGTGGTGCTCGAGCCCGCCACGGACGACGACGAGCCACGGCCCCTCGTCCTGACCGAACACCGTTGGGCGGGAAGGATTTCCTCGGCCGACTACACCGGGGCGTCAGCGAAGCTGGGGACCATGACGTTGCCCAAGCGCATCGAGCACCGCCAACCGCGGGTGCGCCGTGACCTCGCCTCGGCGCTACTGTCGGCGGCGGCAGGCCTCGACGTGCCGTCGCGCAAGCGCAGTGGAGCCTCCGAGGATCCTGACATCGATCCCGAATTGCTCGTTTTGCGCGAAGAAATGCGAAATCATCCCGGCCATCACGCATCCGACCGGGAGGCACTGGTGCGGACGGCAGAGCGATACCTGCGGATCGAACGCGACAACGAACAGATTCAGCAGAAGGTGGCAGCGGCCACCAACTCGCTGGCCCGGACCTTCGACCGAATCGTGCTGCTGCTCACCGAACGTCGCTTCATCGACGAACGCGACGGCGATCTGACGGCAACCGACGACGGCCGGGTGCTCGCGCGGATCTACAGCGAGAGCGACCTGTTGGTGGCCGAATGCCTCCGGCATGGCGCGTGGGACGGTCTGCAGTCCGCCGAACTGGCGGCCGTGGTGTCGTCGGTGTTGTACGAGTCACGCGGCGACACAGCCGGTCCGGCACCGGGCGCCGACGTCGCGACGGCCGCAGCGCGCCGTGCGCTGGCCCAGACCCGCCGATTGTGGACCGACATCAAGGCCGACGAGCAGCGTCATCGCCTGCCGCCCAGTCGCGAACCCGACCCCGGGTTCGTCGCCGCCGTGTATCGCTGGGCGACCTCCGGCGACTTGACGTCCGCGCTGGCCGCGTCCGACGCCACGGGTACCGGAACCCCGTTGTCTGCCGGTGATTTCGTGCGGTGGTGCCGCCAGGTGCTCGACCTGCTCGACCAGGTCCGCATCGCCGCACCGACATCGGCCCTGCGGACGGCCGCGAAACGCGCCATCGGCGACATTCGGCGCGGCGTCGTAGCAGTTGACGCAGGGTAGGCTTTCCCCAACGCTTCGGTTATAGCGAATGAGGACCAAGGAGAGACGATGAGCGGACCGCAGGGACCCGACCCGACGCAGCCGTGGGCGGGTCAGCAGCCGCAGGGTGACCAGCCCGCGTGGCAGCAGCCTTCGGCTCCCGATCAGCCCACCACCGAGGCACCGGCCTGGGGTGCGCCGCCACCTGCGTACACCCCGCAGCAGTACCCCCAGTACCCGCAGCAGGATCAGGGGGCGCAGCAGCCGCCGACCTACACCCCGCCGCAGTACCCGCAGCAGG